>Ga0209160_1000453_pt1 | contig 33144 bp, 26 predicted proteins | sample GraSoiAngelo_153_FD_186167 | JGI IMG/M metagenome (GOLD analysis project Ga0209160, IMG submission 186167) | Grasslands soil microbial communities from the Angelo Coastal Reserve, California, USA - 14_1009_12_40cm (SPAdes) (version 2) | ecosystem: Environmental > Terrestrial > Soil > Grasslands ...
TCTTTGGGCCGCGGTTCGGATTGTCTGGTCTTTCCTTTATCAGCGGGCCATGACCATGGAACTCGCCCGGCCGCGGGCTAGCGGCGACGTCAGGTCGCCCGTGGTTCACGGAAGCGAGTAGGGCGCGGTCACCGCGGGCAGTTTGCTGGTGCTCAATCTGCACAGACGTCATTGCGGTGTGAGGCTGGCGAGCCGCTGCTAATTCGACGGCTGTCGGACGAGCAGTTGTCCCACCCGGACCACCGTTGAAGCTGACGCGGTTAATTGTGGTGTTGTTGTTCACAACAGTCGTGTTGTAGGTGTTGCGCACGACGGTGACGTCCACGTTGGTCACGGAACGGTTGTAGAAGTACGTGCCGCCGCGCCAGTAACCGCCATAGAAGCCGACACCGGGGTAGCCGAATCCGTAGTTAATTCCGCCATAGAAGCCTACGACGGGTCCCCAGTAGCCTTCGTTCCAGATGTAGAAGCCGTCGTCCCAGTCCCAATAACCTGGAGTCCAGAGAAGACCTGCTTCCGGCGGAAATGCCCACGTGCCTGGAACCCAGAAATAGCCGTCCGGGCCATAGGCCCAATAACCTGGAACCCAGATAAAGCCAGGTCCCGGGCAGATCGGCTGGACATACACTGGCAATACAGGCGGACCAATCCGAACGGAGATGCCCACAGCAACTTGTGCTTGGGATGGAACCGGTATCGCCAGTAGACCAACTGCGAGAAACGACAAGCAGATAAAGCGTGCGATACGCATGATTCTCACCTTTCTGGCGTTTTGCTGGGTGCTTGCTGCTGGGGCTGGGAGCGGCCGATCGCCACTTCAGGCCGCATCTTTAGTTAGAACACCTGGCGAGGCGAAGAGTTGCCAACATTTATGTAAGACCATTTAAAATCAATAACTTAGAGACTTAATGACGGATGCCTGGAGTCGCCAATTCGAGCAAAATTCGGAGTTTAGTGGCTCTGCGGTGAGCTGGAAGTTTGTTTCGAGGATTCAGAGGGAAGGGCAAAAGCGACATAGACCCCACCGGAAGGCGATTTGCGATCCTTGCCTCCGCCTGCGGCAATGACCACAAACTGCCTGCCATTTACTTCATAGGTGGCAGGTGTGGCGTTTGCTGAAAATGGAAGTGTTGTTTGCCAAAGCAGTTCACCTGTAGATTTGTCGTAGGTGCGGAACTCTTTGTCGAAATTAGTTGCGCCGATGAACAGGAGACCACCTGCCGTAACGATAGGGCCACCGTAGTTTTCTGTGCCCGTGTTCTTCATGCCCTTCGCGGCGAGTTCGGGATATTCGCCGAAAGGAATCTTCCAGACGTATTCGCCGGTGTTGAGGTTGATGGCATTGAGAGTGCCCCAGGGAGGAGCGACAGCAGGATAACCCTCCGGGTCGAGGAATTTGTGGTAGCCGGTGAAGCGATATCTCATGGCCGCTGGCGGTGGTTCCGAACTTGTTAGCTCCTTGCTCTCACCGCCGATCAAGTAGTCAACTAGGGCAGATATTTGATCTTGACTCAGATTTGGAAACCCGGGCATACGGCCTTTTCCGTTCTTGATCGTGCTGATGATTTGCACCGGGGTTAGCCGGTCGCCCACTCCGACCAAAGAAGGAAGCGTCGGCGGCGAGCCAGTCATTTTTTCGCCATGGCAGATGCCACATTGGCTCAAATAGATAGAGCGCGGGCTATTTGGGCCCGAGTTGGGCGCGAGCGCTCCGGTCCACGCGACGTCGTTAGAATTAATGTAAATGATGCTGGTCTCCGGATCGACCGCCGGCCCGCCCCACTCGGCGCCGCCATCGAAGCCGGGAAAAACTACCGTATCGATTCCGACGGAAAAGGGAACAAATTGTCCTTCGCTCCGGAATTTCCTGAATTGTTCGAGCGCCCGTTGATGTGCTTCTGCGGTGCGGTTGGTTAGAAGTTCCTCCGTGAGAAGCTGGCGGGCAAAAGGCGCGGGGCGAACAGGAAGCGGCTGCTCGACAGACGCAAGTTCTCCGGGGACGTTGCTGGGGAGATATTTGCGAAGCTCGATCGGAAAGAGAGGCTTTCCGTTGGCACGATCGAAGAGATAAACGAAACCTTGCTTGGTGGTTTGCGCAACCGCATCAACCTCCTTTCCATCGCGCCTCACCGTGAGGAGCGCGGGCGGCGAAGGAAAGTCGCGATCCCAGAGATCGTGATGGACGCCCTGAAAATGCCAAATTCTCTCACCGGTTTCTGCGTTCAAAGCGATCAAGCAATTCGCAAAGAGATCATTGCCAATGCGATCCGCGCCGTAGAAATCAAAGGCCGCGGAGCCCGTGGGAACATAAACAATTCCGCGCCGGGGATCGAGCGCCATGCCGGCCCAATTGTTTGCGGCGCCGGAGGTCTTCCACGCTTCCGCCGGCCAGGTCGCGTACCCCAATTCACCCGGGCGGGGTATGGTGTGAAACGACCAGCGCAGCTTACCGGTTCGAACGTCGTACGCTCGAATGTCGCCGGGAGGCGCGGGAAGAGTCTCAGGATTCCTGCCGCCAACGATGACGAGATCCTTGTAGATAATTCCCGGGGTGGTCAGATAAACGGATTGGGAACTTGCGGGCTCGCGGCCAAGATTCTCGCGGAGGTCGATTCGTCCCTGAGTCCCGAAGGCGGGAATCGGCTTGCCGCTGGCAGCATCCAGGGCATAGAGAAAATTCATCACGCCAACCAGAATCCGCTTGTCTTTGCCGTCGCTCCAGTAAGCGAGGCCGCGATTCGGTTGAGTTCCGATGATGCCCGGGTCAAAACTCCACAACTGCTTTCCGTTTGCGGCATCCAGAGCGAAGACTTTTTGCGTCGGAGTGAGCCCGTATAGGATTCCGCCGACAATAATCGGGCTGGTCTGAAGGCCGCCTGCTTCCCCGGTATCAAAGCTCCAGGAGACGGCCAGTCGCTTGACGTTGTCTCGATTGATTTGAGCAAGGGGGGAATAGTGATTGTTCTCCGGTGCACCACCGTAAGTCGGCCAATCCTGCTGGTGTTCGGCGGTTGGAATGAGTTCTCGCGTGCCTGGTGCCTGTCCAGCTCCGGAGTCGATGGTCATAACAATAAGAGCAGTGACAAGGAGCAGCGCGGAAATGGCAAAGATTCTCAATGTTCGATGTCCATCAGCAAGCAAGGAGAGGATACCACCGCTTGATGGACGAGATTCGAATGCTATTTTTCGGATGCGGAGAAGCTTTCAGCGGCGGCGAGGGCGGTGGGGTAGCATTTTAAGAAGCGATCGGCGTGGGCTAACTTTAGAACGCCGTCAATCATGCCTGTGGTTCCAGCAAGACAAAGCGAGCCGCCCGCGTTCTTGAGCCGGGAGAAACAGTTCACGATTTTTCCGAGGCCGCCGCTGTCGAGCTTGGTAACGCCGGAAAGATCGAGCACCACTCGTGCGTGATTTTGGCCGAGGATTTCATCGAATGCCAGCTCGAGCTGCTTGCACTCGACACCCATCTGCAAAGGTCCGCTCAGCTCGAGAACAAGGACACCGGGCTTCAACTCTTTTTTTGCAATTTGCACGTGCACCTTCCGAATGATGGCAAGATTCTAAGGGCAATGACGGGAAGTTCTCAATCACAATCTGCCTGACTCTTCGGCGCCGCCAAGATCCGGGGCGAGGCAAGAGTCTCCTCATCCTTCGTAGGGAAAGTCACGAATCATGCGCGTGCAGTCCGAGAGCGCGTCGAGAAGGGATGTGCCCCAGCCGGTGGGAACAATCGGAGCGGTCTTCTGGTTAACTTCCTTGTCAGCCTGAGCGAAAAAACGCGCAAACTGCTCTCTCGGGGGCGTGACAAATTCCTTCACGGTGATGAGGAAAGTGACGTCAGCGCCGGGCTGCTGCTTTGTGAAAGAGAAATAATGAAGCAGCGCGAGCTCTTCGGAAGCGTTCTTCTGGGCAAATTTCCAATCGCTCACGAATTCCTCCACTGGGAAATATCGCCGCGCAACGGGAGAGAGCGACCTACAGAACGCGTATGTTAGGCTGTGCTTTGAGCCAAGTCAACGCGCCGAGAACAGGCCGGGGCTGCAAAATGAGAGGCGTCCGCGGGAAACTTCAGGGGACACGCGCATGAAATGGATTACTCGTAAACATGTAAAAGTGGACCGAGTGGCGTGTCCCTGGTTGATTCGGAAGTTTGTGGAACCGGAGGCCGAGTTTTATTTTGTGCCCGCCGAGCAGGTGATGAGCGAGGCGCAACGGCTCGGGGCGATTCCCTTCGACGTGCCTGGCGTGGAGCTGGGACATCATGGAAAGGAATGCTCCTTCGAGGCGATATTGAAGAAATACAAACTGACGGGAGACGCGGCGCTGGTGCTGCTGGGGAAGATTGTGAACGGCGCGGACACGGACAATAGTTTGTGGCAGCAACCGGAGGGTGCCGGACTGAATGCCATCGCAGAAGGATTCCGCCATTTACATTTCCGCGACGACCATGAAATCAGCGCGGCCGAGTGGGTCGTTTACGACGCGCTGTACGCTTATTGCCAAGAAATGGTGAGGCGCGGAAAGCCGAACGGAGCCTTTCGTTGAGGCTGCGCTTTGGGCAGCGAGCAATTCGGGAAGAAACGGGGCCGGGAGCGAGCATCCAAAAGAAAATCACAGAACACTTAGGAATTGAGCGCAACGTTGCGGCCGCCTCCGGCGCTGTATTCCTTGTGGGGCTGGGAGAAGAACTTTGGAAAAAGTTTCTCCCCAAATATCTGGAATCGCTTGGGGCGAGTGTAACCGCGGTCGGACTGTTCGGCACAGCCGAAGACTTCTTCGACGCCAGTTATCAATATCCCGGAGGATGGCTGGCCGATCATTGGGGACGCCGGCGTGCCTTCCTGACGTTTCTTGCGGCTGCCATCGCAGGTTACTTCATTTATTTGTTCAGCCCCACTTGGCCGTACCTGTTTCTCGGGCTCGCGTTCGTGATGACGTGGCAGGCGATGGGCTCGCCCGCCATTTTCGCAACCATCGGCGACGCACTGCCGAAAGAGCGGCGCGCGATGGGCTTCACGGTGCAGTCGATGTTGAAGCGAATCCCGATGGTGGTCTCGCCCCTCATCGGGGGCGCGATGATGGGAGCGCTTGGGCTGCAACGTGGCGTTCGAATCGGGCTCCTGGTTACGCTGGCCTTGGCCGGCTTTGCGACGGCCTTGCTGCTTTCTCTTCGGCTGCCCGATATGGCCAGGGACACTGTGAGAATGAGCGGAGTGTGGAGGTCCTTCCATCCCACGCTGAAGAGGCTTCTGGTCTCGGATATCGTGATTCGCATGTGCGAAGGAATGGCGGATATTTTCGTGGTTTTGTACGTGACGAACGTCAGCCTCATCACCATACCGAAGTACGGAATACTCGTGGCCATTCAACTGATGACGGCAATTGTTATATACATACCGTCAGCGAAAATCGCGGATCGCATTGGCCGGAAACCATTCGTAATCGCGACGTTCTTGTGCTTTGCGCTCTTCCCGGTTGCTGTTATTCTCACGCGCAGCTTCCGAGGACTGGCTTTTGCGTTTGTCATCGGAGGGTTGCGCGAAATCGGCGAGCCTTCCAGGAAAGCAATGATTGTGGATTTCGCCGAACAACAGTTGCGTGCCCGGACGGTCGGATTGTATTACCTGGTGCGGAGCCTATCGATTACGCCGGCGTCGGCCATTGGAGGGCTGCTCTGGAGAATGCGGCCCGAAACTCCTTTTGTGACAGCCGGAATCATCGGAATTCTTGGGACATTCCTCTTTGCCGCGACGGTAAAGGAGAAAAACGCAAGTTAGAAAGAATGGGGAAGCGCGGAGCAGACGAGTACACACGAGAGGTGGGCGGCCTGGTTCTCTTTGTCAGTTGGCCGGCTGATGCAAGGATAACAAAGCGAGGCCGTGATTTCGTGACCATGCGAGACAGCGGCTTGCTACCGGGCCGATGCCTCGTCGATTGTGAAGATTTATTCAGGAGAATTTCAGTAGAATTCGCTTCCAAGTCAAACAAAGGGAGGATCGTAATGAAGAGGATATTGGGGATTCCGGCTGCGCTTGCCGCAGTTTCGGTACTGGTCTGGGTGATTCTTGAATCCAGGGAGGGAAGGTACTCCTCCTATGCCTCTCAACCGGAAACTCCTGTTCCGCAGCAGTCCGCAGGCGCTTCCTTCACATACAACTTCGATAGCGAAGCCGTGGGGGCGATGCCAGCGAAGTTTCATAGTGCGCGCACCGGCCAGGGAGCCGAAAGTAAATGGGTAGTGGTGGCAGATTCCACGGCACCTTCAAAACCCAACGTGGTTGCGCAAACCTCGACCGACACGACCGACTATCGCTTTCCGCTCCTAATCGCGGATGAAGGAAGCTTCAAAGATCTCGAGATTAGCGTGAGATTCAAAGCTGTCTCGGGCAAGGTGGACCGCGCTGGTGGGCTCGTGTTCCGTTTAAAGGACGCAAATAACTATTACATCGTCCGTGCCAACGGTCTGGAAGACAACTATCGGCTCTACCACGTTGTGGCGGGGAGGCGCCGTCAGTTCGCAGGCGCGAATTTCAAAGTGACCTCCGGCGAATGGCATGAGCTGCGCGTGAAATGCGTTGGAAACAAGTTCCTTTGCTACTACGACGGTGCGAAGAAGATCGAAGCGACCGATGACACATTCAAAGACGGCGGCAAAGTCGGCCTGTGGACCAAAGCAGACTCTGTCACCTACTTTGATGATTTGGCGGTCAAGGAACTGAGCGACTCAGCCTCTGCGAGTCCGGTGAAGAAAATTTACGCGCAGGAACTGGTGGATGAGCTGGCAGTCAAGTATCCGAATCTGTTGCGGATTGGCATGCACGTCACACCGCCGAATAAACCGGATAACCTCATTATTGCCTGTACGGTTGCCGAAAGAATCGGGCAAAAGTCCGATCCGGAAGACTTGAAAGCGATGAACACGGGCCAACCGGTTGTGCTGAAGGAAGGAGAGAACTTTGATGTTACGCTGCCGCTTCATGATGCAGCCGGTAAGATAATCGGTGCGGTCGGTTTAACATTCAAGCCGCGCCTTGACGAGCACGAGCCGGAGGCGACTCGCCGCGCCCGTGCAATGGCTCAGGAGATCGAAAAACATATCCCCTCGACGAGTCAATTGTTCGAAACGCGAAGTCAATCTTAACGCAGCGCATCGAGTGTCAATTCACAAAAGCCAATCGATGCCAAACAGCTACCGCTTACCGAAACTTCGCCAGCCAATTCGGGAGCTTACTCTTCTGGCCCTCATTGTAGGGGTTCTACCTTCTACTGCCGCATTTGCCGCCTTTCCGCAAAACACGGGATCGATGGCCGAAGCGGCGCGTGTGGAAAAGGCTCCAAAGCTCGACGGAACCCTCTCCGATCCGCTCTGGGAGTCGGCCAAAGTGGTTACGGATTTTCGCCAGCGGGAACCGAACGAAGGCGAGGCGGCGACTGAGAAGACGGAGGTGCGCATTCTCTACACGCGACACGCGGTCTATTTTGGAATTCATTGTTTCGATTCCGCACCCTCCAAAATCATGGCGACGGAACTGCGACGAGATGTGAGTCAGGATCTGGATGACCACTTCGAAATCCTGATCGATTCGAATCATGACCGCCGCGGGGCCTACGTCTTCCAGATCAATCCGCTGGGCACGCAAATGGATGGGCTGATTGTGGAGGAGCAGGGAAGTGGTGAAAGTAGTGACTTTGATTCAGGATGGGATGGCGTCTGGATCTCCGAGGCTCGGGTCACTTCGGATGGATGGACGGCGACTGTGGAGATTCCATTCACCACGTTGAACTTCACGCAGTCCAGAAATGTGATTTGGGGGCTAAATTTCAAGCGGTTCATTCGCAGGAAAAATGAAGAAGATCTCTGGAACGCCTATCGAAGAACATACGGAATCAAGAAGGTTTCGCAAGCCGGAGAACTTACGGGCATCACGGACATCGGGACGGGAAGGCTCTTTGTGGTCAAGCCCTACGGGCTGGTGCAATACGACAAACAGGACAACCAGAACGCCAAATTTCCGCTGACCGGCGGAGTGGATGTGAAATATGGGTTGCGCTCCAATCTTGTCTTGAATCTCACGGGGAACACCGATTTCGCGGATACAGACGTGGACCAAGTGCAGTTCAACTTGACGCCGTTTAAAATCTTCATCCCGGAAAAGCGGCAGTTTTTTCTGGAAAATGCAGGGGTGTTCAATTTCAGTTTGGGGGCTGATGACCAGCTATTCTTCAGCCGGCAAATCGGGATCGATGCTGTAACGGGTCAACAGGTGCCCATCAATGGCGGGGCCAAACTGACCGGGACGATCGGACGGCTGGCCCTGGGGGTGATGCAAGTCGACACGCGCTCGAGCGGCCCGAATCCCTACGCGAATTATGCGGTCGTGCGGCTGAAGGAATCCTTGTGGGGCGGATCGTACATCGGCGTGATGGGAGTCGACAAACGATCCGGCAACGTGATGGATACCTTTAACCAAACCGGAGGCGCCGATACGCGGCTCGTTTTCTTGAAGGACTTTGTCTTCGACGGTCACTTGGCTGGAACTCAGTCGCCGGGCAAACCCAGTGGTGCCAGTGACGTTGGGGCCTCTTTGGCTTACAAATCGAACTGGCTCGAAGGACACATGTCGCGCAGGAAGATTGGGCCCAACTTCAATCCTGAGTTGGGATTCATCGAGCGGACCGATTCGAATCAGGAATACGCCGACCTGACTTTCAAAGTGCGGCCAAAGGCCGCTGGCATACGCGAACTGCAGTTCGAAGGCTTTATCTTCCATGCGCCGGACACTCACGATGTGGTGCAGACGCAGGAGTGGCAGGGAACTTTTCGAGCGGAGTTCAACAACGGGGCTTACACCGATGACGACATCGCGGACGTATTCACACAGCGGATCACCACTCCGCTCAACATTTACAAAAACATTGTCATTCCCAACGGGTTGTACCACTTCGCACGACACCAATTGACTTACGGATCGCGACAGGACCGCCGGTTCACTTACAGTTTCTTCGAACGTTTTGGCGGCTACTATGGTGGGAAATTAAATGAGTTTCGCGTAAGGGCGAACTACCGCCCGACAGCAAGATTTTCCGCTTCCCTCATACAGACATGGAACCGCTTCCGATTGCCGCAAGGGGATTTTTCCGTCGATCTCGCGAGCTTGCAAGGCAATTATTCGTTTTCTCGCTTCTTGACTCTTAGCAGCACGATTCAGATGGATACCGCAAACACACAGGCCGTGAGCGCAAACGTCCGGCTGCGGTATAACTACCGGCCAGACAGCGACCTCTTCATCATTTATAACCTCGGAACGCAGTTTGTGAGTCTGGCGGCCGCGAACCCGCAGCAGATTCGTGAGACACGTTTCGCGGTTAAATTTACTTACTCATTCATCCCTTAGACGTGGGCTGGCTGGAGACTCATGGGGGCCCCGCCACTCCCTAATGGCGCATTCCCAGGACGCGTACGAGAGTTTCTTGGAGATGAGCAAGTTCGCGCTGGCGCTCGTGCTCCTCTCTCGTGCGGTCGGTCAGAGCCTCTTTCAAGGAAACAAGGTTGCGGCGTAATTCGAGCTGCGCTAGAACCAGACGGCTCAGGGCTTTCAGGGCATCCTTCTGTTCAGGTTCCAGTTCGCGGGGCAAACAATCCACGACGCAGAGCGTTCCGAGGGCGTAGCCGTCTTCGTTGATCAGGGGAGCGCCGGCGTAGAAGCGGATGTGCGGTTCCGAAACGACCAGAGGATTATTCCGGAAGCGGTCGTCCTCGAGCGCATCGGGGACGATGAATAAATCAGACTGTTGGATGGCCCTGGAACAGAAAGCAATATCGCGAGGGGTCTCCGAATCGGCAATGCCAACGCGCGATTTGAACCACTGGCGCTTTTCATCCACAATCGAAACCATCGCCATGGGAGTTTTGCAGATAAACGAAGCCAAGTGAGTTAGGTCGTCAAAGGTCTGTTCCGGGTCGGTATCCAGGATGGCGTACTTTTCGATCGCAGCGACACGGCCGGCATCATCTTTTTGGAGCGTAGGGGCACTACTCATGATCCACCTCCTGGGAGATGCCTAGATCCTGCTTGGATCTGGCGCGAAGGGGTATCATAGCCCAAACCGAGAGATATAGTGTGTAAAAGAGGACGAATCCGGGGGTCGCCGCGTTGTTTTCCCGCTGGGCCAGCCCGGTGTAGCAGGCTAGGCCCGAACGCAAGTCCGACGGGCAATCGGACTATTCCTCGACTTTCTCGATCTCAAGATTCACCTGCCCGAGTTTCCTAAAAAGGAGCGCCTCGAGGATGTACCAACGAGTTCGGTCCCTGGCTCTAGCATCTGCAATCCTATCTGCATCAACCTCGGTGGCCCCGACTGCAAGAGCACAAGGAAGTTACACTCCCACGGCCGCGAACCTGAAGGCGCGCACATGGTTCCAGGACGCGAAGTTCGGGATGTTCATTCACTGGGGCGTATACAGCGTGCTAGGCGATGGAGAATGGCTGATGGAAACCCGGCCGATCCATCGCACCGATTACTCGAAACTGCCCAATTTTTTCAATCCGACGAAATTCGACCCAGGGGCGTGGGTAGCGTTGGCAAAAAGTGCGGGCATGAAATACATCACCATCACATCGAAACATCACGATGGATTCGCCATGTTCGAGTCGAAACTGTCGGACTGGAACGTCGTGGCACGAACCCCGTATGGAAAAGACGTGATCGGCATGTTGGCGGCGGAGTGCCACAAGCAGGGGATCAAGTTATTTGTCTATTACTCGCAACTGGACTGGCATTCAACGGATTATTTTCCCCGTGGGCGGACCGGCCACGCGACCGGCAGGCCCGAAACGGGGAACTGGGATGCGTACTTGAACTTCATGGATGGGCAATTGCGCGAGTTGCTGACGAGTTATGGAGAAATCGGTGGTGTGTGGTTCGACGGAATGTGGGACAAGCCGAGCGCGGATTGGCATTTGGAGCGAACGTATGGGTTGATTCACCAGCTACAGCCGCAAACACTGGTCGGCAGCAATCATCACAAAAATCCCTTTCCGGGAGAGGACTTCCAGATGTTCGAGAAGGATTTGCCGGGTCAGCACACGACGGGATTCAATGCGGATCAAGGCGTGAGTGCGCTGCCGCTCGAAACTGCAGAGACGATGAACGATTCCTGGGGATTCCGCATAACGGATGATCATTACAAGAGCACTGCGGATTTGATCCGCTATCTGGTGCGCGCTGCAGGGATGAATGCGAATTTTCTGTTGAATATTGGGCCGATGCCAAACGGCGAAATTCAGCCTGAGTTTATTCAGCGGCTGACGGAATTGGGGAAGTGGACCAAGAAGTACGGCGAATCCATCTATGGAACGCGCGGAGGCCCGATCGCCGCAGGGCCATGGGGCGTGACGACACAGCGCGGTTCAACCGTTTACGTACACGTGCTCGATTGGAACGGACCGCTGCTGGGATTGCCGGCGATGCCGCGGGAGGTTCGTTCAGCGAAGCTGCTGCGAGATGGAAGCAGCGTCGAATTCAGCACGGTCAAGGGCGGATTGGTACTGAACTTACCGGAGGCGCAAAGAGACGAAGTCGATCGAGTGATCGTAATGGAACTCGAATCCTCAAAGTAAATAACGAAACACCTCACCTAGCTTGAATTCGTTGCGCTTGAACGAATCGAGCCGATGGCAAAGCGATCTGCGAGCAGCAGAACATATCCGAAACTGGATAAGAACTTGCTATTGAGTCAAATTCCGAGATCATTCTGTCGTACATGCTATGGTGAGGAGAGATGATACTTTGTAACCGTCTTGCCGTTCGCATCTAAACCGACAACCCATTGACCTATCTTTGTTCGATAGGAATACACAAGCTCCTCCGCGCAATTCGTAGACAGTTTGTCCAATGGTTCATCGTCCCAAGCTGGCGACAGTTCACATTTTCTTGTGTATCCTGGCCTACCAAACTGTTTTAGGACCTCTGCCTTTGTAGTTCCTCGTACCAACCGATCATAACCCCTTTCGTATCTCGTGAGCCAAGAGGCTATGGCAGAGTAAATCAGAAATATCAGGACTAGCGTGGCACCAATCTTTGCCCAGAGCCGAAGTCGAGGATTCATTCCGGGCCTCAATGTTGATTGAATTGGTTAAGCGCAAAATCGGCGGAGAGATCTTTGCCAGTGTCCGTGAGCTTCAGAATAAGAACTTGGCCGTTCGAATGAAACGTGCCGCCTGTAGCGGTTTTGGCCTCCTTTAGCGGATTGTCCGGCAAGAAGTGAGAGATTTCGGCGACGAGCCCTGTGGACATAAGAGTTTTTTCGACGTAATCACGTTCGAGGTCAATGTCCGGATCGATTTTGTGGGTGACGCCGTTGTTCCGCTCGTCGCGTTCGAATCCGATATCGTGTGTGGCGGCGCCGACCCATAGCGTTTCCCCATTGACCTGAAAGGGCGCTTTCCAAATGCGGAGATGGTTGCGCGTCCTGACGACGCTGATCGGTTCGGCATGGGCCCAGCCATAATCTTGCGGGCGGCCAAACAAGTAGAGCTGGCTCATGGGCATGGTCAGGTAGGATTCCTTGGAAATGCTTTCGAGGAGCCCATGAAGTACCGTGCCCTTGACGTCGGCGTCCACCTTCACCCAGCCGGCGGAATTGAATGCTCGCTGCATGGTCGCTTCCGAGCCAAGGATCAAGAAATTGACCATGTCACCGGGATTGCCTTGCTTGTTGCCGACGCGGCGCGGGATTTTGGAGAAAAGACCGTTATCGATGCCCGGGAGCGAGCTGACCTGCTTGGCAACCACTCGCACGGTCCCGCCTTCCGGAGAATAAACCTCGATCCGCACAACATAGTTGCCGGTGCCAGTGTCGTCGTTCGTCTGATTGATGCCGACGGAGAGACGGCCCGCAATTGGAGATAAAACATCTCGGCGGGCGCCGATGAGGAATGGCTGTGCGGTGTCTTTATCGCCGATTCGCCCAATGAGTGCTCCCCGGCCAGCTTCGTTGAAGGGAAGAACGCGGAGGAGATCTCTGAAGCCGCGCGCGAGGCCGTCTGGACCGTTGTCGTCCTTGGCGTCGGCATAACGCAGTTTGCCGGTGGCGGTAATCAGCACATGCTCGCCAGCTTGAACGTCAATGCCCGTGTCGATCCAGGACTCTTCGCCGGTGAGCTGAACCTCCTGCGAGGCTCGCTCCTTGCCCGCGGGAGTTTGCGCCTTGGCGCTGTTTTGCTGCTGCTCCGGAGGCGCTGTGCTCTCGCGGACAAGTTGGGAGTGGGCAGAAGAAGGGAATGCAGCTGAAGCGATAAATATTGCAACGAAGACCGCGGCTTTCTTCATCATCCAGTCGACCATGCGAGAGAGCCATCCCTTGCAGGATAAGGATTTAGACGAGTTTCCACTGTTAGCAGATGCGGGAGGAAGAGGCAAGTGTTGCACGCACCTGCCTGTGAGAGACGGAATGCGATTCCTTGACGGAAGCGCATGCCGACGGTAAATTGAGAAGATGCCGCAGCATTGCGATAGGACATTGACCGCTACGAGCTATGCCCTTCCATGCTGAGAACCGTCAAAGGCGGAAACAGACACAGCGATTGGTCCAGATGAGATCTGCGGCAGACAGCATGAAAAACCTTCGACGACGCATAGCGCTGATCGGACTATTTGCGACTTGGGCGTTGCCAGTTGCGGCGCAGGACGCGGCGCCTGCTCCGGCACAAGTCCAGACGCAAGCGCCACTCCAAGCCCAGGCGCCATCGGCCCCTAACCGCGCGCGAACGCCCGCAGAACGCACCGTAACCGTAGATGGCAGCGAAGCGATGTTCACCACCATGTGCGCGCTCCTCGCGGCGGGCTATGAATCGAACATCAGCTCTGACAATTGGACGGTATTCCGCGCGCAGATGCGTGAGCGGCTGCGGCAGCAGCAAGGACCGGCAGTGGATGCCGTGCGGCAGTTCTACCGCCAGCATGAATTGCGCGATCCGGGAGCGACGCTTTCCAGATATTTGTGGTTTGGCCTTGTGTCCGGGCCCGCGCCGGCCTTTCAGCCCATCTTGCGGCGCGACGAATTGCCCCCGGATGTGATTGCGCTCCTCGGCTTCAGCGAGCTCCTCTCAGGCTATTATCAGGAACAAAAGATTGGAGAACTCTGGCGGCAGGTGCAGCCGATTTACAATCGTGAAATCGAGCGCCTGCACGAATCGCTGACCCAAGTCGTGTTCACTTCCACCGGATACCTGCGCGAGATTCTGGATCCCTACGGCCCGCGGAAATTCACCATCATCGTCGAACCTCTGGTGGGACGGATCACCAACGTCCGGAATTTCGGTGATCACTACGCGCTGGTGCTGAGCGGGGGAGAAGACATTCCCGTGGATGTAGTGCGTCACGCGTTTCTCCACTTCATGCTCGACCCCCTGCCGCTGATGTATCCGCACGTCACGGCGGTAAAGCGGCCGCTTTACGACCAGGCGGCGAAAGCGCCGCGCCTCGCCACGGATTTGAAGGATGATTTCCCCTCCTACTTTGCCGAATGCACGGTGCGCGCCGTGGAATTGAAGCTCAAGCGCATGTCACCGGGAGAGCGGGAGGCGGCGCTCACCCGCGACGACGAAGACGGGTATGTTCTCGTGAGGTCGCTCTTCGGCGCGCTGGCTAAATTCGAGAATTCCGAACCTTCGATGAAGCGTTTTTTCCCTGACCTGGTGAGAAGTATCGATGTGGCTGTGGAAGCAAAACGCCTGACCACGCTTCAATTCGCCCCAGCCGATACGGCGAAAACCGACGAAATCGCAGGCGAAGAAGGGGTGCGCCCGAAGAAGACTCTCCCGACGACCGTGCCAAACGATACGCAGGTCATCGCGGCACTGACCGAAGGGGAGCGGCAAATCGCAGCAAAGAATCCGCGCGCGGCGGAGGCGTCTTTTCAGAGAGTCCTATCGAAATATCCGGACCAGCCACGAGCGTGGTTTGGAATTGGCGTGGTAGCCTACATGGATCACGATGCCGCAAGAGCCAAACAAGTCTTCGGACGACTGATAACCGGGGAGCATGCGGCTACGCAGGATCCCCGGGTGCTGGCCTGGTCGCACGTTTACCTAGCAAGAATCTACGATTACGAAGGGAATCCGGCCGTGGCGAAAACAGAATATGAGTCGGCACTCGCGGTCGAGGGTGGCCCGGAAGAGGCGAAGCAGGTAGCGCAAAGGGAGCTCGCCGCGTCTGCCGGCGAGAAACAAGTTGCGCGACCTTGAGATGAATATCCTGGAATGATGGTTGCCGGAACTGTGCTGTTGGATGGAACGGCGAAGAAAAAGACCGGATAGGAGAAGGCGAATGAGAAGAAAGTGCAGTCGTTGGTTGGAAGCATTGACCATTGCCGGAGTGCTGCTTGGTGCTTGCGGACTGGCCGTCGCCCAAAGCGGGCAAAGTTCGCAGAGCGGCCAGGGGGGCCAGAGCCAGCCACCGGCCCAGTCGACAGACAAATCCAAGACTCCTGACGTCACCCCGTTGACGCTGGATGCGGCGCCGCCCGTGAATGCCGAAGAAGATGCGGCGTTCAAAGCGTTCAAAGATGTCCCGTCTACCGACTTGAACAAGAAGATTGAGCTTGGGGAAGATCTCGTGAAGAAGTATCCGCAGAGTCGTTATCTGCCGCCTGTCTATTACTCGCTGACAATCGCATACATGCAAACGAACCAGGTCCAAAAAATGTTAGATGTGGGCGATAAAGAGGTGGCGTTGGTACCGAACGACATCACAACGTTGGCCATCTTAGCCCAGACGATTTCCCGTACGACGAATTCGAGCACTCCCAATGCCGCGCAACAACTGGACAAGGCGGCCACATACGCGAAAAAAGCGATCGAACTTGCTCCGACGCTTCCGAAGCCTGAGAATTTGACCGAGGAAACGTTCACTGCGGGGAAGAACCAGGCGCTGATCGCCGCGCACAGCGGGCTGGGACTGGTCCTCATCAAACACGGAAAAAACGCGGACGCCATTCCGGAGTTCGAGCAGGCTGTGAAACTCGACACCAATCCCGACCCCGTGAATTACTACCTCTTGGGGATGGCCAACAAGAGTACTTCGCATTTCGACGACGCTATCGCCGCTTTCAACAAGTGTGCCGCAGCGCCCGGTCCCATGCAGGCACAGTGCAAGGCTCAGGCGGACGACACAAAGAAAAAAAGCGCCACGGAGTTGAGCGCGCCGAAGTAAATCAAGCTGCCCGCGCGCCGGAATTATGCAAGACACGATACGGATTGGCGACACGGCGCTGGAGGAACGCCTGGGTCACAAGTTTTCGAGGCGGGAGCTCCTCGACAGAGCGCTGACCCACAGCTCGGCCGTACCCGAGTTGCGCGGGGCAGCCTCAGATGTGACGGGGAACGGCATTGCTCTCGCGGACAACGAACGGCTGGAATTCCTGGGGGACGCCGTTCTGGAGCTGCTCGCGAGCGAATACCTTCTGGAGGCCTTTCCAGAGTGGACCGAAGGCCAGTTGAGCAAAAGCCGGGCGCGAATCGTCAATGCGAGTTCGCTGGAAGGAGCAGCCAGGCGGCTGCGATTGGGAGAACATCTGCGGCTGGGGCGCGGAGAGGAAAAAACCGGCGGCCGCGAAAAGCAAACGCTGCTTGCCGATGCCTTCGAAGCGGTAGTAGCCGCCGTTTACCTGGATGCCGGGCTCGCTGCCGCACGTGAGGTTTTGCAGCAGGTTTTGTTCGAGCAGGCACTCGAGGAGCGCGGCGAGCGCATCGCGGAATCCGACCGCAAATCGGCATTGCAGGAATTCTTGCAGGGACGCGGGCAGGCGCCTGCGGAGTACCGCCTGGCCGGAGAAAGCGGGCCGGACCATCAGAAGGTTTTCCAGATTGAAGTGTGGATTAACGGTGAGTGCATGGCGAAGGGCGAAGGCAGCACAAAAAAAGAGGCAGAGCAGCAGGCCGCGCGCAGCGCTCTGGAGCTACTCGAGCAGTTGGAGGCGAAAGGCTGAGTCGGAATGCCCGAAGAAACACTGACAGAACTCCAAGAGCGGGCGCCGGTGGCCAAGCCGGATAAGCACGGGAATCAGACCACCTTTTCCGAATATCTGGAGTCCCTGCTAGTAACGGTGATCCTGGCGCTGTTCGGGACAAGCTTTGTCGTCCAGGCTTTCAAGATTCCCTCCGCGTCCATGGAAAGCACGCTGCTTATCGGGGATCACCTGCTGGTCAACAAGTTCATTTTCGGCGGCACTGGTGCTTGGTACGAAAAACTTCTGCCCTACCGGGAACTCCAGCGCGGCGACATTATCGTGTTCAAATACCCCTACGCCGATCATCAGCATTTCGTGAAGCGAGTCATCGGCTTGCCAGGCGACCGTCTGAAACTAGTCGATCAGCGGATATTCATCAACGGGAAACCCCTTCCAGAGCCCTATATAGTGCATGACCCCAGCGCGCCTTATGATCCTCTGAATTACAATTTTCCCCCGCCTCCCAGCCAGCTCATCGCTTCCGCCATGCAGGGGAATTGGGCCCAGGAGATGAAAACGTACCTGCGCGGCGATGAAATTGTTGTGCCGCCGGGAAAATATTTTGCGATGGGTGATAATCGCGATCGCAGCCTCGACAGCCGTTATTGGGGTTTTGTGGATCGCGATGCTATCATGGGGCGGCCCTTTTTGATTTATTGGTCAGTTGAAGCGAAGAGCAGCGATTACAGCGGGGAAAGCACGTTCTGGTCGCGGCTGGCGGGGGTCTTTGAGACGCTGGCGCACTTGCCTTCGCGCACGCGATGGAGCCGCATGCTGCATACCGTGCATTAGCTGTTTGCCGCACTCCGCAAGGCATGCCCCCGACGCTACCCTTTTCTGTGTAACTCTCTTAAACTTTCGGGCGAGATGACCAACCTGCGAAAGTCGTGGAAGGTGGGGCTCACCGTTGTTTTGGTGATCGTGGTCATGCAGGCCGCGGTCTCCTCTGTGGCGAGGACCCATCGCGTGCATGCCTATCTCGTTACGCATCTGGAGCGGGCCTTTGGTCGACCGGTCGAGGTCAGAAGTTTTGACGCACGCATTTTGCCGAGCCTGCAACTGTATGCTGACGGTGTCACCGTGGGTGAAGACCCGGCGTATTTTCTTCGTGCGGAGCACTTGAGCGCGGGCTTGCGCTGGTTCGGTCTGCTGCGCGGCCATTTTGAATTCGGGACGTTGTCCTTCAGCAAGCCGAGCCTGATTTTGGTGCGTAACTCCCAAGGCCGCTGGAATCTCGAGCAGTGGCTGCCTCCGGCAAAGGTCAATTCCTCGCAGGGAGCGCGCGTTTACGGACCGCTGCCGCCTGCCGCGCCCGTGAACCGGCTCGAGCGAATCGAGTTCGACGAAGGGCGCGTCAATTTCAAGAACGAGGAGGACAAGCTGCCGTTTGCGTTCACCAGCGTTTCAGGCAGCGTCGAGCAGGTCTCTCCGGGCCGTTGGCGACTGCGACTCGAGGCCCAACCCTGGCGCAGCGGCATTCTTCTGCAATCCGCGGGAACGATCCGCGTTAGTGGAGACTTGGCCGGCACCTCTGCCCGGTTGCAGCCGGCGCAAATCACTTTGCACTGGAGTGAAGCCTCGCTCGCCGATGTCTTCCGTCTTTTCCGCGGCCAGGATTACGGCTTGCGCGGTGTCTTCGCTCTGGACGCCACCGCGAAAAGTGACGGCACCAGAAGCGACGGCTCCAAAAACGATGGTCCGGGGGATTGGATCTATTCCGTGCAAGCGCGCGGCCGGGAGATTCATCGCTGGGATTTGACCGAGCGTGCTGACAATCCCGCGTTGAATTTGGACATCAAAGGCCGGTGGAATATCGGCACGGGAATTCTTCTCGCCGACCAAGTCGTGGTGGAGGGCCCGCGTTCGAATCTGCGTGGAATGTTCCGTTATGTCGCCGGCAGCGCGCCGACGATGGAATTGCGCCTGGATTCCATGGGCATTCAGGCCTCGGATTTGCTCGCAACGTATCGCGCGTTTCAACCGGACGTCGCCGAAGGCGTGACCGCGGAGCAGTATTTTACCGGCGGCATGATCCTACGTGGATGGCCCCTTGCGCTGGAATCCGCGGCGCTTTCCAGTAGAGGGGGAATCGTGAAAGTGCCTGGCTTCCAGGAGGATATTAGAATCGGCCCGGTAAACGGTGGTAGCGAGCGTGGCGCGCTGGTCTTCGGGCCGGTGCGCGTCGCGCTAGGCGGTGAAGTCCGCGATGTCATCAATCCCAAGAGGCGGCGTGTGGCGCTGGCGATGGACAATGCTGCTGATTTGACTTTCACCCAAGACTTGAACACGCACGCTGGGAGCTTAAGCATTGAGGGAAACATCTCTAAGGTGGAGAATTTCCTGAGGCTGGCGGCAGCGCTGGGGCGGCCCCTGAATCACGGCTGGGAACTCAGCGGCCAGGCTACTGCGGTGACACAATGGGAATGGAAAGAACCCTTCAAAGGCCGTTGGAACGGAATCGTAACGTTCAATAAGGCGTCTTTGGCTGTCGCGGGTCTGAATCAGCCGTTGAATCTATTGGAAGCTCGCTTGAGTTGGCTCGACGGGCGGCGCATCGCGCGCGCCCTGAGAGTGGGAGGCTTCGGCGGGACGTGGATGGGAGTGATCGAGGAAACGCCGAGAAGCGATAGCGGGACCGGACCGAATTGGAAATTCGGTCTTCTCGTGGACCAATTGAATGCCGCCGAACTCGACCGCTGGGTGGGGCCGCGCGCACGGCCAAACTGGCTTCAGCGTCTGTTAGGGTCCGTGTTGGGTGAAGTGACGCCCGCGACACCCGCCAGTGAACTGGTGCGGCGCGTCGACGCCGAAGGCGAATTGCACATCACGCGCTTGACAATCGAAAAATTGAAACTGGAGAACGTGCTCGCTAAGGGATCGCTCCGTAATCTGAAACTCGAGGTTCCTGAGGCGGAAGCCGAATGGGCCGGGGGCAAAGTGCTGGCAAAAATTGACGCGAATTTTTTGCCCCGGCCGAGCTATGAAATTACGGCGGAACTCGATCGCCTCAACCTGGCGAAATTACCCGCAGCAGGGCGAATGGCGGAACACCTCAGCGGCGCGGCGTCCGGCAATCTGGAGTTGAAGACGAGCGGAGTGGGGCGCGAAGAGCTCTTGCAGAATTTGGATGGGCGCGGGGTCGTGCATTTGAAAAAGGTTGAGCTTCGAGGATGGGACGTCCCGGCGAGCGTCGCGGATGGCGCTGCCCACGCAGGGAACTCCCAGTGGCCTGCGGGAGAATGTGCTTTTTTGGTACGCAACAGGAACATTGTCTTGCAGTGGCTGCAACTGAATGCCGGGCGCGAACAGACTTCCGTGGAGGGCACGTTGAGTTTCGGCTCGGATGCTGACCTCAGTGTCTCGACTCACTCCTTGGAAAAAAGCAAGGTGCAACCGGAGAAAGCTTCCGGAAAGGAGCACGTCTTAAAGATTTCCGGTCCGCTGGATGGGCCACGCGTCTCGCTGGAGAAAACGGCTGAGCCTCAGTTGGTAAATTGAGCTTTCAGGCGCTCCTTGTTCCGCCGACGGTGGGATTCCGCCTGCGAGGCCAGCTGCAAACTAATTTGCCGTGCAAAGTATAAAGTATTACTTTAAGTCTGGCCGTAACATATTGTGTAGGAACAGGTTACTCCGCCAAGCGGGTTCGGGTCGGCCCGGGATGGGCGGGGACGCAAAGCCTCAGGAGGGCACGATGAAGCATTCTGTCTTGTCAATCGTCCTGCTTGCTTTCGTTTTTTCTAGTATCGCAAGCGCGCAGAAGCCCATCACGCTGGAACAGGTGCTAAGCGCGCCGTTCCCCTCGGATTTGACGGCTGCGAAAAAGAGCAACCGCATTGCGTGGATATTCGACCAGCAAGGCAAGCGAAACATTTGGGCGGCTGAAGCCGGATTTGCCGCGCGGCAAGTTACGAAATACAACGAAGACGACGGACAGGAACTGTCCGATCTGGCCTTTTCTCTGGACGGAAACACCATCGTTTACGTCCGCGGCGGAGGAAAGAATGCTGCGGGACAGGTGCCCAATCCCACCAGCAATCCCGCGGGAGCGGAACAAGCCGTTTGGACCGTAACTTGGACCAGTGGCGACCCCAAGCGCGTTGACGCCGGCAATTCGCCCGATGTTTCTTCGCGCGGAACCATTTCTTTTGTCAAAGACGGCCAGATCTGGCTGGCACCGCTCGATGGATCGGAAAAGCCGCAGCAGCTTGTGGCCCGCGGCCGGAATCTCAATCCGCGCTGGTGCCCGGATGGCAGCAAGCTGGCCTTCGTTTCCGCGCGCGGCGATCACAGCTTCATCGGCGTCTACGATGCTTCACCAAAGACCGTGGAATTCCTTTCGCCTTCAGTCGATTCCGATAGCAATTTTGTCTGGTCGCTCGACGGCAAACGCATCGCGTTTGTGCGCCGCCCGGCGGAGCCGCGCGACGCCCCTCAGGGCTTTTTCATTGCCCCGGATAAGCCGCATCCCTGGGCCATTTGGGTCGCAGACGCCACTACGCGCGCTGCAAAGGAAATCTGGCACAGCAGCGCAACGCCCCGGGCTTCGTTTCCTTACATGGCCGAAGATACCGGCGGTGGCGTTCTCAATTGGGCCGCCGACAATCTGTTGGTGATCGCCTCCGAAGAAGACGGCTGGCAGCACCTCTACTCACTTTCCGCCGACGGCGGCGCGCCGAAGCTGCTCACGCCGGGAAATTGCGAAGTCGAGCAGTGGTCTTTCACCCCGGACAAAAAAGCTCTCCTGTTCAACTCCAATTGCGGCGATGTCGACCGCCGTCATTTGTGGAGTACAAGTATTTCCGGAGGCGCTCCCATTCAGTGGACGCGAGGCGAGGGAATTGAGTGGAGTCCGGTGATGCTCTCTGATGGCCAGACGTTCGCCTTTCTGGCTTCCGGCGTAACGCACCCCGCAAGACCCGTTGTGAGCAATTTTGGAGCCAGCTCGATGCCCGCGTTGGCAGCAGAAGCGTGGCCCAAGGATTTTCCTTCAGATCGATTGGTAATTCCTCAACAGGCCATCTTCAAAGCGACGGATGGCCTCGAACTGCACGCACAAGTTTTTGCACCGTCGGGAGGGAAGCCTGGTGAAAAGCGTCCTGCTCTGATTTTTCTTCATGGCGGACCGATTCGCCAAATGCTGCTCGGGTGGCATTACATGTACTACTACTCGAATTCTTATGCCATGAACCAGTACCTCGCCAGCCGCGGCTACATCGTCCTCGCACTCAACTACCGCAGCGGCATTGGCTACGGCCGCGCCTTCCGCGAAGCAGTCGGCCGAGCCGGCCGCGGCGCAACGGAATATCAAGATGTTGTCGCCGCAGGAAAATATTTGCAGAGCCGTTCCGACGTCGACCCCAAGCGCATCGGTCTCTGGGGCGGCAGCTACGGCGGCTATCTGACGGCACTTGGCCTCGGCCGCAATTCCGATCTATTCGCTGCGGGCGTCGATCTGCACGGTGTGCACGACTGGCCGACGGACAACTGGGACGGAAAAAATATCCCGCCGGAGCTAACCAAGCTGGCGCATGATTCTTCCCCCGTCACTTCCGTAAACACGTGGAGGTCTCCCGTTCTTTTCATTCACGGCGACGATGACCGTAACGTTTATTTCACGCAGACCGTCGACCTCGTCGCGCGCCTTCGCGATAAGAATGTGGACATCGAGCAGCTCGTCTTTCCCGACGAAATTCACGATTTTCTGCTGTACCGTGACTGGCTGGCGGCGTACCATGCGGCGAGCGATTTCTTCGATCGCCGCCTGAAAGCGCCGGAAAAGTAGATTTGTTTCTCAACGTGTGACTCCGCGCGAGAATTTCTCGCCGAGTCCCTATGTGGCGATCAATCCGATGAAAAGCAAAATATTTCTGGTTGCCGGGCCGTTTCTTTTGGCCGCCGCAATTGTGCTCTCACGCGATCAGCGCGCCAATCTCCTCCCGAAATTGCAGCCCGGGCAGAGCCTCACCTACCTGATTCGCTATCGCGCTGAGAAAAACGTGAAGACCGAGAGCAATGTTGCCGTACCCATGGCTCCCGATTCCTCGCAGATGGACGCCCACGGTATGCTGCGAATCGAAATTCTGAATCTGCAGCAAGTGGGCGGAAAACCGGCCATTCACGCCCGTGGTCAGTTTCTCAATTTGGAGTCCGGAATGGGCGAGAAGAAACCCGCTGACAAGAAACCGGATCCTCAGCAGCAGCGCATCGATACTGCGATCCGGTCGATCGAATTCACGATCTTGCCCGATGGCTCCACGGAAAAAATCAATGGCTTGGACGCGCTCCCTCCCGAGCAACAGCAAATCTGGCAGGAATGGGTGGCGCGGTTTGCCGTGGGCTGGACACTTCCCGCTGAGGGCGCAAAGATCGGTGATAAATGGAAAGTGGAACAACTGGAGCAGTCCGCCTCTCCGATCGCCGCGCTCATTTGGGCCCGGGATTCCAGGTATGTCAGGAATGAGCCATGTCGACCAAGCCAACTTTCTATCACCGGCGACATTTCTCCCTCGAGCGGCCTGGCCGACGAATGCGCGGTGCTGCTCACCACCGCCAAGCTGGTGCAGAAATCGTCAGCAAAAGATGCGACCCCGGAAACCTTCAAGCTCCGCGAATTGAAAACGATGGGCACCGTGAAGGGCACGAACGAAATCATCACCTACATCTCGCTCACAACTGGCCTCGTCGTGCGGGCAACCGAAGAAGCCCATCAGCAGATGGACGTGGTCATCGCCAAAGTCGATGGCTCCAATCGCGTGCACTACAATGTGGACGCGGCAAGCCACTCCGAAGTTCTGCTGCTCACCGAAAGCCCGCCCTCGCATCCTTGATGTGGCCATCTTTGCGCACTCTCCCTGCAAACGAGAAAGATTGCCCGCTGGGGTATAATGAGCGTTTCTGCATTACGCGACAAAGCAGCAGGAGACCCTTCCGATGAATTTCAAGCTGCACAGCAATTACCAGCCGCGCGGCGATCAGCCCGCTGCGATCGACCAGCTCTATCGCGGCCTGGAGGCTGGCGAAAAGCACCAAGTCCTCCTCGGCGTCACCGGCTCCGGCAAAACCTTCACCATGGCCAAGCTGATTGAGCAAGCCAAACGCCCTGCGCTCGTCCTGGCCCACAATAAAACTCTTGCCGCGCAGCTGTATCACGAATTCAAAGCTTTTTTCCCGGAAAACGCCGCCGAATATTTCGTCAGCTACTACGATTACTACCAGCCCGAAGCTTACGTCCCTTCCGCGGATCTTTACATCGACAAGGAAGCCACCATCAACGATGAGCTCGACAAACTGCGCATGAGCGCCACGCGCTCGCTCTTCGAACGCCGCGACGTCGTCATCGTCGCTTCCGTCTCCTGCATCTACGGCCTCGGCTCGCCCGAAGCCTACTACGGCATGCTCGTCATGCTCGAAAAGGGCCAGCAGACTTCGCGCGAAGCCCTTCTTCGCCGTCTCGTCGACATTCAGTACGAACGCGGCGAAGATCTCCGTCGCGGCACCTTTCGCGTGCGGGGCGACATGATCGAAATTTATCCCACTTACGAAGATCAGGCCTATCGCATCGAAATGTGGGGCGACCAGATCGACGCGCTGCGCCAGATCGATCCCCTGACCGGCGAAGTACGCGCGGGACAAGAAGACTTGTCGCGCGTCCCCATCTATCCGAAGACCCATTACGTCATGCCGCAGGACCAGCGCGACCGTGCCATTGTGAACATTCAGGAAGAATTGTGGTGGTGGAAAAAGGAGCTGGAGAAGCAGGGAAAATTCGTCGAGGCCCAGCGCGTCGTGCAGCGCACCATGTTCGATATTGAGATGATGCGCACCATCGGCTACTGCCACGGCGTCGAAAACTATTCGCGCCATCTCAGCGGGCGCTTGCCCGGCGAAGCGCCGCCTACTCTGCTCGACTACGTTCCCCAGGATTATCTGCTGTTCATCGATGAATCCCACCAGACTGTCCCGCAGGTGCGCGGCATGTTTCATGGCGACCGCTCGCGCAAACAAACGCTCGTGGATTACGGCTTTCGCATGCCCTCGGCGCTGGACAATCGCCCGCTCACCTTCGAAGAATTCGAACATCGCATGAATCAGGTGATTTACGTTTCGGCCACGCCCGGGCCGTACGAATTAACCAAATCCGGCGGTGTCGTGGTCGAGCAAATGATTCGCCCCACCGGGCTGGTGGACCCCGGCGTGGAAGTTCGCCCCGTAAAAGGCCAGGTGGACGACCTGCTGGAAGAAATTCGTGTGCGCGCGGAGAAAGGCGAGCGCGTGCTCGTCACCACGTTGACGAAACGCATGGCTGAAGATTTGTCCGAATACTTCACCGAAATTGGCGTCCGCTGCCGCTATCTGCATTCCGAGGTGGAAACGCTCGACCGCATCAAGATTCTGCGCGATTTGCGTCGCGGCGAATTTGACGTGCTCATCGGCATTAATTTGCTGCGTGAGGGCCTGGACTTGCCGGAGGTTTCTCTCGTTGCTATCCTCGATGCCGACAAGGAAGGATATCTCCGCAGCGCCACCTCTCTCATTCAGACCATCGGCCGCTGCGCCCGCCACATCGAAGGCCGCGCCATTCTCTATGCCGACCGCCGCACGGACTCCATGAATCAGGCCATTGACGAAACCAACCGCCGTCGCGCCAAACAGATGGCCTATAACAAGGAAAACGACATCACCCCGAGGTCCATCATCAAGTCCGTGGACATGGAGTTGGCGCGCATCGTCGAAGCGGATTACATCTCCGTGCCTGTGGACGAAGCCGGCTTGGATGCTGCTGCCGCGAACATCAAGAGCGAACAGCAGCTTGCCGAACTTCTCAAGCAACTCGAAACGCAGATGCGCGAAGCCGCCAAAAAATTCGAATTCGAGAAGGCCGCCCAGCTGCGCGACCGCATCCGTTCCCTCAAGCAACGCGACCTCACGGGGGTTTTCTCTTCAGAATCCCGGCCGGGCGTCGTTGCCGAGCCTAGTGTCTAGTATTCTGCCCATGTCACGTACTCCTTATCGCGAGGAGGAACTTCTTGGGCTAGTGCGGCTCTCCACGCGCTCACCTTCTTGGCCATCTCCCAGACCATGTCATCCAATGCGTCGGCTGACGATTTACAGCGGGTATTGGTGAGTGCTGCCCAACAGAAACGAGTTGCGGTACGAACCAGGATGGCGCTAGTTCCTCCCAGGTCACCACCGTGCCACCAGTGACCCGCCGCGTTTACTTGCCACCCCCGCGCGTAGTTCGACTTGACATTGCTGGGAGTCGTCATCCTCCGAATGGTTTCAGGCTTCAGAATGTTACGGCTGACATCAAACCCGTCTACATGCGTCGCAAAACGCACCAGATCGGTTGGAGTGGCGATCCAGCCTCCATGCGAGTCCATCCTGGTCACATTTAGCGCATAGGGATCGTCGTTGTGGTCCTCGCCTTCCACCAAGCTTTGTTGATAATAAGTGACCTCTCGTGGCGCGCGATCCTTCAGGGTGTTTCCGCCCATCCGCATGTCCGTAATCCCACAAGGCGAGAGAATTGTCTTTTGCACGTAGTCTGCATACGACTGCCCCGTAATCTTTTCAATCACTCGACCTAGAATGCAGTACCCGAAATTCGAATAGGCAAAGACCCTTCCGGGAGGGTTCTTGAGAGGCAGAGTATCCAGAGCCCACGAGATGAGTTCGGCTTGATTCATTTCGGTGTTGGAAAACATCGGGTCGTGCCAAAGGTCCCAGTCGCCCGACGTGTGGGTTAGCAAATGGTCGATGGTAATTTGCTCGATGCCTTGCCCGTAAGGCTGCTTGCCATACTTCGTTTCTAGGATGCCTCGTTCTCCAAAGATAGTGTCTTCGCTTCGGAGGCAGCTGGTTTCGATCAGGCTAAAAACCGCGGCGGATGTGATCGGTTTGCTCACGCTCGCGATACGAAAGAGATGGGAGGTTGTCAATCGCTCTCGCGCATCGTGACCAGTCATTCCGAAAGCTTGCTTATATGCCAGACGACCATTCCGGGCGATGGCAACTGAAAGCCCGGGCGCATTGAATTTCCGCCGATAATCCTCAGCAACGCTCGCCATTGCTTCTCGCTCGGATTGTTCAATTTCGTCATCCGGTGGGAAAGCGGGCAAGATGCCTTGTCTCCCGGGCAAGCCAGGTATACCCAACGCAGCTGCGCCACAAAACATGCTCTTCAGTAGCGTTCGCCGCGTCACATCCCCTGTCATATGTTCAAAGACGTCCCAGACCCTAGAAACGTCAGGGTCGGCCACATCCGATCCTTGAAGCCTTGGCGGAGCTCTTTTCAGTCGGGCCGGGGGTACCACCTGCCGAGCCCTCGCTACACTACGCCACGCCTCAATTCCTCTAACGGGTAAAACGTGTCACGCCAGACGATGCCGCCTTGCCTCACCGTCACAAATGCAGAGCGCACGATCATGTAGCTCATGAGTACGGCGCCGATGGGCTGTGCCAGCGCGTAGAGCGGGGAGACGCGCATGACAACGGCGGCGATGCCGGCGTGAAAACAGACGGCGACAAACACGGCGACAGCAGCGAAGACGCGAATCCATCCCTGTCCGAAAATCAGACCGGCGAAAGGCAGCACGCTCAAAGCGAGAAGCCCCGCAATCTGGAAGGCTGCGATCGCCAAACTGTAACCTGCTACGGCAAAGAAATTCTTCGTGACCCCACGGATGAGCTCGCCGAGGCCCGCATGCCAGCGAAGGGCGATGAAGTCCTGTCCGAAGGCCACTTCCGAACGAAAACCGGACTGTTTGACGATTTTTCCGAGCTTCATATCATCGACGACTTCCATGGCCAGGCGGAGGTGCGTGCCGCTACCCTCGTAGGCAGAGCGTTTGAGGAATTGGAATGCACCCACTCCCACATAGGCACGGGAATGGGGGTTGTTCACGCGAGAAGAGTTGGTAGCGAGATGGAAACCAAAACCCATGAAGGTGAGGAGAACCTTTTCCCAGAAGCCCGCCATCTCGAGTTCACCGAACAGAGTAAGGTGATCGAGCTTGCGCTGTTTTGTCAGAGCCGCAGCAAATCTGCCTTGAAGCGCACATCGGCATCGGTGAAGAGCAGCCATTCGCCCGTCGAGGCTTCGTACGCTTTCTGCAAAGCGTGAGGTTTGCCCAGCCAGCCCGCCGGAAGCTCGGCGACGTGCACGACACGCAGACACGGGTGCGCCGCTGCAAACTCATCCAGAATGCGCCCCGTCGCATCCCGCGAGCGGTCGTCCACGGCGATGACTTCCAAGTTGGGATAGTCGATTTCCATCAGTGTCGCGAGCGCAGCAGGAAGTTTCTCCTGTTCGTCTCGCGCAGCGAACAAAATCGAAATGGACGAACACTGCGCATCCGGTGCAGGAGGGAAGTCCTTCACCCACGGCAATCGGGTGGCGCCGTAGGCAACGCGCATTCCATGCGTGAGCCAGAACAATGCGATGGATCCGAATAAAAGCAGCCAGAAAAGATGCATCGAAATTGTTGTTAACGTTGCCCTCAGGTTATCCTAACACGTGATGCAAATGACCCTGGCGCTGGTTGGGGCAGGGCGTGTGGGACGCGCCTTGGGGCGCCGCTTGCGCGAGCAGGGCTGGAGGATCAGCGCGGTCGTAACACGGAGCGAAGCGAGTGCTCGCAGGGCCGTTCGATTCATTGGAGCTGGCATTCCATGCGCGGGAATGACGCGCCAAATCCTTGCGTCGCACCTGATTCTCATCGCCGTGCCCGACGACGCTGTGACCCAAGTTGCGCAGGAGCTGGCGAGGATCAGTGGTGAAGAGTTGCGCGGCAAAACGGTTCTGCACACCAGCGGCGCGCTGGATGCGAGCGCGCTCAAAGCAGTGAAAGAGTGCGGCGCGGCGGTTGGTGGGATGCATCCTCTGCAAAGTTTCAGCGGAGTTGGAGTGCCGCCGCTGGAAGGAAAGGTGTTTGCGGTGGAAGGTGACGCGGCAGCAGTGCAGGCGGCGCGGCAGATTGCCAGATCGCTTGGTGGCTCACCCGTGCGCATTCCCGCAGGAAAGAAAATTTTGTATCACGCGGCGGCAGCGATGGCCGCAGGGCACGTACTTGCCGTTGAGGAAGCGGCGACGCAGTTGCTCATCTCACTCGGGATGAAGCGGAGTGAAGCGACGCGCGCACTCTTGCCGCTGACACGTCAGGTCCTGGATAATTTCCAGCGGCTGGGTCCCCGCGGGGCGTGGACGGGACCGCTTGCGCGGGGAGACTATAAGATTGTTGGAGCGCACTTGCGCGCGCTGCGTGAATTGCCGGAAGAATTTGCGTCGGCGTATGAAGCGCTCAACCGGCTGGCCGCGCGCGTGCTGGCACGGGATGCCGCAGGCGTGATTTTGGAATTGGAGAAGGTTTCTGTCGAAGGGAAACCACAGGCGAAAGCTCGAGGTGTCAACGGGTGAATCGACTGCACATTGCGATAGAACGTACGAAATTAGCCAACGGCTTGCACGTGGTGGTCGCGCCGGATTCCACCGCGCCCGTGGTGACCGTGGGCGTGTACTACAAAATTGGGTTCCGGCTTGAGCCGCAGGGGCGCAGCGGCTTCGCTCATCTGTTTGAACACATGATGTTCCAGGGCTCAGCGAACGCGCCGAAGATGCAGCACATCAAGCTAATCAACTCGAGTGGCGGCGTGCTGAATGGTTCGACCAGCTATGACGTGACGAATTATTACCAGGCAGTGCCATCCAACGCGCTCGAGCGCGTGCTGTGGCTCGAAGCCGACCGCATGCGCGCACTGAAGGTGGACGGCGAAAATCTGAAAAATCAGCGGGACATCGTGAAGGAAGAAGTGCGCGTCAACGTCATGAATCAGCCTTACGGCGGTTTCCCCTGGCTGGATATGCCTCCGGTGGCGTTTCGCAACTGGGCCAACGCGCATAATTTCTACGGCGATTTTGCCGATCTCGACGCCGCAGAGTTGAGGGACGTTCAGGCTTTTTTCAAAACCTACTATGTTCCGAACAACACGGTCCTTCTGATTCTTGGCGACGTCAAGGCAGAAGAGGGTATCGCTTTAGCGAGAAAATATTTCGGGGATATTCCTGCCGGGCCTTTGCCAACGTTTGCTGACCCCAGCGAGCCGGAACAAATGGAAGAGCGGCGAGGCTACGTGGAGGAAAAATTCGGCACGCTGCCGGCGATGGCTATCGGCTACGTGATGCCGAAACGTCGGACGGCCGATTGGTGCGGTATGGCGGTGCTGGATCAGGCGTTGCATGGCGGAAGAGCCGGAAGAATCTACCGCGAACTCGTCCTGGAAAAACAAATTGCCGTGGAAGCCGGTGGCGGCATCGACGACCTCTTCGGTTACAACGGGCCGACGCAGATGACCACACGCATCCTGCACAAGCCCGAGTATTCGAGTGAAGCCACGCTCGCGGCATTCGATGCCGTGATTCGCGAAGTGCAGGAGAACGGCATTAGCGCGGACGAACTGGAACAATTGAAGGTGAAGTGGCGCTCGGATTATTACGCCACACTGGAAGGCGGCCGCGGCGGCTATATGCCGAAGTACGGGTTGATGCATCTGCTGGCGTGCTTCACGCTCTTCGATAACGAACCCCAGCTTGTGAATACCATCCTCGACGGGTTTCTTGCCGTGACGCGGGAAGAGATTCACGATGTGGCGAAAAAATATCTGCGCAAGGAAAAGCGCGCGATTGTGTTTCGTACTCCGGCCAAGGCCGGAGCGAAGGAGGTTGCGTAATGGCCACGCGCACCGTGGAAGTGGCTAACGGTGTGCCCGCGCTCGCGCCGGAACGTGAGGTGACCTGGCCGAAGCGCACAAAAACGCGGCTCGCGAACGGCCTGGAAGTGATTCTCGCGGAATCGCATACGATTCCCAAGTTCCACGGCGAACTCTTCTTTCGCTCTGGCAACGCCGCGGTTGCGGATCGCTCACCGGGGCTGGCCGAAATGACTGCAACGGTGGTGCGCACGGGAACGTCGAAGCGCGCCAGCCGCCAGATTGAAGAAGATTTGCGGCGCATCGGCGCCGACCTTTCCACGAATGCCGGATCGGATACCAGCGCGATTTCCTTTGGTGGCTTGTCGGAATTCGTGGAACCACTCCTGGGCCTGGTGAACGAACTGGCCCGCGAAGCATCGTTCCCGGAGTCAGAATTCGAACGCGAGCGCCGTCAAAAACTCGAAGAAGTGAAGCTCGAGCGGACACAGCCTGGTTTTCTTGCCGGCGAACGGTTGCGCAAGGTTTTATTTGGTGCGCATCCCTATGCGTACGTGTCGCCGAGTGAAGCGCAGGTAGCCGCGTACAAGCGCGAAGATTTGCGATTTGTCTATCACGAATTTTACACGCCGGAAAACGCGCTTCTGATTCTCGTTGGAGATTTCGAACCACAGGAAATGCTGAAGACCGTTGAAAAGGTGTTTGGCCACTGGAACGGAAAAAAGCCGGAAACCAAAACCTATGCCGCACCCGCGAATCCGCGAGGACGCCGCATCTACCTCGTGCACGTGCCCGGAGCGGTCCAGACGCAGATTTTAGCAGGATGCCAGGCCATCACGCGAAAGCATCCGGACTGGGTCAAGGTCGGGCTCGCCAATAGCTTGTACGGTGGCGCATTCAACTCGCGGCTGGTGATGAACATTCGTGAAGACAAGGGTTATACCTACAGCCCGCGGAGCAGCGTGCATGCTCTGCGGCAGCATGGATATTTTTCGGCTTCGGCGGCGGTGCGCAATGACGTGGTGGCGGCTTCGCTTACGGAGATTTTCTACGAGATCGACAAGCTTCGCTCGGTGCCGGTCCCGGAGGCTGAACTCGCCGACGCCCGGAATTACCTGAGCGGCGTTTTTTCGATGGGCCTGGCGACGCAAGATGGGCTGCTTACGCAGTTCTCCACGGTGGCGCTGAACGAATTGCCCGACGATTATCTGGAAACTTATCGCGCGAAGTTGCGTGCCATCACGCCCGACGATTTACTCTCTACGGCACGGAAATATCTGGACTCCGCAAATATGCAAATTGTAGTCGTCGGCGACCGCGCGCAAATCGAATCCCAAGCCGTGCTTTTCGGCGACCTCGAGATCTACGACGCCCAAGGCAACCGGCTGTAGCCACGTTGCGCAATCCTGTTATTGATGTGAGTACGTCAACGCAGGATAATATCCGTGCCATGACACTGCGGTTGCAGGTTCTGAGGGTTCTCCTTTCTCTTTGCTTGATCCTTTTCTTCTCGGTGGCAGCATTCCCGGCGAAGAAGAAACCGCCGCTGAAGCCGGTCAACATAAATACCGCGACGTCGGAAGAACTTCAGCAAGTGCCCGGAATCGGGCCGGCCACGGCGCGAAAAATCTTGCAGATGCGTAAATCTTATGGCGCATTCAAGAGCGTCGATGATTTGCTGGCCATTCGCGGGCTCGGACAGAAACGCCTCGACAAAATGCGCAAGTATCTGACCGTCGGGAAAGCCGTGGCCCCAAAGACCGTGCAGCCCTCGCCGAATCCCGCTTCCTCTCCGCAGAAACCACAGGACAAACCGTAAGAGAGATTCCTCACTCCGCTTTGCTCCCTTCGGAACGACGGGGCGCTGAGTGGCTCCCTTGGGCGAATCGATTGCTCCGCGCAAACAGTTCGAGCGAAACCACAAGCGAGGGAGAGATTCATCAGAGCACCTGGTGTGTGAGTTTGGGCTGGTCGATGCGCAGGGGAACCTGGTCGGCGATGGTGATACCGTAGCCTTCGAGGGCGACGACTTTTTTAGGGTGATTGGTGAGGACGCGAATGTCCTTGAGGCCGAGGTCGATCAGGATTTGCGCGCCGATACCGCTCTCGTGCTGGACCATGCGCTGGCGAGCGGGCTCGCGGTCGAGCTGGCCGCGCTTATGGAAATGAATTTGGGGAAGCGTTCCGGCATCCACGGGGGGATCGACGGAGAAGCCGCGGCCGGTGTGATGGAGGTAGAGAAACACGCCGCGATTTTCCTTGGCGATCGTTTCCAGCGAGAGGGAAACGAGTTCCCTGCAATCACAGGAAGTGGAACCGAAGACATCGCCCGTCAAACAATGGGAATGCACGCGGACTAGCGGGGGTGTCGAACCGTCGAGGGTGCCACGGACGAGCGCGATGTGCTGATCGTGATCCACGTCACTCAG
>Ga0209160_1000454_pt1 | contig 33105 bp, 32 predicted proteins | sample GraSoiAngelo_153_FD_186167 | JGI IMG/M metagenome (GOLD analysis project Ga0209160, IMG submission 186167) | Grasslands soil microbial communities from the Angelo Coastal Reserve, California, USA - 14_1009_12_40cm (SPAdes) (version 2) | ecosystem: Environmental > Terrestrial > Soil > Grasslands ...
GCCGTACGCCTACGTGAAGATCGCCGAGGGGTGCGACATGGGCTGCACCTTCTGCGCCATCCCCCAGTTTCGCGGCCGCCACCGGAGCCGGCCACGCGCGGATATCGTGCGGGAGGTCGAGGCGCTTGCCGCGCGCGGTGTGCAGGAGGCGATCCTGGTCTCGCAAGACACGCTGGCGTACGGTCGCGACCTGCCCGGCGGCGGCGATATCGGCGACCTGCTCCTGGCGCTCGGCCAGACGCGCATGCCCTGGATCCGTCCCATGTACCTCCACCCCGCGCACGTCAGCGACCGGCTCATCGCGAAGTGGAGGCGCGCGCGCATCGTCCCCTACCTCGACCTGCCCGTGCAGCACGGGGACGATGGGATTCTGAAATCCATGCGACGTGCCGTCACCGCCGGGCGCATGACGGAGGTCGTCGCCGCGTTCCGCGACGCGATCCCGGGACTCACCGTCCGCACGACGGTGCTGGTCGGCTTCCCGGGCGAGTCGGAGGCAGCGTTCCAGCACCTCCTCGAGTTCCTCGACGCGGTGCGCTTCGACCGGCTCGGCGTCTTCACCTACTCGCCCGAGGAGGGAACCCCGTCGCCCGCGTTCCCCGACCAGGTGCCCGCGGAGGTGGCGGCCGAGCGCGCGGCGATCGTCCAGGAATTTCAAGACCGGATCGCGTGGGAGGGGAACGCGAAGCTCGTGGGGACGGTCACGGACGTGCTCGTCGACGGCCCGAGCGAGGATCCGGCGTTCGCGTTCGAGGGCCGCACCGCCGGCCAGGCGCCCGAGATCGACGGCGTCGTCTACCTCCGCGGCCGGTTCGAGCCCGGCCGGTTCGCGCGCGTGTCCATCGCCGAGGTCGAGGGATACGAGCTGGTCGGCGAGCGCGCCTAGCCGCGCCGCCGCGGCGGACCGCGTCGCGCTGATCATCGCCACGGCCGGCGGTGCGGGGTGGGTCCCCGTCGCGCCCGGCACCGTCGGCAGCGCCCTCACCGCGCTCGTCCTCTGGCTCGTCCCCGTCTCCCGCGCCGGGCTGATCGCCTCGGTCGTGGTCGTCAGCGTGGTCGGGGTCTGGGCGGCGCATCAGGCCGAGCGCGTCCTCGGTCGGAAAGATCCGGCAGCGATCGTCATCGACGAGGTGGCGGGGATGGCGCTCGCGGTGCTCGCGTTTCCGCTCACGCTCCCGACACTCGCCGTCGGCTTCCTCCTGTTCCGGCTGTTCGACGTCACCAAGCCGTTCCCCGCCCGCGCGAGCCAGCGCGCGCCGGGCGGCCTCGGCGTCATGGTCGACGACCTGATCGCGGGCCTCTATGCGGCCATCGTCCTCGGGCTCCTCCGGACGATGATCCACTGGCCGTGACCGCCGTCGCCCGCGTCATGACGGTCGGCGGGGTCCCCGGCGCGGCGCTCGCCGACCCGGAGGGCGCCGCCGTCGCGGCCGCGCTCGTGGAGGCGGGCGTGCCCGTGGCGAGCCGCGTCGTCCTCGACGAGGACGAGGCGGCGCTCGAGCGGGCGCTCACCGCGGACGACGGGCTCACGGTCGTGATCGCGGGCGGCGGCGGGTCGTCCGGCGACGTCGTGCGCCACGTCCTCTCGCGCGCGGTCGGCGCGCGGCTCGTCCTGAGCGAGCGGTTCCTCGCCGCGCTGGAGGAGCGCTACCGGCGCCTCGATCGGCCGGTGCCGCGGCGTGCCGAGCGCCTGGCCCTCCTGCCGCAGGGCGCCAGCACCTGGCCCGTCGACGGCGGCGAGCCGGGCTGGGCGCTCGAGAGCGGCGCGCGGGCGTTCGCGGTCCTCGCGCGCGACGCCGGCCTTCCCGCGGCGCTCGCCGAGCACCTCGTGCCCTTCGCCCGGGCCCGCTTCGCGGGGCGCGGCGTCGTCCTCGTGCGGACGCTCCGCGCGGCGGGCGTCACGCTCGGCGAGGTCGAGGAGCGCCTCGCGGAGTGGCTCGGCGGGGCCGAGAAGAGAGCCGCCGACCTCGCCGTGGTCCCGGCCGATGGCGAGGTGTGGGTGAGGCTCCGCGCGCGCGGCGCGACCCCCGCGGAGGCGTCGAGCGCCTTGAGCCGCGTGGAGTCCCCGGTCCTCGCGGCGTTGGGCGACGACTGCTACGGCCGCGACGCGGAGTCGCTCGAGCTCGTCGTCGGCCGCCTCCTGCTCGAGCGCCGCCTGACGCTCGCGGTGGCCGAGTCGTGCACGGGCGGGCTCCTCGGCCACCGGCTCACCAACGTCCCGGGGTCGTCCGCGTATTTCGAGCGCGGCGTGCTCGTCTACTCGAATCGCGCGAAGGAAGAGCTGCTCGGCGTGCCGGCGGAGATCCTGCGCGTCCAGGGCGCGGTGAGCGCGCCGTGCGCCGAGGCGATGGTGCGCGGCGTCTGCGAGCGCGCCGGCACGCCCTGCGGCCTCGCGATCACCGGGATCGCCGGGCCCGAGGGCGGCACCGCCGCAAAGCCGGTCGGCACGGTGTTCGTCGCGCTCGCGGTCCCGGGAGGGGTGTCGAGCCGACGCTTTCGCTTCGCCGGCGACCGGGCCTCGGTGAAGTGGCAGTCGACGCAGGCGGCATTTGATATGCTTCGGCGGGCGCTCGGAGGACGAACATGAGGGTTCTGATCACGACCGTGCTGCTCGTCCCGCTGGCGGCGTGCGCGTCGCCCACCGCCTTCGACCGGGGGCTCGCGAACCTTCGCGCCGGGCGTTACGCGGAGGCCAAGGCCGCCTTCGACGAGGCCCTCCAGGCGTCGGCCGCGGCGCTCGCGAACCGCGGCGTCGCGCGCGCCCGCCTCGGGGATCTCGACGGCGCCATCGACGACTACACGCGCGCGCTCGATCTCGCGCCGGGCGACGGCGACATTCTGTTCGACCGCGGCAACGCCTGGGCGGCGAAGGGCGAGTACCAGCGCGCGATGGCCGACTTCAGGCGCGCCGCGGAGACGGATCCGCGCCGCGCGCAGGCGCTCTTCAGGAACGCGGCGATCGAGCTCCAACGCGAGCCGAGCGTGACGGCGGCGCCGCGCCCGCGCGAGGCCGTCGCGGCGCCCGCGCTCGCGGCGACTCCGCCGCTGACCGCGACTCCGCCCGTCGCGGCGGCGCCGCCCGCGGCCGCACCGTCTCCGCCTCCCGCGCCCGAGCGAACCGCGCCTGCTCCCGCGGGAACCCCGCCCGCGCCCGAGGCAGGGCCCGCCACTCCGGAGCCAGCGCCGACGTCGGCTCCGCCTCCGGCGCCCGCTTCCGAGGCGGCGCCTGAGAACGGTGTGCCCTCGGCGCCGCCCGCAACCACGGCGCCGTCGGCGCCACCACCCGCGCCGCCCGCGGCCTCGGAGCCGTCGGCGCCGGCGGTGGCCATGGTACCGCCGGCCGCGCCGGAGCTCGACGCCCGCGCGCTCGGGAGCCGCGCGCTGACCCGCGAGCTCCAGGGGGACCACGCCGGCGCGCTCGAGGACCTGCGCGCGGCGATCGTGAGGGAGACGGATCCCGAGCGCCTGACCGGCCTCCGCAATCTGCTGCTCCTGCTCGAGAGCCAACGCGATCGACGAGATCAGGACGTTCGTGGCGATTCGACTCGATGAGGCGGTCCGGGCCGCGCTCGGCGCCGCCATCGAGGGGCTGCGCCGCGTGGCTCGCGACGTCGCCTGGGTCGCTCCCGAGAACCTCCACCTCACGCTCAGGTTCCTGGGCCGGGTCCGCGAGGCGCGGACGCCGGAGCTCGTCGTGGCGCTCACCCGGGCGACGGCGGGGCTCACCGCGTTCGAGGCGAACGTCGCCGGGCTCGGCGCATACCCATCGCCGGCGCGCGCGCGCGTGATCTGGGCGGGCGTGGGGCGCGGGACCGACGCGCTGGTGGAGCTCGCGGGTCGTGTGGACGCCGCGCTCGCCGGGCTCGGGTTCGAGCGCGAGCCGCGCGCGTTCTCGCCGCATGTGACCCTCGGCCGTGTGCGCGTCCCGCGGCGCGATCCGGCGCTGGCCGACGCCCTGTTGGCCGGCGAGGGACGCGAGTTCGGGCGGCTCTCCGTCGAGCGTGTGACACTCATGCGGAGCGACCTCTCGTCCCGCGGCGCGCGCTACACGGAGCTCGCCGCCGCGAGGCTCGCCTGACGCGACGCCGTCAGCCGCCGACGAGGTTGAGGGAGCCGACGACGAGGGCGGCGGCGAGGATGAACATGCCCTCGAGCTCCATCCCGAGGAGGGTGTTGCCCGCGGCCAGCTCCGCGCCGACGTCGCGGGGGTCGAGCCAGTCGAAGACCATATAGGTCGCGATCAGCAGGAGCACGCCCATCAGGCCGTCGAGGCGCCGTCGCGATTCGTGGACATTGACGGCACCCGCACGCGACTCCTAGAATGCTCGCAACGAGCGAAGGCTCACAACGACGCTGAAGAAGGAGACGCGCATGGCGGAAGTGAAGAGCGACCGGCGCCAGGCTCTCGAGCTGGCGATCGCGCAGATCGAGCGGCAGTTCGGCAAGGGCTCCATCATGCGCCTGGGCGCCGGGGGCCCGCTGGAGGAGATCGCGGTCATCCCGACGGGCGCCCTGTCGCTCGACGTGGCACTCGGCGTCGGCGGCCTGCCGCGCGGCCGAGTCACGGAGATCTACGGGCCGGAGTCCTCGGGCAAGACCACCCTCGGGCTCCACGTCATCGCCGAGGCCCAGCGTCTGGGGGGCATCGCCGCCTTCATCGACGCCGAGCACGCGCTCGATCCCATCTACGCGAAGAAGCTCGGCGTGAACACCGACGAGCTCCTGATCTCGCAGCCGGACACGGGCGAGCAGGCCCTCGAGATCGCCGAGACGCTCGTGCGCTCCAACTCGGTGGACGTGATCGTCGTCGACTCCGTCGCCGCGCTCGTGCCCCGCGCCGAGCTCGACGGCGACATGGGCGACAGCCTGCCGGGGCTCCAGGCGCGCCTCATGTCGCAGGCGCTCCGCAAGCTCACCGCGGCCATCTCGCGCTCGGGCGCCGTGCTCATCTTCATCAACCAGATCCGCGAGAAGATAGGCGTCATGTTCGGGAACCCTGAGACTCAGCCGGGCGGGCGCGCGCTCAAGTTCTACGCGTCGATCCGCATGGACATCCGTCGGCTGGACGCGATCAAGCAGGGGACCGAGTCGCTCGGCGTGCGGACCAAGGTGAAGGTCGTCAAGAACAAGCTGGCGCCGCCCCACCGCGAGGCCGAGTTCGACATGATCTACGGCGAAGGGATCTCGAAGTCGGGCACGGTGCTCGACGCGGGCGTCGAGCAGAGCATCATCGAAAAGTCCGGTACCTGGTACACTTATAAGAACGAGCGTATCGGGCAGGGGCGCGAGAACGCGAAGAAGTGGCTCCAGGAGAACCCGGCGACGCTCGCCGACCTCGAGGCGAAGATCCGGGAAGCCCTCGGGCTCCGCCCGGCCGCCTTGAGCAAATAGGAGTCAGCGATGCCGATCGATTTCGAGAGGCTCCTGGTAACCGGCGTCGAGCGCGGCGCGTCGGACTTCCACCTCAAGGCGGGCGCGCCGCCGATCCTGCGCATCCACGGGCGCCTGATCCCCCAGGGCGACTTCGGCGTCATCACGGCCGACGACATGGACGGGCTGGCCCGGAGGATGCTCGCCGAGCGCTGGTACAACCAGCTGCGTGACGGCAAGGAGATCGACTCCGCGTACTCCATCCCGAACTTCGGGCGCTTCCGCGTCAACATGTTCCTGGCGCTCGGCGCCGTGCGGGCGGTCCTGCGAGCGGTCCCGGCGAACAAGCCGCGGTTCGACGAGCTCGGCCTGCCTCCCGTCCTCGAGCAACTCGCCATGGAGCGCCGCGGGCTCGTCCTCTGCACCGGCATCACGGGCTCCGGCAAGTCGACCACGCTCGCGGCGATGATCGACTTCATCAACCGCAACCGGAACGACCACATCATCACGATCGAGGACCCGATCGAGTTCACGCACGAGGACATCAACTGCGTCATCAGCCAGCGCGAGATCGGCCACGACTCGGCGAGCTTCGCCATCGCGCTCCGCGCCGCGCTCCGCGAGGACCCCGACGTCATTCTGTTGGGCGAGATGCGCGACCCGGAGACGATGTCCGTGGCGCTCCACGCGGCGGAGACCGGCCACCTGGTGTTCTCGACGCTCCACACGCTGAACGCGGGGGAGACGGTCAACCGGATCATCGGCACCTTTCCGCCTCATCAGGAGCAGCAGATCCGCGATCAGCTCGCCGCCGTCATCGAGGGTGTCATCTCGCAGCGGCTGGTCCCGAGGATCGGCGGCGAGGGGCGCGTGCCCGCGGTCGAAGTGATGATCGGCACCGGGCTGATCCGGGACTGCATCCGCGAGGCCAAGCGGACGCCCGACATCCCGGCGGCCATCGCGCAGGGCCAGGTCCAGTACGGGATGCAGACCTTCGACCAGTGCCTGCTCCGGCTCTACCGCGAGGGCCTCGTCTCCTATGAGACGGCGCGCGAGGCGGCGTCGAGCCCGGACGACTTCGACCTCAAGGTCCGCGGCATCTTCTCCACGGGCGAGCAGTCGTTCGAACAGAAGAGGGACGAGAGGCCGCCCGACATGCACCCCCGGGCGGGCGCAGCGGGCGCCAGCCCCTTCTTCAAACGATCGTAGCCGCGAAGCGGCTCCTCGATGCCGCCGCCGCGCGCCTGACGGCGGCCGATCTTCTCTCGCGGCGGGCGTGGACCCGCCGCGAGCTCACCCGGCGCCTGGAGCGCCGCGGCGCTCCCCCGTCCGTGGCCAGCGAGGTGGTCGCCGACCTCGCCGGGCGTGGCGACGTGGACGACGCGGCCTTCGCACGCCAGTGGGTGGAAGTTCGGGCGGCTCGTGGCTACGGTCCGGCGCGCCTCCGCGCCGAGCTCCGCGCGCGCGGGGTCGCCCCCTCCCTCATCGACGCGGCGCTGCCCGCCGTCACCCGGGAGGCGCAGCTCGCGCGGGCGCGAGCGGTGGCGCGCCGGCGCCTGCCGGCGCTGCGCCGGCGCGATCCCGTCCGCGCGGCCGCACGCCTGCGCGACTTCCTCCGGCGCCGCGGATACCCCGCGTCGGTCGTGGTCCGGGTCCTGCGCGAGTCCACCGGGCTCTCGGTCGAGGATTGACCGGAGTACAATGGGCCTTCCGATGACCGGCAGCGCGATCCGCGAGAAGTTCATGGCCTATTTCGAGGAGAACGGTCACACGCGCGTGCGGTCGTCGCCGCTCGTCCCCGGAGCCGACCCGACCCTCCTCTTCACCAACGCGGGCATGGTGCAGTTCAAGGCCGTGTTCCTCGGTGAGGAACGGCGCGACTACGTGCGCGCGACCACCTGCCAGAAATGCGTCCGCGCGGGCGGCAAGCACAACGACCTCGAGAACGTCGGCCGGACCGCGCGCCACCACACGTTCTTCGAGATGCTCGGAAACTTCTCGTTCGGCGACTACTTCAAGGCGGAGGCGATCGCGTTCGCCTGGGAGTTCCTCACGCGCGACCTCGGGCTCGACCGGCGGCGCCTCGCGGCGACTGTCTTCACGGACGACGACGACGCGTTCGGGCTCTGGAAGAAGGTGGCCGGCTTCACGGACGACCGGGTCCTCCGCCTGGGGGAGGAGGACAACTTCTGGGCGATGGGCGACACGGGGCCGTGCGGCCCGTGCTCGGAGGTCCATTTCCACCAGGGCGATCACCTCCCGTGCCCGGAGGAGGCGGCCGGGCGGTCGTGCCTCGGCCCCGCCTGCGAGTGTGACCGGTGGCTCGAGATCTGGAACCTCGTCTTCATGCAGTTCAACCGCGACGCGAGCGGCGTCATGAGGCCGTTGCCGCGCCCGTCGATCGACACCGGGATGGGGCTCGAACGCGTGGCCGCGGTCATGCAGGGCAAGACGTCGGACTACGACACCGACCTGTTCGCGCCCCTCATCGAGCGCATCGCCGCGCTCTCCGGCAAAGTCTACCGGGCGCGTCAAGAGCATGACGTCTCGATGCAGGTGATCGCCGACCACGCGCGCGCGACCACGTTCCTGATCGCTGACGGCGTGACGCCGTCGAACGAGTGGCGTGGGTACGTGCTCCGGCGCATCATGCGCCGGGCCATGCGGCACGGCCGCCTGCTCGGGCTCACGGAGCCCTTCCTCTGGCGGACCGTGGACTGGGTGGTCGGGCTCATGCGTGACGCCTACCCGGAGCTCGCGACCGAGCGGCCGCGGGTCGAGCAGACGGTCAAGACCGAGGAGGAACGCTTCGCCGAGACCCTCGACACCGGCATGCGACTGATCGAGGAATACGACGAGGCGCAACGGCGTACGGCGAGTCCAGGCGTGACGAGCCTGAGCGGGAATTTCCTCTTCAAGCTGTACGACACCTACGGGTTTCCGAGGGACCTGGCCGAGGAAATCTTCAGGGACAAGGGGTGGCTCGTCACCGACGCGACCCAGGCCGCGTACGAGGCCGAGATGGAGGCGCAGCGCGAGCGTGCACGGGCGGGCGCGGCCTTCGGTCCTGGCGCGGACGCCGAGGCGGCGGCGATCTACGCGCGCCTCGCCGCCGAGCTCCCACGCGTCGAGTTCGTCGGCTACGACACGCTCGCGGCGCCCGCGCGCATCCTGGCGATCGTGGAGGCGGGCGGGGGCGGGCTCCGGCGCGTGCGCGAGGCGACGGCGGGTACCGAGGTCGAGATGATCCTCGACCGCACGCCCGCGTACGCCGAATCGGGCGGCCAGATCGGCGACACCGGCACGATCGCCGGCCGCGCCGGACGCGGCCAGCTCCTCGACACGTACTATCGCGGCTCGAAGCTCATCGTCCACCGCGTGCGCGTCGTGCGGGGCGAATTTCATGAAAACGAGGACGTCGCGGTGAGCGTCGAGACGCCGCGGCGACAGAGGCTGCGCCAGCACCACACGGGCACGCACCTCCTGCACTCAGCGCTCCGCCGCGTCCTCGGCCCCCACGTGGCGCAGGCGGGCTCGCTGGTCGCCCCCGACCATCTGCGCTTCGACTTTTCGCACGGCGCCCAGGTGAAGGACCGCGAGATCGTCCAGATCGAGGAGCTGGTGAACGAGCAGGTCCAGGCCAACGTCGAGGTGGCCCGGATGGAGATGGACCTCGACGAGGCGCTCCGGATGGGCGCCCTGGCCCTGTTCGGCGAGAAGTACGGCGACCGTGTGCGCGTCGTCAAGATCGGCGACTTCTCGACGGAGCTGTGCGGGGGCACGCACCTGGAGCGGACGGGCGAGCTCGGCCTGGTGAAGGTCACGACCGAGGGCGCCGTCGCCTCCGGCGTCCGGCGCATCGAGGCCGTGGCGGGGAGCGCTGCGCTCGAGACCGTCGCGCGGAAGGAGGCGGCGCTCCGCGAGGCGGCGGAGATCCTCAAGATCGCGCCGCTCGAGGTGCCCAAGCGGCTCGCCAAGCTGCTCGAGGAGCAGCGGCTGCTCGAGAAGCAGCTGGCGGCGTTCGAGGTCAAGCTGGCGCGCTCCCGCGCGGAGGAGCTGGTCCGAGCGGCGCGGCAGGTCAACGGCGTCGCCGTGGTCACGGGGCGGATCGACGGCCTCGACGCCGACGGCCTCCGCGCGGTCGCCGACACGCTGCGCGACCGTCTCGGCTCCGGCGTCGTCTGCGTCGGGAGCGTCGTCGACGGCAAGGTGAACCTCGTCGCCGCAGTGACGACGGATCTCGTCAAGCGCGTCCAGGCGGGACGGCTCATGCAGGAGGTCGCCCGGGCCGTAGGCGGCCGGGGTGGCGGGCGGCCCGACCTGGCCCAGGGCGGCGGCCCCGACCCGAGCAGGCTGGACGACGCGCTCAAGCTCGTCCACGACCTGGTCGCCCGCGCTGGCTAAGTCAACGCCGGGGGGAGAACGGAGCCCGCGGGCGAAGGGCGGCCGGCGCGTCCCTCAAGGGTAGAATAGGAGCGATGAGCCCCTCCTTGGGCCGCATCCTGGTTGTGGATGACGAGGCCCCGGTGCGCGAAGTGCTGAGCGAGTACTTCACGTCACAGGGCTACACGGTGGACGAGGCGCCGAACGGCGACGAAGCGCTCGCCACGATCCGGCGCGACCGACCCGACCTGGTCCTGCTGGACATCCGCATGCCCGGTATTGACGGCGTCGAGGTGCTCCGGCGGATCCGCAAGCTCGACGGCACCCTGTCGGTCATCATGGTCACCGCGAACGAGGACGTCACCCTGGCGCGGGAGACGCTCAAGCTCGGCGCCTTCGACTACGTCGCGAAGCCCTTCGACTACGAGTACCTCGATCGAACAGTCTCCGCGGGGCTCGTGCAGTCGAGCGCGACGTCCGCGGCCGACGAGGCCGTGAAGGCGGACCCGTGGCGGCGTCTCGCGCACGCCATCTTCCGCGCGACGCGCGCCATGAACGCGACGGCGCGGGCATCCACGGGCACCCGCCTGGAGGCGGCGGCGCTCGCCGCCGCGCGGGAGGCCGCCGCCCGCCGGGCGTCCGTCGCGACCGAGCACCTCGAAGAGATCGAGCTGCTCCTGTCCATCGCCGCCGACCTGGGCGACCTGCCCGGAACGGACCGCACGCTCGTCGAGACCGCGCTTGAAGCGGCGCGTCGCGCGCTCCCTGCCGCGCGCTGACGGGCGGCGCCGGGCGGCCGCCCGGCCGGCGGTGGAGCCGCATCTGGCGATCCTCCTCACCGTCGCCGAGGCGGTGAGCCGCACCCTCGACGTGAACGACGTGCTGCGCACGGCCGTCGAGGCGTTGACGCGCGTCACGGGCCACGAGATCGCGAGCCTCCACCTCCTGTCGGAGGACGGGAAGATGCTCCACCTGCGGGGCGAGCGCGGAATGTCGCCGGCCCTGCGCGGGGTCAACCAGACGCTGCCGGTCGGCCAGGGCCTGATCGGCCGTGTCGCCTCCACCGGCCGGACGGTCCGGGTCGAGAAGAACTACGCGGACCCAGACCTGCTCCCGGCGGCGCGAGCCGCCGTCCAGCGCGAGCACATCCGGGGTTTCGTGTGCGTGCCGATCCACAGCCGCGGCAGGATCCTCGGCACGCTCTCGCTCGGCCGCAAGACCGTCGACCGCTTCGCGGCGAGCGAGATCACGCTCCTGGAGGCGACCGCCGACCAGATCGGCCTCGCGCTCGACAACGCCCGGCTCTACTCCGAGAAAGAGCGCCAGCTGGAGGAGCGCAAGCGCATCCAGGCACAGCTGGTCCGCTCCGAGAAGCTGTCCGCCGTGGGTGAGCTCGCCTCGGGAGTGGCGCACGAGATCAACAACCCGCTCACGACGATCCTCGGCCAGGCACACCTCATCCTCGCGCATCCCCAGGCGACGGAGCCAGTGCGCGAGCGGGCCCGCATCGTGACGGACGAGGCCGCGCGCGCCGCGCGCATCGTCCAGAACCTCTTGCTCTTCGCCCGGCAGTACCCGTCGGAGCGCCGGCCGTGCTCGCTCGCCGCCCAGGCGCGCCGGGTGCTCGAGCTGAAGAGCTACCAGCTCCAGCAGGACAACGTGAAGGTCGTGACCGAATTCGCCCCGAGCCCCTACGTGCTGGGTGACGAGAATGCGCTCCAGCAGGTGCTCCTGAACCTCGTGCAGAACGCGCACCAGGCGATGGTCCAGATCGCGGGGGCGCGTGTGCTCACGGTGCGCGTCTGGCCGGACGGCGCCAGCGTGTGCCTCGAGGTCCGCGACACCGGGCCGGGGATCCCGGAGGAGGCGATGCCGCGGATCTTCGACCCGTTCTTCACGACGAAGCCCCCGGGCGAGGGCAGCGGGCTCGGCCTCTCGGTGTCCTACGGCATCGTCACGGAGCTCGGTGGCCGGCTCTGGGCCGAGAATCATCCTGACGGCGGCGCGTCGTTCCGCCTCGAGCTGCCAGCAGGAGACGACGCGAGCTGATCCGGCGCCCCGTCGCGCTCCTGTCGCTCGCCCTCGCCCTGAGCTCCTGCGGCGGTGTCGGCGATCCCGTTCCGGGCGCGCCTGCGCATCACCGCGAGCGGGGGTTCGCCAACACCGGTCCCGCGTACGCGCTCGCGTCCGGCTGGGTACGGCTTCGCTTCTTCCTCTCGCGCATCTGGGAAACGACGGTCCATCCACGGACCGCGAACCTTCCCGTCGTCGCGAGTGACCTGGGCATGATCCGGTCCAATCCTGCCACCACCACGGTGACCTGGGTCGGCCACTCGACGCTCCTGATCCAGCTGGCCGGGGTCAACATCCTGACCGACCCGCAGTGGTCGGCGCGCGCGAGCCCCGTCGGCTTCGGCGGGCCGAAACGGGTCACTCCGCCCGGCCTCAAGTTCGACGATCTACCGCCGATCGACATCGTGCTCATCTCGCACGACCACTACGACCACCTCGACGTCGCGACCGTCACGCGCCTGGCTCGGACCCACCGGCCGCGCTTCCTGGTCCCCCTCGGGCTCCGGGCGTGGTTCACGGAGCTCGGCATCACGGAGGTGGACGAGTTGGACTGGTGGCAGAGCCGAGCCGTCGCCGGGCTCACGCTGACCTGTGTGCCGGCCCAGCACTTCTCGGGCCGCACCCCGTGGGACAGGAACCGGCGGCTCTGGGGCGGCTGGACCGTCGCCGGCCGCGCCAAGCGGCTCTACTTCGCGGGCGACACGGCCTACTACCACGGGCTCAAGGAGATCGGGGCTCGGCTCGGCCCCTTCGACGTGGCCGCGATTCCCATCGGCGCGTACCTGCCGCCCGTGATCATGAAGGCGAGCCACACCACCCCCGAGGAGGCATTGCAGGTGCTGGCCGACGTCCGGGGTCGCCATCTCGTACCGATCCACTGGGGCACGTTCGATCTGGCCGAGGAGCCGATGGAGGAGCCGCCAGCACGCCTGCTGGCCGAGGCGCGACGGCTCGGGCTCGGCTCCGAGCGGGTCTGGCTGATGAAGCACGGCGAGACCCGACGCTGGTAGTCGGCCTGGGCGGGTAGCGTGGGGCCAGCGGGCGGTGGGGCAGTCTTCGTCGACCACGCTAGCCGCAACGCGTAAGCGGGCATCTGCAGACGCGGCGTCGGCAACCCCCAGACGCAACGGGTCTCCGAAGACCGCCCCGCCGCCCGCTACCGCGCGCTACCCGCCCGGCCGGTCACCGCCGTGGACCCGCCATTCTCAGCACCAGATCGCTCGGCGCGAGCCGCTCGACCGCAGGCATCACATGGCTTGGAGGAGCAGCCCGCTTAAGTAGCGGGTCTCCGGGATCGTCAGGACGACCGGGTGGTCGCTCGCCTGGGTGAGCGGGGCGACCATCTGGAGCCGTGCCCCGGCGTCGGCCGCGGCGTCGCGGCAGAGCTCTTCGAAGCGCGCCTGAGACACGTGGTGCGAGCACGAGAATGTGAGGAGGCGCCCCCCGCGCTCGAGGAGCCGCATCGCGCGGAGGTTGATCTCCTTGTAGCCCCGCACCGCGGCCTCGAGCTGGGTCCGGCTCCGCGCGAATGGCGGCGGATCGAGGACGACGAGGCCGAAGCGCGCGCCCGCGCGCTCGAGGCGGCGCAGCTCGTCGAACGCGTTGGCGGCGACGATCTCGGCGCGCTCGGCGACGCCGTTGAGCTCCAGGTTCCGGCGGGCTCCCGCGAGCGCCTCGGGCGAGGACTCGATCAGGACGGCGCGCCGGGCCCCGCCGCGGAGCGCGTGGCACGCGAAGCCCCCCGTGTAGCAGAACGCGTCGAGGACGTCGCGGTCCGCGGCGAGCCCGGCGACCCGGCGGCGGTTCTCGCGCTGGTCGAGGTAGAGGCCCGTCTTGTGGCCCACGCCGAGCGCCAGCGTGAACCCGACCCCGGCTTCGTCCACCTCGACGGTCGCCGGCCCTGGGCGCCCGGCCCAGCCGTGGGCGGGCTCGAACCCCTCGAGCTTCGCCGGCCCGTCTTCGTCCTTATTGAAGACCGGTAGCTCACCCACCACGCGCCCGAGCGCCGCCTCGATCTCCCGCCGCCGCCGCGCCATCCCGAGCGTCCCGCACTGGACCACGAGCACGGAGGCGTAGCGATCCACGACCAGGCCGGGCAGACCGTCCGCCTCGCTCCAGGCGAGGCGGCCGAGCGCGGGCACGCCTCCGGAGATGCGGCGGGCGACGGCGTCGCCGAGGCGCCGCTCGAGAAAGGCCGCGTCGAGCGCCTCGTCATCCCGGGTCAAGATGCGGCAGCAGAGCCCGGGCCGCGGATTGTAGTCGCCGCGACCGACGAAGCGCCCCGCCGCATCGACGACCGTCACCGCCGCGCCCGGATCGACGGCGCTCACGTCGGCCACGTCGCCCTTGAAGATCCAGGGGTGAGAGCGCGCCCGCTCGCGGCCGCGCTTGAGCCGGAGCACCGGGCCGCGCCTCGGGCGACGGCCGGCCTCGGGGGCGCCCGCCGGCCTCATGGTGGCGCAGGCTCTCAGGTTCGGCGCAGGACGACGACCATGATGAGGGGGCGCCTGGAGCGCTCCAGGAGCTGGTGCGGCTTAAATCCAAAGAACCACTGGACGAACTCGAAGCCACCCGCGAGGTCGACGAGCGCCCGGAGCTCCTGCGGGAAGACCATCCGCGACAGGTGCGACTGGCGATAGAGCCGGCGGGTGCCGTTGTCGATCGCCTCGAGCGTCATGCGCTCACGGAAGATCTGGCTCACCGGGTTCACCTCGTTGAGCGCCGAGAACGAGGCGCGCACGACCAGTCGCCCTCGCCGCTTGAACCACGACCAGCTGCGGGCCGGGTTCGTCCAGGACGAGGCCATGTAGCGGTCGAAGACGTAGAGGCCGCCTCTGCGGACCGCCCGCGCGACAGCGCGAAGGTGGGCGAGGAGCTGTTCGTTGGTCAGGAGGTGCCCCTGCGAGTCCTGCATGCAGATGGCGGCGTCCACGGGCCGCTCGAGGCGGAAGTCGGTCATGTCGCCCACGATCAGCTCGCCGTGGTGCCCGTGGGCGGCGAGCCGCTCTCGCAGGAAGGCGATATTCTCCGACGAGAGGTCGAGCCCCGACATCGCGTACCCGCGATCGGCGAGACGTATCAGGTGCGGCCCGGTCCCGCAAGCGATGTCGAGCGCCCTGCGGACCCGGATCCTGGCGTACCGCTTGAAGCAGTGGACGAGGAAGTCGACCTCGAGCTTGCGGTTCGTGTCGAACGCGATCTCGTAGAGCCGGGGGGCGGCGTAGTCGCGGTAGCGGCTCTTCACCGGAGGTCGCCCCACCACGTGAGCATGGCCTCCCGGATGACCCAGGCGGCGGCGATGCCGGTGCGACCAGTCGGGTCCCACGCGTGGGCGACCTCGACGAGGTCGCCGCCGATCACGCGACACTCGCCGAGCATCCGGACGATCTCGACGAGCTCCGGCACCCGGAGCCCTCCGGGCTCGGGCGAGCCGGTGCCCGGCGCCTCCGCGGGATCGAGGACGTCGACGTCGATCGTGACGTAGAGCGGGTGGCCGCGGAGCTGGGGGAGCAGCCGGCGCACGACCTCGACGGGATGCCCCGCGAGGACCGGGTAGAAGTTCGGCCGCCGGCGCTCGTACTCTTCCCGGGAGCCGGTGCGCATTCCCACCTGGTAGACGCGCTCGGCCGGCACGACGTCCATCACCCGCGCCATGGCGGAGGCGTAGTTGTAGCGCTCACCCAGGAACTCCTCGCGCGTGTCGGGGTGGGCGTCGAGCTGGAGCACGCGGAGACCGGGGACCGCGGGGGCGATGACCTCCATGACGGGTACCGTCGCCGTGTGGTCGCCGCCCAGCATGAAGGGAATGAGCCCCGGTCGCCACCACGCCGCGAGCTCGACGCGGGCCGCGTCGAGCTGCTCCCGCGGCGGCGCGCCGTCGGGAAGCTCGCAGTCGCCGATGTCCGCGAGCGGCAGATCCTCCAGGTCTCGCCCGAGCGCGGGCGAGTAGGTCTCGACCGAGTCGGAGGCGAGCCGAAGATCCCGCGGCCCGTCGCAGGCGCCTTTCCGGAGGTTGACGCGGCCCTCGAACGGGATGCCGTAGACGACGATGCGGGCGCGGTCGAGGTCACTCGGACACGCGATGAAGCGAGGCGCGACGGCTCTCATTCGCTCGATTCGTCACTCTACCGTCGCCGCGCTCCGATGCAAGCGGAAAGTGCTCGGAAGGCATCGGAGCCGGTCGGGCGGAGGCTCGGGGCGGGCTCTCGGCGAGTGGTTTTCCGAAGCCGAGAGCCGTTTCCCTGCCGCGACGGGGCTCGGCGCGCGCCGCCGCGGAGCCCTCCGAAGGCGTTTTTTTCTTGCAATCGAAAAACCCGGGCCATACAGTGAATCAAGTTTTGAGTGTAAAAGAGAAATTTTTTCGTCGAGCGGCGACGCCGGCAGGCGTCGCAGGAGAGGTGCGGTAGATGATCGGATCGGAGAAAGGAGGGCCACTGGATTGAACGCCCTGGGACGACACCTTCTCGTCGAGTTGTTCGATTGCGACCCTGACGTGATCAACAACCTCGAGGCCGTGAAGGGAGCCCTGATCGAGGCGGCGAAGCGGGCCCAAGCTACCATCGTCGACGTCGTCTTCCACGAGTTCAACCCCTTCGGTATCAGCGGCGTCGTCGTCATCGCCGAGTCCCACCTTTCCATCCACACCTGGCCCGAGTACCGGTACGCGGCGGTCGACATCTTCTCCTGCGGGGACGTCCTCCAGCCGGAGGTCGCGGCCAGCTACCTGGTCGAGCAGTTCGCGTCCGAGCGCACGTCGATCGTCGAGATGCAGCGCGGGATGTTCCTCAACGCTCCGGTGCCCATCGTCCACAAGGCCACGGTCGCGGTCAGTTGAGCAGTCCGCAGGCGTACAAGTGGTTCTTCGAGACCACGACGCCCGTCGAAGGCCACATGCATGCCATCAAACGGACGATCGTGGAGGCGCAGACCAAGTTTCAGCACGTCGAGATCATGGAGACGGCCTCGTACGGCAAACTCCTGGTGCTCGACGGGCGGATCCAGTCCAGCCAGGCTGACGAGTTCATCTATCACGAGGCCCTGGTTCACCCAGGGATGCTCGCGACCGACCGGCCGCCCCAGAACGCCCTGGTGATCGGGGGTGGGGAGGGGGCGACCCTCCGCGAGGCCCTCAAGTACCGCTCCCTCACACGGGCCGTGATGGTCGACATCGACGGCGAGGTCGTGGACCTCTGCAAGAAGCACCTGGCCGAGATGCACCGTGGGGCTTTCGAGGACAAGCGGACGGAGGTCCGGAACGAGGACGCCCGGGCCTACCTCGAGAAAACAGGCGAACGCTTCGATTTCATCTCGGTTGACCTGGTGGAGCCCCTGGAAGAGGGGCCGGCGTGCGCGCTCTTCACCAAGGAGTTCTACACCCTCGTTCGGGACCGGCTCACGCCCGGCGGCACGATGACCGTGCAGGCGGGGATGACGAAGATCAACGAGCTCTCGTTCTTCACGGCGATCCACCGGACGCTCCGGGACGTCTTCCCGGTCGTGGCCGGCTACCAGACCTTCGTCTCGTGCTTCGGGACGCCCTGGGGGTTCATCGTGGGGAGCAAGAAGGTCGACCCGCGCCGCCAGGACCCTCAGGTCATCGACAAGCTCGTCGCCGAGCGTGTCGGCGCCCCGCTCGATTACTGGGACGGCCTCACCCACCAGCACGCGTTCGGCCTCCCCAAGTTCCTCCGCAAGGCGATCGACGCCGAGACGCGGGTTTCAACCGATTCAAACCCCCTGATCTTCTCCTGACCGCGCGGCCCCATGGCGGCCCCCCGCGGCGTCGGGCTGATCCTCCTGGTGGTGGCCGTCGGCCTCGTGGTCGGAGCTTTGCTGGGCGAGCTCCTGGGAAGCCTGCTGCCCTCCGGCCGCGTCCAGGATTTCATCGCCCGCGGTCCGATGATCGGGCTCACGCCACCCGCCACGCTCGACCTCCGCGTCCTCGCCATCACCTTCGGCCTGAGCCTCAAGGTGAATCTGGCCGGGGTGATCGGGATCGTGATCGCCGCCCTCACCCTCCGCCGTCTGTAACGCGATCGGGGCCGGGCCGGGTGCCTTCCTCGACCACGCTACCCACCAATCCGTCGCGACCGTCGCTCTATGGCCTTGGCGCCCCGCAGCGCCCAGAAGCAACGGGTCTCCGAAGGCGCCCGGCCTGGCCCCGACCGCGTTCCAGTCACCGCGCGTGAGGGTGGTGCTCGCGTCCGCGTCGCCGCGGAGGCGTGAGCTTCTGCGCCAGATCTGTCCCGAGTTCGAGGTGGTGCCGAGTGAGATCGAGGAGACGCTCCCGGGTGGGCCGACCCCCGAGGCGGTCTCCCGGCTCGCGTTGAGGAAAGCCCGTGCCGTCGCCGCCCGGGTCGAGGGAGCCGTGGTCCTCGCCGCCGATACGGTCGTCGTCTTCGACGGTGAGGCCCTCGGCAAGCCGGCCGGCCCCGAGGAGGCGCGGGCGATGCTCAGGCGCTTGCGCGGCCGGGAGCACGAGGTCATCACGGGCGTCGCCGTCGTGGACACGCGGACGGGCCGAGAGGCCACGCGTGCAGTCGCGAGCCGGGTGCGCATGGCGGCCTACTCCGACGCGACCCTCGACTCCTACGTCGCCTCGGGGGCGCCACTCGACAAGGCGGGCGCCTACGCGATCCAGGACCTCGGCGGGGCGCTCGTGGAGAATTTCGCCGGCTCCTACACCAACGTCGTCGGGCTCCCCGTCGAGGAGACACGCGGTCTCCTCGCGGAGCTCGGCGTCCCCGTCAGTGAGCCTGCCGGGCCGTGATCGCCTTCTGAAGGGGCTCCAGGTGAAGCATCTCTTCGGGGCGCGGGATCCTCGTGGTTGCGGGCAGGGGCGTGTGGGCGCGGATGATCCCGATCGTCTGCTGAAGCTCCTCGGCCGAGACGAGCCCGTCGGGGAGATTGCACGCGCGCGCGGCCTCGAGCCGAAGCGGGAACTCGTCCGGGGAGCCTACCGTACGGCTCGGGAGCCGCGCCGTGAGCTCCTCGGCGCTGGCCTGACGGATCCGCTCCTGGGCGGCGAGCAGCGCGCGGGCGAACGCCGCGAGGTCGGCGTCCGCCGGGCGCCGGTCTGCGCGAACGAAGACGGCGGCGCTCACGGTCTTCATGCCGAGGGCCTTGGCGACCGCCTCGGGGGTGCGGAAATCGGCGAGCAGCGTCGCGCGGCCCTCCTCGAGGAGGCGCGTGGCCATCGGCTCCGGGACGAGCGCGGCGTGGATCTCGCCCGAGTCGATCGCGCCGAGGAGACCACGCCCCCCCAGGCTCATGAGATGGAGTTGGGCGATGCTGACGCCGACGCGAGCCAGCAGCCAGCCGAACCAGGCGAGCTCGGGAGCGCCCGGTGTCGTCACGCCGACGCGGAGCCCCCCGAGGCTCTCGACGGACCGTACGGCGCCCGTATGCCCGGAGGCGACGAGCACCGCGAACGGCGGGGCGGCGGTCAGGCCGAACACGAGGCGGGCCGTCTGGCCGGGAGCGCGCGGACCGAAGCGCAGCAACGCCTCGAGCGTCGTCGCGGTGAGATCCACCTGGCCCTGCGCCAGCGCCTCGGCGGCGCCAGACTCGGCGCGCGTCGTCCGGACCGTGACCTCCAATCCCTCGCGCGCAAAGTAGCCTTCGGCCTCGGCCACCCGGATCGGTAGATACTCGGATGACGTCGCCGGGCCGCTCACGGCCAGGGTCAGTGTCTGGAGAAGGAGGATGAGTCCCAGCATCGGCTCAGTCCGTCGCCCCGACGCGCGCCGGCGCCGAACCCCCGGACCGCCGCGCGACCGGCTCAGGGCGAGGCTCCTGCGGCTCTACGCGGCGCTCGAGCGGCGCTTCGGGCCGCAGCGCTGGTGGCCCGGCCGGACCCCCTACGAGGTCGCGGTGGGCGCCGTGCTCACCCAGCACACCGCCTGGACCAACGCCGCCCGTGCCGTCGCCGCGCTTCGCGCCCAACGCCTCCTCCGGCCGCGCCGCCTCGCCGCGCGCGGCGAGGCGGAAGTTGCTCGAGCCATCCGCGCGGCCGGCACGCCGCGTGTCAAGGCGCGGCGCTTGCGAGCCCTGACCCGGTGGCTGCTCGACCGCTTCGGCGGCGCCTTCGCTCCGCTGCGGCGCCTCCCACTGGCCCCGCTCCGCTGTGAGCTCCTCGCCGTGCCGGGGATCGGGCCCGAGACGGCCGACGCGATCCTGCTGTACGCGGCTGCGCGCCCGGTCTTCGTGGCGGACGCCTACGCGCGCCGTGTGCTCGTGCGCCACCGCCTGCTCCGGCGAGGGGCGGGCTACGACGAGGCGCGCGCCTTCCTCGAGGCACGCCTGCCATCCGATCCCGTGCTGTTCAACGAATTTCACGCGCTCCTCGTCCGTGTGGGCAAGACCCATTGCCGGACGGTGCCACGCTGCGAGGGCTGTCCGCTGCGCTTCGATCTCCAGAGCCGCGGCCCGGCGCGCTGACGGCGTGGCCGCCGGGTGTCGTCGGCGAGCGTCCGGGCCGGGGGCCTTCCGAGACCCGTAGCTTCTGGGCATTGCCGGGCGCCAGGCCGACGCGACGCTCGCCAATTGGGTTGGTGGGTAGCGTGGTCGAGGAGGGCCCCCCGCCCGGACGCTTCCGGTCGGCTCCCTGCAACTCATCGCCATACCTCGATCAGCAGGCTGACCAGGCGCGCCGCGGCGTCGGGGACCGCGAGCGTCACCGCGCGCGCCCCCATGTCCTTCAATCGGCGCGGCTCGCCGAGGAGGGCGCGGAGCTCCGCCAAGAGCCGCTCGGGCGAGAGCTCGGCCTGCGGCAGCACGACTGCGCCGCCGGCGCGCTCGACGAGCCGCGCGTTGAGCGTCTGCTCGTCCCCGCTGGTGCCGGGCAGGGGGATGTAGAGCACCGGCAAGCCGAGCTGGCAGCACTCGTTCACGGTCCCGGCGCCCGCCCGGGCGACGACGAGCGTCGTGGCCGCGTAGATCCCGGCGAGCTCTGAGCCCACGTACGGCACGACCGTGTAGCGAGCCCGGAGCGGTTCCGGGAGCGCGGCGCGCCGGGCCTCGAGCCACTGGCGATCGCCCGTCGCCGGGTTCGCGCCGCACTGATGGATGACCTGCGCACGCTCGAGCAGCGGCGGGAGGAGAGGCCCGATGGCCCGGTTGATCCGATGGGCCCCCTGGGCGCCACCCGTCACGTAGACGAGCGGCAGCACCGCGTCCAGGCCGAAGCGGCGGACCGCGTCGTCGGGCGAGCCGCCGCGCAGCTCGGGCCTGAGGGGGTTGCCTGTCACGACGACCTTGCCGGGGGGAAAGTGGCCGCCGCCGTCGGGGAACGTGACGGCGATGCGACGCGCGAAGCGGGCGCCGATCCGGTTCGCCAGCCCCGGCGCCGTGGTCTGCTCGTGGATGACGATCGGGAGACGCAGGGTCGCGGCCGCCAGGACAACCGGGAGCGCGACGAAGCCGCCCGTGGCGAACACGACGCGCGGCCGGAGCCTTCCGAGGAGCCGCCTGGCGCTCGCGACGCCGGCGGGAACGCTCACGGCGAGGTCGACGACGTTCTGCCATGCCCAGTAGCGGCGGAGCTTTCCGGTCGGGATCGCGAAGTAGGCGATGTCGCGCTCGGGCGCGCGCCGGGCCTCGACGCCGGTCCGCGAGCCGATCCAGGCGCACCCGATCGAGCGCTCGCGCAGGAGGGCGGCGACGGCGAGGCCGGGGCTCGTGTGGCCACCGGTCCCGCCCCCCGCGATGACGACCTCAACCACCACGCGTCTTTTCGCGCTGGCGCTCGAGCGCGAGCTCGATCAGGCGGTCGAGCAGCTCGCCGTAGCCGAGCCCGGAAGCCTCCCACATTCGCGCGTACCCGCTCGTCGCGGTGAACCCGGGGATCGTGTTGATCTCGTTGACGAGGATCCGATCGCCCTCGAGAAAGAAGTCCACCCGCGCCATGCCGGCGCAGTCGATGGCGCGGTACGCCTCGAGCGCGAGCGCGCGGATCCGCCCGGTCGTCTCGGCCGGAAGGGGGGCTGGCACCGTGAGTCGCGCCTGGCCATCCGCGTACTTCGTCGCGTAGTCGTAGAACTCGCTCGCGTACGTGATCTCGCCGGGCAGGGAGGCCACGGGCTCGTTGTTCCCGAGCACGCTCACCTCGATCTCGCGGCCTGAGACGGCGCGCTCGACGAGGATCTTCCGGTCGTAGCGCGCCGCCTCGTCGAGCGCCCGGGGCAGGGCGCCCGCGTCGCGGACCTTGCTGATCCCGACGGACGAGCCGAGATTCGACGGCTTGACGAAGCAGGGGAAGCCGAGGGTCTCCGCGACCCGGCGCGCGACGCGCTCGGGCGCCCCCCGCCATTCGTGGCGGGCCACCACGAGGTGCTCGACGACGGGCAGGCCGTGGGCCTGGAACACTGCTTTCATCGTCGCCTTGTCCATCCCGACCGCGGAGGCGAGCACGCCCGCGCCGACGTAGGGCAGGTCGGCGAGCTCGAAGAGGCCCTGGATCGTGCCGTCCTCCCCGTACGGGCCGTGGAGCATGATGACGACGACGTCGAGGTGGCGCACCTCGGCGGGGAGGCCCCCGGCGGGCTCGGTCCGGGCGAGGCTCGTCGTCGCGGCGCTGTCGACGGCCTCGGCGCGGTCGGCCAGCGCCTTCTTGACTTCGCCGGCGCCGTCGTCCGAGGGCAGCGCGACGCGCGCCTCGGCGGCGAGCGCCCGCAAGGGATCGCCGCCCACGACCCAGCGCCCGTCGCGGGCGATCCCGATCGGCACCACGGTGTGGCCGCGCGCCTCGAGCGCCGTGATGACCGAGGCCGCGGACGCGAGGGAGACCTCGTGCTCCCCCGACCGGCCGCCGAAGACGACGCCCACGCGCAGGCGCGACATGCGCGTTACCGGGTCGCCATGATCATCGCCCGCGCGACGAGGCTGGCGAGCCCTTGGAGGTGGGGCACCCACATGGCGCGGAAGACGTACGCGGCCACCGCGAGCACGAGGTACACGACCAAGGTGGAGATCCAGTCCGGCATTCCCGGCCGGTGATACATCGACTCGAGCGTCCCCGCCAGCACGGCGCCGACGAACGCGACGAGACCGAACGCCGCGACCAGCGCGAGCGGCGTCAGGAAGCTGAACACGAAGACCATGAAGATCGCGTCGGCGCGGTCGATCTTCTCGTGGAAGACCTTGGCGCCGGCGGGCCTCTCCGCGAGCGACTCGATCGCGTCCCCGAGTCGTCCCCACGACACGAAGCCGAAATAGCTCAAGAGGAAGGCGACGACGAAGACGAGCAGGAGCCAGTGCGACCAGTTCTTCCGGTCGAAGGACCACACGGCTATGCCTCCGCCCGCCGCCGCTCGGCGCGCCAGCGCCGCCACTCGGCGAGCCGCCGGCCGAGCTCGGCCTCGAGCCCGCGGTCGGTCGGCCGGTAGTACTGGCGCCCGCGGAGCGCCTCGGGGAGGTCGTCCTGATCGACGCGCGCGTCGGGCGCGTCGTGCGCGTACTGGTAGCCCGCCCCGTAGCCCAGGTCCTTCATGAGACGCGTGGGGGCATTGCGGATGTGGAGCGGCACGGGCTCCGCCGGCCGCTCTCGCACGTCCGTCTGCGCCGCGTCGTAGGCGACGTAGACCGCGTTCGATTTGGGAGCGAGCGCCAGGTAGAGCGTCGCCTGGGCGAGGGCGAGCTCGCCTTCGGGATCACCGAGAAAATCATACGCCTCCTTCGCCGCGAGCGTCAGCAAAAGCGCCTGCGGATCGGCGTTGCCGACGTCCTCGGAGGCGAACCGGACCAGCCGCCGGGCGAGGTAGAGCCGGTCCTCGCCGGCCTCGAGCATCCGCGTGAGCCAGTAGAGCGCCGCGTCGGGATCGGAGTCGCGCAGGGACTTGTGGAGCGCCGAGATCAGGTTGTAGTGCTCCTCGCCCGACTTGTCGTAGAGCAGGGTCCTCTTCTGCGCCGCCTCCCGGACCGACGCCGCGGTCACCCGGCGCCGGTCACCCGCCGGCGTGAGTCCGACCGCGACCTCGAGCACGTTCAGCGCCGCGCGCGCGTCGCCGTTGGCGAGCCGCGCGATGAGACGGAGCGCGTCGTCGTCGACCTCGGCGCCGAGGCCCGCGAGGCCCCGCGCCGCGTCACCGAGCGCGCGCCGCATGATCGCGACCAGGCCGTCCTCGCCGAGGGGGCGCAGCACGTAGACACGGCAGCGCGAGAGGAGCGCCGAGTTCACCTCGAACGACGGGTTCTCGGTCGTCGCGCCGACGAGCACGAGCGTCCCCGTCTCGACGTGGGGGAGGAAGGCGTCCTGCTGGGCGCGATTGAACCGGTGGATCTCGTCGACGAAGAGGATCGTGCGCGTCCCCTGGCGCGCCCGCGCCCGCTCGGCCTCGGCGACGACCTCACGGATCTCCTTCACGCCCGAGAGCACCGCGGAGAACGCGACGAAGCGGGCGCCCGCCGTGTGGGCCATCAGCCGCGCGAGCGTCGTCTTGCCCGAGCCGGGCGGTCCCCAGAGGATCATCGAGTGGAGCTCGCCGGTCTCGATCGCCGACCTCAGGACCGCGCCCGCGCCGAGCAGATGCTCCTGGCCGAGGACCTCGTCGAGCGCGCGCGGGCGCATCCGGTCGGCCAGCGGCGCGGGCGTCGCCGTGACCGGCGTCTCGCGCGGCGTCGCGTCGAAGAGGTCCATCACGTCCGCCCGTGCCCGTCGTGGCAGTGCGAGCCGAGGCGGTTCGACCGCCGAGGCGAGCCCTGAAATCCGAAGTGCGCCGTGAGCCACTCGGGCAGCCGCGCGAGGTCCGACAACCAGGCGACCGGCGTGACGCCGTGGCGCGTGAGGTCCGCCTCGCGCGCGCCGTAGGCGACGAACGGCACGCCGACCGCCGCGGCCGCGACGCCGTCCACCCACGAGTCGCCCACGACCACGGCGTCGCGCGTGCCCGCGAACCGGGTCGCGGTGTCGGCTGAGGCGGCTCGGGCGTCGAGGCGCGCGCCGAAGTGTTCCGCGATGATCCGCCAGCCGTCGGGATCCGGCTTGAGTGCCGTCATGTCGTCACGGGTCACCACGAGATCGAGGAGGGGGGCAAGCCCCAACCGCTCGAGCGCCGGCAGCGTCACCGGGCGCGCGTTGTTCGTCCAGAGCGCCGTCTGGACGCCCGCGCGCCGCGCGCCCCCGACCGCGTCGAGCGCGCCCGGCTCGAGCGCGGCCGCGCCCATCGCCCGCCACTCGTGCTCGAGCGCGATCGCCCAGACGGCGCGCTCGAGGTCGGGCGCCTGGCTCTTCGACCAGGCGACCAGCTCGAAGACCCGGTACCGCTCCGGCCGGTCGGGCAGCGGGCCGCGCTCGCGCTCGATGAGCCGCCGCATGTCGGCGGCCATCGCGGCCAGGTCGAGCGGTGTACGGATCAGGGTGTGATCCAGGTCGAATACGCACAGACCCACGCATTGACCGTATCATAGCCGTGCTACGATGAGTGGTCATCATGGCTCGCCGGTGGCCGCTCCTGTCGGCGTCCGTAGTCCTGCTCGTGGCCACGCTCTCCGCCCCGCCCGCACGGGCTCTGGACGAGCCCGAGCGGCTCAGGCTGGTCGGCGAGCGCGCGTTCGCCGACGGGCTCTATCCGCTCGCCCGCCGCGTGCTCGAGCGGTTCGTCGCCGAGTATCCGAATGACCCGCACGCCGGCAGCGCCTTGTTCCTCCTGGGCCGCGCGCGCTTCGCGCTGGGCGACACCGAGTCCGCCCTCGAGGCGTTCCGGCGCGCGCAGGCGGCGATCTCACCCGCGGAGGCGCTCGAGGCGAAGTTCTGGGAGGCCGAGACGCTCTTCCGTCTCCGGCGTTTCCCCGAGGCGCGCGCCGCGTACGACGCGGTCGTCAAGACGGACGCCGCCGCGCCGCGCGCCCCCGAGGCGTTGTACGGCCTCGCGTGGAGCGACCTGGAGCTCGGGCGGCCCGAGACGGCGATCGCGGAGCTGCGCGAGCTGCTCGCCCGGTGGCCGGACCACGCGCTGGTCCCGTCGGCGACGCTCCACCTGGCCCGCACCCTCGCCGAGCAGAAGCGCTTCGGCGACGCCCTGCCGTTCCTCGAGGGCTTCGCCACGAAGTACCCGAACCACAAGCAGCTCCCGGACGCGCAGTACCTCTTGGGCTGGGCGCGCGTGAAGTCGGGCGACACGAAGGCGGGGCTCGCCGACCTGCGCGCGTTCGTCGCCGCGGCGCCGAACCACGAGCTGGCGCCGGCGGCGCGCCGGATGATCACGGAGACGATCACGCGTCACGGCGACCGGAGCGAGCTCGGGGCCGCCTACAAGACGCTGATGGACGAGACGCCGCCGACGCCCGAGGGGCTCTACGACGCGGGCTCGATCGCGGGCCGGCTCGCACGGCCGAGCGATCAGGTGGCGGCGTGGCGCCGTCTCCGGAAGGAGTTTCCCGACCACCCGCTCGCGACGCGCGCGGCGCTCGACCTGGCGAACGCCGCGTTCAAGCGCAAGGACTGGAAGGACGCCGCGGCGCAGGCCCAGGCGGCGGCGCAGAGCGGCGACGGCGGGGTGCGTGCCGAGGCGCTCCTGCTCGCCGGCGAGTCCGAGGTCAAGCTCGGCCGCTACGGCGCCGCCGCCAAGGCGTTCGAGGCCGTCGGCGGCGTGAAGGACGTCGAGGCCGGGGTCCGCTACCGGGCGCTCGCCGGCCTCGGGCTGGCGCGAGAGCAGCTCAAGGACCTGCGCGGCGCCCTCACCGCGTACGAGTCGGTCGTTCGCGGGAGCCCGGACGCGACGCTGCGCGACTGGGCGCGCGAGCGCGCCCAGTCCGTCAAGAGCCAGCTCGCGCGACCGCCGGCGGGCGACGGGAAGACGGGCACCGGCAAAGAGGGCGGGCGGTCGTGAGGCCTGCGCTCGGCGCGGTCCTCCTGGGCGCGCTGCTCGCCGCGCCGCCCGCCTGGGCCGCGACACCGCTGGCGCTGGTTCCGCCGCCGCCCGAGCTCACCGCGCTCATCCCGTTCGCCGAGACGCCGCTCGACAAGCCGCCCGTCGGTGTCCGCGAGCTCCCGCTCCCCGAGGGGCCCACCGACCTGCCACCGTTCCCACCCGCGACGATCGTGGCGCCGTGGTCCTCGAAGCCCACCGCTGTGCTCGCCCAGCCCGCGCCGCTCGCCTGCGTCGGCGCGTTCTTCGGGGTCGCCGCGGCGGCGCTCGAGTGCGGTCAGGCGCGCATCGCCAAGGGCGAGTACGACGATGCGGCGAAGGCCCTCGAGCAGGCGGCGCGCAGCGGTGAGGAGAAAGACGTCGTGCTCGAGGCCCGCTACTGGCTCGGCGAGACGTACTGGCAGCTCGGGCGGGCCGAGTCGGCGGACCGGCTGTTCCGTCAGGTCGTGCAGACCGCGCCGAAGGCGAGCGCTTTCGGCCTCTGGGCCACGCACTCGGGCGGCTGGACGGCGCTCCGGACGGGCGACGCCATCCGCGCGCGCGACACCTTCGCCCAGCTGCTCGCGGGCGCCGTGCCCGCGGCGATGGAGCCGTGGGCGCGACACGGTCTGGGGCTCGCGAGCTACGCGCTCGGCCGGTACGACGAGGCGGTGGCCGCGTGGGAGGCGCTCCGGTCCAGGGGCGCGCCGGGGTCGCTCGCGCGCGACGTCGGCTTCTGGCTCGGCGAGGCGCTCGGGCGCGTGGGCCGGTACGACCGCGCCGCCGTGGAGCTCAACCGGTTCGTCAACGGCGGGCCCCACGCGCTGCTGGACGCCGGCTGGCTCAGGCTCGGCTGGTGGAGCCTCACCGCGCAGCGGCCGAAGGAGAGCGCAGCCGCGTTTCGCACGTATCTCACGCCGCCGACCTCGCCCGCGGCGGCGCCCCGGACGGGCACGGAGCGCGACTGGGCCGAGGCGGGGCTCGCGCTCGCGCTGCTCGGAAATGACGTGAGCGCGGCCCGCGACGCCGCGCGCGGCCTGGACGCCCGGCGCTCGCCCCTGCGGGACGCGCTCTTCCTCCGCTTCGCGAAGGCGCTCGTGGATGGCAAGAAGGGCGCGGAGGCGCAGGCGATCATCCAGGAGCTGCTCGGCGCGAACCTCACGCCCACCCTGCGCGGCTGGGTCCTGCTCCTGAACGGCGAGGCGAGCCGTCTCCAGGGGAACCTCGACGATGCGCGGACCCAGTACGACTTGGCCCGGCGCGCCGACCCCACGACGGCGACCGGCTGGTTCGCGGGGCTTCGCGTGGCCCAGATCAACTTCGAGCTGCGGGAGTTCGCGCAGGCGGCGCGCGACCTCGCCGGGCTCGTCGCGACGGCGCCCTCGGCCGAGGCCCGCGCGACGGCGCTCCTGCTCCAGGCCGAGGCCGCCTACCACGCGGGCACCTACGCCGCCGCGAGCGCAGCGTTCCGACGCGCACTCGTCGAGTTCTCGGGCCATCCGCTCGCGGGCGCGGCCCGGCTCGGCGTCGCGTGGGCGGCGCTCAGGCAGGACAAGGACGACGAGGCGCGGCGCGAATTCCTCGAGTTCGTCCGACGGGACCCCCGGGACCCGCAGGCCGCGGATGCGCTCCTGCTCGCGGCGGAGCTCGCCCTGAAGGCGCCGACCGAGTGGACCCAGGCCAAGGCGCTCCTCGACCGGATCGTCGCAGAGTACCCGAATCGGCCGCGCACGGAGTTCGCGAAGCTCAACCGCGCGGTGCTTCTGCTCCGCACGGGCGACCTCAAGGCGGCCCAGGCGGAGCTCTCCGACTGGATCGCGCGGGCGCCGTTCGGGCCGCTCCTCGGCCGCGCGTACGCCGCTCTGGGCGCCGCGCTCCTCGCGGCCGGCGTGCCGGCCGACGCGGCGAAGGCGTTCGCGCAGGCCCAGCGCGAGGGGCTGGGCGCGCTGGCGACGCTCGGCCTCGCCGCGTCCGAGCTCGCGCGGGGGAAGCCCGACGTCGCCAAGGGCCTGTTCGAGGACGCGCGCGACAAGGGCACGCCCGCGATCGCGCACGCCGCGGAGTACGGCCTCGCCGCGACCGCCTTCCTGGGCGGCGCCCACAAGGAGTTCAGGCAGCCGGCCCTGGCGGAGCTCGACGCGGCGCCGAAGGGGCGCGGGGCGCCGCGGCTCCTCTACGTCTTGACGGGACTCGCCGTCGAGGAGAAAGACTGGGCGGGCGCCCTCGGATTCGCCAAGCGGCTCGCCAGCGAGTTCCCCGTCGACGAGGGGGCGGACGACGCCTTCGAGAGCATCGGGGCCGCCGCCGCCCAGGCCAGGGCCTGGCCGGTCGTGGCCGAGGCATACAGCGAGCTCCGCTCCCGGTACCCGAAGAGCCCGTTCGCCGACGCCGCGATCGTCACCCTCGCCGAGGCGCAGGTCGAGACGGGACGCGTCGACGTGGCGCGGCGGGAGCTCGAGAAGTTCGTGACGTCGGCGCCCGCGGACGCGAAGCTCGGGCGGGCGTGGCTCCTGCTGGCCCGGGCGCGCGCCGCGACCCGCGACCGCACCGGCGCGATCGACGCGTACGCGCGCGCCGCCAAGGACGGCCGTGTGCGCGAGTGGAGCAAGACGGAGATCCTGAGCTACGCGCGCCTGCTCGCCGAGGACAAGCGCGCGGGCGAGGCGCGCGCGGTGCTCTCCGAATTCCTCCGGCGCGCCGACGGGGCCGACGCGGCCGACGCCGCCTACGCGCTCGGTGAGACGTACCAGGGCGAGGGGGACTATCCCGCGGCGGTCGAGTACTTCATGACGGCCGCGTACGTCGCGCCCGAGTCCGCTCCCGGTCGCCGCGCGCTCCTCGGCGCCGCCGCGAGCCTGGTGGCGCTCAAGCAGCCCGACTCGGCGGCGATCGTCTACAAGAAGCTCCTCGAGCAGCGGGAGGTCCCCTCCGAGCTTGCCGACGCCGCGCGCCGGGGCCTGAAGGAGATTGCACGGTGAAGGGGTACGGGGGACGCGTCCTCGCCGTGGATCTCGCGTCGGGCGCCTCGCGGATCGAGCCGCTCGACGAGCGGACGGCGCGCCGGCTCCTCGGGGGCAACGGCCTGGCCGCCCGCCTCCTGTACGACCGCGTCCCGCCCGGGACGGAGCCGTTCGCGCCCGAGAACGCCGTCGTCTTCAGCGTGGGGCCGATCACCGACACGACGGTGCCGGGCAACAGCCGCGCCTGCGTCGCCTCGAAGTCGCCGCTGACGGGGCTCTTCTTCGACTCGACCTTCGGCGGCCGCTTCCCCGCGACGCTCAAGCGCACGGGCTTCGACGCGGTCGTGATCACCGGCCGCGCGGCCCGGCCGTCCTATCTCGTGGTATCCGAGACGGGCGCCGAGCTCAAGCCGGCGCATGATCTCTGGGGGCGCGCGACGCGGGACACGGTGCAGGCGATCGTCGCCGCGGAAGGCCCAGAGGCCGACGCGATCGCGATCGGCCCGGCGGGCGAGCGGCGAGTGCGCTACGCGGCGATGGCGCACTACTGGAAGAACCGGGAAGGTGTCTCGGGGCGCGGCGGCCTCGGCGCCGTGCTCGGCGCCAAGCAGCTCAAGGCGGTCGTCGTGCGGGGAACGCGAAAGACGGAGGTGGCGGATCCCGCGGCCCTGAGGGCGCTCGTGGACGAGACGCGCGAGCCCCTGAAGAAAGGCACGCAAGCGCTGTCGACCTACGGGACGTCGTTCCTCGTCGGGCCCATCAACGCGCTCGGGGGGCTCGGCGCCTTCAATCTGAAATCGGAGGTCTTCGCCGACGCGCGCCAGGTAGGCGGCGAGGACATGAAGACCCACTACCACGACCGGGACACGACGTGCCTCAAGTGTCCGGTGGCGTGCGGCAAGCAATACGCGATCGCCGCGGGCGAGTTCGCGGGCACGCGCGCGAAGATGCCCGAGTACGAGACGATCTTCGCGCTGGGCCCGATGCTCGGCATCGCGAACCCCGAGGCGCTGATCCTCGCCAACGACCTCTGCGACCTCCTCGGCATGGACACGATCTCGATGGGCGTCACGCTCGCCTTCGTCTGCGAGGCGCTCGAGCGCGGCTGGCTCACGAAGGACGACGTCGGCGTGGACTTCGGGTGGGGGAACTGGCGCGGGATGCTCGCGCTCGTGGAGCTGACCGCGCGGCGCGAGGGCTTCGGCGCGCGCCTGGCCGAGGGGGCGTGGCGACTCGCGGAATCCGTCCATCCCGACGCGACGAAGCTCGTCTACGCGGTGAAGCGTCTCGAGCTGCCGGCGCACTCGGCGCGGGCGCTCAAGGGGCTCTCGATCGGCTACGCCACGGCGACCCGCGGCGGGAGCCACCACGACACCCGCCCGACTCCCCAATACGCTCAGGGGTTCGACCGCCGGTCCACCAAAGACAAGCCCGCGTTCGCGGTTCGGAGCCAACACTTCACCGCCGTCGGCGACTCGCTCGTCTTGTGTCGCTTCACCGCCGAGCGGGGCTTCGGCCTCTTTCTCGAGGAGCCCTACGCGCGGATGGTCCGCGCCGTCACGGGGTGGGACACGACCGTCGAGGAGCTCGAGCGCGTGGGCGAGCGCATCATCAACCTCGAGCGGCTCTTCAACGTGCGCGAGGGCGTGCGGCGCCGCGACGACGTCCTCCCCTGGAAGGTCATGCACGAGCCCATTCCCGAGGGCCCGTCGGCCGGCATGTCCTGCCCGTCCGACGAGCTCGGCGCGATGCTCGACGCCTACTACGGGCTCCGCGGCTGGGACCGGGACGGCGTGCCGACGTCGTCGCGGCTCGCGGCGCTCGAGCTAGGGTAGAGTAGGGCCGGTCCTCCGTCCGGGCGGATAGCTCAGCTGGGAGAGCGCGGCCCTTACAATCCTCGCCGTGGAATCACGCCCCTCGGTAAGTCGCTGGCTTGCCGAGGGGTTTTTCTTTCTCGTGTTGGCTGGCGTAGGGTGGTTTTGGGCTGGTCCGAGCCCGCCACGGGCACGTTTCTGGGCACGTTTTCGTCTCCTTGACAGAAGCCAGAGCGGCCGTATACATTGTAGTCAATCGTGGATCAGCCGGCACAAATAGGAGGAGGAGATGCCTGCAACGGCGGCCAAGAAGAAGAAGCAGTTGACGCCCGTTCCCGTCCGGTTCGGTCAGGAGGAGGAGGGGCTGTTTCGTCTCCTTCAGGCCCGGGCCGAGGCCAACGATCGCTCGCTCTCGGGTCAGCTCAAGCACTACGCCCGCCTCGCGGTCATCGCCGAGGACAACCCCGATCTTCCGCTCAGCATGATCCAGGGGATCCTCGAGGCACAGGCCGAGCTCCATGCCGGCCTCGGCCAGCCCTATCAGTGGGGCGTGATTGAGCCGTCCGCCTGAGCGCACCGTCGTTCAGGCACCCCGCTTCTGGAAGGCGAAGCGGCGGCTCCCGGCGCCGGCGCAGCTCGAGGTGGATGAGGTCGTCAAGCGCATCATCACCGACCCGCTCTTCGGCGAGCCGAAGGTCGGAGCGCTCAAGGGTGTGAGGGTCGTCAAGTTCAAAATTCAGACGCTCCAGCTTCTGCTTGCCTACCAGTTCGACGCGAAGCGAAACGTCATCGAAGTCCTCGACATCGGGCCGCACGAGAACTTCTACAGGGAACTCCAGAAGTATCTGGATGCGCGATGAGGACGTACACCGCTCCAGACTTCGTCGATCGATCGCGTTGCAAGCGCGTTTGAGGAGCTGGTCCGCATTCAACGCCACGACCGGTTTCATGGCGACGGTCCGTGGCGAGCTTTCGCCGTACCAAGCCCAAACGCAGCTCAGAGCCCCGGAGGTCTTTGTGCTCGTCGGCTGGCGGTGGCTGATTTTGGCTACGCGACAGACTGCCGCGCGCATGTTTTCGGGCACGTTTCGGGAGTTGCGCCCTGGAACGCACTCCGGCGCTTGCCAGACGCCAAACCCGAAGAATTCCCTGGCAGGAGAGCCCCGATCTACTGCTTCTAGTTATCGTTCTTTGCTCACTCGATGACCTGATCCGCTCGGATCAGCAGCGACTGCGGGATCGTCAGGCCGAGTGCTTTCGCGGTCTTGATGTTGATGACCAGCTCGAACGTATTCGGTTTCTCGACTGGAAGGTCGGCGGGTTTGGCGCCCTTGAGGATGCGGTCCACGTAGCCGGCGGCCTGTCGTGCCAGTTCACTTTGACGAGGGGTGTAGGCCAAGAGTCCGCCGGCGTCGACAAACCCTCGAAACCCATGCACCGTCGGTAGCCGATTCTTGAGAGCAGCCTCCGCAAGGTGCCCTCTGTGGATGAAGGCACGCGCGCTCGGAAGAACAATGACGCCATCTGCGTGGCGGTCAGCACCCGCGCGTAATGCCAATTCATAGTCAGCGGCATCACGTGCCTCGACGAAGTCGAGTCGTGTTTTTACTTGTGCGGCGGCCGTCTCAAGGCTTGGACGCGCGATAACGTCGGGAGGATTTG
>Ga0209160_1000457_pt1 | contig 33067 bp, 23 predicted proteins | sample GraSoiAngelo_153_FD_186167 | JGI IMG/M metagenome (GOLD analysis project Ga0209160, IMG submission 186167) | Grasslands soil microbial communities from the Angelo Coastal Reserve, California, USA - 14_1009_12_40cm (SPAdes) (version 2) | ecosystem: Environmental > Terrestrial > Soil > Grasslands ...
AAAAGGCAGGATCTTGGCGAAATCCGTCGCTGGTTATCTCGAGCACTGATCTTGCATGAACCAGGAGGATTCCATCGTGGAAGGCGGCCGCGGCGCGCTGTCGGCGTTGTTGCAGCTCACCTTTATCGGCGGCGAGGACGTGTAGAGCGCTGATGAGCAAAACCACCACAATCCACAAGTTGGTTCGCATGGGCGTGCACAATATCATGCATCATCTGGCGCTGCAACGCGGTGCGAATGCCTCGCTTCGCGTTAAACGTCGCGTGCATTCACGGGAAAAGTGGTAAGTCCTGAGACTTTTTGCGATTGTGCCCGGATCACGCGCAGACTGACGGGCTGTCCGGAAGTTATTCTGCCACTTGGGCTCGCTCCGCACTAACTTGCAGTCGCGCCAAGCGTCCGGTTCGAGGACATGGCCAGTCACCTCCTCGAACGCCGTTTCTGACTGGGAGGCAGACGATTCTCAAACAGCACACATTTGCCTGGGATATGACTTAGCGCAAATTTTACGAAGTGAACCCGTCTCTGTAACAAAGTTACATCGGGTTGAAAACGTATTCATCTGGTGAACCCATCTTTCCCTGCTGAACGTGGTTGTCCATAAGCACAGTCGAAAAAAACCAAAGAATTCTGCAGAACGTGTGAGCACTTTATCTTTGAGCACTTCCACGGAATTTTTGGCTATAGGTAATAGTAGAAGGCAACTCTTGCTGGATTCCTCGTCCCAGTAGAGCGCACCGACGCGTCAACAGATCTCCGTGATTCATCGGAACTTGCTTGACAACATTGGTAACCCTGACACCGGCGATTGGGCGCGCTCCTATGGACGTCCGCGGTAGCTTCGGGTCAAGTCCTTATATATGTGTGCTGTACGGGCAGATGGGTTCCTGACCTCCAAAGTCTCCCTGCTCGGTGGAAGCAATGATTGTATTATTGTATTCAGGTCTTCTCTCCCGAGAATCGTCATTTTTCATCCCAGGCAATGTTTTGGCAAGGGACATGCCGCGGAACACTGATCGGCATCGTCCGGAATCCCCAGGACGGCTTCTTTTTCGCCAGTTATCCGTTTCTACCCAAAATCCACATAAGAAAAAAAATACTAGAGGCCAATTTTCGCTGCACCCCTCGCCCCGGTAGGGCACGCCGAAACAGCAACAGATATCGGTGATTCATCGGAGCTTGCTGGCAACATTCGGGACTCTGTCACCGGCGATTTGGCACTCGTGTGGCTCCAGGGACAGCCCAACCTCAGCGCGCCACATTCGTCTTTCCACTCCGACTCTGGCCCTCTTTTACGCCACAGTCCTTTCCATAGGGGGTCGCCGCGGGAATAAACGGTGCCCTACTGGAGAGCCTCCGCTGACAGCCGTGCTCCCAAGCCTCAGGGAGTTTTGGGTAAATGCTTTTGAAATTTCCCAGTGAAAGGAACCAAGAATGATCGCAAACGCCCTTTTCACCTTTGCCCTCCTGCTGGCCCTGGTTTTCTGGCTCATGGGTGAACTGAAATTCTTCATCCCTTACAAGCTGGTTCTTTGGCACGAATATGCGACACCCAGCCTGACCTACATCGCTCTCCTGTCGGTCACCGTCTTTGCTGCCGCCTTCGTTTTCATCCGCAAATTCTTCCCAAAGGATAACGGGCGAAAACTCTCCCATCTCGACAAACAGCTTCACACCGGCGGGACCGAGCTGCCCGCGCCCTGGTCTGAAGAGGAGTCCGACTGAAATGGCCCGCGGCTACGAACCCGAGGAATTCATCGGGTCGCGCGAGGTCTTCGAGGAGCGCGAACACAACGCCCAACAGCCATACCGCAATGACGAGTCGCCTGACCAGGTGCGGGAAGAGCGTGCCCAGGGGGCAGGCTCCCATACCGATCCCGGCGCGGCTCGCTCGCCTGGGCTGCGCCAGGTCTACGAAATCCGGGGCCGGACCTATCGTCTGCGGACCTCGGAAATCGCGACGATGGTCGAAGCTGGTAAGTTTCGCGCCATTGCTCAGGAGGACCTGACAGAGTTCGCCTATGGCAGCGACAAAGGCCGAATGAGGCCCGATGTCGAAAACCTCATCCGGCAAGGCCTGGTCCAGATGGAGAGCGGGCCCGTGTGGACATCGAACTTGTCACGAGCCGTTACCGCGGACGGCATCTCGCGGAAAAAGTCCGCGCCGGATTCTCCATCTACGGCCATGCCAGCGAAGTGTCGAACCTCCGGCGCGTTCTGGATCTGTGTGAATTGACGGCGGAGATTTTGTCGCTATGAAAATGCCCCAGGATCAAATCGACCGAATTGCCGCTCTCGGCTACACAGAACCAGAGGCGCGTTTCCTTTACGTGGTCGCGACGCACTCAGGTTACTTCACCATGCGTCACTTCAACACCTTCACCGGGGTGAGCCGGGGAAAGCGCTCCATGACCTTCGCACAAAAACTCCTGAAGCACGCACACGCCACCGTGCGCGATTACATGGGCGCAGGGTCAGTCTTTCATCTGTTTTCTCGGCTTGTCTACGGGCCCATCGATAAGGACAACGTCCGCAATCGTCGCCGGCACTCGTTCGACTACATCCGCACGCGTCTCGTGCAAATGGACTTTCTCCTTGAGAACCAAGCGCACGACTTTCTTGAAACCGAGAACGACAAGGTCAATCTCTTTTGTGAATCTCTCGCCGTTCCGAAGGACGTTCTCCCAGCGAAGGTTTACGAGGGCGGTCCTGGCAGCCATCCCACCATTCGCTATTTTGTGGATAAGTTCCCACTCTTTCTCGCAGCTCCCTTATCGGGTGCCTCGCCCGTGGTGACATTCGGGTACGTGGATTCCGGCACGAGAAGCCCATGGAGTTTTGTCGCGCATCTCGGGGCCTATCAAGGACTCTTCCGCCACTTGAAGACCTTTCGCCTGCTCTACATTGCGCTGCGGGCCACGGAGTTTCGCCGCGCCGAAGATCGCTTCCGCGCCAGCGTTAAGCAGCCACTCGAATCCGACGTATCCAGCGAGGTGCTTCGTTACTTCGAAGTCCGCCGAAAGTGGGAGAACCATGAATACGTTGTGCCGGTGGCGACGGACTTTGAGTTTTTGAACGATGCACGCCTTCGGTTTCACGGCGAGCGCTTTGAAGGTCTTTACCAGGCATGGGTCACAGGCCGAATCGCCGAGACTGAACTGAGGCCTGAGTTTTCACACCTTGCTCCGCCACGGACGATCTTCTTTGACACCTATCTCGTCCGGAATCATTCGTTACTGGCTCGGTCATGCGGACGAGACGGTCACGGACGGGTATTCGAAGCTCCGGGAAGACGTGGAATACAGAAAAGAAGTAGCGGAGAAGGTTGGGTTGGGTTTTACGCTTTCTACGAAAAACCCCTCAGTTGTACCTGTTGTACCCAAATCCGGGCCAGAAGTCACAGTAGAAAACGCAGCGTAAAGCATTGAATTGAGAGGGGAAATAATGGTCGGGGCGAATGGATTTGAACCATCGACCTCCTGGTCCCGAACCAGGCGCGCTAGCCAGGCTGCGCTACGCCCCGACCGACATGCTCAGGCGTGAACTTCCTCCCGAGCGGCACCATCAGATTAACATAGCTCCGCGGCGCGGGCTACACCGACGAAGTTTCTCGCGTGGGTTCTATGGGCGAACGAGTGCCTGCGCACAGCGCCGATTTCCCGACTGCGGCGGAGCCCTCCCGCCGCCCTCCAGCCATCCGCGCCCTCTTACGTCACAAAAAAGGAAATGCCGCCGGAGGGCCGATGCCTTCCAGCGGCAGGTTGAAGTCAATGCTTCGCGGACTAGAACGAATAGCGAGCGCCCACCTGCATCACCCGGGGCTGGCCCTGAATCTGGGTGAAGTTTGACCAGTTGTCCGGGGGGTTCAGCCCGCGTAACGCTGGATCACGGGCTACACCAGATCCCGTGCGGGTCCCGTCAATCAATCCAAAACTCTGATGGTTGGCAACGTTGAACACATCCCAGCGGAGCTGGAGGTGGTGCTTCTCGCTCCAGGGCATGTTGAAGGTCTTCGCTAACCCAAGATCCACGTTCGTGTATCCCGGGAGGCGAATGTAATTCCGTGGGCCTGTTTCGCCGGGGTAAGCGTTGCGGAAATTCTGGTAAATCGTCTTGATATCGCAACCGCTGCCGCCGAAGAGTTTTGGTGCACCAGTACCAGCGGGGCCTGGCGTTCCAATACGGGTTGGGCAAGTGTGGATCGGATTTATGGGAGTGACGTTGGCCTGGTCGTTCCAGTTCGTTGCCCATCGAGCGTCGTCGAAAGGTGATGCAACCGGCAGCCCGGTGTTCCAGCGGAAGATGCCCGCGAGTTGCCATCCCCCAAGGACCGCCTGCACCGCCCGATTGTCCGTGTTCATAAGCGCCCTGCCCTTGCCAAACGGCATCTGCCACACGGCGGAGGCGTTGATGACGTGCCGGATATCGAAGTCGGAGCCGGCGTAGTTGTCCCGCTGGCGGATGGGATTCTCGATAAATGGGCCGCTGTTGTTTTGACTGCCGTAGCCAAAGTCCGTCTGCAAACCGGAAGAGTCATCTAACGAGTGGGAATAGGTGTAGTTGAAGTCCAAGGTCAAACTACTAAGGCGTTGCCGAAGCGAAACCGCCAGAGCATGATAATTGGAATTCCCAATCGTGCTCCACGCGGATAGCGCTCCATATTGCGGCTGCATGAACCGAGTGGGTAGCCCAGCATCGAAAAGGGCTATATCGACCTGAGCTTCCGCATCTGTCCAGTCATTGCCAGAGAAAAAAGCAAATGGGTTCGTGGGGTGCCCACCCCCGCCCCGGCTCTGCAGCCCATAGAACACCTGTGTAGGCGTCCAAGTTGAAGGAAAGCCGGCCTGGATGTTCGGATCATTATTGAAGAGGTCCACCAAATTAGCGGGGAAAAGGTTATCGAAAAACGGGATGGATGCGATCTGGGTGGCACTCACGTCTTGCTGGCGCTGCTTTTCCAGGATCGTGGCGGCCGTGTACCAATCCATCCCACTCTTCGGATCACGAACGTTGTTGAAGGCCATGGCGTCCCGGCGAGCCAGCAGGCTGCGTGCCATTCGCCCGATGTAAGAGACGGACAGTGTAGTGCCCGCGCGCATTTGACGCTCGTAGGTCAAATTCCAAACGTACTCGGTGGGAGCATGTAGGCTTGAATCTACGCCTGTCTCGATGCGTTCTCCCTCGTCGATCGGCTGCGACAACGGGAATTGTAGATTGGCAGGCACGACGACATTCGGCAGTGACCGGATGTCCTGATTGAAGCCGGTAAAAGAGGGCGCCAGATTGCCGGCGACGGTATCATACGTATTCGCCGGGGTCGTATAGTTCGAGGTAAACCCAAGGGTGTTATTCAAATCCCAGTCCACCGCCAGAGCCTGGCCGTAGTAGTCATTGGTTATGGCGAAGCCCCCACGTACGACTGATTTGCCGCTGTCTCCAAATAACGAGTGCAGCAGCCCGCCAGAATAGTTCGGAGACCAAGCCACGGCGATGCGCGGTTGGAAGTTGTTCTTGTCCCAGTTGTACATCGACTTTCCGCCATTGACGGGGCCGGAGCGATTGATAACGACTGGGTCGCTGAAATTGTTGCCTTGAGCCGCGGCAGCGAGGCGCTCCTGAAAATACGTTCCAAGAGGCACTGTGGGCTGCACTTCAAACCCATTCGACTCGTACACGGGACGTTCCAGGCTGTAACGAAGTCCCAAAGTGAGGGTCAGGTGAGGACGAATCTTCCAGGAGTCCTGGAGGTATTCCTCGTAGACTTGCGTGGCAAAGTCTCGGGTAGTGGGCACACCCGCAGCTAATAGACTACCATCCTTGCCGAAGGTGAAGTCCGCGGTATACTGCGAGAACCTCCCTATAATGGCCGTGGCCGCGGCTTGCACTTCCGAGATTGAGTTCAGGGCTTGGTCGCAGGGTGGGGGATTAATAGTCACCCCATTCGCATCCTTACAAGGCCTATCATCGCCAGGCAGATGATTTGCGCTTAAGTAGCTTTGGAAATCGTTCGAAATATGGTCGCCGGCACCGAAATAAAACGAAGGGTTGGTGACCGCATTATCAAACGCATTCGAGAAATCTACGCGGCTGTTGCTAATCAACCGGATGTTGCCTCCAAACTGGACGGTGTGCCTTCCATGGATCCAGGAAACATCATCCGTGATGTTGTGGACGGGTGTCACACGGGTGAGTGTGTGGGTTTCGCCATTGGGTTGGAACACGAAACGGAATCTGATGTCATTCCCGTTGCTGTCACCGCCTTGGGTGAATGCCTGGCGCGTTAGGCCGTACCGCAAATTATTCACCCACCTGTTTCCGATGGTCCAGGTGTGACCGACAGCCAATCCCCGTGGATGGCTCCACACCCCTGGGGAAGGCGTATCAGGGAAGTACTGTGCATTAATCTGATGATCATCTATGTAGTTCAGACGGACGAAAAGATTCTGTTTACTGTTCACTGTATAATCAAATCTTGCGATATGCGAGTTTAGCTTTACGGGCGTGGGAGCGTTGAAGCGGAAGCCACTTGTATTCAACTGGTCGCCCACAGTTGTATCGTTCGCCGGATACTTAGCAGCGGCGGCAGCCAGTGCAGCCAGCGCGTCCGAGTTTATGCCAGCCGCTTGATACACCTGCTGATTCTGAGCAAGATTGAGCGAGGCTTGCGGCGTTGTGTTGCAGGTCGCATCTGTGCAATACGTATAGTTGATGATGCCTTGACCCAAATTCGGTAGTGGGACAGTTCTTGTCACACCTGTCGATGTGGCGTCACGGCGGCCTTCGTAACTGTAGAAAAAGAAAAGCTTGTTCTTTAGGATCGGACCGCCGAGTGCCCCGCCAAACGTATTCCGAACCAATGGCGTACGGGGAGTCCCCGAGGCGTTGCTGAACCAGTCGTTCGCCTCGAAAGGTGTACCTCGGTAGAATTCAAACGCCGCTCCATGCCAATTGTTCGAACCGGATTTCGTAACCAGATTGATTTGTGCACCGGATGAACGACCCTGGTTTGCGTTTCCATTCGCCGTCGTGACGCGGAACTCTTCTATCGCCTCCGAGTTGAGACGCAGAACCGGGCCCGACGTGATACTGCCCCCAAACTGGCCGATCACCTGACTGTTGTCTGATGCGGCTATCGAGGCATTTCCAGTTTGCGCGTTGTTGATATCCACGCCGTCCAGTGTAACGTTCGACTGGTCAGCACGCGACCCGGTGACGTAGCCCTCCTGAGTCGTACCGGGCTGCAGACTGAGTAAATCCGACAGATTTCGCCCTTCCAGTGGAAGCTGAGCAATCTGAGTCGAGTCGAAGACGTTGCCGAGCGAGGCATCCTGTGTGTTGATGACGGCGTCTTGAAGGCTGGCCCTAACCTCGACCACTTGACTGATGGTCCCTACGCTCAATTGCGCGTTGGTCTCGGTTTGCTTGCCGATTAGGGCTCGCACATTGTCGATGATTGTCTTGCTGAATCCCTTGACCTCGACCTCAAGGCGGTAATCGCCCGGCTTGATCAAGTCAAACACATACGCACCTGTATTCGTTGACTCCACGCTGCGCGTGGCGTTGGTCGCAATGTTTGTGATCGTGACCTTCGCGCCAGGCACGCCTTTACCCTGTTGGTCTGTGACAATTCCACTTATGGCAGAGGTCCCAGTCTGGCTCTGTAACGTCGACGCAAAAAATAGCACGCTAGCCAGCACCGCGAAATTGACAATGAGAAATGGCCGCTTCATAGACTGCTCCTTTCGCGCACCATGATTCAAGAACAAATCAGAACTTAGAAGGAAGGTGCCGGAAAAATGAGTAGCGATGCCGACTCACCGCCGAGTCAGGACCCTTATATATTAATGTAAATGATCCCCGGGCAACCTTACCTACCACTCAGGTAAATCTATCGTTGAGGTAGCTTTTAGAACAAGTTGCCTAAATAAGTCAAGTCAAGTTATTTCGATTTAATTTCGATTTTTCTTACGCGCAGAGCCTGCAAACGACCACGGATTCCTCGCCCGTTGCACTTCCCTCACCATGCTCTGGAGAACATGAAAAAAAACCGCCGGGAGAGTTTCGCTCCCCGGCGGTCGACTGTTGTCACGGATTTTAGGCCCGCAAATGTTGGACCACCGCTTAGAACTCGTACCGCAACGCGAATTCCATCACGCGTGGTTTGGTTGACAGCCTCGTGTAATCTGCAAACGTCGAGCCGTAAACATCCAGGAAGGAGTTGAGGCTCAAGGGGTCGAACCGCCTGGAGTTGGTAACGTTGAAGACCTGCCACCGGAGTTGCAAACCGTGACTCTCCTTCCAGGGCATCTTCCAGCGCTTCGCAAGCCCCATATCCACGCTGAAGAAGCCCTGGCCGCGGAGATTATTCCGTTGACCGGCTTCCCCGGGGAACGGCTCGCGAAACGCGCTCGCGTCATTCGCCAAATTGGAAAAGACATTGACTTCCCCTATGTGGTCAGGGTTATAGAACGCACCGGTCTTGACCGGCGCCGTCTGAATACCATTTCCAGAGAGGTCCCAATCTGTCGGCCATTGGAACCCATTGCCAACACTGAACGGAAAGCCGCTGGTCCATCGGCCGACGCCGGAAAGCTGCCAGCCGCCAATCACGGCATCAAGCGCCTTGTTCGCGTTTCGAGCGAAGGTCCTGTTTCGTCCAAATGGCAAATCCGCCACCCAATTCGCTGTGATTTGATGCGTGGCGTCAAAATCGGAGACGCCGCGGAACTGGTACGGGCTCCAGGCATTCTGGATCTGTCCCCCGTTTCCACCGATTGTGCCCACCCGCTCCGCGTCGGAAGCAAGGTCGATTGATTTGGAGAATGTATAGTTGAAGTCAAATTGAATTCCATGGGAAAAGTTGTGTTTCAGGTCAACTTGCATGGCATTGTAATTGGAAGTTCCCATGGATTTCCAGACGTAAAGGGTCGCGTACTGCGGGTTGTAAAAGGCGTACGACCCCACGCCGTTGGCTGCTAGGTAGGCGTTGTCCGGGCTGGCCCCAGCCGCCGGGAAGTAGGAGGCACCGGAAGCGCCAGCAAGTCCGAAATAATCGAGGATAAGGAGCCCGGTGGTCTCGTTCAGGTTGTTGCCGCAGAACAGATCGAAGGCTGCCACAACCGGAATTTGTGTAGAGGTGCCACCGCACGAACCCAGCAAATAGGCGTCGCCGGGTTGCAGCGGCTGAAGTACGTCTGCCCAATATTGCATGACTTTCGGACTCACTTGCGATGGATCGAAGCTAGCCGTGGGCGCTGAGTTGCCGCTCGCGAGCTGTTGACGATAGATTTTGGCCAACGCCGTGACCGCGGTGAAATAGTCCAAACCGGACGCTTTGTCTTTCAAGTCGAGTGGCGTGGCCACATCCAACTGCATCAGGAGGCGGCGCGCAAGCCTGCCCACATAGGCAACTTCAAGGGAGAAACCCGATGGGAGTTCACGTGACACAGAGAGATCAAACGTGTAGGCATAAGGAGTTTTTAACGACCCATCGATACTCGAGCCAATGAAAAAATTCCCCGATGGGAAGGTCTGAGGGAACTTCGGTGCCGGAGCCGGCAGGAAGATCTGGGTGCCATTCTTGTCCGTTGTCGGGATGGTATGAATATCGGCGAGTCTTGGCGCATTGTAAGGCGACTCGAATCCCGCGGGATTGGTCAGCCCCGTGGAGAGTCCGAAAGAGCCACCCGAGCTAAAGTCATCCGCGATGCCTTGGCCGAAGCGGTCAAACACCACTCCGGCTCCAGCGCGGATCGAGGTCTTTCCTTCTCCAAGGAGGCTGTGGAATAGCCCCCCACTTGGCCTCGGCGCCCAAGCAAAAGCCACACGTGGCGCGAAATTCTTCTTATCCCAGGGGTAATAGCCAGCCTGCCCATTCGCTTTTCCTGACCAGTCGAAAGCCACCGGCGGATCTCTGAAAGAAGCGACGCCGTTGAGGCCTGCTTGCGCACGGTTGAGAAACCAGTTGTCCAAATTGAAGGTCGGCTGCACCTGCAACTTGTTCGTTTCCCAGGGTGGCGAGAAGAGCGACCAACGCAAGCCAAGTGTCAGTGTAAACGTCGGCTTGATCTTCCAACTATCCTGACCGTAGAACTCGTAACCGTTAATCCCGTAGCGACGCTTAAGAGGCGCGCCCTCGGGTAGGGGGCTTCCGTCTCGCTGGAAGTTATACTTTGCATCCACTTCCGTGACCATGCCCAACAAGGCTTGCATTGGGAAATCATAGGAATTAGCGAAACTGGGGTCCACAAAAGGCGTGCCATTGGGTACGCAGGAATTCGGATTCGACGTGGAACAGGTGAGCGCGGGATTCAAGGGTGAGTTCTTCTGCGCATATCCGGACAACGTTGTCCAAGAGGCATTGGCGCTGCCGTCGCTGAACGATGACTGAGTGCTGTCGCTGGGCGTCCGCGTGAAAGAAAGCAGCGTTCCGAATTGCCAGGTATGTTTCCCGTGAATCCAAGAGAGATCGTCCGCAAAGCTGTGAATTGGCCGTTGAAAGCTGTGCGTTCGAGTGACCGCACCGCTCTGATCGTTCAAGCCGCGGAAGAAAATCCAATCCTGGTTTGAATTGCCGATAATCCCAACACTTTCCCGGATGAAACCATATCGGAAGTTATTTACGAGCGAGTTCCTGAGTACCCCGCTGTAGTTGGCAATGAGGCCCCTGTTGAAGTTCACATTGGAATGCGCAGGCGCCTGGCCAGGGAGAAATGGAGCATCGGCATTGCCTCGGCTCCGCAACGCACCGGTCAAGGAAATCCGATGCTTGGCGTCGCGCGTAATGTTGTAGTCCATTTTAGAGATGTAAATATTCTCCTTGGCGGAGATCGGCCCACTAAAATTGAAACAAGTATAGTTGAGGCCGTCGCCTGCGTTGTTGCAATTGGATTTCGGCCAGGTGTTGAGATATTGGAGCACCGCCTGGCTCGGTCCAATGTGGAGCGGGTCCATATTGGTGATCTGTGCCGGCGTGAGCGCATTGTTTCCCGGTGCGATCGTAAACGTGTCTGTCTGGGTTGGGGTGACGAAATTGGGCACGCTGATCGTCCCACCAGGGCACAGCGTGGCATCGAAGCATGAGTATTGGATGACGCCATCCTTCATAGCGGCAGACGGAACTGCATCTGTCACGCTAGTGGCCTCGGCGCGACGCGTGGCTTCGAAGTTCATGAAAAGATATAGCCGGCCCTTCTTGATCGGGCCACCCAGTGACGCTCCAAAGATGTTGCGAATGAGTTTCGGTGGTGTGTTGCAAGAGCCATCGCTGAGCGGCGTTCCGTTATTTATGCAGTTCTGGATCTCCCCGTTCTTGACGAAGAAGTCGTTCGCGCTCGTATAGGTGTTGCGGTGGTATTCGTACGCCGAACCATGAAAATTGTTCGTTCCGCTTTTGGTCACCATGGACACCTGTCCACCCGAGGTACTCCCCTGATCGGCGTTGTAGTTCGATGTGGTGACACGGAATTCCTGCACCGAGTCCAGCGTTACCGGCAGCACCGAGGTGAAAGCGTGTCCGTCCTTATCATTCACCTGGACGCCATCCACGGTAACGTTGCTCTGGTCGCTGCGTGAGCCGTTTACCGCCCCGTTCCGCGTGTCAAAAGTCGGCACGTCATCGCGGTTGCCTGTGAACGCCACACCGGGCTGCAAGCTGAGCAAATCGGGAACATTACGGCCCTCCAGCGGCAGCTCCTTCACCTGATCTTCGCCGAAGGCGTTTCCGATCGAGGCATCCGTGGTATTCAATGTGGCCGCCAGCGCCGAGACTTCCACGATTTGTGACGTTGGTCCGATTTCGAGTGTGGCATTGACGGTCATCGGCAGGTTCACTAACAGTTGTAGGTTCTTCTGCTCATATTTCCGGAAACCCGCCTTTTCGATCGTCAGAGAGTAGGTGCCCGGTGGCAACGCCAAAAATTCGTACTCACCGGTCGTGCTCGTCTGCATCTCGCGATGGAACGCCTGGCTCGCATTATCCAGCGACACCTTGGCATCGCCCACGCTTGCACTGGTCTTGTCCGAGACCGTCCCGCGCACCGAAGTGGTGCCCGTTTGTGTCCAAGCACAACTGACCGATAGCAGAAGTATGACAAAGGAAATCGAGAGATTGCGCTTCATTGAAGACCATCCCATAAACTACCCCTTTCGCACACCACTATTGAAGACAGACCAAACACAGAAGAGAGGCACCTGCAAATGAGAACCGATGCCGGCTCAAGGCCTTGGACGAGATATGTATGAACCCCGGGCAACCTTCACCACCGCTCAACTGAATCTAAATATTGACGTAGCTTTTAGATCAGCTTGCCCGAGAATGTCAAGCCAAGTTGCTGCGATATTTCGATTTATTTCACTTTAATGCAGTTCTTTTACACATGCAGGTATGGACGGACCAGTACCCGTCCTGCCCTCGTGCCGATATCTCCAGCAACGATCAGATTGCAGGAATTCCAACCTCCTCAACCTCGCGTGTCAAGATTGCGCCGCCAGGGTTCGCTTGCACTTCGCTACCTTCGTTCGCTCTTATTCACTCAACGCATTTCCTTTCATACAGTTCGCCTCCCGGCTGTCGAGCCGTACTCCAATGTTTTGTTGAAATCTCTTGTATTTATAGACGTACGCACTCTTTTGCACCCGCGGAGCCACAGGATGTCCTTGAGGATCACACCGTTCGGCACTCTTCTCCTCTTCTCCTCCCATGGAGTGCATACCCCCCTTCCTTAGGCTAAAATGAAAAAAGGGATTTGGACTGCGGGGAGGGATGCTGCCTGCTTTACGGGCACAGCAGATAGGCGGGGGCACTTTTTTGGAGCTCGGTCTCGGAAAAAGAGTAGATGCTCACTAGCCCAAGTGCAGGAGTTTGGCCTCCGTGACGGCCGGAATCGCACGGATTGGACCAAGGATCGAAGCCGACACCTCGCCGTCGACGCGAACAAGGGAAATGGCATCGGCCCCGCGTTGGGCATCACGGCGTCCGAGTGCGAAGGTAGCGATATTGACGCCGAGCTTGCCTAGCGTGCTTCCAATCTGGCCGATGACGCCAGGTTCGTCGCGGTTTCTCAAGTAGAGAATTGTGCCCTCCAGCAGAGCTTCCAGCGGAATCCCTTCGATCTGCAGCACTCGCGGCGAGCCGTCATGCAGTACTGTACCCTCGACTGTAAATCCTGGCGCTGCTCCGGTTTTTTCGGGCAGCGCGGAGACTTCCAGCGTGTTCGGGAAGCCGTGTTCGCGCCTGCGAGTCTCTTCTTCCACGATCAAGCCTCTTGCGGCTGCCACCGCCGGCGCGTTGACAACGTTCACCTTTTCGTCCAGCACGACGTTGAGCACCCCCGCTAATATCGCGCTGCGAAGCAGATGCGTGCCCACTTCAGCCACTTCGCCTGCATACCGAATACGAATCCGCGCCGGCCTGGACGCCGCCGCCTGCGAAACCAGCGAGCCGAGTCGCTCTGCCAATTCCAGGTACGGCCGCACGCGCCGGTACTGGTCCGCTGACAGCGCCGGCAGGTTCACGGCGTTACGAATGATTCCCTCCGCTAGGTAATCCTTGATCTGAACGGCTACCTGTGTGCCGACCTCTTCTTGCGCTTCCGCCGTCGAGCCCGCCACGTGCGGCGTGGCAATCACATTCGGGAGCCCCACGAGCGGCGAATTCGTCGGCGGCTCCTCCATAAACACGTCCAGCGCTGCTCCCGCGAATTTCCCGCTCCTCAAGGCGTCCGCCAGGGCCGCTTCGTCAATCAGCTCTCCACGCGCGGTATTGATCACTCGCGCCCCTTTTTTCATCTTCTGGATGGTGGCGGCGTTAATGAGATTCTGAGTCGCCGGGCTGAGCGCGGTATGTAGCGAAACGAAGTCGCTTTCCGCCAGCAGCTTTTCCAGAGGCACCAGTTCGACGGAAATCTCGTGCGCCGCTGCCTCACTGATGTACGGGTCATACGCCAGCACGCGCATGTCAAAGGCCTCAGCGCGCACGGCGACTTCGCTGCCAATTCGCCCCAGACCGATCAAGCCGAGAGTCTTACCTCGCACTTCCGTTCCCGCGGCGGATGACTTTTCCCAGCGTCCCTCGTGAATGGCTTTGTCCAATCGCGGCACCTGGCGCGCCAAGGCCAAAAGCAGCGCAAAGGTATGCTCCGCAACGCTGATGGCGTTTCCCCCGGGCGTACTCATGACCAGCACCCCGCGCTTGGTGGCTTCGTCCAAGTCGATGTTATCCACGCCCACGCCCGCGCGGCCTACGGCGCGCAATTTCTTCGCCCGGTCCAGCAATTCCGCAGTGACCTTCGTTGCGCTGCGCACAATCAGAGCATCCGCATCGGCGATCTCCGCGTTTAGAGTATCCTTGGTGGCAAGCACGATGTTCCAGCCGGGCTGCTCCTTTAGCAGGTGCACGCCCCGATCGCTGATTTTGTCCGCGACGACAACTTTCATGAGGCCTGGTCATCTCCTGCGGGTTCTTCCGGCACTTTACGAGCAATCCAAAGTAGCGAGCCAATCGCGCGCTGTCAAATAAGTACGGCTCAGGCCGCTGCTAGAAGCTCCTTCGCGGCGGATTTCCCGGTCTGCTATATTCAAGGGAGCGAGGAGCTGCAGATGAGTCTTGCCGAAAAAATCCAGAAGGACCTGGTCGACGCCATGCGCGCCAAAGACGAATTGCGCCTCAGCGTCCTCAGAGGAATCAAGGCGGCCATCAAGCACAAAGAAGTCGAAAAGATCCGCACACTCGACGAGGCCGAGTCCATTCAGATTCTGCAAACGCTCGTAAAGCAGCGCAAGGAATCGATCGAGCAGTTCACCAGAGGCAACCGCCCGGAACTTGCCGGCAAAGAAACCAAAGAGCTGGCCATCATCGAGTCTTACCTTCCGGCTAGCGCCAGTGAGGCCGAAATGGATGCGGCGGTCACCAAGGCGATCTCCGAATCCGGTGCGAATTCCATCAAGCAAATGGGCGCGGTTGTGAAGGCCGCCAAAGCAACTCTGGAGGGCAAGGCCGTTGATGGCAAGGTCCTCAGCGATCGCGTGCGCGACCGCCTCTCGAAACTGGGCTGAGAATTCGCAGCATTCATACGGTATGCCGCTCCCGGAAACCATCACGATGCGCTTCACGGAAGAGGACGCCGGCTATGTGACGGTGCGGCCGGTCGTGAAGCAAACGTTTCGCCTTGCCGAGCTTGCCGACATGGTCGTGAGCGTGACGGGCAAGAATGTCTCGCGTGTTCAGCAGATTTTCCGCGCCGGCACAGTGGTTTATAACGGTTATCGTTACTGGTGGGACGGCTTCGCTGGTGACGAAAACGAAATCACGGGAGTCCTTGCACTCTTTCCCGATGACGATCCCTCACGTCTTTTCCACCCTGCTCAAGTAACCTCCATCACTCTTGAAATCGGCGGTGGGACTCAGCGCTCCCTGGTTGACGTCGCGCGCCGCGAAGCGTCGGCAAAGAAACTGTTTCACAAGCGCAGTCCCTGGGAGATATTGCTCAAAGCAGCTCAAGATTCGACGCCGCGCTACGAGAGGTACTCGCACGCAGAACGCGCCGACGTCTATCGTGTGCACCTCTCTTCCGAGATAGCCGCCTCGCTCTTGAAGCAAGTACTGGACGTTTCACCGCGTGCTCTGCAGAAGAAATTGACAGCCCGGCAGCCGCCCGCTGCCATGCTATTCTTTGTCCCCCGTAAGAATTCTGTTGGGGCAGAATCTCCCCCATAGGATGGGAATCGCGATGATTCTTCCTTCCAGTGCCGACACGCGGAACAGCTATTCACTGGCCCTGCTGCGCATCGGTGTAGGTATTCTTTTTGTGATTTTCGGCCAATACAAGGTTTTCGGCACAACATTTACTCTTCACGGCGGCTTTCAATTCTGGATCAACAAATTCCTCGAGGGAGGCGCTTACCCTTTCATGGCGCCCATTCTCCGTGGCTTTGTCCTTCCGCACGCTACGAGCATCGCCTTCCTGGTAGCGTACGGCGAATTGGCCATCGGGCTCGGGCTCGTTCTGGGCGTCTTGGTGCGTTCCGCAAGCTTCTGCGGTCTCCTCTTGATGCTCACCATGCTCTTCTCTTCGGACTATCCCGGTGCGGGAGCGCCCTTCTGGCAATACTTCGGCGCAAGCCTGAGTCATTCAGTGTTCGCGCTCTGCTTCGCCGCGTTTCTAACCGGGCGCGCGGACTCCATGTGGTCATTGAAAGCGCTGCGGAAAAATCAAGCGAGCGCAAGTGGATGATGAGATCAGTGAGCCGCAGGTTTTAGCACTGCGGTATTCCGTTCGTCGCCGGCAATGACGCGATAGAGCTTCTTCAGGTCCTCGACCTTGCCAAGCGGCACGCTCAACTCTTTCACTTCAAACGTCCGGGTATACTTCAGGGTGTTCCCGTTCACTTCCGTTTTACTGTGGTAGCTCGCGAAACTATAGTCCGCGTTCACCGGCGGTGGCAGGTCGTCAACCTCGTAACCCGCCGGCAGCGCGATCTCAATGGTGTCCGTGTTCTTCATCGGCCCATCGAATTCCACGGGGTACATGCGTGGCTCCTTTTTCTCCAGAAGATCGCTGGAATTGGAGCCCAGGACCCGGGGCCGCACCAAGAGCAGGTTCCCAGCGGTCTTGGCATAATTTTGTGCGACCAAGGAATACTGGTATCCGAATGGCTGGTCCAGTTGATTCAAGTTGGAAAAAGACGCTTTGGTAAGTTGAAACGCGGAAAGTGAGTGAGAGATCATACTCTCAATGAACTTGACCCGGTCTGCATCTTTGGTGACCGATTTGAGACTTGCACGCTGCTGCGTCCCATAATCACCGTTGCGTTGTTCAACAAAATCGCCGCTCAATGTTCCATTGGGAGCCAGCATCAGCTTCGCCGTCCGCACAACCCCATTTAACGCGGCGGGCAGTTGAGGGAGCATTATCAGCTCGCCGCCGTCCGCGGTGACAAGCAAAGCGTAGCTTTCCTGCAATTCACCTCGCAGGTGCCCGAACGGCGTAAATTCATCGGTGGGATCGAAAATGAGCAGGCGGCCCAATTTCGGATGAGCAATAATCATGTGCAGGGACGGATCGTTTAGCTGGTCAGGCAAGCGGATGGCCAGAATGACGTGGTCAAACCATCGCGTGGCGGGAGTGGCTGGAGTGATGGTGCCGCGTTCCGTATTGATGACCACATAATAAGACTCCACGCCAATTTCGTTCAGCATGGTGCCGAAGAGCGTGGCTTTATCCTTGCAGTCTCCATATTTGTGAAGGAAGACTTCGGGGGCGGGATGCGGCTGCCAGCCTCCAATCCCAAGCTGGATGGCCACGTAGCGGATATCTTTCTGCATGAATTGCGCCAGCACCCTCATCTTGGCGAGGGTTGTCGGAGCATTTGCGGTGATCTCCGCGGTCTTTTTCTTGATTTCCGGAGAAGCCTCCCGCCTCCCGTTGGTCAGGCTGGTCTCCCATTTCCCCATGGCCTTCCAGTCTGCGAATCCATTGTTCTGCCCACCGGCGCTGCCAAACAATGAAACAATCATGACCCCGGCGATACCCTGCCAGGGGGGCATTCCGCCCTCCGGCTTGATGGCTTTGATATCATTTACTACCCATTGCCACTGGCCGGCCCCGCCGGAAGCCGTCACTTCGGGATGATTCAGCCAAACGGCCTTGTACTCCCATCCTGCCGGGAGCTGGAGGGAATAATGCGCCTCTCGAACTGGCACTTCCACTTTTTGGAATGCCCAAACATCCTGCATGACGTAGGGGCGCAATTCCTGCTCAATCTCGTAACCGACGATATTGCCGGGATCCGCGGCCGGAATCGTCAGAATCTTGGACTTGAGATCGGTCATCAATTCCCCGTTTTGCACGCCCAATAGGGCCGTCTCGATGGCCTCTTTCTCTTTCACCTCGTAGTCCTTTCCCTGCGAGGGAATACACCAGCCATGGAGATTGTTGATTTTTGTCTCGGCATCGAAATCCGCGCGGAATGTGCCGTAATGCCGGCCATCGGGGCGTAGGATTTTATAGACCCGGCGTTCCACTTTTTTTATTTTTCCATTGGACTGGACACTGAGCGTGTCTTCGGAGTAGAGCAGCACGGCGTTTGTCTTTTCGTCGTGTTCCGGAAGAGCTGCATTTGCAGCTGCGTGCATCCATTGAGGAGCATCGGCGCATCGAGCGGCAGGGATCGTCACCAGAAGAGAAAGGAACAGCCCGGCAAGGTACGGTACTCGTCGGACGCGCCTAATTTCCTCCCGGGGTGCCCATCGGTAGCAACACGATTTGTTGGTCATCTCCACTCCTTACGGACTGATAGAAATTACGCAGCGCAAGGTAATATTTTTGTTCCAGGAAAGTTAGGTCACTTCTGAGATGCCGTTCCAGATGAAGAGAGCCTTTGTCATTTTCGATCTTCATGCTGTAGGCCACGACTCTTGCGTCGGTGTTTTGCGGTTGCGGCACACTGCTTACTTGCCAACCGAGGGGCAGCCCAATGCGAACATCATCGGTTTTCTCGTACTGGAAACGAAAGTACAGCGGATGGACCCTGGTGGAATGCTCCAACATGTGTTTTTCAGGGCCGCTGAATAAGCCCACAGGCAACAGCGCACGCTTTCCCGCGCCGGAAACCCAGCCGGGAACCTTCAAGGAGTATTCGGCCACGAGCGTCAGCGTGGAGCTCGTCCATTCCGGCTTGTTGGTGAGTTCGACTTCGATCCCCGCAGGAACGATTTCCTTCACGTAGTCTTCCAGGAGCTTCTTCGAGTGGGCTTCGTCCTCGTTGCGCTCTGCAACTCTCCGCCACAGCGCCTCCAGACCCGTGAAGGTAACCGTGAGCTTACCTTCGAGCGACCCGTCCGAGGTTAGATTCAAATCCGCCTTGCGCACAATTTGCGATGCCGAACTCTCGGGTAACGCGGTGGTTACCCAGGTGCCGCCATCTTTGTCCAGCTTCAAGCCCACGGTACCCGCTTCCGCCCAGGGCAAGAGGCCGAATGGCGCAAACGCCGAGCCGGGATCGAAATACATATCCTTGCCGTTCAACTTCACCAGCACAACGTTGGTGTTGAGGTCCCGGGTTCTCATAATATTGGGTTTGAAGAAATGATCATCGCGGGTGGCGATCCTGACCGGAGACGCGTCGAACCCGCCCGCGCGCGCAAGTCCCAGAAATAACCAGGTGATCTGATAACCGTCGCCATAGCCCCGCTTCCAGACATCCTCGACGTTGTTGATCTCTTTTTCCTTGGCGCGCTTCTGTTCCTGTTCGGTTTTTTCGATTTCGTAAGAAGTGTTACGGATTTTCTGGACGCGCGCATAGATTTTCTGCAATTTGACATCCGGTGAATCACTGGGGGAAATAATCTCCGCGACGGCTTGTTCCATGGCCTTGCGTTTATTGACGAAATTCTCGGCCACGTCGCACATCTTTTTTCCCTGCTTTTTCCAGAACTTTTCCGGCTCTTTTTCGAACCCATCTTCGCTGTAAACGAAATCCACACGGAACCTCATCGCGCCTTGCGGTGGCATGTCGTCTTCCTCTTGAAACGCAGGAATGTCTTGCACCTCCATGTGAATCAACTTGGCGTCATTCGACGGCGGCTTGGTGCCTTCCGGCAAGCCGTTGGGCCAGCTCCATTGGAGGGCCCACTCGGCATAGGGCTTGAGCGTGAATTTGGCGCTCTTGCTGAACAAGTCGTCGCTCAATACCCAGTTCGAATTGAAGACGTAGTATTCCGCGAAGTCGATCATGTAATGGTATTCAATGATGCTGCCCGGCTGTACATCGGAGAGTGTGAAGGTCTTGGCCAGATACTTGATGCCGCGAGCTTTGACAATTTCTTTTTCGTAGACTTTGCCGTCAAAGTTGACGATCGAGCCGTCGGGCCGAATGGTGCGGGCCCGAATGCTATGAATGTCCCATTGGCCCTTGACCAGAGGGATTTCCACGTTGGCGTACTTACGGCCTTCTTCGGTGAATATTTTTTCCCGCACATAATTGTATTCATGGGGCGTTCGAACCGAACTGTCGTCCCGGTCAACCTGACGGTAGAGAATGATGGCCGGAGCGCCAGGCGCTTTTGGCTCGCCGGTCATTTTGAGCTCTTCGGGCAAGATGGGCTGCCATTCGTCGCCGGCACTTACCGGCTGGGCGCGTCTCACGGCAGCCCCCAATAGCAACAGAGCGAGCACCAACAGGCGGCGAGAGCTCAAAATAAGCCTCCCATTTGGAACGGGCAGATATGCAGAATTCGACGGAAGGCGGGAAAGGAGGCGGACCTTGCACCTCGGAGAATTGACCGCCCGGCGGTCATCGGTAGCATTGACGCATTCGCGGTGGCCCGCGAAGTGCGGCGGTCCCGTCCCATGAACATTGTTGCTGACCTGAGCAACGTATACCGCCGGACATTACAAGGATGCTATCGCCCTGTCAATAGAGCTGGGAAAACCGCTTCCCCGTCGAGCGGCGAGGATTCTCTTCCCCACCTCGCTCACCTGCGGCATAATCCCCCCGCACAGGGCAGTATTGCGATCCGCTTCCGCCAAATGGGGAGGATTCAGTGAGTGAACGTCCATGGAGTTCCACGGCACCCCCGGGTGAATTCCGCACCTACGTACCGGCCGAAGCAACCCTCAAGGAATTTACCATTCGCGCGGTGATTCTTGGCGCGCTCTTCGGACTGCTTTTCGGCGCGGTGACGGTGTACGTGGGCTTGCGCGCCGGGCTCACGGTTTCCGCTTCGATCCCCATCTCCGTGCTGTCCATCAGCATCCTTCGCGCGTTCGGCCGCTCCACCATTCTCGAAAACAACATTGTGCAGACCACCGGCTCAGCGGGGGAATCGCTTGCCGCCGGGGTGATGTTTACGATTCCGGCGCTGATCTTTCTGGGCTTTGGCTCCGAATTCACATTTTGGCGGATTTTTCCGCTGGCGCTTCTGGGGGGCTGGCTCGGCGTGCTCTTCATGGTGCCGCTGCGGCGTCAGCTTATCGTCAAGGAACACGGAAACCTGGCATTCCCTGAAGGGACTGCCTGCGCGGACGTGCTGGTCGCCGGGGAACGCGGCGGCTCCTTCGCGGGCCGCGTTTTCTGGGGACTCGGCCTCGGCGGTGCTTACACCTTTCTGATGAACACCGTGCAAGCCTGGACGTCCCAGCCGGAAAGCCGGCCCAGCTGGTTCCCGGGAGCGAGCTTTCGAGCGGCCATCACCAGTGAATATCTGGGCGTCGGTTACATCATCGGCCCCCGGGTTTCCGGGATCCTCTTTGCCGGCGGCATCATCTCGTGGCTGGTGATGATGCCGGCCATCAAATTTTACGGACAGCTGGCCGGTAACGCGCCGATCTATCCCTCCACCATTCCCATTCCACTGATGACGCCGGACGACATCTGGCGAAGTTATATCCGCCCGATGGGCGCTGGAGCGGTTGCCGCGGCTGGATTGATCACCTTGCTCCGTACACTGCCGACCATCATTTCCGCGCTGCGCGCCGGACTGAAAGACGTGCGTGCGGAAGGCGCAGGGCAGTCCGCGGCATCCAACAGAATTGACCGCGACATTCCCATGCGGACCGTAGTCCTCGGTTCGATGGTCATCATCGCCATGATGTGGGTCTTGTTGACCTTTTATCCCATGCAAGGGGCGAGCACTTTCTGGTATCAAAACCTCTTCGCGGCCGTGTTTGTGGTGGTGTTCGGATTTCTTTTCGTCACCGTGGCGGGGCGCATCAGCGGCCTGCTCGGCAATTCCTCGAATCCTATCAGCGGCATGAGCATCGCGACGCTGATGGCCACCTGCGCGATTTTCTTCCTGGCGGGATGGACTGCGCCCAACTATGCCGTGCTCGCGCTCATGATTGGCGGCGTGGTTTGCATTGCTGCCGCCATTGCCGGCGCCACCTCGCAGGATTTGAAAACCGGCTATCTCGTCGGCGCCACGCCCTTCTGGCAGCAGATGGGGCTTCTCGTGGGCGTCACCGTCTCCACCGTGGCCATCGGCGCGACCCTGAATCTGATGAACAAAGGCCTGGAGAAATACATCCCCACGCCAATTCCCGTAGACATTCAGTCTTTGCCATCCGGTGTGAAAATCGAGCGCGATTCGTTCATTTACCAAAACAAGAGCTACGTTTTGATCAATTCTCTCGGGTCGCATGAAATCCCCGACGGTGAATACCTCTACGACGCGAGCTCGAGACAAATCGAGTTTCAATGGGCGCAAGGCATCGGCAGCGACAAAGCTCCCGCGCCGCAAGCACGCCTGATGGCTACGGTCATCAACGGCATCCTCAATCAGCGCTTGCCCTGGCGATTGGTGCTCATGGGCGTCGCCTTGGTGATCGCGGTGGAAATTCTCGGCGTTCGCTCGCTGGCTTTTGCCACCGGCAGCTATCTTTCCATCGCCACCACCGGAGCCATGTTTGCCGGCGGCCTGATCCGCTGGCTGGTGGAAGCCACCACCAAGAAGAAGGACGAAAGCGAGGCCCCGGGGCGCTCTATTCCAGCGGGCTGATCGCCGCCGGTGGCGTTTTCGGCCTGCTCGGCATCATCATTAATCTTCTCGAGGACCCGGAGATCTTCAATCGCGTGCCGCATTGGGTTTCTTCGCTTCTGGCTCTTCCCTGGCGCGCCGACCTTTTCGCTTTCGGCCCCAAAGTGATGGGACCGCTGGCGACCAGCAATCTTTTCGGCGTTTTCATGTTCGCGCTTCTGGCCGCCTCGCTCTTCTACTTTGCCCGCAAGAAGCTGAACTAGCCGATCACCAAACCCGCTTTGACGCCCGCGATTCGCCGACGTACACTGCATCTATGGGGACCAGAATCGGTGGGCGGGGCTACAACTTCGACTGGCGCAGTTTCATTACTCCGGGCGTAAAACTCCTCGTATTGGTCTGCTCCGGCGTCTTTCTCTTGCAGACTCTTGTAGCCCTGCTCGCTCCTCCCCTGACCATCTGGCTGCTCAAGTGGTTTGCATTGATTCCCGAAGCCGTCACGCATCACATCCCTCCGCGCATTTGGCAACCCTTTACTTACATTTTTCTGCACGGCGGCCTTTTCCACTTGCTCATCAACATGCTCATGCTCTGGATGTTCGGCCGCGAACTCGAACTTGTCTGGGGGAAGCGCCGTTTTCTGAATTATTTCTGCATCTGCGGGGTAGGTGCGGGGCTCATTGAGCTTATGGTCAAAACGATTCCCGTTTTCTTTGGAAGCCTGCCTTCGGTAATTCCAACCATCGGCGCCTCCGGCGCTATTTTTGGCATTCTCATGGCCAACGCGGTGCTCTTCCCCGACCGCCGCATCTGGCTGATTCCCCTGCCAGTCACCATTCCCATGCGTCCTTACGTGGCGGTGATGGGGGCTATCGAATTCTTCTCTACCATCGGCTCCGGCGGAGACAACGTCAGCCACGTCTGTCATCTCGGCGGCATGCTGGTTGGCTACCTGTATCTGCGCCGCGGTTCGTTCTTATACAACGTCCGCAATACCGTCTCTGACTGGCAACACAAACGCAATCGCAAGCGCTTCGAGGTTTACATCAAGCACAAGAAAGAACCGCCCTCGCGGCCCGACAACTGGGTAAATTAGATTGCAGAGACGGGAAGTCTCCAGTCAGGAATCGGTCTACCCGCTACGCCGGCCCGCCGATGATGTGAAACTTCATGAAGTTCGTCGTCCCGCGAATGCCCATCGGCGTACCCGCTACAATCCCGATCACGTCGCCCTTGCGCACCAGCCGCTCTTCGAGCAAGCGCTTCTCCGCGACCTTGGCCAGCCCATCCACCTTTTGCACGTCTTGAATCATCCTAGGAACCGCTCCCCAGACGAGCGCCATCCGCCGACGCGTCTCGGCTTCCGGCGAGAACGCCACGATCGGCACCAGCGGCCGGTAGCGCGACACCAGCCGCGCGGTAAATCCGCTGTGCGTAAACACGGCAATGAGTTTCAGATGCAGCTCGCGCGAGGCGTGGCACACCAGCTCCGCCACGGTTTCCGCCACTTTCAATTGCTCCAGCGGTGCCGGACGCGGAAATTCTCGGATGCTAGCTTCCGCTTCTTCGATGATCCGCGCCATCATTCCAACGGCCTCGACGGGGTAGTTCCCCGACGCCGTCTCCGCCGATAGCATCACCGCGTCCGAGCCGTCGAAAATCGCGTTGGCCACATCCGAGGCTTCCGCGCGTGTCGGCCGAGGATTCTCGGTCATGGACTCCAGCATCTGCGTCGCAGTGATCACCGGGCGCCGGAACTCCCGCGCCCGCGCAATAATCGTTTTCTGCACCACCGGCACGCGCTCCGGATTCATTTCCACGCCGAGGTCGCCCCGCGCCACCATCACGCCGTCCGCGGCCCGCAGAATCGCATCGAGATTTTCAATGGCCTCCGGCTTCTCCAGCTTGGCGATCACCGGTGTATCCTTCCCGGCGCGGCGAATCAACTGTTTTGCCAGCACAACATCCTCCGGACGCCGGACAAAGCTCACGGCAATGTAATCCGCGCTGTGTTTTAACGCAAAAACCAGATCGGCGCGGTCTTTCGACGTCAGCGCCGGCACCCGCAACTTCACCCCGGGCAGGTTGATCCCTTTATGTTCCCCAAGCGCTCCGCCGTTCACCACTTCGCAAATCACTTGCTTGTTGCGAATCCGCTTCACGCGCAATTCGATCAACCCGTCCGAAAGCAGGATGCGGTCGCCGCGGTGGACTTCTCGCGGCAAAGGCGTAAACACAGTATTGACCCGTGTCGAATCGCCCAGCACTCTCGCGGTGGTGATCACGAACTCTTGCCCCGCGCGCAGTAGCACTGGCCCGCCGCCCGCCAGCGGCCCGGTCCGGATTTTCGGCCCCTGCAGGTCGGCCAGGATGGCAATGGGTTTTTCGTGCTCGACGGCCGCAGCCCGCAGCATGGAGATGTTTTTGGCATGCTCCTCGTGCGACCCGTGCGAGAAATTCAGCCGCGCCACGTCCATCCCAGCCCTCAACAGACGGTCAATCATCTTCGGCGAACGGCTGGCCGGCCCGATGGTACAAACTATTTTGGAATGACGGAAGCTCACGACAATAATTTTAGATCGCTTTCATTCCTTACGCGAAGCATACGAAATAGTGGAGGATTGCGCAGCTCTTCTTCGCTAGTGCGCTACTGCGAATCCCTTAACAATCTTGACCAGCACATCGACACCCTTGTCGAACGCCGCCAGCGGTATCCGTTCATCGTCTCCGTGCATCCGTTTCAAATCTTCCTGCGCCAGCGGAAACGGCACCAGCCCGTAGGCTTGCACGCTGTGCAGCCGCAACTGCGCCGAATCCGTCAGCCAGGTGGATTGAAACGGCAGCGCCGGCGCTCCGCCGAATTCCTGCGTAACCACCTTGGTGATCAACCCATAAAGATCCGATTCCAGCGACGACGGCGGTGCCGCCAGTCCTGCGTTCGGCTGCACCTCCAGCCTTACCTGCGGATCATTCACCAGCTTGTTCAAATCGTTCAGGACGACATCAATCGTGTCTCCCGGCAGGAGCCGCACGTTCAGATTGGCCCGCGCCTCCGGCGGAATCACGTTATTCGCGAATCCCGCGGTCAGCACCGTCGGCGCAATGGTGTCCCGTAGCATGGAGTTCCACAGCGGGCTGGCATCGGAAATCACCCGCTGCGCATGCTCACCGCGATCCGAAGTTTCCATCGACCGAATCCACTTGCCAATCTCGTCATCCTCCAGCGGCGCCAGCCCCTCGAAGTATCTGCGCACAATCGACGTGAAGTGCACCGGTGCCGAATAATTCCCGATTTTTTCGACCGCCGCCGCCAGGTGTATCACGGGATTGTCCTTGGTCGGCTGCGAAGCATGCCCCGAAGTCCCCCGCGCGATCACGGCAATGTTGGCCGCCACTTTCTCGCTGACCTGCACCCCGGTGTAGTGCACTTTCCCCTTGTTTACGAAGACGTTTCCGCCTTCGTTGATTGCGAACCCCGCCGCGAACTTATCCCAGTGCCCGGCAATCAGCATGCGCATGCTGGCGTCCCCGCCGGTTTCCTCGTCAGCCGTGGCCAGGAAAATCACGTCGCGGTTCAGATGCGCCATCGAACGCTTCAGTTCAATGAACACCGCCAGGTTCGCCGCCAGCATCCCTTTGTCATCAATGGCCCCGCGTCCATATATGTATCCGTCCTTTATCACCCCCCCGAACGGATCCACGCTCCACCGCGACTTATCCACTGGCACGGTATCCAAATGAGCCACCAGCAAGAGCGCCCTCGAAGACTCCGCCATTGCCGACCTTTGCAAGCGCGCCACCACCGCGCTCCGCCCCGGCGTCAAATCGAGCAGTTCCGCCTTAATTCCTTCTTTGGCCAGGACCCCCGCAACGTACATCGCTGCGATCTGCTCGTTTCCCGGCGGATTCGTGGTATTGATCTTGATGAGGTCCGTCAGCCAGCCTTCGGCTTCTTTGGTCATCGCCGAGGTACTCCCCATCGGCGACGGATTGCCAGGGATTCCCGGTCCCCCGGCGGGCGAAACCTGCGCTGCCATCGGAAAACTCGCGGCCATCGCCAACGCCGCCGCTCCCGCCATGCTCTGGACCATACGATTCCAATTCACCAATCCATCCTCCTCGTAACGGTTAGCCGCAACCCAGCCGCCGCAGTAAACGTTTTGCTTCAAATGTGCTTCATACTAACATGCAGGTGTGGGCGCTTGGCCACGGCATCGGCATTACGTTGCCTAAATTCAACCGCATCTTGGCGACCGCGTCGGGGGCAAGAGTCATCGCCAGTTTGAAGTTTTTTGCTTGCTATCGAGGGGTGCATGATGAAGGCCATTTTTTCGATAGGTCTGCTCGCGGCTCTGGCGACCGGTCTGGTCTTGCCGCCGGTCGAGAATCCCGTCCTTGCCCAGGCCCCCACCGGCCCGCAGGGCGGCTCCTCGCCGCGGCAGCAGAACCCAACTCCGCCTCAAGCAGCACCCGGCACGGCGCAGCAGCCGCCACAAGCCGGGGTCACCATTGCCGTTGACGTGCCCATCGTCACGCTCGATGTGGTCGCCACCACCCAGCACGGTGACATCATCCCCGGTCTCAAGAAAGAAAACTTCCGCATCCTCGACGAGGGGGTGCCGCAGACCATTACGAACTTCGCCCCCACGGACGCTCCCATTACCATGGTCCTCCTCCTGGAGTTCAGCAGCCGTGGCTATTACAGTTTTTTTTCGCAAGTCGGAAAGTATTGGGCAAGCGCGCTTTTTCCCAGTTTGCAGCAAAAGGACTGGATCGCCCTCGCGACTTTTGACATGAAGCCCCGCATCGAAGTCGACTTCACACAAAATAAAGATGAAGTCATGCAGGGCCTGTACCATCTCTATTTTCCCGGGTTCAGCGAATCGAACGTGTTCGACGCTATCCTTGATACCGTGGATCGCCTGAAGGACGTAAAAGGAAAAAAGTCCGTGGTGGTCCTGGCTAGCGGCGTGGACACGTTCTCCAAGCACACCCTCGATCAAACCATGAAGCAGCTCCGTCAGAGTGATGTCACGATTTTTTGCGTCGGCCTGGGCCGCGCCTATCAGAATTTCGTCGATATGAATGGCGGAATGGGCAGCATGGCTCGAATGAATTACCTGCAAGCGGAAAATCAACTGAAGACCTTTGCACAGGAGACCGGCGGCTACGCCTGGTTCCCTCAATTCGAAGGCGAGATGCCCGGCGTGTTTCGTGATGTCGCTGCATTCCTGCGCCACCAGTACAGTCTCTCCTACTCGCCGACCACCGGCGCGAAAGACGGCAAATTTCACAAGGTTAAAGTGGAGCTGGTCGCACCCGACGGTGGTCCCTTGACCATCGTCGACCAAAAAGGCAAAAAACAGAAATTCCAGGTGTACGCCCGCGAAGGCTATCAGGCGACCAAAGGTGGCGTGGGCGACTGAACAAACTGAAAATAGCGGAATTTTCTGCTCGAGCGAGTTGTGATTACCCCTTTTCCCATCAGTAACCGCGCGCAAAGTCAACGTGGTTGAACAATTCCCGTCCATCAAACCATCTCTCCAGCAATTCGATCAAAATAGTGGTCTGCCGGCCCCACAGCCTGTCGCTCACACCGCTGGTGTGCGGGGTGATAAACAAATTCGGAGCCTTCCATAACGGGCTCTCGGCCGGCAACGGCTCGGTCCCTGTCACGTCCAGCGCCGCGCCGCCCAACGCGCCACTTTCAAGCGCCTGAACCAGCGCGGCTTCATCCAAAAGCGACCCGCGCCCAACGTTTACCAGTCTCGCCCCATGTTTCATCCTGGCGATTTGTGCCGTGCCGATCAGGTGTTTCGTTTCCAGGGTCTCGGGAGCTGAAATCAGCAGGTAATCCGCATCCGGCAAGGCATCTTGTAGTTTGGCCGCGGAAAAAATCCTTTCCGCATGGGTGCGGTCTCCTTCACCTGACCGCGTCACGCCCCACACGCGCATGTCCAAGGACCTCGCGCGCTTGGCCACTTCCCGCCCAATCGAGCCGTACCCCACAATCAGCAGAATCTTCCCATTGAGCTCGGTCAAGTGTTGCGGCTTGTCCCAGATCTCCTGCTGAGACCATCGGGAGCGGTCCTGTCCCCGCACCGAATCAGGAAAATTCCTGGCCAGTGCGAGCAGCAGACCCAGGGTGTGCTCCGCCATCGGCACGGAGAAAATTCCGCTGGGATTCGTCACTATGATTCCGGAATCCCGCAGTTGCGGATACATCAATTGCGCCACGCCCGCCGCCGTGGAGTGAATCCACTTCAGCTTCTTCGCGCCCTTCAATTGCTCGGCGCGCAGCGAGTAGCCCACAAAAATATCCGCGTCCGGCAGCTCATCCGCCAACCGCTCGTAATTCGGCAAATGCAAAACCTGCATCCCCGGCCAGCGCTTTCGAATCGCCTCGGTCATGGCAGGCTTGGGCCGCCACTCGGTAAAGGGATGCCAAACGCAAATCACAAGTTTTGTTTCTGTAGGTGTTGTGCGGCTCATTATCAGGCTACAAAATGACGCGCAGGTCCGTTCCCGTCATATCCGCGGGCCGGGGCTGCCCGAGTACGCCCAGCATTGTCGGCGCAATGTCCCGCAGCGAACCGCCCGGCTTCAAGCGTAACTTGTCGGCATCGCTCACCAGAATCAGCGGCACCGGATTGGTGGTGTGATAGGTGTGCGGTCCGCCCAGCGGATCGATCATGGTCTCCGCATTTCCGTGATCCGCGGTGATAATCCACACTCCCCCGCGCGGCTTCAGCGCCTGATAGATCCGCGCCAGGCCCGCGTCCACTGCTTCGACCGCCTGGATGGCCGCTTCCAGTTTTCCGGAATGCCCCACCATGTCGGCATTCGCATAATTCATGATGATGGCGTCGAACTCGTCCTTCTCGATTGCTTTCACCACCGTGTCGGTAATTCCCGCCGCCGACATTGCTGGCTTCAAATCGTAAGTGGCCACCTTCGGTGACGGCACCAGAATTCGCTCTTCTCCGCTGAACGGTTTTTCCACGCCGCCATTGAAGAAATACGTCACGTGCGCGTACTTCTCCGTCTCCGCCGTCCGCAAATTCTTGTACTGCAGATCCGCAAACACCTGCGCCAGGAGGTGCTCCAGTTTCTCCGGCGCAATCACGTATTTCAGCCACGGCCAGTTCTTGTCGTACTGCGTGATCCCTACGTAGAACAGATTCCTCGGCCGCTTGGCGTCCACAAACTTGTCAAAGTCCGGCGCCGCCAGCGCGTAGGTCATCTGTCGCGCGCGGTCCGCCCGGAAGTTGAAAAAAATCACCGCGTCATCGTCGTGGATCAGCCCCACGGGCACGGCAGAGGCTGCGCTTCCCTTGGTCACCACGATGGGCTTCACAAATTCATCCGTCAGGCCCGCTTCATAACTTCGCTCGAGCGCCGCAACCGGATCATCCGTCCGCGTTTCCGCTTGGCCATGAACCAGCGCGCGGTAAGCCAGCTCGACGCGCTCCCAGCGGTTGTCGCGATCCATCGCGTAATAGCGCCCCACCAGCGCGGCGATCTCGCCAACACCCAGCTCGCGCATCTTCTGCTGCAACTGCCGCAGGTAGTCGCGTCCGCTGTTCGGCGGCGTGTCGCGTCCGTCCATGAAACAGTGCACCAACACCTTTTCCACTTTTTGCTGCTTGGCCATCTCCAGTAGCGCGAACAAATGCTGAATATGCGAGTGCACCCCGCCATCGCTCAGCAACCCCGCAAAATGCAGCTGCCGGGCTCGCCCGCGCGCCATGGCCTGCTGAAACAGCGGCACGTTTTGCAGCTGATGGTTGGCGATCAGCAGGTCGATCCGCGTGATGTCCATGTGCACGATCCGCCCCGCGCCCATGTTCATGTGCCCCACTTCGCTGTTGCCCATCTGCCCCTCGGGCAATCCCACAAATGGCCCCGAAGTATGGATCAAGGTGTTGGGAAAGTCTTTGACCAGCTGGTCATACGCCGGCTTCCGCGCCAGTGCGATGGCGTTGCCTTTCGTCTCCGCGCGGTATCCCCATCCATCCAGCACGGTCAACACAATTGGCTTCGGTCGTTTGCTCATAGTGGTTAAGAATACCTGCACTTCGCTGGCCGTGCCATTTTGACCGGGCCGGCACCTGGCGGTCGACCGGAGGGGTGTCAGGCAACAACTGAGCGCATGGTCGCGGAGAATCGGGTGATGAGTTCATGCTTTTCGGAAAGCTTGTTCCACGCGATTCCAATTTGCCACTCCGCTTCGGGCATGGGCAGTTGATGATAGCTGACTCCGGGCACGCTCATGCGCATCGCGGAGCGAGGTACCAGCGAGACTCCCAGGCCGGCGCGCACCAAATTGAGAATGGTAAACGTTTCATTAGCTTCCTGAATAATCTCTGGTATGAATCCGGCGCGGCGGCACACCGCCAGAACGTGATCATAGAAGGTCGTTGATGCGGCCCGGGCGATGAGCAGGAAGGGCTTATCTCGCAAGCAGGCCAGGCCATCTTTGGCGCGGTACGGCGTTGAACGGGGAACCGCCACAACCAGCCGCTCGCGGATGAGCGGCAAGCTAGAAAGTTCGGGGCGAGCCACAGGCAAACGGATGATCCCAATGTCGATCTGTTCCTCCAGCAAGGCTCTGGTTTGCGCCGGCGTGGACATATCGCGCATCTGTATTTCAACTCCCGGATAGGTTTTGCGAAACCGCAGGATCGTTTGCGGGAGAAGATCGGAAGCCGAGGCGATCCCGAATCCGATCCGCAGTGTCCCCGCTCGTCCCTCGGTTGCCTGGCGCACTCGGTCCAGCGCCGCTTGTGAATCCCGCAGCAAGCGCTCGGCTAGCGGGATGAGCACACGGCCCGCCTCCCTCAGCACGACCTTTCGGCGCGTCCTTTCAAACAGCGCTCCTCCGGTCTTTTCCTCCAGCTTGCGGATCTGCTTGCTTAGCGCCGGCTGCGATACGAACAAACGCTCGGCAGCCTTTCGAAAATGAAGCTCCGAAGCTAGCGTCAAGAATGAGCGCAATTCTTCCAGCTGAAGTGTCATGCCAATAAGTTATCACAGAGGCTCCAGGGATTCATTGGACGAAACACCACGAGTTGTCCAGAATCTTGCTATGGACGCTCGAAACCACCATCGGGTCGCCAACCAGCGAAAAATCAGCGCCGTGATCTTCGACTATGGCGAAGTTCTTTGTTGTCCTCCGTCCCTTGAGCATCTCGCGCGCATGGCTGAAGTGTTTCATGTGCGCCGAGAAGAATTCTTCCCGGCTTACATTGCCAGCCGGAATCCCTACGACGGCGGTGATATCGGTGCCGACGACTACTGGCGTCAGTTCGCCGAATCGGCGGGCGTGGAAGTCCACCATTCGATGATCGGCAAGCTCCGCGAGTGGGATCTTGAGATGTGGAGCTCCATCAACGCCAAGATGGTCGAGTGGTTGGGAGCCATTCACAGCGCCGGATTCAGGACCGCACTGCTCTCCAACATGCAATCGGACATGGCCGGTCATGCTCGACGGAACTTTGCGTGGCTGCGCCACTTCGACTGCCTCACGCTTTCCTGCGAGGCGCGCGCCATCAAACCCGATTTGGCCATTTATCGGCGGTGTCTCGCCGCGCTCGGCGTTCCACCAAGTGAAACTCTGTTCATCGACGACCGGATAAGCAACATCGAAGCAGCCGAGATCCTGGGAATCGTTGGGCTTCCGTTTCAATCTATCGAAAAGCTATGTGACGATCTAAGGGACCTGGGCTTCCCCATTTCCCCGGTTATCTAAAACATGCGGTCTCGGCATCCCGCTGCTGGTACTGCGCTGAAGACCGTCTGGGCATCCGCTACCCAGCCGAAAACTCACCAAGCGCTGCGAGCAGACGATCCACTTCTTCGGCGGTGTTGTAATGCACCAGCCCGACCCGCAGGACGCCGCCGTGCTGCTCCACACCTAGGCGCTCGGACAGATTCAGCGCATAGAAATTCCCGTCCCAGGTGAAAATTCCGCGCTGGCCCAGAAAGGCAGCAATTTTCGTCGGATGGTGGTCACCCAGCCGGAAAGACAGCGTCGAGCAGCGTTCCTCGAATCGCTGCCGATCGGTGATACCGAAGATGCGCATCCCCGGAATTGCCGGCAGCCCCGAAATCAACCGCGTCAGCAATCCGCTTTCGTATTGGTGGGTCGCCCGGTAGGCAGCTTGGAGCGCGGCGCGGCGGCTTTTCACGCCGGCGTCCGAATGTCTTCCCAGCTCCGCAAGGTAGTCGACGGCCGCGCCAATCCCGGCAATCAACTCTTGCACTTGCGTCCCGGTTTCCCACGATTCCGGTGGAGTGTTAGTCGCCGGCCGCACCTTGTAGGGCTTAAACTTTTCCAGATGTTTGCGCTTTCCGTACAGCGTTCCCATGTGTGGCCCGAAGAATTTGTACGGCGAGCACGCCAGAAAATCGCAATCCAGGGCCTGCACGTCGATCAGCCCGTGCGGTGCATAGTGCACCGCATCGACAAACATCAGCGCGCCGGCGGCGTGCGCCAGTTTAGTAATCTCCGCAACCGGATTGATCGTTCCCGCTATGTTCGACGCATATCCAACGGCCACGAGCTTGGTCTTCGCCGAAAGTTTGTATCGC
>Ga0209160_1000460_pt1 | contig 32951 bp, 27 predicted proteins | sample GraSoiAngelo_153_FD_186167 | JGI IMG/M metagenome (GOLD analysis project Ga0209160, IMG submission 186167) | Grasslands soil microbial communities from the Angelo Coastal Reserve, California, USA - 14_1009_12_40cm (SPAdes) (version 2) | ecosystem: Environmental > Terrestrial > Soil > Grasslands ...
CGCATCGTCATCCGCTCTTCAGGAGTCAGTTTGCCCTCTTTGCGTAGCAGCGGTGCGAACTCTTCATAGATCTTGCCAACATCATGTAGGAGCGCGGCGCGTTTGATCTCATCCACGTCATTCGCCGACAGTCGCAATTCGCGCGCTATGGCAAGAGCGTACTCAGAGACCCTGAGGGAATGACCTGACGTATAGGGATCTCTTGCCTCCATCGCTTTAACCATCAGCTCAAGCTTCTCCTCCAATTCGAGCTGCATCCGAAAGTTCATCTGGTACAATTGGCGCACGAGAAACAGCGGGAATACGAGGATCGCCAATCCGAGTAACTGCAGCTTTACATAGAGGAAGACCAGCAAAACGGCCAGCGTACTAGACAAAAGGTCAGTTGCAAGGGCATCCTTGCCAATTCTGTCCCAAGCCTCGCGGACCGACACGCCGGTGCTGAGAGAGACCGCCAACGCGACGCTACCGTGATTGACCAGGAAGTAAACTATGACGAGACAGGCGAAGGGGAACGGCAAGAAGGTGAACCTCTCCAAGCTGACCGACCCACCTAGAGCGGTATAGACCCAAGCGCAAAGGCCCGAGGCGAGCATGAACTGGGCCGTGTTGAACCAAACGCGAATCAGCGGCTTGTGGCGAACGAAAGTGTCAGCGACTAACGCTGTGAGTCCCCCGATCAACATAGGCCAGGGATGTGGAAACAGGGCGACCGATGCAATGAAGGGAACGAAGGACACCGAGGTCCGTACGTTCGCTACCGGGATCGTGAACGAGAATGACTCGCTTACGATCCCGAGAATCACAAATGCAGCGATGGCATTCCAGAACTTGGACGGGAACGGCGCGGGGATATCCCACTCTCGGAGCGCCAGCACCCACAGTGTGGCACCCGATACAGCGCTGATGTAGGTGTAGATCAGCGCTTGCTGCAGCTTCCGTCTAAGCTGTTCGGTCATCCCCAGGTTTGCTGTATTAGGTAAGTAGGGAAAGGGCCCCATAGGTCGCTACCACGACACTGTGCCATTCGCGACAACCAACTTCGCGACAGCCGCAAAAAGAAATGCGAGCGCATGCAACATTGAGCGTCACCCCCTTCGAGATACTGCGAGTCATCCTCGACCGCTAGGAGTGGCACGCCTCGCTATGGCGTACCCGACGCTCCGCTCGTCCACTTTTCGCTCAGCTCCGCTCTAGGCAGCGGTGACCAGGGGCCCCTTTATTCGATTTGTCCCTATATGGCTCGCCGGCTTCCCACTGGCCCGACGCAGCCGAAAAAAACCCTTCAATCCGTTGTGAAGCCTACGCCGCCTTGCGCCGCCGCAACGCTTCCCGCATCGCCTCCACCACCGCCGGCATCCCCTCCGACTTGTTGAGAATCACCTTCACCCCCATCTGCCGCAGCTGCACCCCCGCCTCCGCCGGCATCCCCCCCGTCACCACCATCACCTCGGCGTCCAGCCGCCGCCCCGGCTCCAGCAGCCGCTGGATCACCTGCGACGCGTTCAGATCCGGCAAGCTGTAGTCGAGCACGATCAGCGACGGCTGCACCCGACCGATCTCGAGCAGCGCATCCACCCCCGTCGCCGCCTCCACCACCTCCAGATCCAGATCCGACCGCTCGATCGTCAACACCAGCGCCTTGAGATAGCCGGGATCGTCGTCCACCACCACCACCACGTCGTGCCCGTTCCCCCCCTCGAGCTCCGGGGGCACCGCCATCTCGTGCGCGTGCAAAAACGCCGTGAGATCCTCCGCCTCCACACGCCGCCGCCCCGTCGGTGTCTTGTGCCCCTTCAGCAGCCCCTGGTCGATCCAGTTCGCTACCGTCGCGGGGGAGACCTGACAGACGCGCGCCACGCGCTGCGTACCCCAGTATCGCTTGTGCTTTGGCAAACTCACAGAACCCCAAATAAGCCAAAAATGGGAAGTGCGCAAGGGGGTATGTAGACCGGCTGCAACAGCCGATGGCGCTGCTTTCTAAACGACTGAATTACAACATGTTGGAAGGAGTGTCACTGCCACTGTCAGCGCCGTCTTACCGCCGCGCGTCGGTCCATCTGTTGGTTGCGTCCAACACCGCCAGCACCGCGCTCCGCTCCGTGCTTTCCCTGATCTCGCACGTCCCCGTGAGCAGCTGCGCCTCGCGGCCGCCCAGCCCGTGTACCGCCACCAGCACGAACTTGCGATCGAACGCCTCGATGATCGTAGCCCCCTCGAGCGCGATGGAGTTGTCCGGCATCAGCTGGTCCAGGCACGACGACGCCGCCCGCGCCGCCGCCTCCACCCGGTTCCGCACCGTGTCGGTCCCCTGCTCTTCCGCCTCCGCCTCCCGCCCCTCGAACGACAGCTTCACGCGCACGATCACGCGCTGCGGCCGCTCCGAGGGCCGTACCTCGAGCCCCTGGAAGATGACCACCCGCTTCTTGGCACGGGTGCGCACCGCCTCATCCTGCATCTCCTCGATCGGGCGCACGTCGGCGGTCTGCGCCACGCTGATCTTGCGGTGGTCGATCTTCAGGCCCAGCTGCGCCATCAGCGCCGACTCGATGTTGCGCACCACCTGCTTCGCCTGCTGGTCGCTGGTGGTGAGCACGTGGATCTCGCTCACCTCGCCCAGCGGGGTCACCACCACCCGGGCGGAGAGCACGCCGGTGAGGCTGGTGATCAGGTTCTCGGCGCGCTTCACCCCCCACGGATCGGGCGCCTGGGGCGGGGTCAACGGGATCGCATCGCGATTCTCCGCGCCCTCGGGATTGGAAGGTGTCACGCTCAGCGTTCCCCCGTCGCCACCTGGTTTCGCCCCGAGGCCTTGGCGCGGTACAGCGCACGGTCGGCCGCCACGAGCACGTCTTCCGTCTCCGGGCCCCGTCCCGGTACGAACTCCGCCACCCCCACGCTCGCCGTCACCAGCCCCTCGGCGTAGCCCAGGGTCCGGCCCATGCCCTCGACGGTGGCCCGCACCTTGTCCGCTACGCCCAAGGCCCCCTCCACCCGGGTGCGCACCAGCACCAGCACGAACTCGTCGCCCCCGTAGCGCGCCGCCAGGTCGGTGGTGCGGATGTGCGCGCCGCATTCCCGCGCCGCGCCGCGCAGCACCTCGTTCCCCGCCTCGTGGCCGAACTCGTCGTTCACCTTCTTGAAGTTGTCCAGATCCACGAACAGCACCGCGAATGGATCGCCCGTACGATCGCTCCGGGCGACCTCGGAGGCGAGGCGGTCGCGCAACACCCGGTAGGTGGCAAGCCCGGTGAGCCCATCAACTGCCGCTTGAAGCTGCGCCGCGCGGGCCTGCTTGTCGAGATAGGGGGGGCACGACCTGAGCGTCGTGCGTCCCAGCGCGGCGGCGTTGGCGAACGCCCGGCACGTCGCGTACCCGCACGCGCCGCAGTCCCACGGGTTGCCGTTAGGCGCGAGCCCGATCTCCTTCAGTACGGCTTCCACCGCTTCCGTCTGCGGCCGGTGCCCGTTCTGGGAGATCGGGAACGACTCGGCGACCTTCACCCCGCGCGCCACCGCTTCCTCCACCACCGGGGCGCGCGACCGCGCCGGCTCCGTCGCCCCCACGATCTGGCGCCGCCGGAACAGCTCGTCCCGCGGACCCAGCAACGGATGGTCGAGGCACCCCTCGCACGGCAGGATGTCCACGAAGCCCAGGTCCAAACGATCCACCGCCACCGCGCGCGCGATGGCCCCAAGGCCGCTCAAACCCCGGACCTTACGGAACCGGCGGCTCGCCTGCGTCTCCTCGAGCAGCACCTCGAGCGGCAGCCCGCCCGCCATGCTCAGGTGGCGCCGCCGCTCCTCCGGCACGCGCGTGAAGTACTCGGCCTGCTCCGAGACCACGATGCCGCGCCGCTGGAACAGGTCCGCCAGCTCCTCGAACGTGATCGCCGCGTCCACGTCCGGCCCGCCCTCGGTGAGGCACACCCCGGCGTACACGACCGGCGTGCCTACGCCGTGCAGCTGCTTCAGGTAGCGCGCCTCGGCCGCGATCGGCGTCGCCACCGGGGCCAGGTAGGGGATCAGCTCGGGGTACTGCGTCCGCACCGTCTCCACGATCACCGGGCAGGTGCTGCGGATCATGGTGCCCCAGTCGCCGTCGGCCCAGAGGTCCAGATACTCCCGCGCCACCAGCTCGTCGCCCAGCACGCCGCGGTGCACGGTGCGGAACCCCGCCGCGTAGCAGGCGTTCACGACCTGATTGGGGGCCGCGGGATAAAAGTAGACGGCGCACTCGACCGACAGGATCAGCGCGGCCCGGCCGGCGAGCGCCAGCTCCAGGGCGCGGGGCACGTCGCCCACCGCCTCGATCGCGTCGTGCGGGCACGCCGGGAGGCACAGCCCGCAGCGCGTACACGCCTCATCCACGATCCGCACGATGGCGCCTTCGACCGCCACCGCGTCGGCGGGACACACCCGTACGCAGGCCATACAGGCCACGCACGAGTCAGGTTTGATCTTAAAGTCCACGAGACAGCCGGCCGGGGCGCTGCCGCTCTCCGAAAAACGTCCAGCAAGGGCGCCGTAACATGGACGCCCGAGCACTGCCTGTCAATAGGCGCACGGACGACAACCCTTTGGTGGAGCGTGATTTAGGCGAGGGCGTACGCTTTCAATTTGCGGTACAGAGTGCGCTCGCCGATGCCCAGGACCTCGGCCGCCTTGCGACGATTGCCCTGCGTCTCGCGCAACACGGCCTCGATCGCTGCACGCTCCACGTCCGCCATTGTCATGCCGGGACGGTACACCACGCCGGCCTCGCGCGCGGGCTCCGCTTCGCCCGGCGTGACCGCGCTAACTCCAGACCCGGGGCCTACCTCGATGACCTCCACGTGCGGAGGCCGCTGCTCCAGGCGTCGCCGCAGCTCTTCAACCTGTAACTTAAGCTCCACAAGACTGCGGAAAATGAACTCCAACTCCTGAGCGCCGGCCCCCCCTGGCCCTCCCGACCCACCTACATCGCGGCCCGGACCGACCAGCCGCATCGGCAGCATGCTGCCGTGCTCCCGGATGTCCTTCGGGATATCGCTCGCGCGGATTTCTCCTTCAGGCGCGAGCACCACCATCGACTCGATGAGGTTGCGCAGCTGGCGGATGTTGCCGGGCCACTCGGCGTCCACCAGGATCTGCAGCGCCTCCGGCGTGATGCCCTTAAACAGATGACCCGGGCGGGAGTGCTCCCGCGCGAACTCGGGCGTGAAGCGCCGCACCAGGAGCGGGATGTCGGTCTTGCGCTCGCGCAGCGGCGGCAAATAGATGTAGAGGACGTTCAAGCGGTAGAACAGGTCGTCGCGGAACCGCCCCAGGGCGACTTCTTCCTTGAGCGACTTGTTGGTCGCGGCGACGACCCGCACGTCCACCTTGATCGCCTGCGTGCCGCCCACGCGGAAGAAGGTCCGGTCCTCGAGCACGCGTAGCACTTTCACCTGGGTGGCGGGCGCCATCTCCCCGACCTCGTCGAGGAAAATGGTGCCGCCGTCCGCCAGCTCGAACCGGCCCAGCCGCCGCTCGGCGGCGCCGGTGAACGCCCCTTTTTCGTGGCCGAACAGCTCGCTCTCGAGCAGCGTGTCCGGGATGGCGGCGCAGTTCACCGCGATGAACGGCTTGGCGCGCCGCGGCGACAGGTCGTGGATCGCCCGCGCCACGAGCTCCTTCCCCGTGCCCGACTCTCCTTCGATCAGCACCGTGGAGCTCACGGGCGCCATCTGCTCGATTTTCACGAGCACTTCCTGGATGGCGGGGGATTCGCCGATGATCCCGGTGCGCTGCTGCAGCTTGCGGCGCTCGATCAGGCGGCGCACCGTCGCGGCCACCTCGGCCGGGTCGGCGGGCTTTTCGAGATAGCCGGTGAGACCGAGCCGGCGGGCCAGGCCCTTGGCATCGGGCTCGGTCTCTTCCACCAGGCCGAGCGTCGAGACCGAGCGGTCGCGCGCCAGGGTGAGGAGCTGCGCGGCGCCGGACTCGTGCAACCCGCCCGTCACCACCACGCAGTCGGGCGGTGGATCGCGGCGCAGCGCCTGGCGCGCTTCGTCGAGCGTGTGGGCCAGCGTGGTGTGGAAGCCCGCGGCCTCTACGCCTGCGTTGATGCGGACGGCGTGCTCCAGGTCGTCGGTGGTGATGAGGATCCGGTCAGGCATGGCTGGTTCGCTCCCCGGTCACGAGCTCCACCGCATGATCCAGGAACAGCTCCAGCACGGCCAAGCCATCCGCCACGCCACCGGTCGACCCGGGAAGATTGACGATCAGCGTCTTGCCGCGCGTGCCGGCCAGCCCGCGGGAGAGCCAGGCGCGCGGGAACTTGGGCGCCGCGACGCCGCGCAGCGCCTCGGCGATCCCGGGCGCGAGCCGGTCCACCACCGCCTCCGTCGCCTCCGGCGTCACGTCCCGCGCGGTGAGCCCGGTGCCGCCGGTGGTGAGGATCACGTCCACCTCACCCGAGTCCGCCCAGCGCACCAGCTTCCCCGCGATGCGGTCGGTCTCGTCGGGCACGACGCTCCGCACCGCCACCTCGTAGCCGCGCGCGCCCGCCCACGCGAGAATCGCATCGCCCGACGTGTCGGCCCGCTGGCCAATGGCCCCAAGGTCACTGATCGTCAGAATCCCGATCCGCATCAACCTCCTCCAACCTCCCCCAACCTCCTCTAACCTCCCCCGTCTACTTCTTCGTTCTCCGGGGCACGAACGGCATCCCCACCACCTCCGCCGGCGCCCGCTTGCCGCGCACGTCGATCGTGAACCGGGTCCCCGGCTTGGCCTGTGCCACCGGGAGGTAGGTCATCCCGATCGCGCAGTTCGCCGTCGGCGTCACCGTACCGCTGCGCACCACGTCCACCGGCGGGCCGTCCAAGTACACGCCGTAGCCATGCCGCGCGACGACCTTCGGCTCGGTCACCTTGAAGCCCACGAGCCGGCGTTTCACGCCCGCGAGCTTTTGCCGCTTCAACGCGGCGAGTCCCGTGAAGTCGGCGCCCTTCTCGAGCTTTACGATCCAGCCCAGTCCCGCCTCGTACGGCGTCACCGCGGCGTCGATGTCGCTCCCGTACAGGGGGTAGCCCGCCTCGAGCCGCAGTGTGTCGCGCGCCCCGAGCCCGCACGGCTCCGCCCGGCCCGCTCCCACCAGGGCATGCCACAGCGTTTCCGCGTCCGCCCCGCGGCAGTACAGCTCGAAGCCGTCCTCCCCCGTGTACCCGGTCCGCGAGATGAAGCACTGCACTCCGGCGACCTTCCCCTCGGCGAAGTGATAGTAGGGGATCATCGCCACGCCGACGGGCGTGAGCGGCGCGAGCAGCGCCTCGGCCTCCGGTCCCTGCACGGCGAGCAGCGCGGTGGCGTCCGAGATGTCGCGCAGCCGCACGTTCGCGCCGCGTTTTTGCGCCACGATGTGCGCCCAGTCGGCCGCGATGTTGGCGGCGTTCACGACCAGCATGAGCCGGTCCGCGAAGCGGTACACCAGACAGTCGTCCACGAAGGTGCCCTGGTCCGTCAGGATCGCGGAGTATTGGGCCTGTCCTGGTTTCAGCGCCCCGACATCGTTGCACGTGACGCGTTGCACGAACGCGTTCCGGTCCGGGCCGGTGACCTCGAACTCACCCATGTGGGATACATCGAACACCCCCACGCGCTCGCGCACGGCGCGGTGCTCGGCCGCGATCCCCCCCGGATAGCTGACCGGCATCTCGTAGCCGCCGAACGGCACCAGTTTGGCGCCGAGCGTGACGTGGATCTGGTGCAGCGGGGTGCGCTTGGGGGTCTCCATCTCTAGCCCATCAGTGTGGCCAACAGGGCCTTCTGCACGTGCAGGCGGTTCTCCGCCTCGTCCCACACGCGCGACTGCGGGCCTTCGATCACCTCGGCGCTGACCTCTTCGCCCCGATGGGCCGGGAGGCAATGCAGGAAGATGGCTTTCGGATCCGCGAGCTTCATCAGGTCCGGGTCCACCGTGTAGCCCCGGAACGCGTTGCGCCGCGACTCCGCCTCCTCCTCCTGCCCCATCGACGCCCAGACGTCCGTGTTCACCACGTGCGCGCCCTCCACCGCGTCTTCGGGGGCCTCCGTGATGGAGACGCAGGCGCCGGCGGCCTTGGCCCGCTCGAAGATCGCGCGGTTCGGCTCGTAGCCCTCCGGGCAGGCGAGGCGCAGCTCGAACCCCAGCACCTGCGCCGCTTCGATCCAGCTGTTCGCCATGTTGTTGCCGTCACCCACCCAGGCGATCCGCTTCCCCTCCCACGTGCCGAGCGCCTCGCGCACGGTGAACAGGTCGGCGAGCACCTGGCAGGGATGCGACAGATCGGTGAGGCCGTTGATCACCGGGATGGAGGCGTGCCGCGCCAGCTCTAGGACCTCGGCGTGGTCGAACGTCCGGATCATGATCCCGTCCACGTAGCGCGACAGCACCCGCGCCGTGTCGGGGATCGGCTCCCCCCGCCCGATCTGGATGTCGCGGGACGAGAGGAACAGCGCCTGCCCGCCGAGCTGGTACGCACCTACCTCGAACGACACGCGGGTCCGGGTGCTCGACTTCGCGAAGATCATCGCCAGGGTCTTGCCGGCGAGCGGCGTGTCGCGGTAGCTGCCGGCCTTCATACGGCCCGCGAGGTCGAACAGCCGCAGGATCTCGTCCCGGGTGAGGTCGGTGACGGCGAGGAAGTCGCGCTTGGCCATGGATTGCCCTGAAGGTGAGCCAAAATGACAGTCGTCGACTGCTAATTCTACTTAGAGGATATAGCGGCGCAAGTCTTCGTCATCCACGATCTTGCCGAGCCGGTCGCGCACTTTGTCGGCGTCGAACTTGATGCGCTTCTCGGCCAGCTCGGGGAGGTCGAACAACACGTCCTCGAGCAGCGTGGTCATGACGGTGTGGAGCCGGCGGGCGCCGATGTTCTCCATGCGCTCGTTCGCCTTGGCGGCGATGCGGGCGATCTCCTTGATGCCGTCGTGCGTGAACTCGAGCGTCGCCCCCTCGGCGGCGCACAGGGCGGCGTACTGCTTGGTGAGGGCGTTCTCGGGCTCGGTCATGATGCGGACGAAGTCCGCCTCGGTGAGCGGCTGCAGCTCGACGCGAATCGGGAAGCGTCCCTGGAGCTCGGGGATCAAGTCCGAGGGCTTGGTGGCGTGGAACGCGCCGGCCGCGATGAACAGGATGTGGTCGGTGCGCACGAAGCCGTACCGGGTCTGCACCGTCGAGCCCTCGACGATCGGCAGCAGGTCGCGCTGCACGCCTTCGCGCGACACGTCCGGCCCGACGGTGCCCCGCTCCCCCGCGATCTTGTCGATCTCGTCGATGAAGATGACGCCGTGGTTCTCGACGCGGTCCAGCGACTCGTTCACCACGTCGTCCATGTCGACGAGCTTCTTCAGCTCCTCGTCGACCAGGATGCGCCGCGCTTCGTGCAGGTGCACGGTGCGGCGCTTTTTCTTCTTGGGCAGCATCTCCTGCAGCAGCTCGGTGAAGTTGACGTCCGTGCCCTCCATGCCCTGCGGCGGCTGCATCATCTCGAGTCCGGGGAAGCCCTGCTGCTGCACCTCGATTTCGACCTCGCGCTCCTCGAGCGTCCCCTCCTTGAGCTGCTGGCGCAGCTTCTCGCGGGTGCGGCGGCGGCGCTCCTGGGCCTCCACGTCGGCCTCGGACGCGGCGGGAGTGACGTCGCCCTTGGACGACACGACGAACAGCGGCCGGCCTGCTGCTCCCTGCTCCCCGGTCCCTGCTCCCTGGGGCGGATGGGGCGGGGCGGCCGTCGGGTGTGTCGGGGTCGGGGGGAGGAGCAGGTCCAGCAAGCGTTCCTCCGCGCGCGCTTCGGCCTGGGGATAGACGTCGTCCTCGCGCTCGGTGCGCACCATGTTGATCGCCACGTCCACGAGCTCGCGCACCATGGACTCGACGTCGCGGCCCACGTAGCCGACTTCGGTGAACTTGGAGGCTTCGACCTTCAGGAACGGCGCTCCTGCCAGCCGGGCCAGGCGCCGCGCGATCTCGGTCTTGCCCACGCCGGTAGGGCCGATCATGATGATGTTGTTCGGCAGGATCTCGTCCCGGATGTCCTCGGGCGCCTGCGAGCGGCGCCAGCGGTTGCGCACCGCGATCGCCACCGCCTTCTTCGCCACCTCCTGGCCCACGATGTAGCGGTCCAACTCGGCCACGATCTTCCGGGGCGGCAGCTCCTCGAGCCAGGGCAGCGTCTCTTCGGGTGCAACCGGTGCAACGGGCAGCTTGCCTTCGGGTGTGCGGGTCGGCTCGGCCATCAAAGCTCCAGAATCGTGATGTGCGTGTTGGTGTACACGCAGATTTCCGCGGCGATCTCGAGCGAGCGCTGCACGATGTCCTTGGCGGGGAGCTCCGACGACGTGAGCAGCGCGCGCGCGGACGCGAGGGCGTAGCTCCCCCCCGACCCGATGGCAAGCACGCCGTCGTCCGGCTCGATCAGCTCGCCCGAGCCCGAAATGATGTAACCGTGCTCCCGGTCCGACACCACGAGCAGCGCCTCCAGCCGCCGCAGCACGCGGTCCGACCGCCAGTCTTTCGCCAGCTCGACCGCCGCGCGCGGCAGGTTGCCGGGGTAGCGCTCGAGCTTTTCCTCGAACTTCTCGAACAGCGTGAACGCGTCCGCGGCAGCGCCGGCGAACCCGGCGAGGATCTTGCCGCCCTTGAGCGCGCGCACCTTGTTGGCGTTGGCTTTCATCACCGTGTCGCCGATCGTGACCTGGCCGTCGCCGCCCAGGGCCACGTGGCCGTTACGCCGGACGCAGAGAATAGTCGTCGAATGTATTTGCTTCATGTCCCTCTATGAGCGGGGATGTGCCTGGTGGTACACCTTTTTCAACCGTTCCACCGATGTATGAGTATACACCTGCGTGGTGGAGAGCGAGGCGTGACCCAGCAATTCCTGCACCGCTCTCAGGTCGGCGCCCGCGTCGAGCAGGTGCGTGGCGAACGAGTGGCGCAGCGAGTGCACGTGCAGGTCGCGGCCACGCGCCAGCGTGCCCAGTAACCGCTTGATCGCGAGCTGCACGCCCCGGGGCGTGAGCCTCTGCCCGCGCCGCCCCACGAACACCGCCCGACCGTCGCGCGTTCCCACGCGCCCCACCGCGTCTCGCTGGCGGTAGTAGCGGCGCAGCGCGCGTCCCGCATGGCCGCCGACCGGGACGAGCCGCTCCTTCTTCCCCTTCCCGCGCACTTTCACCTGGTCCGAGACGAGGTCCACGTCGTGCTCGTTCAGCCCCGCCAGCTCGGCCAGACGGATGCCCGTGGAGTAGAACAGCTCGAGCATGGCGAGGTCGCGTGCTTCCCTGAACCCCCCCGCCTTCGCCCGCCGCTCCGCTTCGGCGAACAGCTGCTCGATCTCCGCGCGGTCCAGGTGCTCGGGAAGGGTCCGCTCCAGCCGGGGCGTGCGGGCCGCCTTCGCGGGGTTCAGCTCCAGCCCGCGCGTCGTGTTCAGGAACCGGTAGAACGTCCGCAGCGCCGAGAGAGCGCGCGCGGCGGAGCGCTTGGCGAGGCCACGCTGCTGCATGTTTCCCAGCCAGCCACGGATCGCCAGGCGGTCCACGCCGGCGAAGCTCCACCCGCCACCGTAATAGTCGGTACAGAACGCGGCGAAGTCTTTTACATCGCGCTCGTACGCCTTGACGGTATGGGGCGAGTCGTTGCGCTCCTTTTTCAGGAACGCGACGAAGTCCACGATCTCGAGAGGCGTGGTCACGGCCGCGCCCTTGAGTCGCGGCTGAAGCCGCGGCTCGGCCGTACCGCTGAAGCGGCAACGCCACGCCCGTTTACGGGCAACCGCCGAGCCGCGAGTTCACTCGCGACCCTCACGCCGTTACCTCCACCCCGATTTCCCGTGCGAAGATATCGATATCACGGAGTGCTCGCTCCACCAGCTGCTCCCTTTTTTTCTGCTTGTCCTTCACGGGCCGCTCCAGCGGGTCGACCAGCCCGAAGTTCGCGTTCATCGGCTGGAAGTGCGCGGGATCGGCGCTGTGCAAGTAGCGGTACAGCGCGCCGAGCATCGTGGTGGGCGGGGGCACGACGGGGGCGTCGCCTCCGAGCAGCCGCGCCAGATTGATCCCGGCGAGGATGCCCGTGGCGGCGGACTCGGTGTAGCCCTCGACACCGGTGAGCTGGCCGGCGAACAGCAGCGTGGCGTCGTCCTTGGCCGACAGGTGCGCCGTGAGCGCGCGCGGCGAGTTGATGTATGCGTTCCGGTGGATGCTTCCGAACCGCAGGAATTCGGCGGCTTCGAGCCCGGGGATCATGCGGAACACCCGCTGCTGCTCCGGCACTTTGAGCCGGGTCTGGAACCCCACCAGGTTCCACATCTGCCCCGCGCGATCCTCCTGGCGCAGCTGAACCACGGCGAACGCCTCGGTTCCCAGCCCCACCGGCTTCATCGGTCCGAACCGCAGCACGTCCCGGCCCCGCGCCGCCATCTCTTCCACGGGGAGGCAGCCCTCGAAGTAGGGCGTCCGGTCGAACTCGTGATGCGGCTGGTACTGCTCGCCGGTGCGGAGCGCCTCGACCAGCGCGTCGTACTCCGGCTCCGTGAGCGGGGCGTTCCAGTAATCGTCGCCCGAGCCTTTGCCGTAGCGCGACGCGCGGAACAGCCGCGTCGTGTCGAGCGAGTCGGCCGAGACGATGGGCGCGATGGCATCGAAAAAGGCGAGCGAGCTGGCGTCGAGCTTCCGGGCGATCGCGGTCGCGAGCGCCTCGGAGGTGAGCGGGCCCGTCGCCACGATGCCGGGGGACGCGAGCTCGGTCACCTCGCCCCGCGCCAGGGTGATTCCGGGGTGGCCCGTGATCCGATCGTGCACGCCTTGCGCGAACGCGGCGCGGTCCACGGCGAGCGCCGCGCCGCCGGGCACGCGCGCCTGGTCGGCCGCGTCGAGCACGACGCTCCCGAGCCGTCGCATCTCGGCCTTGAGCAGCCCGTGGGCGTTGGTGAGCTCCACCGATTTGAAGGAGTTGGAGCAGACGAGCTCGGCCAACCGGTCGGTCTGGTGCGCGGCGGTCATCTTCGCGGGGCGCATTTCGTGCAGCGTGACCGCGATCCCCCGCTCGGCCAGTGCCCAGGCGGCCTCGCTGCCCGCGAGTCCGCCGCCCACCACCACTGCCCTCCCGCTCAGCTCGCCACCGACTCCGCCGGCGTCGGCTCCTCGACCGTGACTTCGTGTCCGCACTTGAGGCACTTGCGAGAGACCCCTTTGGTCTTGGTCTGCTTCTCTTCCATCCCGACGAACCCGCAGCTCGGGCAGGCGACCGGGACCGGGCGGGTCCACGTGGAGTAGTCGCACTCCGGGTAGCGCAGGCACCCGAAGAAGTTCCGTCCCTTTCTGGTGCGGCGCTCCGCCAAGTCACCCACACCGCACTTCGGGCACTTCACGCCCAGCGGCACGGGCCGCGTGTGCTTGCACGCGGGGAACTTGGTGCAAGCGAGGAACTCGCCGTAGCGCCCCGTCTTGATCACCATGGGCGCGCCGCACTCCTGGCAGATCTCGTCGGTGGGCCGGTCGGGCACCTTGTCCCGCCGCAGCGGCCGCGTGAAGCGGCACTCGTCGGGGTAGCGGGCGCAGGCGATGAAGGGACCGAACCGCCCGCTCCGCACCACCAGGCCGCTCCCGCACGTGGGGCACTTTTCCTTGTGCAGGTTGGAGAGGTCGTGCACGTCGTGAATCAGCTTCTGCACGTCCACCGCATCGAGCGCCTTGGCGAACGGCCCCCAGAAGTCGCCCAGCACCTGCTGCCACGCGAGATCGCCTTCCTCCACCTTGTCGAGCTCATCTTCCATCTGCGCCGTGAATCCCACCTCGAACACATCGGGGAACGAGCGCTTCATTACCTGCCACACCGTTTCCCCGAGCGGCGTGGGCGCGAAGCGGCGATCCTTGGCCGTGGCGTACCACCGCGTCTTGAGGGTGGAGATGATGCTCGCGTAGGTCGACGGGCGGCCGATCCCCAGGCGCTCGAGCTCCTTCACCAGGCTGGCCTCGCTGAAGCGCGGCGGCGGCTCGGTGAAGTGCTGATTCGGCGTGATCTGCTTCACGGTCACGACGTCGCCCTGGGCGAGCGGCGGGATCGGGGGCAGGTCGTCGAGGGTCTTCCCTTCCTCCGGCTCGTGCGCCTCGTGATACAGCTTGTGGTAGCCGTCGAACAGCACGCGCGACCCGGTGGCCCGGAACACGAAGCGGCCCAGGTCGAAGTCGACCTTCGTGGTCTCGAACACCGCGGGGGTCATTTGCGACGCCACGAAGCGCCGCCAGATCAGCTGGTACAGCTTGAACTGTCGTGAATCGAGGTGCTGCTTCAAATCGTCCGGACGCCGCGGCACGTCGGTGGGCCGGATCGCCTCGTGCGCGTCCTGCACCCGCGTGCTGCTCTTGCCGCCCTTGTGGACCACGGGCTCAGCCGGCAGGTAGGGCTTGCCGAATTCCTTCCCGATGTAGTCGCGTGCCTGGGCGATGGCCGAGTCCGCCACCCGCACCGAGTCGGTGCGCATGTAGCTGATCAGCCCCACCGGCCCCTCGGCGCCGACCTCGATGCCTTCGTACAGCTGCTGCGCGATCCGCATCGTGACCGCCGCAGAAAAGCCCAGCTGTTTCGCGGCTTCCTGCTGCAGCGTGCTGGTGCGGAACGGCGGGGGCGCCGGGCGCCGCCGCTCGCCCTTCTCGACCGCGCTGACCTTGAAGGGAAGCTTGAGCGCATCCACCACGATCGCCCGCGCGGTCGCCTCGTCTTTGATCTCCGGCTTTTTCCCCTCGAGCTTGTGCAGCCGCGCCTGGAACGCCTGGCCGTCCTTCTCGAGGTCGGCCTCGATGGTCCAGTATTCCTGCGGTACGAACTTGCGGATCTCCTCCTCGCGCTCGCAGATCAACCGCAGCGCTACGGTCTGCACCCGACCCGCCGACAAGCCGGTCTTGATGCTCTTCCAGAGGAGCGGGGACGTCTTGTAGCCGACCAGGCGGTCGAGCACGCGGCGCGCCTGCTGGGCGTCGACTTTCCGCTGGTCGATGTCGAGGGGATGCGCCAGCGCGTGGGCGACCGCGTCCTTGGTGATCTCGTGGAACAGGACGCGCCGCACCTTGCCGCCGTTCGAGAGCTGGCTCGCCACGTGCCACGCGATGGCCTCGCCCTCGCGGTCCGGGTCGGTGGCGAGGAGCACCCGCTCCGAGGCTTTCGCGGCCTTCTTGATTTCGGCGAGGGTCTTGGCCTTCTCCTTGATGGTCACGTACTCGGGCGTGAAGCCGTTCTCGACGTCCACGCCGAGCTTGCGCTGAGGCAGATCGCGCAGGTGCCCCACGGTCGCCTTGACGGTGTAGCCCGAGCCCAAGTACTTGCCGATCGTCTTCGCCTTAGTGGGCGACTCGACGATGACGAGTGCGCCCTTCCTGCCCCCGCTCTCGGCGGCGGACGCCTTGGGCTTCCGCGGGCGTCGCTTGGGAGCCACGGCCACGGCGGTCTCCGTGCCTCCGTCATCCCCGGGCTTGCGACCGGGGTCGGCCTTTTTCCTTTTCACCGCTTCTTTCTTAGCAGCCACGCGTCAATCCTTCGTCAAACGACACGAGTGCGCATCTTTACCATCCCGCACTCGATTGCGCAAGCCTCACGACCTCGATCACCGCCTGCTGTGCCGAGTTACGATCGGTGTCCACGTGCGCGTGCGCGTTGCGGTAGAACGGCTCGCGCTCCTTGTGCAGCTGGCGCATCCGCCCCACCGGGTCTTCACCTGATAACAACGGACGGGTTCCCGCGTTCCCCACGCGCTGTATCGCGGTCTCGGGCCGCGTGTACAGGTAGATCACGAGCGCGTGCGATTTCGCGGAGTCGATCGCACCCGGTTGCGCCGCCCAGCCCCCGCCCGGAGCGAGCACCGCGGGCTCGGCGGCGAGCGCGGTCTCCATTTCTTTGCGCTCCATCTCGCGGAACGCCGCTTCGCCCTTCTCCGCGAAGATCAGGGTGATTGGCCTTCCCTCGCGCCGCTCGATGATCGCGTCGACGTCCACGAATCCGGCGCCCAGCCGTTCCGCCACGAGCCGGCCCACCGTGGTTTTGCCGGACCCCGGCAGGCCGATCAGCACGATGTGCCGCTTCACGACGCCGCGCCCTTCGGCGTGCGGGCCCGCACCTGTGCCAGGTACCCCTCGAAATTCCGCTTGGTCTCGCTCAGCGCGTCGCCGCCGAACTTCTCGAGCAGCGCCTGCGCGAGCACCAGGGCCATCATCGCCTCGGCGATGACCCCCATGGCAGGCACCGCCGTCACATCCGACCGCTCCGACTGCGCCTGGGCTGGCCCGCCCGTCTTCAGGTCCACGGTGCGCAGCGGCGCCATCAGCGTGGAGATCGGCTTCATCGCGACGCGCGCGACCAACGGCTCCCCCGTGGTCATGCCGCCTTCGGTCCCACCCGCGCGGTTGGTGGCGCGGGCCAGGCCGGGCAGGATCTCGTCGTGCACCTCCGAGCCCTTACGCCGCGCGGCCTCGAAGCCGAGCCCCAGCTCCACCCCCTTCACCGCCGGGATGGACATGAGCGCTTGTGCCAGCCGCCCGTCCAGCTTCGCGTCCCACGAGACGTGGGAGCCGAGCCCCACTGGAAGGCCCAGCGCGATCACCTCGACCACGCCGCCCAGCGTGTCGCCCGCCGCCTTGGCCGCGTCGATGCGGGCGATCATCTCCGTCTCGGCGGCGGCGTCCAGGCAGCGCACCGGACTGGCATCGGCAGCCTGATTCAGGCGTGCCGGTAGGGGCGCAGCATGCTGCGCCCCTACCTGAGCCGGGTGCGCCCCTGCACCGGCCCTGACCCCGCCCAATTCGACCACATGCGAACCGATTTCGACGCCGAACTGGTCCAGGAGCACCTTGCACACCGCGCCGCAGGCCACTCGGGCCACCGTTTCCCGGGCGCTCGCGCGCTCCAGGATGTCGCGCGCGTCCTGGCGGTCGTACTTGAGGGAGCCCGCGAGATCCGCGTGGCCCGGCCGCGGACGCGTCACCTGGCGGCGCCGCTCGCTCCCGGGGGCGTCCGCTTCGGGGGCCATCACGTCCTGCCAGTGCTCCCAATCGCGATTCCACACGAGCATCGCGATGGGGGAGCCGAGCGTCTCGCCGGCCCGCACGCCCGCGAGCCACTCGATCTGGTCGGCTTCGATCTTCATGCGGGCGCCGCGGCCGTAGCCGCCCATCCGCCGCTTCAGCTCGACGTTGACACGCTCGGCGGACAGGGGCAGCCCGGCGGGGATCCCCTCGAGGACCGCCACCAGGCCGCGCCCGTGCGACTCGCCCGCTGTGGTGAACCGGAACATCACGCGGGCCCGCGGCTCAAGCCGCGACTCGGCCCTGCCGCTGAAGCGGCATGACGCCCGTTTACGGGCAGATGCCGAGCCGCGAGTTCACTCGCGCGCTTCACGTCGCGATTCAATGTGGTTGGCCTCCCCGGATAATAGCACGCGAGCCCGACTCCGGGTCGGGCTCGCGAGATCTCCACGCGGGTCAGGGGGTGCGGCCTCACGGTCGCCGCGGCGCCTGTGGGTTGATGTTCGTGATGGTCGGCAGTGAAACCACCACGAGCCCGCGTGTCGTGATGCCGAACAGATACTGCTGGGCGCTCGTCGCGTCGAACGCCACGCGCAGCGGCCCGATGATCGGGTCGCGAATCGCGATCTTCTTCTGCTGGTTGAAGAAGAACGTGTCGAACACCCGGATGCTCGTGTCCGGCGACGCGCTGAACACCATGCGCTCGTTGATGTTGCCCGACCCGCCGCCGCAATTGACGGTGCAGCTCGGACCCGGCTCGAAGTTGTGGTTGTAGTTCATGTCCATCCCGGGCGTCGCCGACCCGACGGACGACGTGCCCCACAGCCGCAGCCCCTCGTCGAGGTAGTAAATCGAGTCTGTGCCCGCTCGCACCAGATTCGTAAGGCCGTTGAAGTTGGTGGCGATCGACACGACGTGCACCCCGGTGTTGCTGATGAAGTCGCTGACGTGCACGCCCGGGGACATCCCGAAGTCTTGATCGTCGGTGCCCGACTCGGGGATGCCAAAGGCCCCGCCCATGGTGCAGCTGTTGGCCTGACTGATCAACTGCTTCTTGGCCGAGTACGCAAACACGCGCGCCGATGACAACTCGATGTTACTGCCGCCTTCGCCCACGAACGCATGCGTGAAGTTTCCCGTGTTGCGGACAAACGTCTGGTCGCCGAGACCGAAGGATCCGAAATCGATGGTGACCTGCTTGCACGCCGTGAGCACTACCTTGCGCTGCCCCAGGGTCGGCCGGATCATCTCGATGCGGAGCGTGTCCCCCGTGACGTTCTGGCCCAGCGCGCCGAGCTCCCAGAACAGGTGGCCGAACAGCTGGGTCGTGTCGCTCGAGTTGATGAGCTTTTCCATACGCAGCGTGGCCCGGCCGTTGAACGGCGTCGAGCTGCTCTGCGTCGGGGTCGTCGAGTAAATCGCGTAGATCTGGAGGGGATCGCAGTTCGGCGGCGCGCCGCCCACGCGGCACACGGTCCCAAGGTACTGGGGCCGATCGGACACGTCGTGCACCGTGATCACGGCGCGGATGAAGCCGCTCAGGACCTGAATCGAGTACTTCTCGATGAGAAAGTTGGGCAACCCCTGCCGCCACAGCAGCCGGCGCGTGCTCGCATCCAGGATCGAGAGCTCGGTGCCGCCGGCGTCCGCCACGACGACGCGGTTGGGGTCGTACGTGCCCAGCGTGTCCACCGGCCAGAGCGCGATGCCCCACGGCACCGGACCGGCGGTGATGATGCCGTTCGGGTCGAAGGTGTTGGTCGCGAGGTTGTACACTTCGACCCGCCCCAGCACGTCGTTGGTCAGGTACAGCTCGCGCCGGTTCGAGTTGTAGATCGCGTCGGCAATGTGCCCGCCGAACGGCAACGAATGCGTGGTCCCCGCCACCACGATCACGGTGTCCACACCGCCGCTCGCCCCGATGGCCATGAGCGCCGCCGGGCGCGGCGCGCTCCCCGCGATGACGGTGCTCGTCTGCGAGTAGGCGCAGTTCCGGGCCACGGCCAGGTCGCAGGCGTAGCCGCGAATCACCACGCTCTTCGGCAACCCGCTGTCCGAGAGCGGCAGCGCGAGTGCGAACACCTTATCGACCGTGGTCAGGTTGGCCGCGGCCATGCTCGAATCGAGCACGAACTTGAGCGGCGTGATCCCGGTGAACGGCGGGACGGCGGCCAGGGCCGTGTCCACACGGAAGCCCATCACCTTGATGCCGCTCGGATCGGTGGCGTGCACCGTGAGGTTGTCGTTCACCTCGATGCGCGAGGAGATCGTGTGCGACACGGTCGGCGGCGTGACGTCGTTCCCCGGTGTTTGCACCGTGACGGTGACCGGGTTCGTGAGCTTCGGGCGCCCGGCCGCGTCCACCGCGAACCCGGTCACGGTGAACGTGGTGAACCCCGCCTGGACCGTGAGCGTGTCCGTGTAGGTCGTGTCCGGCGGTTGCCGCGCGGGCGGCGTGAACACGAGCGAGTCAGTGGGCGGCACGGTCGGGTCCACGACGGCGGCGCGCGGCACGATGATAAACCCGATGCGCGCGAGCCCGCCCAGCTGCTGCGCGTGGACCTGCACGAGGATGTTCTTGCCGGTCGAGGCCACGGCGGGGGCGGTGGGCGCGAGCAGGTCCACGGTCAGCGCCTGGACGTTCGACAGGAAGACCACGGTCGTCGCTTGCGTGAAGTTCCCCGCGCCGTCGGTCGCGCGGCCGGTGATCGTGATGCTCCCGCCCGAACCCGAGTTCGCCGGGAACGTGATTATCGTGCTCTTGGTGAAGCTCGTGACCGTCGTGTTGAAAATGGTGTCGGTCTGCCCGATGGTGGGGTCCGAGAAGGTGACGAGGATCTCCTTCAGGCCCAGGTTGTCGGACGCGTCCACGCTGAATTGCAAGCCGTTCGCGATCTGTTGCGTGTCCGCCGCGCTGAGCGCGATGGTGGGCGAGATCCGGTCCACCAGCACGCCGCCCGGGTTCCGGGCGGTCTCGCACGCGCCGACGGCGCCTGCGAGCGCGACCAGCACGCACCAACCCCGGACTCCACGCCTCTGCCGCATAGGAACGCTCCCTGGTTACTTCCCGGTGCTGGGCGTCACCAGGTCGTCGATAATGTGCGGCGTGATGAGAATCAACAGATCGCGCCGCGATTCCTGCTCGGAGCTGAAGCCGAACAGCTTCCCGAGGATCGGCAGGTCTACAAGGAAGGGGATTCCGGACTTGGTCACCGTGACCTCCGTCACCGTGAGGCCACCGATGACCGCGGTTTCACCGTCGTTCACCAGGATCTGGTTGTCCGCCTGCTGCGTCTGGAACGTGAAGCCGATGTCCACCGACGCGGGCTTCACGTTGGAGCGCTCGGCGTGCACTTCCATCAACACCTGCCGGTTCGCCGTCACGTGCGGCGTCACCTTCAGGTTGATGCCGGTCTGCTCGAAGCGCACGGTGGCGCGCGGCGCGACGCCCGCAACGGTGCCCCCCGTGCTCACGTCGATCACGCGGATCGGCACGCGGTCGCCGACCAGGATCTCGGCCGGCCGATTGTCGAGCGTCGTGATCGTCGGCTCCGCCTGGACGTCGGCCAGCTCGACCCGCTGCAGCGCCTGCAGGAACGTCGTCAAATCGAAGTTCCCGATCGCGGTCGAGAAGATCAGGTTCAACGCCGGGTTCACCACTTCCTGATCGGCGTTGCCGATGGCGGACAGCGAGTTCCCACCCAGGTCCACGATGACCTCGCTGGGCGAGAAGTTGCCCTGGGGCACGAAGGCGTCCGGCACGCCGTCGCCGTTGGTGTCGACGGCCTTCGCGGTGCGGGGGTCGGGCCGCTGCACCAGCTTGTTGAAGAACTGTGTCTGGGAGCCGAGGTCGTACTTGACGCCCAGCTCTTCCACGTCGGTGCGGTCGACGAAGATGATCTTCGCCTGGATCGATACCTGCGGCGTGCGGATGTCGAGCCCTTTGACGAACTCCTCGACCCGCGTGATCCGGCTCGCGATCTCGGTGATCACCAGCGCGTTGCTGGTGGAATCGGCCACGACCTGGCCTCGCTTGGTGAGGATCGACGCCACGGACGGCACCAGCGCCGAGGCCTTGGCGTAGTTCACCCGCACCAGTCGCGTCTCCACCGGCACCGTCGAGTCGGCGCGCGCGAGGTCGCGTTTGTCGATGACCTGGATGATGCCGCCGTCCAGCACGTTGGCGGCCAGTCCCTGCGATTCGAGCACCGCGTTGAACGCGAGGTCCCACGGCTGATTCTTGACTTCGGCGGAGACCTGGCCCTTCACATCCTTGGACACGATGATGGTCCGGCCGCTGAACGCCGCGAAGCCCGCCACCACCTCCCGCAGGTCCGCGTTATCCCACGTCACGGTGATGCGTGCCGCCTGCGACTGCGCGCTCTCCGACGCGTGGGCGACGAGGTACGCGTCGATGCTGGAACCATCGCCGCTCTGCGCCGGCGTCGCGACCCGCGCCGCCTGGCCTCCCCGGCCGGCCGCGCGCTGCGCCACCGGCGGCACCACCACGGCCGGCGGCGCGCTCGCCACCGACCGGCTCGACCACGCCTCGAACGCCGTCCGCTCCGAGCCGATCTTCACCCGCACCTGACCGTCGCGCCGCTCGATCTGATAGTCCTTCAGCGCGTCGAGATCGATCACGACCCGCACCACCCCGGGGCGGAACTGGGCGTACCGGAGGTTCTTGATGCCGCCCCGGTTGGCGCCGTCGTACAGCACCGCGGGGGCAACGAGTCGCGCGCCCTGCAGGTCCACGACCAGCCGGGCCGGATTGCCTAATGTAAAGTCCTGTATGTCGACGGCGCCGCGGAGATCGATCACGACCTCGACGCTGCCCGCCGCCGGGACCACGCTGACGGCCCTGACCTCGCCGTCTCGGGGCACGACTCCCCTCCTCCCCGGGCTTGCGCCCGCGGTCAGCACGAGCAGGAGTGGGACGAGGGCTGCGATGCGCTTCATGGCGTTACCTCCTGCTTGGCGAGCTGCAGACTCTCCTGCCGCTCGAAGCCGAACTCCTGCACCGTAAACACGATTTCGCGCGGCCGGATCGTGGTGGCCTTGAGGCGCCCGATGATGTTGCCCGGCTTCACTCGATACACCTTGCTGTTGGTCACATCGCGCAGCACCGCGACGCTGCGCGCGGGATACCGCCCGTCGTAGTAGATGCCCACCAGCCGCAGGTCCGACAGCAGCGGCCGGATGTCGCCCGACCGGAGCAGCGAGAGGAACGGATCGCGCCCGCCCCCCTCGTACGAGAAGACCTCGCGCACCAGCCCCGGGGCCGCGACGCTGTCGCGCTTGGCGCTGTCGGGTTTCGCCGCCGCCGCGGGGTTGGGCTTGGCCTGGGCGGCCAGCGGACCCGCTGCGAGCAGCGCGGCGACGCACACCACGAATCGCGTGCTCACCGTGCGCCCCCCGCGCCCTTCTTGGCCGGCGCAGCAGCCGGCGCCGCCGCTTTGACGAACGTGCGGATCCCGAATTGCGCCTCGAGCAGCGCGCCGAGCGTGTCGCCCAGCAGCTTTTGCGCCTGCTGCGCGGCCGCCTTGAGGATCACGTCCTGCGGGACGATGATGCGCGGCAGGCTCGCGATGTCGGACAGGAACTCGCCCAGCTGGTCGTAGTGCCCGATGATCTCGAGGCGGTACCGGTACGTGTCGAACGGCGGCCCCGCCTCGACGGGCTGGGGCTCGATCCGGCCGATCGTCACGCCCCGCACCTTGGCTTTGGTCGAGATGTCGTCGATCAGGGCCGGGACTTCGTTTTTCTCGGGCACGAGCCGGCGCATCACCGCGAGCAGCGCGGAGTACTCCTCGACCTTGCGGCGCAGGTCCTCCACGGTGCCGCTCGCGAGATCCGCCTTCGCCTGCGCGATCACATCCTCCATGCTCTTGATCTCGGCCTGCGTGGCCGCGATCTCTTCGCCCGTTGGCTTCGCCCAGTAGTTCCAGAAGGCGTAGCCGAGGGCGAGCATACCCAGGGTAATCAGCATCATCACCTGGCTCTGCCGGTCCTGCGGCAGCAAGGCCATGGCGCTACCTCGCCGACTGGGTCAGGGGGACGGTGCGGATGTACACCGAGTCCGCCACCCGGAAGCGCACGGCCACGTTGAACGCGGTCACCGGGCGATCGGCCTCGATGATCGTGGAGGTCGTCGCCGGCATCACGTCGGTGAGCCACGGCGACGCGGCCAGCTGGCGCAGGAACGTGGTGAACGCCTGGATGTCCACCGTGCTGCCGGTGATCCAGATCCGCACCTGCGGCCTCCCCGTCGAGTCGGTGGTGCCCGGGCCGACCGGCAGGGAACCCGGCGCGCCCGGCGCCACATTGCCGCCCCCCGCTGCCGAGATCCCGGTGAGCCAGGTGTAGGGCGGCAGCGCCTTGGTGATCTGGTCGAGCACGTGCGGCCAGATGTAGCGGTCCGCGTCGATGCCGCGGATGACGTTGATCTCCGCGACGAGTGAGTCGCGGATTCGCTCGGACTGCCGCTTCTGCGCGATCACCGCGTCGAAGCGCCGCTTCTCCGCCTGCACCTCGATGCGGCGGTTCTGCGCCACCCGCAGCCGCGTGCTCTGCGTGATGAACCACAGCAGCCCGCCACCGACCACGATCAACGAGGCCGCGCTGGCGGCGAGCAGCCAGGGGTTTTTGATGCTCGCAAGCAGACCCCGGAAGTCGGGCAGCGCGAGCTTGAAGCCCGCGCCGCCGCCGGCCGCCTTCTTCTTCTTTCCGGGAAGAAGATTTATTTCGATCATGCGGCGCGCCTCAGCGCCAGGCCCACGGACAGCATCAAGAGGGGGGCCACCTCATCCACCGCGACGGACTCGAATACCGAGTCGCGCACCTTGAGCCGCTGCACCGGGCTCGCGAGCTCCACCGGCACCCGCAGCCGGTTCGACAGCGCCTCGTTCAGACCCGGCACGCGCGCCCCGCCGCCGATGGTGTACACGCGCCCCAGGCCCCCCGCGGAGCGCGACGCCGTCGCGAGGAACGCCGCCGCCCGCTCCACCCCCACCGCGATCTCCTCGCCCCGGGCATCCACGTACTGCGCCAAGTCCCCGCTCTGCGCCTGGCCCTGGATGACTCGCTCCGAGTCCTCCGCCGAGAGCCCTTTCTCGCGCTGCAGGTCCTCCCGGAACCGCCGCGTCCCCACCGACAGATCCCGCGTGAGCACCGGAACCCCATCTTCCAGGATGTTCACGTTGGTGACTTCGTGCCCGATGTTGACCAGCCCCACCACGCCCTGCATGGCGTCGGGGTGGTTCAGCTCGAAGGCGTTGTGGATCGCGAACGCGTCCACGTCGATGATCCCCGCCTCGAGCCCCGCCTCGCCCAAGAGCGAGGTGCGGCTGTCCACCAGCTCCCGCTTCGCGGCGACGAGCAGCACGTTCATCTGCAGCCCCTCGGCGTCGGGATCGAGGATCTGGAAGTCGAGCTCCACGTTCGCCATGTCGAACGGGACGTGCTGCTCGGCCTCCCACCGGATCACCTCCCGGGCGTCCCCCTCCTTCATCCGGTCCATCTGGATCTTCTTGACGATCACGTCCCGGCCCCCGACCGCCGTCACCACGGTGCGCTGCTTGACGCCGGCCGTCGAAAAGAGCCCCCGGATCGCTTCCGACACGAGCCCGGGGTCCATGACTTCGCCCTCGACGATGGCGTCGGCGGCAACCTCGGTCGTGGCGACCTTGATGAGCTCCGGCTCACTCCCAGAGTGATCGATCACCGCCAGCTTGATGATGCCGGAACCGATATCCAAGCCCACCGAGGTTTTTTTGCCGCCCAACAGCCCGAAGAGGGCCATAAGTGCCTATGGGTTAAAGACAAGATGGGGCGAGGGCAAACTACAGTAAGCCCCGCCCCTTATCCTGTCAAGCCTCGAACCTACTTGAAGCCGAACCAACAAGTACTTCGCTTACCGAGAGTTAGGTCACTTTAGTAGAGCTGGACCCACCCCCGCGACCGCATCATTCCAGCCACCCCTGTCTTGTTTAACGCCCTGATAATGGCGCACTTAGAGTACAGGAGGTTGGCGGAACCCGACAGGTTGTTGGTGGTGTCGGTGAACTGCGCCGTGTCCTGCACCATCACGGTGCCCCAGAAGTGGGCCGGAGTGCTACCACCGCCGGAGGTCTTGAGTGAGCCCTTGACGATCACGACGCCGAAGAACTGGAACCCCCCCTGGACGCTAAGACTACCGTCGACCAGAAGGACGCCCTGGCCTTCCTGCCCGTTGATGACAGCACCGTCCCCCGTGATGTGGATAATGGGGAAATAGCTGCCGCATGGGCCGGTCGGGGTCGATGGGCTACCCCAGTTCGTTGGTACGCTGAGGTCGCAGGCCGTCCCGATGGTCACCGGGGCGATCGAGCTCGAGAAGTTCTGCGCCGGCACGTTGATATTGGCGCTTTGGGCCAACGCCGCATACGTCACGTCGCCGTAGTGGGTAAACGAGCTGTCGGCCAGCGTCGGGTCCTTGAGCACCGGCGGGTTCCCGAGAATGGTCGGGTGCCCGCTGGTCGATACCGCCCCGCTCGACTGCGTCCGGATCCCGGCCTTGGTAGAATCGAGGGGGGGGCAGCCTGCCCACCCGCCCGGGACATGATCGTTGCCGTCGATACTGGCAGCCCCGACCACCACGTTGTCGCCGCCCGACGTGACCGCCGCCTGCGTGTTGAGGTTCAGGGGTCGGATCCGCGCCAGGAGCCCGAGTCGCTGGCCCGCTCCGCCGCCCCGGATCCGCCCCGCGAGGCTCATCGTGTCCCGGGCGGACATGTCGATCAGGTAGAGCTCGTCGTTGAGCTTCATCACCGAGCCGCTGTAGCTGCCCGTTCGGCTCTTGGCCGTTTCCCAACCGTACTTCGCCGTGTCCTTGGCGGCCGGATAGGCCGGGTACGGATACAACGCGGCGTACCTCACCTTGTTCTGGACGCCGCCGACGCCGATGCTGTCCCAGGTGCGGATGATGTCGTACACGCCCTCTTCCGCCACGCCGAACGACGCCTGGACGCGACGCACATTCTCGGCCACCCGCTGCTCCTGGGTGCCGGAGAAGAATGCGCCGGCGATGAGCGCGCCGACGATCACGAGCGCGACGATCGCGATGGCGAGCGCCATGCCGCGCTCGTTCTGCAGGACGTGCTTCATGCTCGACTCCTTGAGGTTCACGTGTGACCCGCCCCTCAACCGCATGGGCGGGGAGGCACCGCGCCCGGGCCGCACCGCGGGTTGTTCCGCAGCGCAACCAGGGTCACGACGCTGTCCACCTTGTACGTCTGCACTCCGTCTGCTCCGCGTATCGGCGACGTCGTACGGGCGCGCAGCACGATCTGTATCTGTGCCACTTTGGACGAATCGGTCGTTACCACCCCGACACTGTCGTAATAGCTGAACGTCACGCCGTTGGCGCCCGTCAACGGCCCGACCACGGGCTGGATGGTGCCGGTCGCCGCCGGGTTCTTCTGGCCGAGGTACCAATCGCCGTCGGCGGCCTGGTACACTCGATACATCACCTTGTCGAAGCCGCGCACCGGAGCACCAAGCGTGATCGCATTGGCGACATTCAGCTGGCTGCCGGCGATCCACTGGGGCTGCAGGGCCAGCACGTAGCCTGGATGGGTCGCACCGCTGTCGGGGCACAGACCGGTCGCGACGGTCTTGACCTGGCCGAGCACCCAGCTGTCGTCGACGCGCGTGGACGGGTCGCCCTCGTAGAAGATGAGCAAGGAATCGTTCACGCTGAACGTCTGCCGGTTTCCGAAGATCGGCGTCTGGCGCACGGTCAGCGTGATCTGACCGACCCCGCCGCCCAACGGCGGCGTGGCGCACAAGAACGAGAGCTGCCGCATCGCGCGCATCCGGATCGAGTCGGGCCCCATGGCGGTGATGTCGCCGTCCGCCGCGTCCAGCTCGCGGAACTCGGCCGGCAGAATGGCGGCCGCCGCGCGGATGTTCTGCTGCAGGTCGATCGTCTGCGTCTGCGCCAGGTACAACCGCTGATTGTTGACCAGGACCTTGTACACGGCGGCCGACACCAGGCCCAGGAGCACCAGCGCGATCATCAGCTCGATGAGGGTGAACCCTCGACGGGTTAGAAGAGACATGAGATCTGAGTCTCCGTGCTGTCGGTCCGCCACTTGCCGAGCGCCGTCTGGTACTTGCTGCGCACCACGATCTGCCAATGGGTCGCCGACGTGGCCGCGAACCGCCACGTGAGCGAGTCCAGCGGCGTCGACCCGCGCATCAACACCTCGCTCCCCCCCGCTTGCGACTTGCAGCCCGACACGCGCAGCATCTCGAGGCGCCGCTGGGCGTACTGCGCCGCGACCGCCGAGCGCTGGCCCCGGCCGATCATCCGCGTCACCAGCGCCGCCGACGTCACGAGCGCCAGCAGGCCGACGGTGAGCACCATAATCGCGACGATCACCTCGACGATCGTGAAGCCCTGTTCGTGTCTCATTGGCGCACCACCTTGCCGAGCGGGTTGATCATCACCGAGTCCTGGTTCGTCGTGACGCTGCCCGTGAGCCGCGCAACGGTGTTCGACGGAAAGGCATCCATGCTCAAGCCACGCGGATCGTATTGCACCGAGTCCCGCGACGCGCTCATGGTCACCTTGAATCGCGCATACAGGTCCTGGACTCCGGAGATCGTATCCACCGTCGTCGGGCACGCGGTGGTCACCCACACCGTGTTTCCCGTGAAGTGCAGCACGCTGCGGCAGCCCCGCTGGATCGCCGCCGCCCGCGCGGTGCCCGCCAGCGTCCCCAACGCGTCGCGCGCCGAGCGCACGTTGGTCTTGTCGAGCGTTTTCGAGATCGTCGGGAAGCCGATCATCGCGATGATGCCGATGAGGACGACCACGATGACCATTTCGATGGTGGTGAAGCCCGAGCGCCGCATGGCAATGCCTCCAGTTCGCGGATTATCCCTATCACGCCTCATGCCACGGCGTAAGTAGTTGTATCACTGCATGTTATGTGATTGGACGGGGGCTCGGCTGTACTGCAAAATGCTGCATGAGTGCAGAGTACTGCACTAGTCGATGCGGTATCGATCCATCTTGTAAAACAGCGTCCGGAGGCTCACGCCGAGCTGCTTGGCCGCCTCGCGACGGTTTCCGCCCGCCCCCCGCAAAGCAGCGGTGATGGCGTCGCGTTCCGCACGCTCGACGGCGTCACGGAGGGTGACCTCACCCCCTCGTTCCCCCGCTCCACGTTGTGGAGCGGGGGACAGGGGCCGAGGACCAACGAAATCTCCCGCCTCCAGGATCTCCTTGTCACTCAGCACGGCAGCCCGTTCGATGGCGTGCTCGAGCGAGCGCACGTTGCCGGGCCACGGTTGTTCGCCCAGCCACTCGAGCGCCGCGTCGCTCAAGGCCACACGCCGGCCGAGCCGGCCGGCGAGCCGTGCCGCAAAGTGTCGCGCCAGGGGTGCGATGTCGGCCCGCCGTTCGGAGAGGGGGGACAGATGAATCGCCACGACGTTCAAGCGGTCGAACAGATCGTGGCGGAAGCGTCCCCCTGCCGCCTCGGCGGCGAGATCCTTGGCGGTCGCGGCCAGCAGGCGCACGTCCACCCGCCGCGTCTTCTGGTCCCCCACCCGGCGGATCTCGTTCTCCTGCAGCACGCGCAACAGCTTCGCCTGGAGCGCAAGCGGCAGCTCACCAACCTCGTCCAGCAGCAGTGTGCCACCGTCGGCCTGCTCGAACAGCCCCGGGCGGTCACCCGCCGCGCCGGTGAACGCCCCTTTCACATAGCCGAACAGCTCCGACTCGAGCAGCGTGTCGGGGATCGCGGCGCAGTTCACCGCCACAAACGGACCCGCTGCCCGAGGACTGGCCCGATGGATCGCCTGGGCGATGACCTCCTTGCCCGTGCCCCGCTCCCCGGTGATCAGCACCGTGGTGGGGTGCTCCGCCACGCGCGCTACCGTCTCGAGGGCCTGTCGCATGGCCGGGCTCTCGGCGATCAGGGCCCGCGCCGCGGGGCTACTATCCAGCTGTGCTCTCAGTGTCGCGATGGTGTGGCCCAGGCGTTCCCGCTCCTCGGCCTTGCGCAGGGTGAGCACCACCTCGTCCGGACGGAACGGCTTGGGTACGTAGTCGTACGCGCCCTCCTTCATGGCGGCGAGCGCCGCTTCCTCGCCGCCATAGGCGCTCATCATGATGACCAGGCCCGTGCCGCCGCCCCCTTTGTACGCGCGTAGGAACGCCAGCCCGTCCATCTCCGGCATCCGCACATCGCACAGCACGAGGTCGAACGACTCGGCGAGGGCGCGCTCGAGCGCTCGAGTCCCGGTGCCCTCGGCCGCCACGTCGTAGCCAGCGTCGGCCAGCAGCAGCCCGAGCGACTGGCGCAGGCCGGGTTCGTCATCGACGACGAGGACGCGGGTCATGCCGCAGGGAAGAACATCTTGAATGCCGCCCCTCCCTCCCGCGCCGTGTCCACCCACACCACACCACCCATGTCGTGCACCGCGCGGGCCACGATGGCGAGACCCAATCCGGTGCCTCGGCCCGGCTCCTTGGTGGTGTAGAACGGGTCGAAAACCTGCTCACGATCCTCGGGGAGTACCCCGGGCCCCGAGTCCGCTACGTACAGGAGCACCCCCCGCTGGCCGGCGACGAAGTCGGTCCGGGCGGGGCGACTCTCGGGGCGGCGTGGAAACGTGGTCCGCTGCGGATCGCTCGCCCGTCTGGGCGAGGCGCGCCGGGACTCGTAAGCCCACGCCCGCACCCCGAGGATCACCACCCCCTCGCCCGCGGCGTCCACCGCGTTCAGGACCAGGTTCACGACCGCCTGCTCCAGGAGATGGGCGCGTCCGAGCATCCGCGGCAGGTCGGGTGCGACCTCGAGGGTGGCGCGGACGGGCTTCAGGGCCCCCTGCGCCTCGAGCAGACCGTACGCGCCCCGCGCCACCGCGCCGGCATCGAGCGGCGCGAGCGACTCTTCCTGAGGCCGCGCGTAGTCGAGCAGACCGCGCACGATGCGGTCGAGGCGATCGAGCTCGCGGGTCACGCCGCTGATCACCTCCGGGTCGGCCCCCCGGCGGCGCAGCACCTCCACGTAGGTCCCGATCGCTCCCAGCGGGTTCCCGACTTCGTGGGCGATCCCGGCCGCCAGCCGCCCGATGCTGGCGAGTTTCTCCGAGCGCACCAGCTGCCCCTGCGCATCGAGCAGATGGTCGGTCATGCGGTTGAGCCGCGCGGCGAGGGTGGCAAAGTCGCGCGTTTCCGCATCCGGCGCACGCCGACCCAAATCACCGTCGGCCACCGCGTCGGCGGTAGCGACCACGCGCTCCAGGGGCCACAGGACCAGCCGGTTCACGAGGTAGCGCCCGAACACGATGAACACGCCGACTTCCAGGGCGATCATGAGCATCACCAGCGCGAACGTCCGCTCGGGAGCAAAGCTCGTGGCGATCAGCAGAGTCGCCACCCCAACCAGCAGGGCGGCGGCGGCGAGGAATGAAAGGTAGAACAGCAGCTCGGTGCGGAGCGCTGGCTTAGCCGGCATGGCGCTGGAATAGGCATAAAAACGAAGCGGCGGGGAAGTCCCCGCCGCTCGTCAGATGACCGCAAGGTCGGCCGCTTATTGACAGGCGGGTGCGCCTTCCGTGACGGCCGGTGCCAACACCGCCGTGTTGATGAAGATCGCGCACGTCACCAGCGGGGTCGTCAGGTTGTTGTTCGTGATCGTCACGGCCCAGCCGCCGTTACCGGCCGCGAGGCCGACGACGCCGAGGTTGTTCCCGGTCGTGACGCAGAAGTTGACCGCACCCGCGGTGGGCGGCGTGGTGCACGCCGTGGTCGCGGTGTACTTGACCGAGTCGGCGAAGTACGCCTCTTCGGCGGTCACCAGGTTCCGAAGGTCCGACTTCATCGAGGCGATGTACGCCTTCGCCTTCGTGTTGGCGAACTTCGGGATCGCGATGGCGGCCAAGATGCCGATGATGACCACCACGATCAGCAGCTCAATGAGTGTGAAACCCTTGCGGTTCATCTGACTGTACCCCCGTTGAAGTCCATCTCATGACTACGCAAAACTGCTTGAAGCGCAATTTTCCACGGTAGGGAGAGGCAAGGGCCGTGCCTCGCGTCCCCTCATGCCACATAAGCTGCTGTGTAACAATCTCTTAGGCAGGCTAGGGGTGGCTCTTAGTACGCTCCACGACACCTGGTCCATGTGGGCCTTTTGCAAGGCACCGGGCTCACCGCAACGTCGCACATTGCGCCCTCATTGCGCCTCCACACGGGCCGCACGGGCCATGAGCGAGTCGGCAGTTCCCGGATAGCCGTGGGCACGCGCCATCGTCGCCTCGTAACGCAGGTACCCGGCGGCGCAGGGGCCGGAGCAGAAACGCTCGAGCCGGGCAACGAGCGAGTCGGCGGCGTGCGAGTCGCCCATGGCGAGCGCCGCCACGGTGCCGGTCGCGTAGACCCAGGGGTCGTACGGCGCAATGCCCGCGGCGATGCGGGCCGCGGCCAGCGCCTTGGCAGGCTCGTGCCGGTCGAGGTACACCCCGGCCATGCGCACCGGGCCGCCGTAGGAGTCCGGCGAGTCTTCGAGGATGCTTTGCGTCACAGCGTTATCATCGCGCCAGGTGGGGACGCGCAGCGCCGTGCGAACGCCCCCGAGGAGGCAGAGAACGGCCACCACCAGGCGCATCCGCTCCGGCGGCAGGCGGGAGAGTGCGGCGCTCGCAGCCAGCACCAGCCCAGCCGACGGCAGGTAGAGTGTGCGCTCGGCAACGTAGAAGCCCGCGGGATAAAGGAGGTTCGCCACGGGCAGCAGGGCGACGCCGATCCAGCCCAGTCCGAACGCCTCGAGCTTCCTCCCGCGCTTCCAGGCAACGAACAGCAGCGCACCCCACGCCAGGGCGCAGAACAGCCCGGCGGCGAAGCGAAGATCGAGGGGAGACGTCACCACGGTTCGCTCGTTCGGGGAATAGTCCACGCGCAGCGTGAGTGGAAAGACGAGCAGGCGCGCCACATCGGCGAGCGCGGCGACGGCGGTGAGACGTACCGAGAGCCATGATTGGCCGATGAACATCGGCGCGATGCTCATGTATCCGCCGAACGGCTGGCGCACCAACGTACGAACGGCGGCGTACGCGGCGCCCACCAGTACCCAGCCGACAAAAAGCGAGACCATGCGGCGCCGGTCGGGTCGGTCGAGACCGAGTATCCACGCCCACACGACCAGCGCGGGTGCGACCGCTGCGTTTTCCTTGGAGAGGAGTCCGAACGCCAGCGCGACGGCACTCCAGCCCGCATGCGCGCGACCGAGGGCAGCGTACACGGCGAGCACCACGAACACGGCCGCCATGAGCTCCGCCCGACCGACGACGTTCGCGACCGCTTCCACGTGTACCGGATGCACGGCGAACAGCAACCCGGCGACCAGCCCGCCCGACGTGTCCATCCAGCGCCGCGCCAGCGCCGCCACGGCCACCGCGGCCCCGGCGTGCCACAGCAGGTTGACGGCGTGGAACCAAACGGTTCCGTCCACCAGCGCGTCGAGGGCGAACCCGGTAATCACCAGCGGCCGGTACATGTGACCGCCCAGCTCCGGCGTCCAGTACGGCGCGGCGAACGCCCGCCAGAGCCCCGACGGCTGCGTGACCAACGGATTCATCACGATGATCGGCACGTCGTCCAGCGCGAACTGATTCCAGAGAGCGCCGAGGTAGACGACGACGGCGCACAGAGCGACGGTGAGGTAGAGCCGCCTAGCGGTCATGGACCGGATGCGGCGCCCTCCCGACGCGGGCGGCGAACGAGTCGGCCGCGACCGGGTAGCCGCGGGCTCGGGCGACCGAGGACTCGTACCGGTAGAAGAAGTCGCACGGCCGGCACACCAAGTCGACGCGATCGAGCAGAGAATCTGCCAGGGGGGCCTGCCCCGTTTCAAACGCCGCCTCGGCGCCCTGGATCT
>Ga0209160_1000462_pt1 | contig 32928 bp, 35 predicted proteins | sample GraSoiAngelo_153_FD_186167 | JGI IMG/M metagenome (GOLD analysis project Ga0209160, IMG submission 186167) | Grasslands soil microbial communities from the Angelo Coastal Reserve, California, USA - 14_1009_12_40cm (SPAdes) (version 2) | ecosystem: Environmental > Terrestrial > Soil > Grasslands ...
CGAGCGGCGACCTGGACACGGTGCTGCAGCGTGAAAAGTCGAGCGATCCCAGTTCGTACGAAAGGAATTCATACCAGTGGGGTCTGTGGAAACGTGAAGGCGCGACCGAGGGTTACCTCGCGGTTTACGGCGCCGGCCCTCTCGACTGCGCCGCGCTGTCCAGCCCTAGTTCTGGGGCCCCGACCGGCGGACTTGTCCTGGGGCTCGTCATGAAGTTCAAGAACGCCGCCACCGCGGCGCGTATCTACGAAACGGGCGTTGAGTTTCTCGGGTTTGGCCCCAGCGACATTTCCTTCGTCAGGTCGACCGGAGGCATGGTCACCACCGGCTCGGACACCGGGCTCGGTAAGCAGTCGGCAGTCGGCAGCGCCACCGTCTCCGGTGCGTCGTACTACTTCGCCTTCTGGCAGAACAAGAGCTTTGAGTCCGATTTCCTCGCTTACAACGTCGCGTCGACCGACGCGGCCAAGGCCGTCCAGGACATGAATGGGAGGATCAACTAGGTGATGACTCGAATCCTCGTTGTCGCGTGCGTGACCGTGCTGGCCGCTTGCGGTGGTGGGTCCGGGCCGAGCCTCCCCGTCGTGCAGGGCCCGCCGTCCGCGCAAAATGTCGCCCAAAACTCATCTGACTTCCCGGGTCTTTCGAAGTGCTCCGAGAGCGGCTCGTATGACAGCTATCTGAAGCAGGAGCAGACCAAGGCCCCGGACCAGTACCAGAGCGACAAGACAACCTGGGACGACCTGAAGGCCTCCGGCGCAAACGACAGCTATGTCGCGGTTTACGCCGCAAACGCGTCTGATTGCAGCCAGTTCGGGGCCGGCACGCCATCGGGGAAAGTCGTGTACGTGTACGCGATCCGCTTCAAAGATTCCTCATCCGCCTCGGCGAGCTACAAGGCGTCGGCCAAGGATTTCCACCTGGACAGCTCTCAGGTCACGCAGCTGCAGGCTGCCGGCGCCACGGTCGCACAGGGGACCGCAACTGGTCTGGGCGACAACTCGATCGTGCTTTCGATCGACATCGCGGGCGTGGCCGTCTACGTCGCCCTCTGGCAGAACAAAGGATTCGAGGTCGCGACGGTCGCGTTCAACGAAGCGACTGATGCCCCCACCGCGACGACCAAGATCAACGGCAGGATCCATTAGAAGTTGGCCTGGTACTCAGAAGGACCGCTGACGCGGTTCATCGAAATAGCAGGAGGCGCCGTCCGAGATGTGAGGCGGGTCCGGCGTGACTGGCATTGGGACACGCCCCGCCCGCGCACGTGGCCGGAGCAGGGCGCGGTCGTGCCGGCGCCGCCAACCGACCTGGGATGGGCGCGCGTCGAGCCGGTGAGGTCAATCCGCTACTTGATCCAGCGTGTCCTCCTGCTGCCGTTCACCGAGGCGATGGTGCATCCGAAGATCGAAGGGCGCGAGTGGGTGCGCGAGCTCGCAAGGCCAGTGATCTTCGCGGCGAATCACTCGAGTCACGCCGATACCTCCCTAATCCTGCATTCGCTGACCGACACGGCGCGCGACCGCACGGTCGTCGCCGCGGCGGCCGATTACTGGTTCAAACACCCCATCCTCGGCAACATCGTCAGCCTGTTCCTCAACACGTTTCCTTTTTCGCGGACAGGTGGAGCGCAGGCTCAGCTGCACTCCTCGAGCCAGCTGCTCAAGTCGGGTTGGAACCTGGTGCTCTTTCCGGAGGGCAGCCGCTCACCGGACGGGCGCATCCAGGAGTTCAAGCCGGGCGTGGGCCATCTCGCCAAGGAGACCGGCACGCCGGTCGTCCCGATGCATATCCGTGGCGCGTACCAGGTAATGCCCAGGGGGCAGAAGCTCCCGCTGCCAGGACCTGTCCGCGTGCGCATCGGGAAGCCGATGACGGTGCAGGCGGCCGAGGGTTCGCGCGAGTTCACGGCGAGGGTGGAGAAGGCGGTGCGGACCCTCGCCGCGGAGAAGCGGCAACCGGATATCCAGGGCACGTGGGTCGAGCGCTGGAAGGCCTCCAAGCCTCGCGAGCTCCGCTACGAGAGTGAGAATTAGGCACCGGTGACTTACTCGATCGTCGCGCGCGACAAGGAGACAGGCCAGATGGGCGTCGCCGTGCAGTCCCACTACTTCCAGGTCGGACCGGTTGTCCCGTGGGCGCTGGCGGGCGCGGGCGCCGTCGCCACTCAATCGATGGTCAACATCAGCTTTGGTCCGCTCGGTGTTGAGTACATGCGCCTCGGCTACACCGCGGAGCAGGCTTTGAAGGCTCTGCTCGCCGGCGATTCTCAACCCGAGGCGCGGCAGGTCGCGCTCGTCGACGCGTCAGGTGGAGTCGCGGTACACACAGGCGCCAGGTGCATCCCGGCCGCGGGACATCGCGCCGGCGACGGCTTCAGCTGTCAGGCCAACCTCATGGAGAAGGACACGGTCTGGGATGCGATGCGTGACGCATACACCTCAACCGATGCGCCGCTTGCCGAACGGATGCTGGCGGCGCTCGATGCGGCTGAGGCGGAAGGCGGCGACATCAGAGGCAAGCAGTCAGCGGCGATGCTCGTAGTCACGGGAAAACCGACAGGCCGCTCGTGGGAAGACCGCATCATCGACCTGCGCGTGGAGGACGCGCCCGATCCTCTCGCTGAGCTGCGCCGCCTGCTGCGCGTGAAGCGTGCCTACATGACGCTGTCCGACGCCGACAAGCTCGAAGAGGCCAAGGACCTGGCCGGCGCCAACGCGATGCGGCTGGAGGCGACCAAGCTCGCGCCCGAGATGGTCGAGGTCCAGTTCTGGACGGGGCTCTCGCTTGCAGAGGAAGGCCGCCTCGACGAGGGATGCCGACTCATGTCGCGCGCGGTTGCCAAAGACCGGCGCTGGATCGAAACACTCAATCGCCTGGTGGCGGTCGACAGGCTGCCGGCAGATCTGGTTGCGAAGATCGAGGCGCAGCTAACGGCAAGCTCTGGCCGCCTCTAGACTTCACGAGTCTTGGGCAAGAACAAAGGCCGGCGCGCCCCGCGGCGTCCGGAAAAGGCGCGCAAACCGGACCGTGACGACGGCGATCAGAAAGAGCCGGCTGTAGTCATGGACGCGGTCGTCTCGCAGGCTTTGCCGAACGCGATGTTCGAGGTCGAGGTCGAGGGCGGCCACAAGCTGATTGCCTATGCGGCCGGCCGTATGCGTCGCTACTTCATCCGCATCACGCCCGGGGATCGCATCCGCGTCGAGCTGTCGCCCTACGACCTGACGCGCGGCCGCATCGTCTACCGCTACAGGGATTGAGCGTCCAGGGTCTGCTCGAGTCGCTCGGAGCAGCCCGCATCTTCGACCTCGAGCAGCTGCGCTACCAGGGCGCGCCGAGCCATCCAGCGCATGCGCCCGGCTTCAACTACTTTCTCCACCGCCACCACGCGCGCGGCGCCCCTGAGGCGCGCACCGGAGCGTCGGGCATCGTCGTCATGCCCGAGCACTCGGGAACCCACATCGACGCGCTCGCGCACCAGGCGGAGAACCTGACCCTGCATGGCGGCGTGCACGTCGATGAAGGCGTGCAGACGTCCGTTGGCTTCAGGCAGCTCGGCGTCGAGACGATGGCGCCGCTGGTCGGCAGGGGATTGCTGCTCGACGTCGCGGGGGAGCGCCGGCTCGACCCCGAGTATGCAATCACGCCGGCAGACCTCGAGCGCGCCGCCAAGCACGCCCAGGTCGAGGTCCGCCGGGACGACGTGGTGCTCGTGCGGACGGGTTTTGGGTCCCTGTGGTCGAAACCCGACGAGTACCTGCGCGCCGCCGGGCTGAGTGCAGCGGGGTCGCGGTGGCTCGTGGAGCGAAAGGTGAAGGCCGCCGGCGCCGACAACATGGCGTTCGACGTGATGGGCCCGGCCGACCCGGAGCTGAAGATGACTCTGCCCGGCCACATCCTGCTCCTGGTCAGGGCCGGCATCCCGATCATCGAAAACCTGAACCTCGAGGACCTGGCGGCTGCCAGGGTCTACGAGTTCGTGTTCGTCTGCCTGCCGCTCAAGATGCGAGGCGCGACCGGCTCACCGGTGCGCCCAATCGCAATCGCGTAGCGCTATCGACGTCGAGCGCGTTTCAACAGTGTGGTCGGCCTGTTCAAAGCTGCGCTGATCGCCACTCTCGCCGCCCTGGCCGCTGCCCACAACGCCGCACCGACTCAGCGCGTCCTCGACATCCCTTGGCATCACCAGGAGCACAATCTCACCTGCGAGGCCGCGGCGCTGCGTATGGCGCTCTCTTACTACGGGATCGCGGCGGGCGAACTGACACTTCTCGACTACATGACGCGCGACCCACGTCCAGCGCAGTTCGATGCGCAGGGCAGGCTCAGGACATGGGGTGACCCGGCGCAGGGTTTCGTAGGAAATCCGGATGGACGAATCCAGCGGTACACAGGCTACGGCGTCTACTACCAGCCCATCGTCCGCGCGATAGAGCTTGCTGGCGCGAGTGCCGTGGAGGCGGGATCAGGCCTCTACGGGGCGCCGGTTCCGCCGGGCGATGTCTACAGGGCGGTGTTGGATGGCCGGCCTGCGGTGGCCTGGATCAGCAACACGTATCACAGGGTGCCGCTGCAGCAGTACACCGCCTATGACGGCGCGACGGTGCGATATACGCTGACCGAGCACGCGGTCACAATCATCGGAGTCCGCCCCGACGCGGTGCTGATCGACGACCCGTGGTTTGGACGCGGGTGGCACTCGAAGTCCGAATTCGAGTCGGCTTACGCCACCTTCGCCGACATGGCCGTGATCATCGGCCGATTGGCTGTTCCTCCCGACGGATCGATCTCCGCCTGACCTACCGCCTGCCCACGGTCTGGAAGCAGTCCAGACAGAAGACGGGGCGGGCGCCCGTCGGGACGAAGGGCACCTGGGTCTGCTTCCCGCAGTTGGAGCAGATCACGTCGTGCATCACCCTCGCCCGGCCGTTGCCGTCCGCCTGGCGCCGCGCAGCGCGGCATTCAGGGCACCGCCGGGGCTCGTTCTGCAGGCCACGGGATTGGTAGAACTCCTGCTCCCCCGAGGTGAAAAGAAACTCCCGACCGCAGTCACGACACGTCAACGTCCGATCCACGAAGCTCACCGTCACCGTCGTCTGGCCTCCCCTTGTAAATCGCGCTGAGGCTCGGACGATGCCGGCCCTCCCTCCAGCGTGCGGTGGCGATTTTAACGCGGTTGGCGAACATTTGGAGGCAGATCCTTACAGGCCTTTACGTCTTTACGCCCTGGCGGCGGCCGGCTCCTCCTCGGTTGCCTCCTCGACCGGCGGTGCCTCGAACCCCATGGCGGGTCGCGCTGAGGTCAGCGGAACCTCCTTCAGGAACACGGTCGAGACCAGGGCCAAGATCAGGATGGCGCCCGCAAAGATATAGATGTCGTGCAGCGTGTCGGACAGCGCCAGCCGGATCACGTGGACGAACGCCGGGGGCAGCTTGGCCAGCAGCGTGGGGTCCAGGATCGAGTTGGCGCCAGAGCCCGGCAGCTTGCCGCTGCCCGGGGGCAGGTTGAGCGCCGCGACGCGCGAGGCGAGGTAGTCGGGCAGGCGGTTGGCCAGGACGGCGCCCAGGATCGCGCTGCCCACGGTGCCGCCGAGGTTGCGCCAGAACTGGATCTGGCTCGAGGCGACGCCGAGGAACTCGCGCGGCAGGGCCGTCTGCACCGCGGTCAGGTAGAGCGGGAACGTGATGCCCAGCCCGGTGCCGACCACGATGAGGTCCGCCACCACGTGCCACTCCGGGACCGACGGCGTGATCTGCGAGAGCAGCCACATGCCGAAGATCATGATCACGACGCCCAGCGTGCCCAGGAACCGGTAGTAGCGGATCCGCCGCATGATGAAACCGGTGGCGGTGCTCGCGCCGAGAAGGCCGAACATCATCGGCGTGATCAGAGCCCCTGAGTTGGTGGCGCTGATGCCCAGCACGCCTTGAAACACCAGCGGCGTGAACAGGATTGAGCCGAACATGCCGAACGCGGTGAGGAAGCCGACGATCATGCTCACGCTGAAGGTCGAGTTCTTGAACAGGTGCAGCGGCACGATCGGGTGCTCGACGCGAGACTCGACGAAGACGAACGCCGCGAGCATCGCCGCCGCGAGGGCGAGCAGCCCCAGCACCGGAGGCGAGCCCCAGGAGTGATCGCGGGTGATGGACAGCGCGATCAGAAGCGGCACCACACCGGCGGCCAGGGTGAAGGCGCCCCAGAAATCGATGTCGCGCCACGAGGCCTTGGAACGGACGTAGGGCAGGCCGGCCAGCACGACAAAGACGGCGATCAGGCCCACCGGGATGTTGACCTCGAAGACCCACCGCCAGCTCCAGTGGTCGGTGATGAAGCCGCCGGTGGTCGGACCGACGATCGAGCTGAGGCCGAACACGGCGCCGAACAGGCCGGCGGTGCGGCCGCGCTGCTCCGGAGGGAAGAGGTCGCCGATGACCGTGAACACGGTCGCGAACAGGACGCCGCCGAAGATGCCCTGCACGCCGCGGGCCACGATCAGCTCGGTCATGTTCTGCGACAGGCCGCACAGCGCCGACGCGACGACGAACCCGATCATCCCCGCGAGCAGGAACGGCTTGCGGCCGAACAGGTCGCCGAGCTTGCCGGCGATGGGGGTCATGGTCGTCGAGGTCACCAGGTATGCGGTGGTCACCCAGGCCAGTCGGTCCAGGCCGTTGAGGTCGGCCACGATGCGAGGGATCGCGGTGCCGACGATGGTCTGGTCGAGCGCCGCCAGAAGAAGCGCCAGCATGGTGCCGGCCGTCGCCAGGATCACTCGCCGGCGAGACAGTCCCTGCGTGATCATTTCCCCAACTCCTTTCTGGCGTTGTCCACCAGCACCAGCGACAGGTGGCGCAGCTGCGCCAGGTCATCTTTCGTCATCCCTTTCACCACCTCGGACTGGTGGTCGAGCCCTTCCTTCCAGATCGCTTCGATGCGTGCCCGGCCGGTCGAGGTCAAGCTGGCCCGAATCGAGCGCCGGTCCTCTGCGTCCGGGACTCGCGTGACGAGGCCATCGCGCTCGAGGTGGTCGACGAGGCCGGTCACGTTCCGCGGCGTCATCGAGAGGTCGTCTGCAAGCTCGCCCAGCGGCATGTCGCCACACCGGAAAAGCCGGAAGAGGACGCCCATGCGACCCTCGCTGAGGCCATGCATGGCACCCCAGCGCTCCTGCAGAAGGTGCAGCGAGCGCGCTGCCAGCCGCAGGGATGCCAGGGCTTCGATGGCGCTGATCTCCACATGCAATGGATCAAAAAGCTCGCGAAAACGCTTCAAGTAGAGGCGGCCTTTCTCGTCGCGCTCCATATCACCCAGTTGGGCGATCTCGGGGAGCTTCATTTCAGAGTCCTTCATATTGATGCTCTTCATTATTACTAGATACAGCATCCTGGCGCAAGTTATTCTCCCGACCGGATGATCGTCGACGCCCACCTCGACATCGGCTGGAACGCGATCTCAGCCGGGCGAGGCTTCCTCAGCCCTCCTGCTCCCGGCTACGTGGTCAGCCGCTCCTCGCTGGTGGCCGCAAAGGTGGGGCTGGTCTTCGCGACCCTCTACACGGCGCCGGCGCGAGCGCGGCGTTCGATGCGGACCAGGTTCGTCTACGAGAACGCCCACGAAGCGCACCTCATGGCCACCGCTCAGGTCAACTACTACCGCTCGTGCGACCTACAGCTGATCGGAGACCGGGCAGGTCTGGCCGCCTACGCGAAGAACTGGAAGAAGGGGCGGCTCGCCGCGGTCCTGCTGATGGAGGGCGCCGACCCCATCGAGACCCCCGCCCAGCTCGGCGCCTGGACCGACCGCGGAGTGCGGATCATCGGGCCCGCGTGGGGCGGCACCCGCTACAGCGGTGGCACGGGCGCCCCAGGTGGGCTGACCGACCTGGGCCGGCAGCTTCTCAAGGCGATGCGCCGCAAGCACGTCATCCTCGACCTGAGCCACATGGCCGACCAGGCGGTGACCGATGCCTTCGCGATATGGCGCGGGCCGATCATGGCCTCGCACAGCAACGCACGTGAGATCGTGCCAGGCGATCGCCAGCTGACGAGCGCCTCGGTGGCCGAGATCGCCCGGCGGGGAGGCATGGTCGGGGTGAGCTTCTACGCGCACCACCTGCGCGCGTCGGGACGCGCGACGATCAGCGACGTCGTCAAGCACCTCGTCCACCACGCACGGTCGGCCGGCGGCCCGGAGCACGTGGGCCTGGGCACCGACCTGGACGGCGGATTCGACGCCCGCTACGCTCCCTTCGACAACCTCGCCAGGCTGAAGGAGCTGCCCGCCCGCCTGCGCCTGCACTTCAACAAAACCCAGGTCGAGGGCATCATGGGCCACAACTGGCTGGAGTTCCTGGACCGCTCCCTCCCAAATCCCGGATAGTCCGGACCATCCGAACTCAGCGCCCCAAAAAAGCCCGGATAGTCCGGACTATCCTGGAAGGGCCGGCTAGATCGACTCGGCGACCTGCTTGGCGGTCATGAACGCGAAGCCCATCCCATGGCCGGTGAACCCAGCGCAGATGTAGACGTTCGGCATTCCCTCGAGCGGTCCGGCCATCGGCAGCCCCGACTCGGTGAAGCCCATGATCCCCGCCCAACGATGCGTGACCTCAGCATTCACTCGGAACTCTTCGATCGCGCGGTCGAGGTGCTCCTGAATCTCAGCAGTGGGTTCATCCTCGGATGTCTTCTCGGTTTCCAGCGACGTGTCCCGCCAACCGCCGATCAGCACCTCTCCGCTCGCAAGCTGGCGCCAGTACCGATACCCAAAGTTCGAGTAGACAGGCATGTCGGTGATCCTTTTCGGCTCAGGCGCGGTCGCGAGCATCTGTGCCCGCGTGGGCTGAATCTTCACGGACGGCACGAGCTGCGGCGTGTAAGCGTTGGTGGCGAGGATGACCACGCCCGCCTCGCACATGTCCTCACCCGCGGTGACCGTCACGCCGTGGCGGCGCGGCGTTATCGCACTGACATCCACGCCTTCGCGGATCGCTCCGCGCTCCGACTGCCGCGCGAGCGCCGCGACCATCGCCGCCGGGTCGATCTCGCCGTCGCGCCGGTTGATGAGCCGCTCGCCATCCCACGTCGCGTTGAAGCCGTCCTCCTGCAGCAGCTGCTCCGACTCGATGAGCAGCGCGCGTTCATCATCGTTCGCGGGGAGGATCGCGCTGCCCAGGCGACGGTGCCCGACCTCCTGTCCTCGCGCCGCTTCGACCATCCGGTCGTGGTTCTCGCCGGTGATCTCCCAAACCTCGCGCGCCTTCTCGCGCCCGTAGGTCTGCACCGCTTCGGCGTAGCTCGAGGCGACCCCCGCGAGCAGGAACCCGGCGTTCCGCCCGCTCGCACCCCACGCGATGTGATGCCGCTCGACCAGAACAGCGTCGATCCGTCGCCGTGCGAGGTGCCACAGCAGGCTCGTGCCGGCGATCCCGCCTCCGATCACCAACACATCCGCCTTCTCGGGTAGGCGTCCAGGGTATTTCTCGGGCGGCGGTGCCCAGAACGGCGTACTCATGCCAGCAAATAGAATCAGATGGCAAGTGGACTTTGAGAGCTATGACGTCCTGGTCGTCGGCGGGGGGCTCGCCGGTATCAGGGCAGCGATAGCTGCGGTCGAGGCCAATCCCAGGGTCAAGGTCGGGATGGTCTCGAAGGTCTACCCGATGCGCAGCCACACCGTCTCCGCCGAAGGCGGCGCCGCGGCCGCGTTGGCTCCGGGCGACTCCTACGAGACCCACGCCTTCGACACGATCAAGGGTTCGGACTACCTGGCCGACCAGGACGTGGTCGAGGCATTCGTGCGCGAGGCGCCCGTGGAGATCATCCAGATGGAGCACTGGGGATGCCCGTGGAGCCGCAACCCCGACGGCACCATCGCGGTTCGGCCGTTCGGAGGCATGACGACGTGGCGCACCTGTTACGCGGCCGACAAGACCGGCTTCCACATGCTGCACACCGTCTTCCAGACCTCGCTCAAGTACCCGCAGATCACCCGGCACGACGAGGCGTTCGTGACCAAGCTCCTGGTCGAGGACAGCCGCTGCGTCGGAGTGGTCGCGCTCGACATCCGGACCGGCCGGTTCGACGCGATCACCGCCAAGTCGGTGATCCTGGCCACGGGCGGCCTCGGCCGCGTCTACGCCTTCACCACCAACGGCAACATCTGCACCGGTGACGGCATGGCGCTCGCGTACCGCGCGGGCGCGGGCTTGAGGGACATGGAGATGGTGCAGTTCCACCCGACCGGCCTCCCGTTCACCGGCATCCTGATCACCGAGGCGGTGAGGGGGGAGGGGGGGTACCTTCTGAACAACCAGGGCGAGCGATTCCTCAAGCGGTACGTGCCGAACAAGATGGAGCTCGGCCCGCGCGACATCATCTCGCGTGCGATGGTCACCGAATTCGAGGAGGGGCGCGGATTCGAAGGCCCGCACGGCAAGTACATGCACCTCGACGTACGGCACCTGGGCGAGGAAATGATCGACCGCAAGCTGCCGTTCATGCGCGAGCTCGGCCGCGAGTTCGTCGGCATCGACATCGTGAAGGACCCGATCCCGGTGCGGCCGGTCCAGCACTACATGATGGGCGGCGTCGACGCGGACATCTCCGGTGCCACGCCGATCCTTGGTCTGTACGCCGCCGGCGAGTGCGCCAACGTCGGACTGAACGGCGGCAACCGGCTGGGCTCGAACTCGCTTCCCGAGTGCCTGGTCTTCGGTGCCGCCGCAGGACGCGCGGCAGCTCATTACTCCGCCTCGGCCAAGCCGGTCACGGCGAATCCTGTCGACGCGATGCTCTGGGACGAGGCGCGCAGGGTGGAGGCCGCCTATCTCGAGAAGAAGGGCGGCGACGAGCGCATCGGCGTGATCCGCGAGGAGATGCAGAAGGAGATGGATGCCGGGGCGGGGGTGTTTCGAACGCGAGACGGGCTCTCTCGTCTGGCGCGCAACCTGGGCGGCCTGCGTGAACGCTTCGAGAAGGTCAAGATCGAGGACTCGAGCCGCACCTTCAACACCGAGATCATGGCCGCGCTGGAGTTGGACTTCATGCTCGAGGTCGCATCGGCGATCACGTTCTCAGCACTCGCACGGGAGGAATCGCGCGGCGCCCACGCGAGGCTTGATTTTCCAGAGCGGGATGACAAGAAGTTCCTTAAGCACACGCTCGCGTTCCACACCAATGCGCTTGCACCAAGACTGGAGTACTCGGACGTGACCATCACCAACTTCCAACCACAAGCCAGGACTTACTGACATGCCAGACAAGAAGGTCACCATCCAGGCAACGCGTTTCGACCCCGACCGCGATGAGAAACCGCGCCTGCAGTCGTACGAGATCCCCTTCTCCGACGAGAGCATGGTCGTGCTCGACGCCCTCAACTACATCAAGTCCCACGTCGACGGCAGCCTCAGCTATCGCTGGTCGTGCCGGATGGGCATCTGCGGCAGCTGCGGAATGATGGTCAACGGCACGCCGAAGCTGACCTGCAACGCGTTCCTGCGCGATTACTGGCCGCGCCCGGTCGTAGTCGAGCCGCTGAACAACTTCCCGCTCATCCGCGACCTGGTGATCGACATGGACGACTTCATGCACAAGCTGAAGTCGATCAAGCCCTGGATCATCCGCAAGCAGGAGATCCCGCTGGGGGGCGGCGAGCATCGTCAGACCAACGACCAGATCGACGAGTTCAGGCAGTTCAGCGAATGCATCAACTGCATGCTTTGCTACGCGGCCTGCCCCGTCTACGGACTTAACAACGAATTTCTCGGCCCTGCAGCGACCGCCCTCGCGCGGCGCTACAACCTCGATTCGCGCGACCAGGGCCTGACGCAAAGGCTGCCCGTCATCGCGGACACCGAGGGGGTCTGGGAATGCAGCTTCGTCGGTGAATGCTCGGTCGTGTGCCCGAAGGGCGTCGACCCCGCCAAGGCGATCCAGCAGACCAAGCTCGACACCACGATGCGCTTCGTCCTGCCGTTCGGAACCCGAGAGTGAGCTCCGAAGCATTGGTGCCCTCTCCCCACAGGGGAGAGGGTGAGGGAGAGGGGCGTGAAAGCAGGGAATACCGCTGGCGCATGCCTGCGAACTGGTGGACCCGCAGCCGTCGCTACTTTCTCTACGTCGTTCGCGAGTTCACCGCGCTCCCTCTCGCGCTCTGGCTGCTCTGGCTGCTGGTCGAGATCAAACGCGCGGGTGACGGCCCGGCGCGCTACTCCCCGCACGGCTCGGCGGCGTTCGTCGTGTTCAGCGTCATCGTGCTGCTGTTCGCGCTGTACCACAGCTTCACGTTCCTGACCCTCGCCGGCACGATCATCCACCTCAGGTTCATCGACCGGCCGGTGCCGGCGAGCCTGATCGTTCTCTCCCAGTTCGCGTTGTGGGCGGTGGCCTCGGGGGTGATCGCGTTCGTCCTGATCTGGTTCGGCCGGTGATTCGCCGCCAGGCGCTGCTGCACCTCCTCTACTGGTTTGCGTTCGCGCAGGGCGGGGTGATAGCGGCCGTGCTGATCCCGGTGCACGTCCTCATCCAGGGCATCTTGGGCCCTCTGGGCGTGGTGCCCGTCGTCGACCGGCACTACGACACGTGGGTGAGGGTGCTGGGCAATCCTCTGGTGAAGCTGTACCTCCTGGTCCTCATCGCGGTGCCGTTCTTCCACTTCGCGCATCGCCTGCGCTATCTGCTGGTCGACCTCGGCGTGCCTGCCGCGAAGGGCGCCCCGGCGCAAGCCGTGTTCTACGGCGGCGCGGTCCTAGTGACGCTGGTCACGATCTGGGTGCTCCTGACGACAGTCCCGATCTCGTTCGGTTAGGCAGCCGTGTACACGGTTGAGGCGATTGGCGCGCCCGAGCTGGGCAACGCGAGCTTCGTGGTTGCGGATGCAGATCGCGGTGTCGGGCTGGTCATCGACCCGCTGCGCGACATCGAACGCTACCTGCACCTCGCGTCCGACCTGAACATCAAGCTCACGCACGCCCTCGACACGCACCTGCACAACGACTTCGTTTCGGGACGCCGTGAGCTCGAGGCGGAGGTCGGCGCCGACATCGGCGAGCTGGAATCGGGAGCGGAGATGACGCTCGGTGACATCACGCTGCGCGCGATCCACACCCCCGGGCACACGCCGGACCACAAGTCCTACCTGCTGAGCGAGGGCGGGCGGCCGCGCGCGCTGTTCTCAGGCGGGGCCGTGATGCTCGGCGCCATCGCGCGCACCGACCTCTTCGGGCCGCATCTTGCCGTGCACCTCGCGCTCGAGGCACTGAGCACGCTGCAGGTACGCCTGCGCGGATTGCCGGATGAGATCCGCGTGTTTCCGACCCACGGGGGCGGCTCCTTCTGCGGTACCGGCGGTCGCAGCGGCCACGAGACCACGCTTGGCCACGAACGCAAGACGAATCCTTTCTTCCAGACGACCGAGGTGATGCCGTTTCTCTCGCGCGTGCTCAACCAGCACCGCTATCCGACGTACTACCGCGACATGTCAGCGGTCAACCGGGGAGGAGCGCCGCTGATCGGCCCGACGCTGCCCAAGCTGACCAGGCTCACCCCAGATGAGGTGGCACGCATGATGGACGAAGGCGCGGCCGTGGTCGATGTCCGGGTGGGCCGCGACTACGATGGCGGACACATCCCAGGCAGCTACAGCATCGGGATTGACGGCCCGGTCAGCGCGTGGGTGGGCTGGCTGATCGCGCGCGGCCGTCCCATCATCCTGGCCGGCGGAACCGATGCCCACCACGCCACGGCACACCGCCAGCTCCTGCGGATCGGCTTCGATGGGATCGCCGGCGCGCTCGACGGCGGGATGGACGCCTGGCGGTCGAGTGGACGTGAGCTGTCCACCTTCGAGACGGTCGACGTCGAGGACATGGCGCAGTGGGTGCTCAGCGCCGAGCCGATGACGGTGGTCGACGCGCGCGACGAGCACGAGTGGGTGGCCGGGCATGTGCCCGGAGCGGTGCACATGTACGTGCCGGACGTGCCGCATCGCGCCAGCGAGATCCCCCACGACGCGCCGGTCGCGGTGCACTGCGCCTCGGGTTATCGCGCGGGCATCGCCGCAAGCCTGCTCGAGCAAGCTGGGCTGAAGCGGATCATCCACGTCAACGGCCAGTACTCGGACTGGGACCGCCTCTTCACCTCCCCGCTCGCCGGGGGCCGCGCCCCTGCGGGGCACGGAGGGGGTGGGGAGACCCGCGCTTCCTAGCGTTTGCGGGCTCGCCAGATCTCTTCCGACGGCCACTGCGTCGCCCACGCTGCCGGCACGAAGTTGTAGTGCGGGTGGTCGACCGAGTCTTCTGTCGCGTACAGCTGGCGATAGTCCAGGACGTCAAAGCCGGTGCGCCGCAGAAGCTGGAACAGCTCTGAAGCGCTGAGGTGAAATTCAGTCGCCTGCTCGCCTTCGGAGAACCAGTCGAGGCGGTGCATTCCCTTCAGCGGCCGCATCAAGCGCTCGGCGACCCTCTCCTCGTCGGGTGAGCACACCATCTCGAGGTCGGTGTTGCGCATGAAGATCAGCTCGCCGCCAGGCCGCAAAAGCCGTGCGGCCTCGGGGATCCAGCGGTACTGGTCACACCAGATCGAGGCGCCGTATTCCGAGAAGGCCACATCGAACGACGCGTCGGGAAGAGGCACGTCCTCGGCATTCGCCTCGATGAACTCCAGACCCAGGCCGAACTCCTCATTCATCGCTCGCGCGGTATCGAGCTGCGCCGGGGTGATATCGATGCCCACCACCCGCCGGGCGCCGTGCTTCTTCAGCCACGCGCCGAAGTACGCGGTGCCGCAACCGAGCTCGATGACGTCGAGCCCGTGGAGATCGGGAAGAATGCCGATCTCTGACTCGGGCGTTTTCCACACACCCCATGCGATCTCATCTCGAGACCACCTGTCGCGTGCTGTTCCGGCGGTGAACTCGGCGTTGGACTTCGTCCAGTGCGTGCGAGCGGTCAGCGCATAGTCGGGAAGGTCAGGCATCGGTTGTCGCGGCTTCGAGCAGGGCGGCGAACTTGCGCCGCGCCGCCTCGCGCCGGGTCGGGACATGCTCCCGCGGCCACATCCCTTCAGGCGGCCTGTAGCCCGCCAGGATCTGCCGCGCCACCGACACGCGATGGACCTCGTCCGGCCCGTCATAGATCCGCGCCGCGCGCGCGTGCCGGTACATCTCCTCGAGGGGCAGGTCGGCCGAGTACCCGAGCGAGCCGTGGATCTGGATCGCGCGGTCGATCACATCGTGCAGCACCTTTGCTCCATAGAACTTGATCAGCGAGATCTCTTTGCGCGCGGCCGAGGCACCCTCCGTATCGATCACCCAGGCCGCGTGCAGAGTCATCAGGCGCGCGGCCTGCATCTCGGCCGCGGAGTCGGCGATCCAGTTCTGCACCGTCTGGTGGCTGGCCAGCTTCTTGCCGAAGGACTCGCGCTGCAGCGCGCGCTCGCACAGCATGTCGAAAGCGCGCCGCGCCTGGCCGAGCCAGCGCATGCAGTGGTGGATGCGACCAGGTCCAAGCCGAGCCTGCGCGATCAGGAAGCCCTGCCCGCGTTCGCCCAGCACGTTGGCGGCGGGCACGCGCACGTTCTCGTAAAGGATTTCGGCGTGGCCGTAGCCGAACCGCTCGTGCTCGCCGGCGAGCGTCGGGATGTTGCGCACCTTCTTCAGACCCGGCGCGTCGGCCGGCACGATGAGCATGGACGCCCGCTCGTACGCATCGGCGTCCGGCTCAGTGACGACCATGGCGATCAGAAAGTCCGCGATCATGCCGTTCGACGTGAACCACTTGTGGCCGTTGATCACCCACTCGTCGCCTTGCAGCTCCGCGGTCGTCTTGAGCATCGTCGGGTCGGAGCCAGCCGTGTCGGGCTCGGTCATCGAGAACGCAGAGCGGATCTTGCCGTCGAGCAGCGGCTGGAGCCAGCGCTTCTTCTGCTCCTCGGTCCCGAAGTGGGCCAGGATCTCCGAGTTGCCGGAGTCGGGCGCCTGGTTGCCGAAGACGATCGGTCCCCAGACCGAGGCGCCCTCGATCTCGTGCATCAGCCCGAGCTTCACCTGTCCGTAGCCCTGGCCGCCCAGCTCGGGAGGCAGGTGCGTGGCCCACAGCTTCTGCCGCTTGACCTCCTCCTGGAGCGGGCGCACGGCGCGCGTGAACCCCCGCTCGTCCACCTCCAGGACCTCGAGCGGGTACACCTCGTCATGCATGAACCGGCGCATCCATTCGAGCTTTTTCTCGAACTCGGGTTCGGTCGAGAAGTCCCAGGTCACAGCAGCGCTATCCCCTCATCGATCATGCCGACGATCGTATCCGTCAACCCTTCGTACATGGGGTCCGGCCTCCTGCCGCGGCGGTGGAGCATCAGGTTGTAGCCAAAGATCGCCGCGTACTTGTAGAGGCTCATCGCCGCGTACCAGCGCATCTCGTCCGCCTCGACGCCGTAGACCCCGAACAGCTGGTCCACCGAGACACTGATCGCACCGCCCGGGTTGGGCGCGCCCTGGTACTGGCGCCGGATGGCCACGATGCACAAACAGCCGAGGTCGAGCAGGGGCTGCCCGATTTCGGCAATCTCCCAGTCGAGGATGGCCGCGACCTCGTGACCGCGGAAAAGCATGTTGCCGTAGTGGTAGTCGCCGTGGACAAGCGTCGGCCCGCGCACCACCGGGACCTGCGCGGCCAGCAGGCCGCCGAGCTCACCGGCGCGCGTGGTCAGCTCTTCGGGCGCGCGCTGCATCAACATCGCCCAACGCATCATCTCGACCTGCAGGCTGATCGGATCTTCGTCGCCGATCCCCGTCTTGTCGAGCGGGAGCGCCTGCAGCTTTTTCAAGACATCGATCGCCGCCGTCGCGATGTCGAGCGGTTTCTCTCGCTCCGCCGTTGGTTCGATGCGAAGGCCGTCGACGCGCTCCATCAGAACGAAGGGCCGGCCGTCGACGATAGGGTCGGAGCAGATGATCGGGACCGCCGGAGTGGGGAGGCCCGCATCGTGCAGCGCCGCCATGATGCGTCCCTGCCGCATCACGTCCGCCGTGCCGGCGATGCGGGCGTTGGGTGGCGGCAGGCGCAGCACGTACTTCTCCGTTTCAGTTGCGACGAAATACGTGAAACCGGAATGACCCTCGGGGATCGGCTCGATGCTCGTTACGCGCTGACCGAGCACAGCCTCGAGGTCGGTGCGGATTGGATCCTCCCGATTCATGGGCATATGCTCCTCCCCATTTATGGGGAGGTGGCGCGAAGCGCCGGAGGGGAGGAATCAAACCTGTTCATTCGAGATGCGCCGTATCCCCCAATGAACCGACCATGCGCCGCTCACCGAGCACGCGAACAGTGCTGATGCTCGTGTAGTAAGGCAGCAGGCGAAGGCTGCCAGGTTCCAACCGCATGACATCGGTGAGGCAGGCGAGGATCGAAGCCGCGTGGCAGATGAGGACCACGCGCTCGCCCTCGTGCTCGCGGACCACGTCTTCGATGACGCCGCGCATTCGAGCCGAAGCCGATTCAGATGTTTCCTGGAAATCAAGCGTCCCCTCTTCGGAGATCGTCAGCGCCATCTCGACGAGCCGTTGATCGACGCGGAAGTCCTCTGTGATCACACGAGCGGTTTCCATGGCGCGGCGGAGGGGACTTGAATACACCGCAGCGGTTTTCACGCGCTTCACACGCTCGGCGAGGCGTTGTGCCTGCTCGCGCCCCATCGCGCTGAGCGGCGGATCCTCAGCCTCGGTCATCTGGTGGTAGCAGTCGGCGTGGCGGACGAGCCAGACCTCCGTGACGCCTTCGACTCCGATCAAGAACAGCGCCTCGAGCGATCGCATGGCTCTGGTTACGTGCTCGGAGCCGGCGGCCACGGCTAACATTCGACCACATGCTCCGGTTGGTGGGCATCGTCGCCCTCTTCGTCCTCGCAGCCTGCAACCAGACAAGCGTCAAGGTGGGGCCATCGCCTTCGCCGGTCCTTGCGCAGGGAAACTGGAACCAGAACCTGACGCTCACCGGCGACGTGCCGGGTCAGATCACCTCAATCGTGCCCGACCAGGGCACTCAGCAGACCTTCTGCTCCGGAGCGAAGGCCCGCAGCGGAGACACTTGGTCGGACAGCTTCTACGCCAGCGTCGACTCGAGCGGGGACGAGTGGCAGCTGAACATCGTGATCGAAAACTTTCGCGGCCCTGGGACCTACCTGGAGAAGGACGTGAAGATGTCGCTGCAGGCGCCTGACAACTCCAAGGCCTGGCTGAACCAGGACGCCGATGCTGCGGCCAGCCTCGCGGCGGACAAGGTCACTTTCACAATGACGCGGAATCAGCAGTCGGGCACGATCGACGCCTTCTTGACCAACGCGATATCGGGCAAGCGGGGAGCCGAGCACATCGCGGGCAGCTGGAACTGCCGGGGCTGATCGCGATGGAGGTCCATTTCGACGGCCACTGCTTCGGCTGTGGCCAGCTGAACATGGACGGCCTGCGGCTGAAGTTCGAGCCGGGGCCGGGCGGGTCGGTCGCCTCCTACCAGGTCCCCGAGCGGTTCCAGAGCTGGGCCGGCATGGCGCATGGCGGTGTGGTGGCGCTGATGCTGGACGAGGCGGTGGGTTGGGCGGCGTGGCATGCGGGGCACCCGGGCGTCACAGGCCGGCTTCAGGTGAGCTACCGCCGCCCCCTGAAGCTGGGGGAGAAAGTGCGGATCATCGGCACGATTGAGAGAGTGCGCCGCAGCTTGGTCTACGTGAGCGCTTTCATCGAGAACAGCGACGACCACTCGCGGGTCGCCGACGCCACCGCCACCCTGATGGAGGTCAAGACCGTAGTCGACTCGATCCCCCGGTAGTCACAATTCGTTTCTGTAAAGTGGTCGGTTTCCCATGAGCAGCGCGGAGGTTCCTGTTTCGAGCCGGCAGCGGCTCCTGAACTCGCTGCGCACCGGCCGCGCGCTGCAGATCGGGGCGGCGGCCCTGATCGTGTTGGCCACCGCCATCGTATTGGCCGTCCTGTATGGCGACTTGCCGGAGGTCTTCCGGGTCAGCAACCAAGCGGTGCGGGACTTCATGCGCCACAACAGCTTCCTGGCAGGATTCGCCCTCCTGTACATCGAGGAGTCTGGCGTGCCGCTCCCTGCGCCCGGCGACGTGTTCGTGATGTACGTGGGCATCCACGTGCCGCACAACCTCGCGGCCTGGATCGCGGCGTGGCTGGGCCTCATCGTGGCCGTCGTGCTGGGGGCTACCAACCTCTTTCTGATTTCTCGGAAGTACGGCCGCCGTCTGGCCGAGAGCCAGTTAGCGGAGTACGTTCACTTGAGCCCGGAGCGCCTGGCCAAGGCGGAGCGGTGGTTCAAGCGCTACGGCGTGCTGGCGATCATCTTCGGCCGGCACATCCCTGGCTTCCGGATTCCGATCACGGTGGCCTGCGGGGTGTTCCGAGTCCCCTACCGACTTTTCGCCCCGAGCGTGGCGGTGTCCACGGCGATCTGGGCCGGCGTGGTGCTGATCATCGGGATCAAGTTCGGACCGCGATTGGCCGACCTGCTGCGGGCGCACAGTTATCTCTACTTCGCGTGGGGAGCGATCGTATTGCTCCTGGTTTTGAGCGTGTTCGTCCGGCAGCGGCTGCGGGCGGCAAGGTCCGGCACTCAGGAGAAAGCCGACCGGCCGGTAGAATCACCGGGTTCCTAAGAGCGCGACGTCGGGGGCTGGCGCAGTTTGGCAGCGCGCACGGTTCGGGACCGTGAGGCCCCGGGTTCAAATCCCGGGCCCCCGACCATTTGTCGAATACGAATCTGACATCGATCTTTGCGTCTAGCGTGAGCCCGCCTCGCCGAATGTAGTAACCATGTAGGCAAGCCGGCCCGAACGAGAGCACGTCTGAATGGTTGTGACTATCGCTGATGGCCCCGAGCTCACTTGGCGATGGGTCGGCTGCCTCTATCGACGAAGCGGTTCACCCAGTCGTACGTGAACAAGTGGAGGTCTGCGTCCCACGTGGCAAGGACAGCCGGCCCGGGACGCTGGTCGTCGATGCGGGGAGTCGGCCGCAGAGTGAACTAACCGTCTGCGGTTGGTCGCCGCAGGAAATCATCGGCTACCTTACAGGCACGAACTCAACACGGGGAGGTGACCGATGAGGGCGATTGTGGTGACGGATCAGGCTGCGGGAACGGCCGGGATGAAGTTAGTGGAGCGGCCCGAGCCACAGGGGGCGTCGCTCGCCAGCCTCTCGGGCGCGAACTACGGCGATGTCGTTGTTCAGGTTCATGCGTCGGGATTCACCGGGAATGAGCTGTCGTGGCCCTCGACCTGGATCGACCGCCTAGGCCGTGACCGCACGCCTTCGATCCCCGGCCACGAGCTGGCCGGAGTGGTCACCGCCCTCAGCTATGGAACGACGGGGCTGTCGGTGGGGCAGCGGGTGTTCGGCCTCACGGACTGGACTCGCGACGGCACGCTGGCGGAGTATGTAGCCGTCGAGGCACGCAACCTCGCACCGCTGCCGGGCGATGTTGACTTCACGGTGGGCGCGGCCCTTGTGATGTCGGGCCTGACCGCGTGGCAAGGGCTGTTCGAGCACGGCCGCCTTCGTGCGGGGCAGAGCGTCCTTGTGCACGGTGCGGCCGGCGTAGTCGGTTCGATGGCGACCCAGCTCGCACGTGAGGCCGGCGCGTACGTCATCGGCACCGGGCGCGCTGCCGGCCGTCAGACGGCTCTCGACTTCGGCGCGCAGGAGTTCGTCGACCTCGATAGCGACGCCCTGGAAGATGTCGGCGGGGTCGATCTGGTTTTCGATGTCCTCGGCGGCGACATCGCGAAGCGGTCTGCGGGCATGATTCGCGCCGGAGGAACGCTGGTGACCATTACCGGCCCGACCGAGGCGCGGCCTACTGACGGCTTGACTATCGACTTCGTCGTTGTACCCGATCGCGCCCAGTTGAGTGAGCTCGTCCAGCGGGTCCGGGATGGTCGGCTGCGGACTAACATCGGCAACGTGGCTGCCTTTGACGATGCGGTTGCCGCCTTCAACCCGACCGAGCGGATCAAGGGAAAGACGATCATTCGCGTTCATCCGTGAGAACTCGGGGATTGCCTATCGCCCACGCCGTATTTTTTCCATGACTTCGCGAATAGTGCTTGAGCATCGACGATGCCTGCGAGGTGATGGCTCGACCCGACCTCCAACGTTTCTGCGTCTCTGGCTCCCTAGAGCGTGAGCCGTCGTGGACATGGAGGGACGCGTTCACGGCGCAGAGCGACTAAGCGTCGTAGATGCGTCGATTATGCCGGACGTCCCCTCTGGGTTTACGCACTTTCCGACGATCATGATCGCGGAGCGCTTATCAGAGAGGCTAGTGGCCTTCGTCTAGTTCGGCCATTCTCGAAGCCGTTCTGGACCTTTGCCGGGCACAGCCGGGGCACAGAGTCCCGGAACCAGGAGGATCTGGGAGGACCCGGAAGGACACGAAGCAGACAGCAATCAAATACGAGCGGACACTTGAGGAGCCGCGAGGATACTGGAGGACACGTCTCTAACACGGTTCGGGACCGTGAGGCCCCGGGTTCAAATCCCGGGCCCCCGACCAAAATCCGAATACGATCCAGGTGTCACGGCTGGGTCTGGGCGCGGGGCAGCTTTCATGCCGGCGCAAGGGGCTCCAGTGGCCGGCCTGTTTGGTTGCTGACCGGCGCGCCGTCATGGCCGCGACCCGTACGATGCCTTGGTGTTCAAGCAGGTGCATGACGTTCACGACGGGCTCAGGATCGTCTTCGTCACCACGAATCTACCTCGACGGTGCGGAATCGCCACGTTCTCAGCGGACTTGATGGGCGCGGTCAAAGCGGCCGATTCGCGCGTCAGATGCCGGGTGGCGGCGATCGATGAGCCCAACGAAGTCCGGCCTTATGGCGGCGAGGTGCGCTGGCGCATCAGGCAGGGGGACGCGAAAAACTACTGCATGGCCGCCGAAGCGATCAACCGCTCAAACGCCGACGTCGTCAATGTACAGCACGAATTTGGGCTTTACGGAACATGGACGGAAGGCGTCTATGACGATCATTTGCGCCCCTTCCTCGAAGCCTTGCGGAAGCCCGTCGTGACCACGCTGCACACTGTGCCACCCGATCCGACGCCTTCGATGCGAGAGGCGATCCGCTCGGCGATTCGGCTCAGCGCCGCGACCGTCGTGATGGCCGACGCGGCGGCTGGCATCCTCGCGGACACGTATGGAATCGCAGACGTGCCTGTTGTGATACCGCATGGCATGCCTGCGATCCATCCCCACGGCCGAGTCCGGATGAAGGAGAAGCTCGGCGTGCCGGGCCGAACGATCATCTCAACGTTTGGCCTCGTGGACCCCCGGAAGGGCATCGAGTTCATGATCGAGGCAATGCCGGCGATCGTCGCTGGCCATCCGGCGGCCCTCTACCTCGTCGCGGGTCAGACCCACCCCGAGTTGCGTCGCCGCGATGGCGAGGTCTACCGCAACCAACTCATCGAGACGGTCAAGCGCCTCGGTCTCGAGAACAATGTTTCGTTCATCGATGAATACATGGCGCAACGGGACATCATCGAGCTGCTCCTTGCCAGCGATGTCTATGTCACGCCGTATCTCGACCCGAGGCAGATCACGAGTGGCACCCTCGCGTACGCGCTCGGGGCTGGGAAGGCGATTGTCTCGACTGCCTACCTGCATGCCCAGGAGGCCCTGGCTGACGGCCGGGGAATCCTGGTCCCGTTTCGGCATTCGGCCGCCCTGGCCGAGGCGGTCAACTCCCTGCTCGAGCACCCGGACCGTAAGCAAGCACTCGAGAGCGCCTCCTACGCCTACGCCGCCGACATGTCGTGGCCACGTACGGGAGAGCACTGGCTGGCACTGATGCGACTGGTGGCCTTCTCGTCGCGGGTGGGATCCGGCAGTTCGGCCGCATGACGATGGCCCCAGTCGAAGTGCTCGCGCACCGCCTCGACAACAACCCGATCTTGACGAGCGCCGACGTCGCGCCGTCGCAGGCAGCTCTCGAGGTGGTCTCGGTCTTCAACGCTGCCGCGGCCAGGATCGGAGACGAGACGATCCTGTTGTTGCGAGTCGCCGAGCGCCCGCGCGCGATGACCGGCCTCCTGGCCGCAACTGCACGCACACTGGATCTTGGCGCTCCGCACGAAAGGCTCGAGCCGGTACCGCCAGGCACGCTGGGTGAAGATGTGATAGGGATCGCATTTCTCGATCCTGCAACTGAACCCCGCCGTGTGGTCGTCGCGTACGTTCGCAAGGATTTGCCCGGGCTCGACCTCAGCGATCCGAGGTCGATCCAGGTCACCAGGCCTCCAGCCAAGCCGGGTGCCAAGGGGGAAGTCAGGGACTATCTAACGCAGATATCGCATCTGCGCGTGGCTCGCAGTTTCGACGGGGCTCACTTCGTGGTCGATCAGCTGCCAGCGGTCGTCCCCGCGAACTCATTCGAGGAATACGGCTGCGAGGACCCTCGGGCCACGTTGATCGATGGCATTTGGCACATCACTTATGTATCGGTGGGCTCAGTGGGCATCACGACAAGCCGGCTTAGCACGACCGATTTCAGGTCCTTCGAGCGCCACGGGCTCATGTTCTTGCCTGACCACAAAGACGTCGTGCTTTTTCCCGGCCGCGTACAAAACCGCTATGTGGCGCTGACCCGTCCCATGCCCGCTTCCTTTAATCGTGTCCTAGGAATCTGGATCGCATTTTCAGATGACCTCGTGGGGTGGGGTGGGCACCGGCCACTTGCGCTGCCCCGGCCCGGTATGTGGGACGGACTCCGGACCGGCGCGGGCACTGTCCCGTTTCGCGTCCGTGAGGGCTGGCTCGAGCTGTACCACGGAGTCGACTCCGAAGGCCTTTACGCGATGGGCGCGCTGCTCATGGACGCGGAGGATCCCGCGCGCGTCATCGCCCGTTCGCCGGAACCGATCCTCACTCCTGACCAGGACTACGAGCAGTCGGGCTTCTACCGCAACACAGTCTTCTCTTGCGGGCATGTTCCGCTCGACGATGGTGCAGATCGGATCCGGATGTACTACGGCGCTGCAGACTCTCGTATGGCCGCGGCTGACTTCGATGTGAACGAGATCGTCGCCTCGCTGGCACCTTGCTGAGGCAGCTCGCTGCGCTGACTCGTCCAGTGCCGGCTGCTGGGCCCCGGGCACTGGCTCTCGCGGTATACGCCGGTGCGATGGGCGAGCACTATGAAGCCCGCGAAAGCGGGGTGGAGGGGGTCGCCTGTGTGGACGACGCGGCACGCGCCAGCTCCCTGTTGTACAGGCTCTGGGCAGCCACCGGAAATGAGGCGCTTAAGCAGTGGGCGGAAGGGCTTCTCGACTTCGTCCTTTGGATGTATGCCGGCGACGGTCTGTGGCACAACTTCATCTACAACTGGGAGGGCGTTCGGAACGTCGACGGTCCGACTTCGGCGAAGGGGATCAACTTTTGGCAGGCGCGCGCGACCTGCGCCCTCGTCGAGGCAAACCTTGTCCTGCACCTGGACTGTGCACCACATGTCTTGACCCAGGCTCTTGACGTGGCCCAACATTCCGCGCCCCCGTCAGATGTGCGTGCGGTCCACGCCCTCAGCGTGTTGGCGCTTCTCGAGCGGGCGCCTGACCCCCGGATCACGATGCGCCTGGAGACCTGGTGCGATGAGCTGGCCGCGTGTCAACGCGACGGGATGCTGATGAATTCGCCGGACGAGCGTGGCCGGCCTCACCTCTGGGGGCACGTGCAGGAGGCGGTGCTGGCCGACGCGTCCGTTGTACTCGATAGGGCCGATTTGCGTTCCCTGGCCGTGACCAGCGCGGAAGCTGTGTTCGCCGAGGTCATCGAATCTGGCTTCGACCTCCCGCACGTCCACAGCTACGAGGTGCAGTCGGCGATATTCGTCATGGACCGGCTGGCCGACGTCACCGGCCAACCGCGCTTTGCGGACAAGGCCCAGAAAGCGCGGAGCTGGTTTGACGGGCGCAACCCGGCCGGCGCCGCCGTGTATGACCGGGCAACGGGCCGCGTTGCCGACGGGCTCGACGATGGGCGCGTTAGCGATCGTTCGGGTGCTGAGGCGAACATCACGGCTTGCCTTGCGCTGCAGGGCAATCCTGGGGTGCTCTCGCTGGCTCGAAGCTGGACGCGAGTCTGGTAATTGCCAGCGGTCGCGATTCACGGGTCGAAGTCGCCTCGTTCTTGGGCCGAACTCAGGCCGGCCCGAGAGGACGATCACCGACACTCGCCTGCAGGCGTCGGTGGACCGCAGGCTCCGGATGGAAGCAATGTTGTCTTGGACGCCGGCGACGAGGTGAGTGAGGATGACATGCGGCATTGACTGCCTGGCTCGACTCAAACCTTCGGCTCCCTACCGGCGATGCCTGGAAATTGTCCAGGCTGCTTCCGGCGCAGCGGACGTCCCGCAGAAACCTGCCCGAACTCGGCGTCAGCCGCTCCGATGAGAGACTGATCGGCCCGCCGGCGATCGTCACTTGGTTCGCGTTACGGAAACCGCGGCCCTCTCCTACGGCGCCGAACGCCGGGTTATTCCGGGGGATGAGGCTCAGTCGCCGCCCCGTGGAGGTCACAGCCGTGTCACGCATTTGCGGAACCCAGCGGATACAGGAGGACACGAAAGGACATGGCGAGGTCGGCGGCTGAGTACGGGAGGACACTGGAGGAGCCCTGGGAAATGGGAGGACGCGACATTAGGCCGGTTCGGGAAAGTGAGGCCCCGGGTTCAAATCCCGGGCCCCCGACCAATCCCCTACGCGCGCGTAGAGCGAAACGCCTTAACTTTGGTCGTGTGCGGATCGTCCAGTAGCTGCTTGTACTGTGACGATTCAACGGCGATCAGCGCGATTTTGCCTGCAACGTTGTTGTGAATGCCCCAGCCGTAGCGCTTTGCCAGCGGCGACACCCGCAGGTGCGGATGGCCCTTGCTCAAGAATTTCTTGCGTTCCTTGGGCCAGATATCCTTTGGGATGTCATGGAGGACGGCATATGTCTCAAAAGCGATGTCTTCTTCGGTGTGACTATATGGATGCTTGACGAGGATCTCGTACTCAACCACCGCCTTGGTTTTCTTGCCACCTCTTGCCAGTGGCACCTGAGCTTTCTTGGTCGGACAGTCATCTGCGACTTCTATTAATGTGTCGAAGTAGTTCATGACCTAAGCCGGACCACCTCGTAGATGAGAAGAGCGAGATCGTCGACCGTCCTGGTGCTGACGAGGCGCATGGGTTTCTTTTCACTGCTATCGCCGAAGAGGCGCTCGCCCTCCCCAAGCACGACTGGGTAGATCATCAGGCGCAGCTCGTCCACAAGGTCGTGCTCTATTAGCGTGTGCCAGAGTTGGAAGCTAGCGGCGACAAGGATTTCGCCATCTAGCTCTCGCTTCAGCTTCGAGACCTTGTTGATCACGTCGCCCCTTATTACCGTCGTGTTGTTCCAGACGGGAGCATCGAGAGTCGAGGAAACGACGTACTTGGGAAAGCTGTTCAACCTGTCCGCGAACGGGCCACTTCGGGATGGCCACCGCGCGGCCAAGAACTCGTAGCTCCGCCGGCCCAGCAGAAAGGCCTTGGCGCCCAGCGCCTCGTCGAGCGCAACTTTGGCTGCCTCGTCGCGACCCTGTCCGCCGATAAGACCGACCCAGCCGCCGCGGCTGAAGCCCTCGACGCCCGCCGGGTCCTGGATGACTCCGTCGAGCGAGACGTTCTCACTGACAACAATCCTTGCCGTTGCGCTTCTCCTTGCCGCTGGTCGGCTAGGCAGATCGACGTCTATACGAAGATTCGCCTAAACCTCGACGCGCCCACCAATTGGTTCACAACTTGATCCTCTCGCCGGTAAAGCCATCCGCGAGCCCGAATTTCGTCACCTGCCGTATCACAGCCGTATCACTCATTCGCGGCACCGGACGGCTATAGGGGGTCACCATAGGACACCAAGCCGGTCGATTTCGTAACCGTGAGGCCCTTGACTTCGATCCCGAGCTCGAGAGCAGCCGGCCCCTCGTGGCTGGGCGCCACCATTCCGAGGCTGGCGTGAGGCCAGAGCGGGAGCACGCCACGTTAGCCGTCGCGTGAAATCAAACGGGGAGTCCAAAGCGATCCATTCCTACGGAATCCATGGCGATGTGAAAACGCCAAGGACGAAACTACGCAGCTGCGCGGACTACGAACGCGAGTCTGACAGCGCCACGCGATACAGCCGCCAGCGGTCGGGTACGCCTGCCAGTTTTCGCTGGCCGCGGTCTTGGTACAAGAAGCCTGACCCGGCGACGAGATCCTTAACCGTTTGAGAGACAAGGACTTCGCTCGCAGCGGCATGCGCTGCGACCCGAGCACCAATCGAGACGGTGAGACCGGCCGCCTTCCCATCGATCAGTTCGCACTCTCCTGTATGGATTCCGGCGCGGATCTGGATCCCCAGTTCCCGCACACGCTCGGTGATCTCGAGCGCACAGCGGATGGCGCGGGCGGGCCCGTCAAAGGTCGCGTAGAAGCCGTCGCCGGCAGTATCGTTCTCGACCCCGTGCCAGCGCGTCAGCGCGTCCCGCACCATTCCATGGTGGTGCTCGACGAGCTTTTTCCAGGCGTGATCACCAAGGGCGGCCTGCTTCTGCGTGGAACCGACGATATCGGTAAACAGAACGGTAGCGAGTACAGTCTCCAGTTCCGGAGGTCTAGGTTCCAGGCCGAGAAACGGATGGAGAACCCCAACAACCTCGTCGATGTCATCGGGGCCGAAGTCGCCGGACACCGGTGTGACCGTGGCATGAGGAATTAGCGAAGCCATGTACGTGGCGACATCCACCTTGCGTGGATATCGTTTCCGGGGGACCAGCAGTGTCGGCGCCTGAACCGAAGGCAGAACTGCTCGCACATCGGTCTCGTACCAAATGTGGTCGAGCTCGCGGGCCATGTCCGGTGTGGCGGTATGACGGCTCATCACGCCCGCCATCAGCCTCTGCTCCGGCGAGAGCGCCAGGCCTGCGGCCGCCTCCGCCTCTGCCCAGGCTTCTCCGTATTGGTTGGTGCCCCAGAGATCGAGCGAGCGTTCCTCGCGTTCCACGTAGTTGTCGCTGACGCCCCACGGGAAGTCCGGGGCCCACACCACCCGAGGGAACGGCTCCAGCCAAACGATCGAGCGGACACGTTGCGGCTCGGTTGCGGCAAGCATCACGTTCGGAGCACCGGCTTCATTGATGCCTCCGAGGACCGGGCACTGCGATCCAACTTCGTCCAGGACGAGGCGCAGATCACTCACTCGCGTCTCCAGGTTGGGTGCGGCCACGTTACGGCTCGAAAGTCCTGTGCCGCGGCGGTCATGAAGGATGAGCCGGAAGGAGGAGGCAAGGGCCCGCAACAGCGGACCGGTCAGTGGCCATTCCCACGCCAGATCGACATTGCCGGTGAAATCAAACCCCCAGGCAAGGTCGATCGGTCCCTCACCCGCGACCTGATAGGCGATGTAAACGCCGTCTGGTGTTCGTGCGTATCGGGTGTCACGGATCTGCATGATCTGATGACCGAGGCTATTTAGAGGTTCGCACAATGCCCGAAGCGTGCGCCCGGCTTCTCGGCCGATGTGCGGCGGCGTAGATTCCGATTAGTTCTCAACCCGGGAGGCGTCTATTCCTATATGAAGACACAGAAGCTCGTAACCCCCGAGTCCGAGATCGTCTATGACGTCCGCGGCCCGCTGCCCACCGCCGACGGACGTCCACCGCTGTTCATGATCGCCCAGCCCATGGACGCCAGCGGCTTCAGCACATTGGCGTCGTACTTCCCCGACCGCACCGTGATCACCTATGACCCGCGCGGCCTCGGCCGCAGCATCCGCAAAGACGGCCGGGTCGAGAACGCACCCACCGTCCAGGCAGACGATGTGCACGCCGTCATCGAGGCTCTCGGCGTCGGCCCTGTCGAGATGTTCGCGAGCAGTGGCGGCGCGGTTACTGCGCTCGCGCTCGTGGTGGCATACCCCAACGACGTGACCTGCCTGGTGGCACACGAGCCGCCCCTCCTTACAGTGCTTCCAGACGCGCAGGCGGCCGAGCGCGCCCGCGCCGGCGTTCGGGACGCGTATGAGGCCAAGGGGTCGGGTGCCGGAATGGCGGCCTTCATCGCAATGACGTCGTGGCGGGGGGAGTTCACCGACGATTACTTCGCCCGGCCCGCGCCGGATCCCGCCCAGTACGGGATGACGACCGAGGACGACGGCTCGCGTGACGACCCGCTGCTCTCCGATCGTTCCTCGGCAGTTACCAGCTATCGCCCCGACTTTGCCGCGCTGGCCGCGGCGCCGACCCGCATCGTGATCGCCGTGGGCGAGGAGTCCATGGGCACAGTCACCGGACGTGCGTCGGTGGCCACCGCCGAACTACTTGGTCAGCAGCCGACGGTGTTCCCCAGCCATCACGGTGGCTTCATGGGCGGCGAGTCCGGATACCCCGGCCAACCCGAAGCCTTCGCCCGCAAACTGCGCGATGTCCTCAACAAGGACAACTGACGCAGTGAGCTTCACGCGTGAAGGGAGCGATCGACCAGCCCCACGAAGCGCGCCAGGCCGAGGCGACCACCGGTCCAATCGGGGCAAGATGAACCGACGATGCATCTGAACCTAGCCGCTGTTGTCGTCGCCGGCATTGCCGTGTTTGTGTTCGCGGCCGGGTACTACGTTGCGCTGGCTGAACCTCGAAGGCGCCTGAGCTCCGCGGCGGCCGCCCAGCCGCGCAGGCCCCCGCCATGGCTGATGGGTCTCGAGCTGGTCAAAAGCCTCGTCGTAGCGGCAGTGGTCGCCGGGCTCGTGAGCATCGGTGGCATCACCAGTGTCGCATCCGCGCTCCTGCTAGCGATTGTGCTGTGGATCGCGTTTCCACTCGTGCTGCTTGTCGGTTCAGTCACACAGGAGAACGTGCCTTGGAAGCTCGGAGCGATTCATGCTGGCGATTGGCTTGCCAAGCTCGTGATCATCTCGATCATCGTTACTCTCTGGCGTTAGCGAATGAGGGGCCACAGACGGCTTGGCTCAACGTCTTCGTTCGGCCCCTGGTCCAGAGTCGTTCCGGGTCACACGCGGGTCACAGATGCCTGCGCCTTTCAGCCAGCTCGATGCGATATTTGCCGTATGCGAGACTTTGATCGGAGGCTGTGAGGATCTTTGTCGGACATTACTTCACTGCACACTGCCCTCGTTTCGCGAATCCTCGAAGGGGAAGGCCAAGCGTCGCCTGAGATCCGCCGCGCGGCCTTCGACAACGAGGGGCTCGCGGAGCCCGTGCGCACATTCGTGGATAAGGTCGCACACGACGCACGGATGGTCACCGATGCGGATATAGGCACGCTGAGGAAAGCAGGCCTGAGCGAGGACCAGATCTATGAAATTGTGGTCTGTGCCGCGATTGGCCAAGCCACTCGTCAGTACCAGAATGCGCTCGCGGCACTCAGCGCCGCAACCGGGAGAAATTGAAGCATGCGTCTCGCCATCCTCGATCACGGACATGGAGTCCGAGCGAAGGCGATGTTCGCTCTCATCCGAGTCTTCTCGGGGCATCCGGTGGTGGATGCGGTCAAGTTGGCCCTTTATCGCCCCAGCTTCTATCGCGGGGGAGGCCTCACCCAAGAGGCAATGCGCGGACCATCGGATTGGTCGGTCGCGGACCGCGAGCTCATGGCCGCTTTTGTCTCCAAAGTGAACAACACGGAGTTCTGCATAGCGGCCCACACGGCAACGTCTGCGCTCGCATACAAGGATGGCGCAAAAGTTTCCGCGGCACTCGCCGATCTGGAGACAGCCCCTCTCACCGAGCCCCTCCGTTCGACGCTGCGCATGCTGGGCAAGCTAACTCGCGAGAACAATGTGGATGTCGACGACATAAGCAGGGTGTTGGCCGCGGGCGTGTCAGAGCAACAGATCAAAGACGCCCTCGCGGTCGCACTTGCGTTCAATGTGACCGACCGATTGGCCGACGTCTTCGATTTCGCGGTTGACGACTCTGCGGCTATCAAGGCTGGCGCAAAGTACCTGCTCGCGCGGGGCTACCGATAGCTTCTGACCTGGGTCGTTGAGCGAACTGAGCCGTCGCCTACAACGCAAATCCGCCATCGACCAGGCTCAAGTGCCCGGCCGAAAGTATAGGTCCGCGGCGTTGCCGTCAGGGTCGCGAAGCTGCGCGCAGCGCTGCTCAAGAATGCACCAGCGACGGGGCACAGACGGGGCACAGATTCCCGGAACCAGGGGGATCTAGGACACGGACGGAGACCAAGGAGCGGCACTTTGAGTTCAGGCGGGCATCTGGGGAGCCGCGGGGACACAGGAGGACAGGCAACCGACACGGTTCGGGACCGTGAGGCCCCGGGTTCAATTCCCGGGCCCCCGACCAAACTGCTCTTACTTGAACCGGGCATATGGCGCGGGAAGGCCGTGATGTACCCGCAGGCCGCAATGTAAGCGTCGACGGTCCGCTCAGCTGCCGTCACGCTTGTGCTGGTTGAGGCTGAACCAGTTCCCGGAATCGTCGCGAAACAGGGCCTCGATGCCGTAGGGCCGCTCTGCTGGCTCCTGCAGGAAAGTGACGCCCCTGCCCTTCAGCTCTTTGTAGTCGGTCTGGATGTCGTCGGTCTCGATGACACCGGCGCCCATCACGCCCTTGGCGACCAGCCGGAGGAGCGCATGGGCGTCCTCCTCGTTGAACATCGGCGGCTGAGGGCGGGCGAGGAGGATGTTGAGGTCGGGCTGGTCCTTCGGGCCGACCGTTAGCCAGCGGAACCCGTCCAGGATCGCGTCGTTGCGCACCTCGAAGCCGAGCTTCTCCGTGTAGAAAGCCTTGGCGCGGTCTTGGTTTTCGACGAACACGTTCACGTGCGACAGCTTCTTGATCATGGCTCCGACGCTACCGCGCGCCCATCGTCGGTGCTACTTCCGGATTGCTGACTTCTGGCGAGACCGGGCCGCGTCCACATGAGGACGATGCAGCCCGGGATGGGTGGAGTGCCGGCAGAGGCATTCCGATACTCGGTCGGCGACATGCCCACGAGGTCGCGGAAGCGCGAGCTGAACGAGCCGACGCTCTGGAACCCGACCAGGAAGCAGATCTCGGTGATCTCCTGGCTGATCGCGCGCACCGGCCTTGACGTGGATTCGATAAAGCCGCCCGCCGGGGGCGTGCCCCTGGCTGGAACGCCGGTGTCGTGGCTGCGGCTCGAGAATCGGCGGTGGCTTCTCGTCTGGCACTACGACCGACGTCACACGAACACTTGCGGGTCTGAGTCTCGGGCCGAAGTCCCGGCCGAAGCTAACCGATGCACCTGCAACCCGAACATTCCGAAAAGCACGCGGTCGGCGACGAGGCCATACCAACGCGAGATCGCAGAAGTAATCGCCCACAGCTGCACCTGCCAACGGCCTCAGCGCCTGCGGATCAGTCGGTTTTCTCGGCATGGTCCTCGCGGGCGACCAGCCGCCCTCGAGCACGCAGAGCGGTTTCGCGGGCGCCGACCGAAAGTCCGGGTGCTCGGCGTGTCTACAGTCGTTACACGCATTCGTGGAACTGTCTTGAGTCACGAAATTGGCAGGGTCGGCGTGTGTCGCAAGCCGATCCCCTAACGGCCACGGGATCCTTGGGTGGCCCGAGCCCGCGCCGATCCGAGGTCGGGTATTCAGCGCCCGGTCTCGTACCTGGCCAGGAGCACGCCGTCGGGAAACGTCCGGGTCTCCACCAGGTTCAGGTTCACCCTGTTGTCCAGGGCCGTGAAGAACGGCGTGCCGCCGCCCACCAGGACCGGGTGGGTGACCATCGCGTACTCGTCGATCAGCCCGGCCCGCATGGCCGCCGCGGCGAGGGTGGCGCCGCCGACGTCCATGGGACCGCCATCCTCAGTCTTGAGCCGGGTGATCTCGGTGACAGCGTCGCCGGTGACCA
>Ga0209160_1000465_pt1 | contig 32875 bp, 32 predicted proteins | sample GraSoiAngelo_153_FD_186167 | JGI IMG/M metagenome (GOLD analysis project Ga0209160, IMG submission 186167) | Grasslands soil microbial communities from the Angelo Coastal Reserve, California, USA - 14_1009_12_40cm (SPAdes) (version 2) | ecosystem: Environmental > Terrestrial > Soil > Grasslands ...
GACGAGGCCACCACACTCGGCGACCTCGCCGACCTGGTCGCCGCGTTCTCGCTCAACGAGGTCCTGCCGTTCATGGTGGAGGACCTGGGCGCGAAGGCCGACACCGCGATCCCCGAGCGGCAGCGGCGCACCTCGCCCTACCTCACCCACCCGGTGTTCCACCGCTACCGCTCCGAGACCGAGATGCTGCGCTACATCAAGCGGCTCGAGGCGCGCGACCTGTCGCTCACGTCGGCGATGATCCCGCTCGGCTCGTGTACGATGAAGCTCAACGCCACCACCGAGATGGTGCCACTTTCATGGCGCGAGTTCAACCGGCTGCACCCCTTCGCGCCGCGCGAGCAAGCCACCGGGTACCGGACGCTGTTCCGCCAGCTCGAGGACATGCTGTCCGAGATCACGGGGTTCCCGAGGGTGTCGCTGCAGCCCAACTCCGGCGCCCAGGGGGAGTTCACCGGGTTGCTGGTGATCCGGGCGTACCACCGCTCGCGCGGTGAAGGCCCTCGCACCACGTGCCTTATCCCCACCTCGGCGCACGGCACCAACCCCGCGAGCGCGGTGATGGCCGGGCTCTCCGTAGTCCCCGTGCAGTCCGACGCCCGTGGCAACATCGACGTCGCCGACCTCCGGGCCAAGGCCGCCGAGCACCGCGACACGCTCGCCGCCTTGATGGTCACCTATCCCTCGACCCACGGCGTGTTCGAGGCGTCGATCCGTCAGATCTGCGAGATCGTGCACGCGCACGGCGGGCAGGTCTACATGGACGGCGCGAACATGAACGCGCAGGTGGGGCTGTGCCGGCCGGCCGACTTCGGCGCCGACGTGTGCCACTTGAACCTCCACAAGACGTTCGCCATCCCCCACGGCGGCGGTGGACCGGGCATGGGACCGATCTGCGTCGCGGCGCACCTCGCGCCGTTCCTCCCGGACCATCCGGTGGTGCCGCTGCGCCAGGAGCAGCCGTGCGGCACCGTGGCGGCGGCCCCGTGGGGGAGCGCGTGGGTCCTGCCGATCTCCTGGGCCTACATCGCGCTGCTCGGGCGCGAGGGACTCGTGCAGGCCACGAAGATCGCGATCCTCAACGCCAACTATGTCGCGCACCGCCTGGCGCCGCACTACCCGCTGCTCTACACCGGCCGCAGCGGACTCGTGGCGCACGAGTGCATCATCGACTGCCGCCCGTTCAAGCAATCCGCCGGCATCGAGGTGGAGGACATCGCCAAGCGGATCATCGACTACGGCTTCCACCCGCCCACGGTCTCGTTCCCTGTGGCCGGCACCCTGATGATCGAGCCCACGGAGAGCGAGTCCCAGGAGGAGCTCGACCGCTTCTGCGACGCCCTCATCGCGATCCGGGCGGAGATCCGCGAGGTCGAGCAGGGCAAGCAGCCGCGCGGCAATAACGTGCTCACCAACGCGCCGCACACCCTCGCGGACGTGATCGCCGACGGCTGGGAACGGCCTTACGCACGCGAGCGCGCGGCCTTTCCCGCGGCGTGGACGCGCCAGCACAAAGTCTGGCCGGCCGTGGGACGCGTGGACGGCGCCTACGGCGACCGCAACCTGGTGTGCGTGTGCCCGCCGATGGACGTGTGCGCGCTTGCTGCTGACTGAGGCGGAAGGTTGGAAGGTCGGAACGTCGGACGGGGTGTTCCACCTCCCAACCTTCCACCTTTCGATCGACGTCACCGGCCGCTCCGGCGCCCAGAACATGGCCCTCGACACGGCCCTCCTCGCGGAGGCCCAGTGCAGCGGTCGCGCGTTCCTGCGGCTGTACCGGTTCGACCCGCCCTGCCTCTCCTTCGGACGTCACGAGCCTGCCCGGTCGCGCTACGACCGCGCCGCGATCGCGCGGCTCGGGCTCGACGTCGTGCGCCGCCCGACGGGCGGCCGCGCCGTGTGGCACGAGCACGAGGTCACCTACGCCGTCGCCGCCCCGATCGTGGCGTTCGGCAGCCTCCGCGAGGCCTACCGCGCGATCCACGGGACGCTCAACGCCGCGTTGCGCACGGTCGGGGCGAACGCGACGCTCGCGCCTGACCGTCCGACCGTCCGACCGTCCGACCGTCCGGCTGCCTGCTTCGCGACGTCGGCCGGCGGTGAGGTGCTCGTGGACGGGCGGAAGCTGGTCGGCTCCGCGCAGCTGCGGGAAGGCGCGGCGTTGCTGCAGCACGGGTCGATCTTGCTGGACGGCTCGCAGGAGATGATACGGCGGGTGAGCAGGGAGCAGGGAGCAGGGAGCGGGGAGACCACGCTGTCGGCCGTGCTCGGCCGCCCGGTCTCGTTCATGGAGGTCGCCCAGGCCATCGTCGCGACCTGGGACGGGCGGCTCGAACCGTCCGACTGTCCGACTCTCCGGCCGTCCGGCTTCGGCGACCCCGCCTGGACCTGGCGCCGCTAGGCGCGCGGTAGAATCTTTGGCGCCATGCCGACCAGACCACCTGACCGCCTGATCGCCCGACTCTGGGTCGCGGGCGTGCTGTTGCTCGCCGCCCTCGCGTCGTGCGCGCGGCGCGGCGCCTGCACCGGGGACTACTGCGGCACCGTCGTGATCGCGGCCGCGGGCGAGCCCGACATCTTGCTGCCGCCTGTGACGGAGCTCTCCCCCAGCCGCGACGTGTACGACCAGGTGTTCCTCAAGCTCGCCGACCTGGGGATGTCGGGGAACACGCTCGGCGACGAGGACTTCCAGCCGCAGCTCGCCGAGCGGTGGGAATGGGCCGGGCCGGTCACGCTCGTGTTCCACCTCGATCCGCGAGCGCGCTGGCAGGACGGGCGCGCGGTGACCGCGGCGGACGTCGTGTTCACCTATGACGCCTATACCGACTCGCTGGTGAACTCGCCGCACCGCTCGACGCTGCGCTTGATCAGCGCCGTCACGGCGCGGGACTCGCTCACGGCGGTGTTCCGATTCCGGGAGCGCTACCCCGAGATGTTCTACGACGCCGTGTACCAAATGCGCATCCTGCCGGCCCACCTGCTCCGGACGATTCCGCGTGACCAGTGGCGCACCGCCCCGTTCGGGCGCGCCCCCGTGGGAGACGGTCCGTACCGCTTCGCCGCGTGGAAGGCGGGCGAAAGCCTCGAGCTGGTCGCCGACTCCACGTTCTACCTGGGGCGTCCCCACATCCGGCGCGTGATCTTTCGCTTCGTGCCGAACCTTCAGGTGGTGACGACGCAGCTCGTCGCCGGGGAGGCCGATGTGACTGAGCAGCTCGGCTCGCCCGACAACGTGAAGCGCGCTTGTGGCGCACCGCAGCTCGCGTGCTATCCCTACAAGGGCGCCGCGTACGGCTACCTCGGCTTCAACCTCACGGCGCCCGGCGACTCGACCAAGCCGCACCCCCTGTTCGGCGACCGCGAGCTACGGCGCGCGCTCGCCATGGCCGTGGATCGCGGCGCCATGTTGCGCAACGTGTTCGGGGACTTCGCCAAGGTTCCGCCCGGCCCGCTGTCGCAGCTCACCTGGATCTGGGATCCCGAAACGCGAGGCCTGCCGCACGACAGCGCGCAGGCGGCCCGGCTGCTCACGCGGCTCGGGTGGATCGACTCGGACTCGGACGGCGTGCGGGACCGCGCCGGCCAGAAGCTCGCGTTCCGCATCCTCGTCCCCACGACGAGCGCGATCCGTCGCCAGTATGGTCGGCTGCTGCAGGAGCAATTCCGCACCTTCGGCGCCGACGTGCAGCTCGACGAGGTGGATCTTGGTCTCTTCAGCGAGCGGGCCCGAACGGGGCGGTTCGACGCGGTGCTGTACACGTGGAACACCGATCCCACGCCCGCGTCCAGCATCCCGCAGACCTGGACGCAGGCGGGGCTGGGGCGGTCCAACCACGGGCGGTACGTAAACGCGGCGTTCGATCGGCTGGTGGACCGCGCCGTGGCGACGATGAACCGCGGCGAAGCACGGCGCCTGTGGCGGTCCGCGATCGAACTCCTGAACCAGGACGCGCCGGCGATCTTCTTGTTCGCGCCCGACGCGGTAGCGGTGGCGCACCGCCGCATCGCGAACGTCACGGTCCGCCCGGACTCGTGGCTCGCGCTGCTCCGCACCTGGCGCATCCCCGGCGACCGGCTGACCGATCGAGACCGCGCGGAGCGCTAGGTGACGGCGTGGATCGTGCGGCGCCTCGCCGCCTCGATCGCCATCGTCCTCGCGGTCGTCACGCTCACCTTCTTCCTCATCCACCTCGCCGGCGGCTCGCCGTGCGGGCAAAGCGACGCGCAGTCGGTCGCGCCGGAAGTGTGCGCGCGGCTGCGAGCCCAGTTCGGGCTCGATCGACCTCTCTGGGAGCAGTACGGCAAGTATCTCTGGGCCGTGCTGCACGGAGAGTTGGGGCAGTCGTTCTGGCAGCGCCGTCCCGTGATCGCCGCGCTCCAGGACGCACTGCCGAACACCCTGCTGCTCGCGGGGACGGCGCTGGTTATCGACTTCACGCTGGGCCTCGCCCTGGGCGTGTACCAAGCCGCGCGGGCGCGACGCTTCGGCGATATCGCGCTCGGGAACGCCGCGCTGTTCGTCAACTCCATGCCGACGTTCTGGCTGGGGCTCGTGCTGCTGCTCGTCTTCGCCCAGTGGCTGCACCTCGTCCCCGTGGGAGGGACGCATGACCCGGTGCTCTGCTCCCGGCTCGACTCGCTGCAGTGCGTCGCCGACCGCCTCTGGCACCTCGCCCTCCCGGCGACGACGCTCGGGGTCGTGGGAGCGGCCGCCACCGCCCGGTTCCAGCGCAACGCGATGCTCGAGGTGCTCGCGCAGGACTTCGTGCGCACGGCGCGCGCCAAGGGGCTCCGGGAGCGGCGCGTCCTGCTCGTGCACGCGCTGCGCAACGCCCTGCTCCCCTCGATCACGCTGTTCGGGCTGGCGTTCCCCTTCCTCCTCACTGGCGCCGTGCTCGTCGAGTGGGTGTTCGCCTGGCCCGGCATGGGCTGGTTGTCCGTGATGGCGATCGGCCAGCGGGATTACCCCGTGGTCACGGCGACCGCGCTCGTGGCGAGCGCGATGGTCACGCTCGGCAACCTGCTCGCCGACGCGCTGTACGTGGCGGCGGACCCGCGCATCCGGGTGCGCGGCGCATGACCGTCGGGACCTGGCTCGCCCTGGCCGGCGCCCTGGTGCTCGCCCTCGTCGTCGGGGCGGAGGCGCGCCGCGCCGCCGGCCCGGTGGGGCGGCGCTTCTTCCGCCACCCCACGGCAGCCCCCGGCCTCGTGGTGCTCGCGTTCTTCGTGACCCTGGCGCTCGCCGCCCCGGTGATCGCTCCGTACCCCTGGTATCTGCAGCTCGACCCCGTGCACCTCGCCAACCAGCCGCCGTCCTGGCGGTTCCCGCTCGGCACGGATCCGCTGAGCCGCGACGTGTGGAGCCGTCTCGTCTTTGGGGCGCGCTTTTCGCTCGGCATCGGGTCGCTGGCGATGCTCGTCGCCGTCTCCGTGGGGGCGGCGGTCGGCGCCGTCGCCGGCTACTTCCGGCGCTGGCCCGACGCCGTGCTGATGCGCCTCGTGGACGTCGGGCTCGCGATCCCGCGCATCTTCGTGTTGCTCGTGATCGTGGCGTTGTGGGACCGGGTGTCGCTGCCGGTGTTGGTGCTGCTGATCGGGCTCACGGGTTGGTTCGGCACGAGCCGGCTGGTGCGCGCCGAGGTGCTCAGCCTGCGCGAGCGGGAGTTCGTCGCCGCGGCCCGGGCGCTCGGGGCCCGGCCGGGGCGCGTTATCTTTCGCCACGTTCTGCCCAACACGACGGCGCCGATCATCGTGTCGGCCGCGCTCGGCATCGGCAGTGTGATGCTACTCGAGGCGGGGCTGTCCTATCTCGGAATCGGCGTGCCCTCCCCCAAGCCGAGCTGGGGCAACATGATCGCGGAGGGCCAGGACCGGCTCGCCAGCGCCCCGTGGACCAGCTTGTTCCCCGGCCTCGCCATCTCGCTCGTAGTGATGGCGCTCAACGCCGTGGGCGACGCGCTGCGCGACGCGCTCGATCCTCACAAGGAAGTGGCGTGACGGAGCCCCTGCTCCGCGTGCGCGACCTGAAGACCTACTTCGTGACCGAGCACGGCTCCGGCACGGCGCGGGCCGTGGACGGCGTGTCGTTCGAGGTCTATCCTGGCGAAACGCTGGGGCTGGTGGGCGAGTCGGGCTGCGGCAAGACCGTCACGTCCCTTTCCATTCTGCGTCTCATCCCCGAGCCGCCCGGCCACATCCGCCCCGGCAGCTTCATCGAGTTCGAGGGGCGGAACCTGCTGACGCTGGCCCCGCGTGAGCTGCGCGCCATCCGCGGCAATCGAATCGCGATGATCTTCCAAGAGCCGATGACGTCGCTGAACCCGGTGTTCACGGTGGGGGACCAGATCGCCGAAGCCGCCGTCGTGCACCAGCGACTGTCGCGCCGGGCCGCTCGGGCCCGCGCCATCGAGATGCTCAAGCTCGTGGGCATTCCCGATCCGGACGATCGCGTGGACCATTATCCCCACCAAATGAGCGGCGGCATGCGCCAGCGCGTGATGATCGCGATGGCGCTGGTGTGCCACCCGAAGCTGCTCATCGCCGACGAGCCGACGACCGCGCTCGACGTCACGATCCAGGCGCAGATCCTCGAGCTGCTGGACCGGCTGCAGCGCGACCTGGGGATGGCGGTCATGCTGATCACGCACGATCTGGGCGTCGTGGCCGGGACGGCGGATCGCGTCGTGGTCATGTACGCGGGCGAGGTGGTCGAGCAGGCGGCGACGGCAGAGCTGTTCGCGCGCCCACTGCATCCTTACACGGAGGGCCTGCTGGCCTCGGTGCCGCGCATCGACACGCGCGTCAGCCAGGTCCGCGGGCGTCTGCACAGCATCCCCGGCCAGGTGCCGGCGGCGACTGCCTGGCCTGCCGGCTGCCGCTTCCACCCGCGCTGCCCCTACGCGTGGGACCGCTGCCGCCAGGAGGCGCCGCCCCCGCTCGACGCGGGCGCCGGCGAGCCCGGTGCTCACACGGTGCGCTGCTGGCTCCTCACCGAGCCGCAGCGCCGCAGCGCCCGGGCATGACCGCCCCCGCCCCCGCCCTGGTGGACGTCGCGGGGCTCGTGAAGCATTTCCCCGCCGACCGCGGCTTCTTCGGGCTGGGACGAGCACGCGCCGCCGTGCGCGCGGTGGACGGCGTGTCGTTCGCGATCGCGGCCGGCCGGACGCTTGGCCTGGTCGGCGAGTCGGGGTGCGGCAAGTCAACGGTGGGGCGCACGATGCTCCGGCTCATCGAGCCGGACGCGGGCCGGATCACGATCGACGGCCGGGACGTGCTGGCGCTCGGGACCCGCGAGCTGCGAGCCCTGCGCCGCCGCATGCAGATCGTGTTCCAAGATCCGTACGGATCACTCAACCCGCGCATGACGGTCCGCCAGACGCTCGCCGAGCCCCTCGCGATTCACCGGCTGGCGAGCGCCGCGGACGCGGAGCGCCGCATCGTAGCCCTGCTCGAGGAAGTGGGACTCGATCCCACGTACGCGCAGAGTTACCCGCACGAGTTGTCGGGTGGCCAGCGCCAGCGTGTCGGCATCGCGCGCGCCCTGTCCGTCGAGCCACAGTTCCTGGTGCTCGACGAGCCGGTGAGCGCGCTCGACGTCTCCGTGCAGGCGCAGGTGCTGAACCTGCTCGCGGACTTACAGCAGCGCCGGCACCTCACGTTCCTGTTCATCGCGCACGATCTCGCCGTCGTGAAGCACGTCGCCGACAACGTGGCGGTGATGTACCTCGGCAAGATCGTCGAGCGCGCCCCCGCACCCGCTCTGTACGCCGCCCCGCGCCACCCCTACACCGCGGCGCTGCTGTCCGCGGTGCCCGTGCCGGACCCGAAGGCGCAGCGCGACCGCATCGTGCTGACCGGCGAAGTGCCGTCGCCCGCCGCGCCACCGCCGGGCTGCCCGTTCCATCCGCGCTGCCCCCATCCCAAGAAGAACGAGCGCTGCCGCACCGAGCCGCCGCCGCTGCGCGAAGTGGCCCCCGAGCAGCTCGCCGCCTGCCACTTCGCGGAGGAGCCGCTGTGACGGCGGCCCTGCTCGCGCTCCAGGCGCTCACCAACTTGAGCCTCGCGCCCGCGGGACCCGGGCTGCCGCGCGGCTGGACGCTGCAGCACATCAAGGGTGCGGCCGCGCCCGTCTTTGCGGTGACGCGGGCCCACGCGCTGCGCATCGAGGCCGACGCCGCGGCCGCGTTCGCGAGCTACCGGCTGCGGGCGCCGCTCCGGCCGCGGCCGGGGACGCTTTCCTGGCAGTGGCGCACCACTACGCCGCTGCGCGACGCGGCGCTGCGCCAGCGCGCCCGCGACGACGCGCCCGCGCGGGTGTTTCTCGTGTTCGCGGACGGCCGCATGCTGTTCTACAGCTGGGGCGCGCGGGAAGGGCGGGGCGAGCACTTCCTCTCCTGGACCGGCGCCAAGCGCGGCGTGCTGGTGCTCGAGCGCGCCGACGACGCGGACGGCTCGTGGCACATGGAGCGGCGCGATCCCTTCGCCGATTACCGTTTGGTGTTCGACCGCGCCCCCAAGGCCATCGTAGCGGCGGGCGTCAGCGCCGACACGGACCAGCTCCGGGTCCGCGCGACGGCCGAAGTGAGCGAGTTGATGTGGGAGCCGCGGTGACAGCCCATCCGCGACTCGCCGCCATGATGCGCGACGCCCAGTTGTGGGTGCCGGTCGGCGTGCTGTTGCTCGGCCTGCTGGTCTTGTGGTGGATCCGGTAGCCGCCGCGCGGCTCCGCCGGCTCCAGCGCGTCGGCGTGCTGAGCGGATTCACGGCGGGTGCCTGGCTCGGCGCCGCTGAGGCGCCCACCAAGATGGTGTCGCTCGGCATCTCGCCCGTGGTGATCTCCCTGACGATGGTGCTGGGCGTGTTTCTCGCGCGCTGGAGCCTTCCCGCGCTGCTGCGCGGCACCTCCGCCGTGCGCGCCGATGTGCGCCAGGCGCCGCACCTCGTCGTGTGGGCGGCGCTCGCCGGGTGCCTCTGGGCCGTCGCCAACACGCTCACCATCTTCGCGATCAAAGACATCGGGTTGAGCATCGCGTTTCCGCTGTGGAACGCGAACAGCCTGCTTGGCATCCTCTGGGGCGTCGTGTTCTTCAGCGAGTTGCGCGACGCGGGCCGCGCCCGCTGGCTCGGCGTGCTGGGCGGCGCCGTGGTGATGTTCGCCGGCGCGACCTTGCTGGCCGTCGCCTCCTCGACCCAGGCACCCGCCGGCCATCCCGCGCGCGGCGTCGCCGCCGCGCTCGCGGCGGGCGCGTTGTGGGGCACGATGTACATCCCCTACCGCAAGGCGTACCTCACCGGGATGAACCCGCTGACGTTCGTGACGTTTTTCACGATCGGCGAGGTGGGCATGATGACGGCGCTCGCGCTCGCCGACCGGGGCGGACCGGGACCGCTCGTCGCCGAGCTGGCCCGCGCGCGCGACGTGCTATTCTGGCTGCTGCTCGGCGGCTTCGTGTGGGTCGTCGGGGACCTGTTCCAGCAGTACGCCGCCAAGTACGTCGGCATCAGCCGCGGCATCCCGCTCTCCAACACCAACCAGCTGTGGGGCCTGCTGTGGGGCATGCTGGTGTTCGGCGAATTGCACGGCGCCGCGGGCAGGACGTACGCCCAGGTGATCGGCGGCTCGCTCCTGATGGCCCTGGGAGCCGCCGGCATCGCAGTCGCGTCCGCGACCGGACCCGAGCACCGCCGTTGGCAGGACGCCGCCACGCGCGAAGGCGCGCGCTACGCCGTCGACCCGGGGTACGTCCGCTCGGCCCTGGCCGGCGAGAGCGCCGTGGCGTCTCCGGGCGGTCGCACCTGGCTCGATTGGCTCATCGCGGCCGCCACGAGCGCCGTGTTCGTCGCGCTCGCCCGCGCGGCGCGCGTGCCCGACCTCGCCCTCGACTGGGGCGCCGTCAGCGCGCTCGCCGTTGCGATGCTCGCGCTGCTCGGCGGTACGGGAGTGCTGCTGTGGCGCACGACCCGCTTCAACTGAGCGGGCCTACCCTCCGTGCGCGACCTTGGGCGCCGACTTGAGCGCCAGCACCTCGCCCACGACCGCCACCGCATAGCCGGCCGTCAGCACCCAGCCGCCGTACGCGAGCCCACCCGCGTGCAGCGTGTCGAAGAAATACGCGATCAGTGGCACGCCCGGGCAGATGAGCAGCAACAGGGGGAGGCGGTCGGTCTTGGTGCCGCGCCCTTGCTCCCAGTAGAGCAGCCCGCCAGTGATCGCGAGCGCGATGATCACGTGGGGCAGGCGGGGCCATCCCGCCCGCCCCGCGGATGCCGTCGCGAAAAATGCGCCGGCGAGGATGAAGAACACCATGCGGAAGAAGCCGTGGAGCCCCTGGCCGTAGCGTTGGTGGAACCGCGCGAGCGGCGGCACGAAGGTATGAAGCACGTAGGCGATGAGAATGACGACCGTGGAGCCCTGGAACAGGATCACCGCGGCGTTGTCCCACACCGCGGTGATGACCCGGAGGCCGGGGCTGTACGGAAGCACCAGGCCGGCCGCGAGCAGCACCGCTCCGATCTTCTTGAGCATCGTCACCTCCCCGGGGGTCTCCGCCGAACCTAGTGCCGGGGGACGATGCGTCAATGGACGACGACCGGCACCTCCACCCACGCCTCGGGCTGGACCAGCTGTCGCACCAGCACCGTGTACTGCCCCGGGGGTGACGACACGACCCGTATGTCGCTGCCGGTCACCGTATCTCCCGCCGCGAGCACCAGGCTTCGGCTATAGGCCGCGCACCTGGCGTAGTTCATGACCAGCGCGAGATTGCCCGTGATGTCGAGGCCGCACATCCGGCTCTCGACCGTAACGGGCCCAGACGACCGGTTTGCGACGACCGAAACGATGCGGAGCCCTTGACCGGACTGTGGCTCGACGGGGATGAGCTGCACGGTCTGCTCCAACCCCTGCACCGTGACCTGCCGGAGGCCACCTGGTGCTAGCGATTCGGTCGAGCGGCATCCCAGGATGCCGGTGAGCAGGACCGCGGATGTGGTAGCGAGGATGGGCCTCACGGATGCCTCCTTCTCTGGGGATTCCTCATAATACCCCCTGAGGTCAGGTGCGCGTCACCGTCGCGGGCGCGCCACAGCGACCGCCTAACGCACGCCCCCCATGAGCCGCCGCAGTGGCTTGATGAGCAGCGCGAGCAGCACCGCCGCCCCAATCGCCGTCACTGCCACGGCGCCGAACAACTGTGGTAACGGGAAGCTCTTGAACAGCCCGGCGATCCACCCCGCGATGACATCGCCCGCCGAGATGGAGAGCAACCAGACGCCCATCATGAACCCGACGATTCGCGCCGGGGCGAGCTTGGTGGTGAGGCTCAGTCCCACCGGGTACAGGCTCACCTCACCGAGCTCCTGAAGGAAATACACTCCCACGAGCCAGAGCGGGCTGACCCGCACGCCGTCCGCGCTCTGGGCCGAGGCCGCCGCCGGCACGAGGAGGAGGAACGAGAGCCCGACACAGAACAGCCCCAGCGCGAACTTGGCCGGACTCGGCGGCTCGCGCGGACCGAGGCGGACCCACAACCAGGCGAAGGCGGGGGCGAGCATGATCACGAACGTCGGCGGCACCGACTGGAACCAGCTCGCCGGAAAGGTGAAGCCGAGGACCGACAGGCGCGTGTAGCGGTCGGCGAACAGGTTGAGTGTGGACCCCGCCTGCTCGAAGGCCCCCCAAAAAATGCTCGCGAACAGGAAGAACACGGCCATGGCCGCGATCCGCTGCCACTCGGCGGCCGTGAAGCCCGCCGCGGCGGCCGGGCTGAGCGCGCCTGGTTTGGCTGGGATCCGCTCCAGTGCCGGTCGGAGGCGGTTGCGACCGAGGACGTACTGGATCAGGCCGAGGGTCATGCCCACCCCGGCGCACGCGAACCCGGCGTGCCAGTCGACGCGTTGGGCGAACCAGCCGGCGATGAGCGGCCCGATGGCGGCGCCGAGGTTGATCCCCATGTAGAAGATCGAAAACCCCGCGTCGCGACGCGCGTCCGTCGCGTCGTACAACGAGCCGACGATGGTGCTGACGTTGGGCTTGAGCAGACCCGTGCCGGCGGCGATGAGCACCAGGCCGGCGGCAAAGAACGGCAGGGCATGGAAGGCAAGGGTAAAGTGGCCCAGCGCGATCAAGATCCCGCCCACGAGCACGCTCTTGTACTGGCCCAGCAGCCAGTCGGCGATGAGCCCGCCCGCGATCGATGCCGCCCACACGCTGCCCGTGTAGAGGCCGTAGATGTGGCCCGCCCGCTTGACGTCGAACGCCAACCCACCGGCGGCCACGGGCGCCGTCATATACAGAATGAGGAACGCCCGCATCCCGTAGTAGCTGAATCGCTCCCACATCTCCGTGAAGAAGAGCGTGGACAGCCCGCGGGGATGCCCGAACCAGCCGGTCTCGGACGCGACCGGGGGGGGAGGAGGGACGGCGCGTGGCGCGGCCATCAATCGAACAGCTCGTTCTGCTCGACCGGCTCGGCGGCCTGCGGGGCGCGCAGGATCTCGCCCAGCCGCTGCTCCCACCGCTCGACATCGAAGTGGTGCTCGCTCAGGAGGGCGCGCCGCAGCACGGGTGAGAACTCGTGGAACGCGGCGAGCAGCTCGGTGATCGCCTCGCGCAGCGCCTGCACCTGGAATCCGCCTTCGGTGGCGCCCATGTCCTCGAGGATGCTCTGCTCGGTGCGCGACGCCACGATCGGGTCGGCGCGGCCCTCCACGAACACGTTGGTGCGGCGCTTCGGCCCGCGTTCCTCTTCGATCGGCATCAGCCCGACGATCGCATCCGAGCGCCAGTATTTGCCGTAGCCGAGAAAGACCATGCGGTCGCGCTTGATTTCCATGGTGCCTCCGGAGCGTCGTCCATCGCGCGCCGGCCGTGCGGCCTCGAAGGCCTCACGAAACCAGGCGAGCACCCGACGGAGCACGCTCATGGCTTCCGCCGCTGCAGGATGTCATCGAGAACGACCCGGTCGATCTTTCCGTCCATCCGCACGCGCACGTCGTAATTCTCCCAGTACATGAAGTTCGCGAGCGCCTCGAGGAATTTCCGGTTCGCCACCCGCTGTGGGGCGTCGAGCCATTTCTCTTGCTGGTTGACCGGCTCGCGCAACAGGATCGGCTCGAGCCGCTTCACCACGTCGGGCGTGATCGGGATCAGGTCTTCGGGCCGGCTCGTGAAGAAGTACAACCGGTGGAGCCCGTACAGTCGTTCGAGCTCGCGGATCGGGTTGGTGTCGTCGTACACGCGGATGTCGATGTAGCGGTCGTTCAGGCCCAAGTATCCCGCGTTCTTCCGGACCACGAGCAGCGCCGCCGACTCCATCCCCCGCTTGTCTCCTCCCCCCGCCTGCCCCGCGACCAGCGCAGCCAGCAGCCGGTCGGCGAGCGCGCCGGGCGTGTGCTCGAACGCCTCGGCCATGTTCTTCACCGTCTGGTCGGACACCATGATGTTGGCCTGGGCGGCATAGCCCCGACCGACGATCAGGTCTCCCTTTCCGCCTAACCGTCGCTCCGCCGGACCGCCGACTCTGCCGCCGGCCCAATCGAAGCAGGAATCCCCGGTCCAGCTCGCGGCATGGCCCTGCGCGTCGATCATCCCCACCTGGCGTTGCGCCGGTCGTGGGTCCGAACGCATCACGACGCGTATCGCTTCGGGCGCCGCGGCCCCCAGCAGCATCAGCTCGAGCCCCTTCTCGCCGTAGTCGGTGTTGCCGAGCGACTGGGTCGCGACCGCCCCGACGCCCGCCTTGGCCCACGGCACGATGCCGCCCACGTTCGGGAACTTGGACTGCACCGCCACGCCCAGGTCGCCGGTGGCGGAGTCGTAGGCCACGATGCTGTAGGTGTGGACGCGCTTGTGAAGATCGGACGGACGAACGTTGGGCTGCTGCAGCGTGATCGCGAGGAGCAGGGAGAGCACGCGCTAGTCCTTCTTCATCTTTTTCTTGAGCTCCTTCAGCTGGCGGTCCGCCGCGGCTTCCCGCGCCGCGCGGTCCAGCTCGGCCTTGAGCAGCTCCTCTCGGACGTCCGTGCCGGGCCGCGCGCCTCCCGCCGCTTGCAGATCGCGCCAGGCACGCTCCGCGGAACGTTCGGCCTCGGTGACCGGCCGGTCACGCTCCGCGCGGACGAGCTGCGCTTGCATCTCCGCGAGCTCCCGCTCGTACAGCGCCACCTCCTCGGCCAGCGCGGCACACTTGTGCTCGAGCACGCCGACGCGGTCACGATGCTTCGCCGCGAAGCGGTGCGCGACCTCTACCGTCTCCGCATCCTGGATCTCGGCCGCGAGCCGGCCGCGCCGCTCCGCGTCGGCGAGCCGCTGCCGCTCGGCCGCGAGCTCGCGCTCGGCGCGCGCCGTCGCCTCGCGCGTGTCCGCGACGGCGAGCTTCGCCTCCACCACCGCCTCGCGCATCTGGCGCACCAGGTCGCGCAGGTCCCGCGGCGGCGTCGCCGCGTCGAGGGCGGCGCGGAGCGCGTCGCGCAGGCGCTCGAACACGGTCGAGGCTAGCTCTTGCGAACCGTCTTCGCGAAGAACGGCGAGAACACCTGCTGTACCGCGCGCGACTTGCACTTGGGGCAGGCGGGCCGCCGGCGACCGTGCTCCTCAATCCCCTGTTGCTGCGTGAAGCGGGTGCGGCACTTCGTGCAGCGATACTCGTAGATCGGCATGGCGGGCTGTACGATATTCCCCGCCCAGAGAGGGGTCAAGTTGACGGTCCGGCCCCGCGTCCCGAAGATTGGACCCATGCCGAGCCGCATGTGGCGACTCGCACTCGCCACTGCCGCGACCGCGGCGTGTAACGAGGGCCTCCAGCCGACCCCGACCTGCCCCTCCGGCTTCGTGGGGATCTGCGGATTAGTGACCTTCCAGGTTCCGTTGCCTGACAGCCTCAGGGACAGCACCGACGCGGTGTTCATCGTCGCATACAAGAACTTCCCGACGGCGCCCGAGAGCCTGTTCAACTTCCTGCCGCTGCCGCCGCCCACCGTCCCGACGAACAACTCCACCTACCCGTACAGCCTGCAACTCCCCAACGGTCGATACCAGTGGGTCCTGGCGGTGTGGAAAAAGAAAGGCACGCTCACCACGCAGAGCGCGGACAGCCTGCTCCGGGAAGTCGGCTTTTACAAGGACGACGGCGACACGACCACCCACGGCAGCGGCATCGTGACCGTCAACGGCACGGCCAGGGACTCGATCGATTTCGTCATCGATTTCGGCAACATGCACCGGATCTGCACGTACTTCCCGCCGTGCCCCCCCTAAAGCGCCTCGTCGTGCTTGCATCGCTGCTGGCGGCGCCGCTCGCTGGGGCCGGTGCGCAGAGCAGCGGCGTGGTGTACGGCACGGTGCGCGACTCCACGACTGGCAGGCCCGTACCACAAGCTCAGATCATCCTGGTGGGAACAAACCTTGAGACGCTCGCGGACACGTCGGGCCGCTACCGGCTCGCCGGAGTCCCGGCGGGCCAAGTCAGGGTGCTCGCACGGCATATCGGGTATCGCGCTTCCTTGCGAACGCTCGACGTGGCCGCTGGTGAGTCCGCCAACCTGGACCTCAGCCTGCGTCCCAGCCCGCTCGACGTCGAGCCGGTCATCGTGACGGCCGCCAAACGCTCCCAGCTGCTCGACCAAGCCGTGACGAGCGTCGCCCTAGTATCGGACTCGGACATCGCGCGCCGCGCCGTGAGCACCGTGGACGAAGCCGTGAACAAAGCGCCGGGCGTGCTGTTCCTCAACGGGCAGGTGAACATCCGCGGCTCGAGCGGCTTCGTGGAAGGCCTCGGCTCGCGGGTGCTGCTGCTGGTGGATGGCGTGCCGGCGAACGAAGGCGACCGCGGTGGCATCGACTGGGACGTGGTGCCGCTCGAGCAGGTCGACCGCGTCGAGGTCGTGAAGGGGGCCGGCTCCTCGCTCTATGGCTCCGCGGCGCTGGGTGGCGTGGTGAACCTCATCACCCACGACATCCCGATCGGCTTTCATGGCCGCGTACGGGCCACGGCTGGCGGGTACGCCAACCCGCCGGAGCAGCTCTGGAGCTTCCGTGACTACACGGGCGGCCTCGGCGGCCTCGACGTGACCGGCTCGTACGGCACCGAGGCGCTGCGCGGCAGCGTCACCTTGGGCGGCCGTCACTCCGACGGCTACCGCGAGCAGGACAAGAGCGATCAGTGGGAGACCGCGGGAAAGGCCGAATGGCATCCGGCGCCCGACACCCGCGTCACCGCGTCCGGCTCCTGGACCAGCCACCAGTACGAGGTCGGGCCGCCGTGGTGCGAGCGGGGTCACTGCGACGATCACGGGCTCGCGTTTCAACCGTTCCTGATCGACACGGCGAATCACGGGGCGTTCACCCGGTCCGACAAGGGCTATGTCGCCGCGACGCTCGAGCGCACGCCGTCGGCACGGTTCTCGTGGCACGCCCGGGGCTCCTGGCTGCGCACGCACTTCACGGACCTTCACCCGGGCCCGGACGACTTCGGCGTCGCCAACCGATTCGGCGCCGAGCTCCGCGGCGAGGTACACGCGCCCGGCGGTGGCGTGGTAACGGTCGGCGCCGAAGGCAGCTATTCCGACGTCACCTCGAACATTTTCACCGGCGACACGACCGCCACGAGCGACACGATCCGGTCACACGACCAGAGCGAGTTCGCCGCCTACGGCGAGGGCGAGCACCAAGCGGGTCCCGTGCGGCTCACGGCGGGCGCCCGCATGGATTTCATCGCGCTGGACGGCGGATCGGTCTCGAGTGTGCTCAGCCCGCGTATCGGCGCGGTCCTGCCAACGCGGGCGGGAACGTGGCGCGCGTCCCTGGGAGGCGGGTTTCGGGCGCCCTCGCTGGCCGAGCTCTTCGTCTCGACCATCGCGTTCGGCTATCGCGTGATCCCGAACCCCGATTTGCAGCGCGAAACGGCGTGGTCGTTCGAGCTGGGCAACTCGACCGCGCTCGGGTCGCGGGTGCACCTCGACGCCGCCCTGTTCTGGACCGAGGCGCGCCGGCTGATCGAGCCCGTGTTCACCCTGCAGGCGGGCAATCCGGTCATCCAATTCCAGAACGTCGCTCGGGCCCGGCTGCGCGGACTCGACATGTCGCTCGTCGCGATCCCGTTCCCGTGGAATCTCACGACATCCCTCTCCTACACGTTCCTCGACGCGCGCGACGTGGCCACCGACTCGGTGCTCGCCTTCCGGCCCAAGCATCTCGCCACCCTGAGCGCCGATTACGGCTGGCACTCGCTCAGCGTGGGCGCGGACTTCCGCGTGGTGAGCCGCATCGAGCAGATCGAGCTCGCAGGACCCTACGCCGGCGACCCCCGCGTCGCCACCAAGGTCGTCGACCTGCGCGCGGGCTGGGAGCGCGGGCCGGTCTCGGCGCGGCTACTCGTCAACAACGTCCTCAACTACATCTATAGTCTGACGCCCGGGACGCTCGAGCCGGTGCGTACCGTGTCCGTGACGTTCGCCTGGAAGTATTAGATTGGGGCGATGCCCGTCCCCAGAACCCTCGCCACCGTGGCCGCGCTGTGCGCTCTGCAGGGCGCCCCGATCGACGGCACGTGGGAGCTGACGCGCGTCTTTCGTTCCGGCACTCCGCCGGGCGCGACCCGCGCCGTCGCGATCGACTCCACCGTCTACATCCGGATCACGCTGCAGTCGCATCCCGGGGATTGGATGTCCGGGTCGCTGTATCGCCGCTACCACGGCGAGCCCGACAAGAGCAAGGTCGAAGCGGGCCCGCTGCGCGGCACGGGACGTTGGATCATCGGGGTGGAGATCGAGAAGCCAGCGTGGCAGCGGGCCCGCACCGCGGCGTGGCTCGTGGGGGACACGCTGCGGTTCGGCACCTCGCTCGTTCCCGACGCCGACTCGATCGAGCTGCGCCGCGTGCACCCCGACGCCCCGTATCCCGTGTCCATCACGGAAGTCGTCACCGGCCGATGACACGACTCCGCGCGACGGTTCTTCGCGGGACGTCGTTTCTCGTGACGCCCCTCGTCTTTTCTTGCGGCGGCGATCGGTCGCGCTCGCCCACGTGCGGGATGGCGCAGCTCATCGGACCCTCGCTGATCCAGGACCAGCTGCGCAGCTTGCCGTACGTCCTCACCGAGGCGCCGCGCGGGCTTCCTGGCTCCCTTCCGGCGCGCGTCGCCGGCACGGCCCAGCTCAATACCGTCGTGATCACGTCCGCCGGGCGGCGGCTCGCACTGGCCTATCAAGGCCAGAACTTCCCGCCGTTCCCGACGGATACGACCGTGTACGGTCTCCTCGTCGTGGACGACTCGAGCCAGCGGGCCGAAGGCGTCCTGCTGTATGAAGGGCAGCGACCCCCCAAGACCTATCCCGAGCTCGGGACCGTGACCGGGGGCGGCCGGACAATCCCCCTGTACGGCGTCCGGGTGGACTGGGCGAGCGTTTCCAACCCGCGGTGCCCGTTGCTCGGCTCGCCGGCCGCGCCGACGCCGCGCCGGTGACCAAGATCGTCGCCGTCAGCGCCACCCGGCGCACCGACGCCGGGCGCGAGCGCGTGGCCCTGAACACGGCCTACGTGCGGGCGCTCGCCGGTGCGGGGCTCGTGCCGCTGATCGTGCCGCCGATCCTCGACCCCGAGGCCGCGTGCGCCGCGCTCGACCGCGTGCAGGGTCTGGTGCTCACCGGCGGCGAGGACGTCGATCCCGCGCGTTACCACACCGCACCGCATCCCAGGCTGGGAGAAACCGACGCCGCCCGCGACGCGGTCGAGCTCGCCTTGATCGCCGGCGCGCGGCGCCGCCGCCTTCCCATCCTCGCGATCTGTCGCGGCATTCAGGTGCTCAACGTGGCGCTCGGCGGCACGCTGTACCAGGACCTCGCGACCGAGCGGCCGGGCAAGATCGACCACGCCGACACGGCGGCGCGCCACGGGCTCGCGGTCCAGGCCGGCTCGCTGCTGCATCGCACCATCGCGACCGTCGCGACGACCGTGAACACGCGGCACCACCAGGCGATCCGCGACCTCGCCCCGGGATTGCGAGCGACGGCGTGGGCGGAGGACGGAGTGATCGAAGGCGCCGAGCCCGAGGCCTCGGGCGAGTCGTGGACGCTCGCCGTGCAGTGGCATCCGGAGGACGACGTGGAAGACGCGCTGTTCCGCGGCTTCGCCGGGGCGGTCGCCTGAGTCCCGCCCCCCTCCCGTTCCCGTCGGCGGAGTGGGTGAGCGCCTACGGCAAGGCCATCAATGCGAGCGACGGCTATCGCACCGCGTCCACGGAATGGACGCACGGCGCGGTGGCGCTGGTCGTGAATCCCCAGCCGGCGATCGGCTTGCCGCAGCCCGTGGGGATCTGGCTCGACCTGGAGCGGGGCGCCTGCCGTGAGGCCAAGGTCGTGTCGCAGAGCGAGGCGGAGCAGGCGCCGTTCGTGATCTCCGCCGACTACGCGCACTGGAAGCGCGTGATCCGGAAGGAGCTCGGCCCCATCGCCGGCATCATGCAGCGCAAGCTCAGCCTCAAGGGCTCGCTTCCGATCGTGGTGCGTTTCGTCAGGTCGGCGGAACAGCTCGTCGAAGCCGCGACGACGGTGCCGACGCGGTTCTTGGACGAGTGATCTAGAGATTCCGAAGTATCTTGTCCGGGGTACTCACGTTGGGGAAGAACACGGTGTCCGAGAGCCGATTGAAGGCCACGCGCAGCGTGGGAAACCGCTCGGCCGCGGCGCGGTAGATGCCCGCGACGCCGAAGCGCTCCGCGAGCCGATGCTCGGACGCGAGCTGATAGCCCTGCCGTCCCAACTCGTCGTAGTACGGCAGGTCGGGCCCGCCGCGGCGCGAGCGCCGGGCTGCGACGTAGTCGGGGAACAGCCCCGCGAGCCAGAGGCTGTAATTGCCCAGATGCACCCGCAGCAGGAAGCCGCGCTCGCCGGTGTCGTCCAGGCCGGTGAGATCCGCCACCATGTCGACGAGGTAGCCGTAGCTCTCGTCGTCGGTACGGCGGATCCGCGTGTGGCGATCGTGATCGCCGAACTCGAGCACGAGCGCGGCGAGGTACTCCGCGAGCTCGCGGTCGTCGACGCCCGCAGCCAGCAGGGCGTGGCGGACCGCCACATAGGCGAACAGCGGCGGCGACGGCACCGCCAGCGTCCGCAGGGCCAGGAGCGCCTCGAGCAGGCGGGGCTCGTCCAACAGCGTGTCGGGGCCGTCCTCGAGCAGCAGCCGCTCGTAGCGAGCGCGTCCGCTCGCATCGCCGCGCGCGAGGGCGACCGCCACCAGGCGAAAATCGGATGCCCGCAGACGACTGCGGACATTGGCCAAGATCATGCGCAAGCCTCCTTCTAAGGCCGCCCGCCCCCACCCCCGCCGCGCCGCCCCCGCTCCGGCCGCGGCTGCCCCGGGGCCTCCGGTCGCGTCGGATCTCCTCACGCGCCTCACCACGCTCGCGCAGGAGCTCGCCGGGGCGTTCCGTCCCGCGACCGTGGTCGAGCTGCTGGCCCGGGCGCTGCTCGAGCTGCTCAGGCCCGACCGGCTGGCCGTCGTTCTACTTGACGTCGAAACGAACCGGCTGGCGGTGACCTACGACACCGACCCCGCGCCGGCCCGCACCGACGACCCCCTGCTGCAGCTCGCGTTGCGCCGCGGCCCCCTCGCCTTCGCGAAGGACGTGAAGGAAGAAGCCCGTCGCCGCGGCGCGACGCTGATCGACGAGCCGCCCGGCTCCTGGATCGGCGCGCCGCTCGTGGCGGGCGGCCGGACCATGGGCGCCGTCTCCCTCGGGAGCGAGCGGCCCGGCGCCCTCGGCAAGGCCGAGCTGACGCTGGTGTCGGCGGTGCTCGCCGAGGCGGCGATCGCGCTCGAGAACGCGCGCCTGGTGGAGCTCCTCTCCTCCGCAAAGCGCGAGTGGGAGAAGACAGTCGACGCCATCAGCCAGGCCATCTGCATCGTGGACGCGCACGGCACCGTGCGCCGCGCGAACCGCGTGTTCGCCGAGCTGATTCAGGTGCCCGTCACGGCCATCCCCGGTCGGCCCTGGCTCGGCCTCGTGCCCCCGGCCTGGGCGGACCCCGTGGCCCGCGCCGTCGCCGAAGCCGCGCCGACGACCGTGGAGATCCGATTCGGCGAGCGCATCCTGCTGCTCGCCACGATCCCCATGGCCGAGCCCGGGTCCGCGGTGCTCGTGTTCGAGGACCAAACGGAGCGGCGCCGGCTGCAGGAGCAGCTCATACAGTCTGAGAAAATGTCGGCGATAGGTCAACTGATCGCCGGCGTGGCGCACGACCTGAACAACCCGCTCGCCTCGGTCGTGGGGTTCAGCGACTTCCTCGCCGAGGCGGAAGAAGTGCCATCCTCGCTCGCCGAGCCGCTGCAGGTGATCCGCCAGGAGGCGGAGCGCGCCGCGAACATCGTGAAAAACCTGCTGTCCTTCGCCCGCAGCCAGGAGGGCGAGCGCAAGCTCCAGCACATCAAGCCGATCCTCGAGTCGACCCTGGTGCTGCTCCGCAATCAGCTGATGGCGCACAAGGTGGAGGCGACGCTCGAGGTGGAGGCCGGCCTGCCCGAAGTCGAGGTGAACGGAAACCAGATCAAGCAGGTATTCGTGAACGTGATCAACAACGCGAGTCAGGCCGTCGCGAGCGACGCCGCGTCGGGACGGATCTGGATCACGGCACGCCGCGCGCGCGACGGCATCGCGGTCAGCGTCACCGACTCGGGGCCCGGCATCCCGGAGGAGATCGCCGCCCGGGTGTTCGAGCCGTTCTTCACCACCAAAGGAGAGGGTGAGGGAACGGGCCTGGGATTGTCGATCTGCCAGGGGATCGTCAAGGAGCACGGCGGCCGCATCTCGCTCGTGACCAAGCCCGGGTCCGGCGCCACGTTCACGGTCGAGCTACCGGTCGGAGCGTCGGTTCCCCGCGCAGAGGTCGAGCCCGCGGCGGTCGCGACGGGACGGTCGCTGCACATTCTCGTGGTGGACGACGAGCCGCACATCCTGCACTACATGCGGGCCACGCTCGAGAGCTGGGGGCACACCGTCGAGGTGGCGAGTGACGGCGCTTATGCGCTCGAGCGCGCGCTGGCCGAGGCGTTCGACGTGATCATCTGCGACCTCCGGATGCCCCATCTCTCGGGGCGCGACATGTACTCGAAGCTCGCCCGCCAGGACCCCCGCGCGGCCGAGCGCATCATTTTCGCCACGGGCGACACGGTGCGGGGCGATACGCTGCAGTTCCTGGAAACACTGCGCCGCCCCTACCTCCACAAGCCGTTTACGCTCGCCGAGCTGCGCAGCGCCCTCGGCCACGCCGCGCAGCAGCCGGCCTGAGCCCCGCCGGTGCGCGTCCTCCACGTCGACGCCGGACGCGAGTACCGAGGCGGCCAGAATCAAGTGCGCCTGCTGCTGCGCGAGCTGGCGCGCGAGCCCGCGGTGGAGCAGCGGCTCGTCACACGGCGCGGCAGCGAGCTCGCCCGGCGCGTCGCCGCGCACGGCGCGACGCTGCGCGGCGTGCCGTGGGGCCCGTCGCTCGACCCGCGGGCGCTGTGGCGCCTCTACCTCGAGATCGCGGATTTCGAACCGGAGCTGCTGCACGCCCACGACAGCCACGCCCTCCAGCTCGCCTCCTGGGCGCGCCGCCTGGCCGGGGGCCAGCCGGGGAAGCCGTCGCTCGTCGCGACCCGCCGTGTCGACTTCCACGTGCGCCGCCGCAGCGTATGGCTCCACGTAGACCGCGTGATCGCCATTTCGGACGCCGTCAAAGCCGTGCTCGCGGCGGACGGCCTGGCGACGCGAGACATCACCGTCGTCCCCTCGGGCATCGATCCCGACGAAGTGCGCCACGCCGCAACGCGCCCGCTCGACATCCGCGCTCGGTTGGGACTCGCCCCGGCCCCGGGCACGCGTCTCGCCGTCAACGTCGCCGCGCTGGTGGACCACAAGGACCACGCCACGTTGATCCGAGCCGCAGCGGCCGCCCGGACGGCCTGCTCCACGCTCCACTGGGCGATCGCCGGGGAGGGCGAGCGGCGGCGCGCCCTCATGGCTGAGATCGCCCGACTCGGGGTCGGGGATCGCGTCCATCTGCTGGGGCACGTTCCGGAAGCGGACGCGCTCATCGGCGAGGCGGACGTGTTCGTGATGTCGTCCAAGGAAGAGGGTCTGGGCAGCGTCGTGCTGAACGCCCTCGCGCTCGGCAAGCCGGTGGTGGCGACCCGGGGCGGCGGTCTGCCCGAGATCGTCCCTGCCCAGTGGACCGTGCCGATCGGCGACGCCGCGGCGCTCGCTCGGAAGGTGGTGCAGGCACTCGACCACCCTTCCCCGTTTCCCCTGCCCGCGCGCTTCACCGCCCCCGCCATGGCGCGCGGCGTCTTGGCCGTGTATCGCTCGCTCGTCTAGATTGCAGGTCCATGATCTACGTGTGCGTTCCCGTGCACAACGAGGCCCGCACGGCGGGGCTGGTGCTCTGGAAGGTGCGTCAAGTGTTCACCACCTTCTCGCGGGAGTACCAGCTGCTGGTGCTGGACGACGCCTCGACGGACGATACGGGCGAGGTGCTCGCGTCCTACGCCAAGGTGTTGCCCATGACCGTCGTGACGCACCGGGAGCGCCGCGGGTATGCCGCCAGCCTCGAGGAGCTGCTCCGGCTGGCGCTGCAACGCACCGACCGCCCGAAGCGTGACTGCGCGATCACGCTCCATGCCGACTTCGTGCATTCGCCCGAGATCATGGACGAGATGGTAAAGCACCTCGAGTCCGGGGCCGACCTCGTGGTCGCGGAGCTGGTGGAGCAGCGCGGCTCGGCCCCTCGCACCTTGCGCCTCGCGCGCCGCTGGACGCCCCGCCTGCTGCCGCTGCCGGGCCTCAAAGACACCGTGTCGGGGTTCGTGGCGGTGCGGCTCATCGTGCTGCGGCAGGCGCTCGGGCGCGAGGACGCGCCGCTGTTGCGGACGAACGGCTGGTGCGCCAATGCCGAGCTGCTCGCCCGGCTCGGGCCGCATGCGCGGCGCACCGAAGCCGTGCGGGCGGCGGCGCGCTACGACCTCGCCCAGCGGCCCTCCCGGGTAAAGCCGTGGCACCAGCTGCTCGACGCGTGGCGCGCCCGCCCCATCATTCGGGCGGCCCGCATCACGGCCACCGCGCTGCTGCTCGCGGTCGTCCCCGCCCTGACCGGCGGCGCGATCCTGGGCGCCCAATCCGACACTGGCCGCACGGACACCGCGCGCGCCCGCGTCGATGTGCCGGCCCCGATCGGCGCGCTCGTGGCACCCCCGGCTGCAGTGCCCTTCCCCGTGGGCGAGCGCCTGGTGTACGGGGCGCGCTACGGGCCGTTCAGCGTCGGCACCGCCACCATGCAGGTCGCGGGGATCGATACGATCCGCGGGGTCGAGACGGTCCATTTCGCGTTCTTGATCGACGGTGGTGCGCTGTGGTATCACATCCACCAGGATCTCGAGTCGTGGGTCGGCCGCGCCGACTTCCATTCGCGCCGCTTCGTGAACCAGACGGAGGAAAAGGGGAAATCGTGGGAGCGCAGGTTCGACATCTACCCCGATTCCGGGTTCTACCGTGAAGCCGGCCGTGACAGCACGTTCCCCACGGTCGCCGATCCGCTGGACGACGCCGCCTTCCTCTACTGGATCCGCACCGTGCCGCTCGAGAAGGGGAAGCGCTACGAGTACCACCGCTACTTCCGGCCCGAGCGCAATCCGGTGATCGTGGAGGTGCTGGGACGCGAGCGCGTCGGCGCGGCGGGAAGAAAGTGGGACGCGATCGTGGTGCGCCCGCGGATCCCCAACGGCGGCGGCATCTTCGCCGAGAAGGCCGACGCGCGCATGTGGCTCTCGGACGACAGCACACGGGTCATGATCGCGCTGCAGTCGAATTTCTCGTTCGGGACGGTGCAGCTCAAGCTCAAGGAGTACTCCGACCCCCGGGCGGGCCATCCATGACCGACTATCGCGAGGCGGACTTCTCGCGGTTGCGAACCGTCCCCATCGCGCAGCGTTCCAACAAAGTCGATCCGTCCCTCCTCGCCCACCCACCCCATCCGGGGGGCGATGCGAGCTTCGCCGCCTTCTGGGATTCGCTCCCCGACATCCTCGCCGCCCGAGATCTGCGTCTCGTGGCCGCGCAGCTCGCCGATGCGACGGGACGCCGCGGCGTCGTGCTCATGCTCGGGGGGCACGTGGTCAAGGTCGGGCTGGGACCGCTGCTGCGCGAGCTGATGCACCGCGGTGTCGTCACGCATCTCGCGCTGAACGGCAGCGCCGCGATCCACGACTTCGAGCTGGCGGCCTACGGCGGCACGAGCGAGGACGTCGCGGCGGGGCTGAGCGACGGCACGTTCGGGATGGCGGAGGAGACGGGGCGCGAGATGAACGCGGCCCTCGCGGCCGGCGCCGGGGCGGGGCGCGGCATGGGCGAGGCCTTGGCGGAATATCTACAACGGCGCGGCACGCTCGCGGCGCGGGAGGTCTCCCTGCTGGTCGCCGCGGCGGAGCGCGGCATCCCGGTGACGGTGCACGCCACCGTGGGTGCCGACATCATTCACCAGCACCCGTCGGCCGACGGCGCGGCGCTCGGCGCGACGAGTCACCGCGACTTCAAGCGCCTCGCCGCCTCGCTCCCGGCGCTCGACGACGGCGGCGTCGTCCTCAATCTCGGGAGCGCCGTCGTGATGCCCGAGGTGTTCCTCAAGGCACTCACGGTGGCGCGCAACCTCAACGGGGGAAAACCGACGAGATTCACGGCGTGCGATTGCGACATGCAGCGGCACTACCGGCCGCGCGTCAACGTCGTGGAACGCCCCACCCTCGCCGGCGGGCGCGGCGTGCAGCTCACCGGGCACCACGAGATCCTGATCCCGCTCCTCTGCTGGGCGGTGCTTCACCAGCTCGATGCGCGCTAGCGCTCGAGCCGTCAGGCGTCGGCAGGGCGACCCTTGATCATCTCACGGATCTTATCCGCGGTGCTGGGGCTGACGACCCGCAGCACGAGATAGAACAGGAACCCGATGGCGGCGAGCCACAGCACGGTCATCGCCAGACCGATGAGCCCGCCCAGGATGCCGAACACGAGCTTCAGGGCGAGCCACGCCACGACAGCGAACAGGGCGAAGCCGAGAATACTCCGGAACATGGGGGATACCTCCGAGAGACCCCGATGGCGCAGGGGCGTACGGTGAAATGTAGCAGCGGGTTTCAGAGGGGCGCCACCGCGTGACCGCCGTGGACGTCGCGATCGTCGGCGGGGGCGCGGTTGGGGCCGCGTGCGCTCGCGCCGCCGCGCTGCGCGGGCTCGAAGTCGCGATCTTCGAGCCCGGGCCGGACCCCGCGGCGGCGTCCCCGGCGTCGGCTGGCATGCTCGCGGCCCAGATCGAGCCCCCGGACGACGTGCTCATCGCCCTCTCGGTCCGCGCGCGCGACCTGTACGAGCCGCTCGGGCCCGCGCTCCACGAGACGACGGGCATCGACATCGGGTTCTGGCGCCCGGGGATCGCTTCCGTGGCCTTCGACGCGGAGGCGGCAGACCGGCTCAAGCAGGACGTCGCGAGCCAGCGCCAGGCCGGGCTCCGCTGCGATTGGCTGGACGGCGACGAAGTGCGGGAGCGCTGGCCGGGGGCGGCGCCCGACTGCCTCGGCGCCCTGTTCGCACCCGAGGACGGCGCCGTGGACCCGCAAGCCCTGGCCCGGGCCTGCCTGGCCGACGCGCGCCGCCTCGGCGCCGCGCTCCAGCCGGAGCAGGTCGAGCGCATCGAGGTCGCGAACGGGCGCGCCACCGGGGTGATCTCGCCGCGCGGCGTCACGGCGGCCGAGCATGTGGTGATCGCCGCCGGCGTCTGGTCGCCGCAGATCGCCGGCCTTCCTCGCCCGCTCGCCGTGGAGCCGCTGCGCGGGCAGATGGCGGCAACCGCGTGGCCCGACGGCACGCCGCCCGCGATCCTGTATCACGAGCACGGCTACGTGCTCGCCCGCGGCGCGGGCGCGGTGCTCGGCTCGACGATGGAGCGCGCCGGGTATAGCGCCACCGTCACGAACGAGGGCCTGGCCCAGATTTTCCGGGGAGCCGTGAGACTGTTGCCGACGTTGCTGACTCAAGCGGTCACGCGCACATGGGCCGGTCTTCGCCCGGTCACTCCCGATGGACGCCCCATCCTCGGGCGCGACCCCGACGTGGCGGGGCTGTGGTATGCGACGGGGCATGGGCGGAACGGCATCCTGCTCGCCGCCCTCACAGGCGCGATCATCGCCGAGCTCTTGACCACCGGTGAAACTGAGGTCGACATCAGTGCGTTGCGCGTCGACAGATTCAAGACTGGTGACTGATGTATAGGACCTGCGCCTTCTGCAACGGCAAGCTCGACGGCGACGGCGGGCCCTCGGGACTGGGGGTCGGGCGGCGTCTCGCGTTCGATGAGTGGAAGGGCCGGCTGTGGGTGATCTGCCCCAGGTGCTCACGCTGGAACCTCGCCCCGCTCGACGACCGCCTCGAGCGGATCGACGCCCTGGCACGAGCCGCGCGCGACGGTCGCGTCGCCGCGGCGAGCGAGCAGGTCGCGCTGATCCGGTGGCAGGGGTACGACCTGGTGCGCGTCGGCAAGCCGCCACGCCTCGAGTTCGCCACGTGGCGCTACGGCGAGCGGCTGCGGGCGCGCCGTCGGGAGCAGCTGAGGTTCGTCGTACCCGTGACCGTCGCGGCGGTGGGGCTCGCCGTCGCGGTCAACGTCGCCGCCGGCGGCTCCGTCGGAGTGTTCGTATGGAACGTGCCGAACGTGGCGCGTGCGCTGTACCGCGGCATGGTGGGCCGGCGGCGGATCGGTCTGGTCGAGCCGCCGGTGTGTGAGCGTTGCGGCGCCGTGCTGCAGCTGCGCGCCCGGCATGTGGCGTACGCGCGGATCGTCCCGCAGGCGCAGGCCGACCTCGCCTTGCTGCTCTCCTGCCCCAATTGCCGTTCGGAAGGCGCGTTGCTCGTGGGCTCCGACGCGCACGCGGCCTTGCGCCAGGGCCTCACCTACCTGGCGCTGGCGCGGCGCGACCACCAGCGCGCTGCAGATGCCGCGCGGCTCGTGGAAGGAGCCGGCGGGCCGGGTCAGTTGATTCATGACGTGGCGAAGCGTGAGCTGACGCTGCGCAGTCTCGGACCGGAGCGGCGCCTCGCACTCGAGATGGCCGTGGACGAGCAGGCCGAAGTCACGGAGCTGGAACGGCAGTGGCGGGACGCCGAGGAGATCGCCGAGATCGCCGACGGTATGCTCTCCACCGACGCGGCACTGGACGCCGAACTGCGGCGCTTGAAGAACCGCGACACTCGGAAGCGCGATCAACCGTCTAGTTGAATTTTGGGCTTTTCCACCCCTTCGAGCACCGCTATCTTCCCCAAGCCTCATGGCCACCGCGCTCACCCAGCTCACCACCCGCAAGCCGGCGTGGCTCAAGGTCCCCGCCCCGGGAGGGCCTAACTACCTGGCCCTGAAGCACCTGATGCGGGACCTCCGGCTCCACACGGTGTGCGAGGAGGCCCACTGCCCGAACATCGGGGAGTGCTGGGAGCACAAGGCCGCCACCTTCATGATCCTGGGCGACGTGTGCACGCGGAACTGCGCCTACTGCGCCGTCGCGCACGGCACCCCCGCCCCGCTCGATCGGGACGAGCCCGTCCGGCTCGCCGCCGCGGTCGAGCGGATGGGCCTGAAGCACGTTGTGATCACGAGCGTGGACCGGGACGACCTGCCGAACGGCGGCGCGGAGATCTTCGCCGCCGCGATCGTCGAGATCCGCCGGCGCCTGCCGGAGACGTCGATCGAGGTCTTGATTCCCGACTTCAAGGGAAGCGAGCAGGCGCTGCGCATCGTGGTCGCGGCGCGGCCCGACATCCTCAATCACAACCTCGAGACGATCGAGCGCTTGTACCGATTGGCGCGTCCCGGGGGCCGCTACTCCCGCGCCCTCGAGTTGTTGCGCCGGGCGAAGGCGATGGATCCCGCCACGTTGACCAAGTCGGGGATCATCTGCGGACTGGGCGAGGAATGGGACGAGTTGCTCGGGGCGATGCGGGACGTGCGGGCCCAGGGCACGGACATCCTCACGCTGGGCCAGTATCTGCGGCCGTCCGGCCAGCACCTGCCGATCGCGCGTTACTACACGCCGCCCGAGTTCGCGGAGCTGCGCCGGCTGGGGCGCGCGATGGGGTATCGTCACGTGGAGGCGGGGCCGTTGGTGCGCTCGAGCTACCACGCGTGGGAGCAGGTCGCGCGCGCCACCGCCGCCGTGTAACGTCAATGGCCACCGCCACTGCCCAGACCGCCCCCGGCCACGCCGACACCGAGCTCGCGCGGCGCATGCTGCGCCAGATGCTGCTGATCCGCCACTTCGAGGAGAAAGCCGCCGAGGCGTACGCACTCGGCAAGATCGGCGGGTTCTGTCACCTCTACATCGGTCAGGAGGCGGTCGCCGTCGGGTCGCTGGCGGCGCTGCGAGACGACGACTACGTCATCTCCTCCTATCGCGAGCACGGGCAGGCGCTGGCGCGCGGCGTCTCCGCCAACGCCGTGATGGCCGAGCTGTTCGGCAAGGCAACGGGATGCTCGAAGGGCAAGGGTGGCTCGATGCATTTGTTCGACGCGGGCCGGCGATTCATGGGCGGTCACGGGATCGTCGGCGGCCACGTGCCGCTCGCGGCCGGGATCGGCTTCGCGATCAAGTACAAGGGTGGAGATCAAGTCTGCCTGTGCTACTTCGGCGAGGCGGCCGTCAACATCGGCGCGTTTCACGAGGCCTTGAACATGGCCTCCGTGTACAAGCTCCCCGTCATCTTTTGTTGCGAGAACAACCGCTACGGCATGGGCACGGCGTTCGAGCGGGTCGCGGCGGTGACCGACGTCGTCGAGCATGCGTGCAGCTACGACATGGCCGCGGAGCTCGTGAACGGCATGGACGCACTGGCGGTCTACGCCGCGACCGAGCGGGCGGTGGAGCGCGCGCGCATAGGTGGGCACCCCACACTGCTCGAAGCGCGCACCTATCGCTACATGGGACACTCGATGTCCGACCCGCTGCACGGCGTGTACCGCACCAAGGAGGAGGTCGAGGAGCAGAAGAAGCGCGATCCGATCTCCCAGCTCGCGCTCAAGCTCACGGAAGACGGCGCGCTCGACCAGGGGGCGCTCGACGCGCTCGACGCGGCCGTGCGGGCCGAGGTGGAAGAAGCGGTGCACTTCGCCGACGAGAGTCCGGACCCCGATCCCGCCGAGCTCATCACCCACGTGCTCGCCGACTGATGCCCACGCTCACGTACCGCGATGCGCTGAACCAGGCGCTGCGGGAGGAGATGCAGCGTGACCCCGACGTGTTCCTGATGGGGGAAGAAGTCGGTGTGTACCAGGGCGCGTACAAGGTGAGCCGTGGACTACTCGAAGAATTCGGGCCGTTGCGGGTCGTGGACACTCCGATCGCCGAGCTCGGGTTCGCGGGGATCGGGGTGGGGGCGGCGATGGCCGGCTTGCGGCCGGTGATCGAGTTCATGACGTGGAACTTCGCCGTGCTCGCCCTCGACCAGATCGTCAACTCGGCCGCCAAGATCCTGTACGAATCGGGGGGGCAGGTGCCGATCCCCATCGTGTTCCGCGGCCCGAACGGCGCCGCCTTGCAGCTCGCCGCGCAGCACTCGCAGGCATGGGACGCGTGGCTGTCGCACATCCCCGGGCTCAAGGTGGTCGCGCCGGCGACGCCGGCGGACGCGAAGGGGTTGCTCAAGTCCGCGATCCGCGACGCCAACCCCGTCATCGTGCTCGAGGGCGAAATGCTCTACAACGTCAAGGGGGACGTGCCCGACGGGGAGCATCTCGTCCCGATCGGTCAGGCCGAGGTGAAGCGGCCGGGGCGCGATGTCACCGTGATCTGCCACTCGAAGACGGTCGCCGTCGCGCTGCGGGCCGCGGAGCAGCTCGCCGAGCAGGAAGGCGTCTCCGCCGAGGTGCTCGACCTGCGCTCGCTCCGCCCGCTCGACGAGGCGGCGATCGTCGGCTCGGTCGCGCGCACCAATCGCGCCGTAGTGGTGGAGGAGGGCTGGCCGCACTGCGGCATCGGCGCGCAGGTCGTGGACGTGATCCAGCGCGACGCGTTCGACCAGCTCGACGCCCCGGTGCTGCGGGTCACCCAGGCCGACGTGCCGATGCCCTACAACAAGCACCTGGAGCGCCTCGCGAAGCCCAGCCCTGAGCGCGTGGTCGCCGCCGTCCGCCGCGTGCTGTACCTCGATTGAGCCCTACCTCCGCTCCCCGTATGGCCACGAACGTCTACATGGAAGCCCTCTCCCCGACGATGGAGGAAGGCCGGGTCGTGCAGTGGCTTAAGAATGAAGGGGACCCGGTGAAGACGGGGGAGACGCTGGCGGAGATCGAGACCGACAAGGCCGTGATGGACCTGGTCGCCCGTGCCGACGGAGTGCTGCGCCAGGTCGCGGTCGCCGCAGGGGAGACGGTGCCCGTCGGGAAGGTGGTCGCCGTGATCGCGGCATCGGGAGAGGCGGTCGCACCAGCGGGACGGGGGACGGGGGACGAGGGACGGGTGATCCCGCAGCCCGCAGCCCCGTCCGCCTCGTCGCCCCTCCCTCGTCCCCCGTCCCCGGCCCCCGCCGATGCCACGCGCGTCAAGGCGTCTCCGCTCGCCAAGCGCATTGCCAAAGAGACGGGCGTCGATCTGAAGCTGCTCACGGGGTCGGGGCCGGGTGGGCGCGTCGTGCGGCGGGATCTCGAAGCGGCCACCGCCCGACCGGTCGCGGCGGCGTCGGCTTCGGCACCGGTCGCACCCGTCCCCTCTCCCTCGTCCCCCGTCCCAGTCTCTCGCGGTGGGGCGGCCTACGAAGACGTCCCGCTCACCCAGATCCGCAAGACCATCGCCAAGCGTCTGGTGACCTCGCTCGGCCCCGTGCCCCACTTCTTTCTGACGACGGAAGTGGACATGGAGCGAGCAGCCGAGGCACGCGACGCCCTCAATCGTCAGCTGGGGGACAACGGCAAGGTCTCGTTCAACGACGTCATCCTCAAGGCCACGGCGCTCGCGCTCACGAAGCACCGCCCCTGCAACGCCTGGTTCCAGGACGATCACATCCGCTACTGGCACGAAGTGCACCTCGGCATGGCGGTCGCCGTCGAGGATGGGCTGATCACGCCGGTGCTCCGCTACGCGGACACGAAGTCCCTCGCCGAGATCAACCGCGAGGCGCGCGAGCTGGCCGACAAGGCGCGCAGCCGGCGGCTCCAGCCCGCGGAGTACACGGGCGCGACGTTTTCCGTCTCGAATCTGGGGATGTTCGACATCGATCAATTCACCGCGGTGATCAACCCTCCCGAAGCGGGGATCCTCGCGGTGGGCACGATCACGCCGAAGCCCGTGGCCGTCGACGGCCAGGTCGTACCGCGACGCCGCCTGCGCCTCACCATGAGCTGCGATCATCGGGTGATCGACGGGGCGACGGGAGCGGCATTCCTGAAGACGCTGAAACTGATGCTGGAAAACCCGTTGGCGATGCTCTTGTAAAGTGTGGAATGCGGAGTGTGGAGTGCGGCATGTCAGTGCCAGGGTCGAAGCCCGAGTTCACGCCCGGACGCCACTCCATGAATTCCGCATTCCGCATTCCGCATTCCGCATTCCGCACTCCGCACTGGGGGGAGGGGTCTTTGCCGAACCAATTTGACGTGATCATCCTGGGCGGAGGGCCCGCCGGCTACGTCGCGGCGATCCGCTCCGCCCAGCTCGGTATGAGCACCGCGGTCATCGAGAAGGAGAAGCTCGGCGGGGTATGCGTGAACATCGGCTGCATCCCCACCAAGGCATTACTGCACTCGGCGTACGTCGCGAGCCTGCTGCGGGAGTCGAAAGAGTTCGGCGTCGACGTCGGCGCGGTGAAGACCGACTATGGCGTGG
>Ga0209160_1000468_pt1 | contig 32844 bp, 34 predicted proteins | sample GraSoiAngelo_153_FD_186167 | JGI IMG/M metagenome (GOLD analysis project Ga0209160, IMG submission 186167) | Grasslands soil microbial communities from the Angelo Coastal Reserve, California, USA - 14_1009_12_40cm (SPAdes) (version 2) | ecosystem: Environmental > Terrestrial > Soil > Grasslands ...
TTCAAAAGTAGCGGCAAGGGGTGGCTAGCGGGACTTGAACCCGCGACACCCAGATCCACAATCTGGTGCTCTGCCATGCTGAGCTATAGCCACCGCGGCGCGGCAGGAACGCCTGCCTGGGGAAGACCAAGATTCTACCGCCCACCCCGTATGTACCAGAATTGAGTTGATGCCAACTCAGGCCGAATTCGACCAGACCATCAAGTCCGGGGAGCTCATCGAGTCCACGAACGAGATGACCGCCGAGTACCTCCGAGAGCTCAAGCACACCCTGATCGTGTCGGGCGACACCGAGCTCATCTCCGCCCCCGCCTACTACCTCGCCGCCAAACGGGCGCCCTCGATCAATGCCTTCATGACCGGCATCGCCATCATCCAGGACGAGCTGGCCCACGCCCACATCGCCTACCACATCCTCGAAGAGCTCGGCGAGGACCAGGAGAAGCTCATCTTCAGCCGCGACCCGAAGAGCTTCCGCTACCCCTACGCCTTCGACGTCCCCCTCGACACGTGGACCGAGCTCGTCGTCGCCAACGGCTTCTACGACCAGGCCGGCTTCTGCCTCCTGGGCGACATCCACGACAAGTGTTCCTACGGCCCGTGGAAGCGCGGGCTGAACAAGGTGATGCTGGAGGAGAACTTTCACCTCCGCAACGGCCGCACCTGGATGAAGCGCATCAGCGCTTCCGGTGGCGCTGCGAAAGACGAGCTGCAGCGTGCCGTGGACTGGATGTTCCCGCTCAGCGTCGAATGGTTTGGCCTGCCCGACTCGAAGAAGATGCATTCGACGCAGCTCGAGTACAGGCTGAAGGGCCTCACCAACGACCAGCTCCGCCAGTGGTGGCTCTCCACCGTCGTTCCATACTGCGAGCAGATCGGCGTCAAGGTGCCCGCGCACAAAGAGACGCGCGATGGCAATGACGTATGGGAGCTCGACTATCCCTTTCCGTGCGAGTTCGACGCCGAGAACAAGCGCTGGGACTTCAACCAGCCGATCACCTGGGACGGCGTGCTCGCTCGCTGGCGCGCCCGCGGCCCCCGCAATGCCGAGATGGTCGCGATGTTCCAGGAAGAGTTCCACAACTTCCGCAAGACGCACCACAAAGAGTCGTGATGGAGCGGTTTTGGGCCGCGCTGTCCGAGGTCCAGGATCCCGAGATGCCGGTGAACCTGGTCGACCTGGGCGTGATCTACGGCATCAAAGAAACCGATGGCGTGGTCGACATCGACCTCACCTTCACCGCGATGGGCTGCCCCGCGTCCGAGTTCATCCTCGAGGACGTACGTGAGCGCCTGCTGCGCGAATCGGGCGTGCGCGAGGTGCGCATCAATGTCGTGTGGGACCCGCCATGGACCACCGCCCGCATCAGCGAGGCCGGCCGCGACGCACTGGAAGCCTGGGGCCTCGCTGTTTGACGGGTTACAAGAGGGTCAGTGGAGACGCTGTTGAGTACGAGGTCTTCGCGCGCAAAACGCGAGTCGAACCGCTGCACCAGGTAGGCAGCGTCGTGGCGCCGGACGCCGACCTCGCGATGGCTTACGCGCGCGCGACCTACGACGAGGAGCGTTGGTGCGAGATGGCGATCGTGCGCAAAGAGGACGTCATCCACCTCTGGCAGCCGGGCGAGGCATGAGCCTCTCCGACCTCGTTTTGTCCATCGCGGACAACAAGCAGATGCTCGGGCTTCGCTACGCCGAGTGGGCGACACGCGCCCCTTCGCTGGAGGCCGACATCGCGGCGGCGGCGATGGGCCTCGACGACCTGGGTCACAGCCGGGTTCTCTATGGATGCCTCGAGCCGCTGGGCGCCGACCCCCGCGGTCCCGATCGCGAATCGGACGCGGCCAGCCTGCGCAACCTCGCCTACTTCGATGAGCCGTGGACCGAATGGAGCCAGTTCGTGGCGGCCAACGCGGTGCTCGACACAGCCTTCACGGCGATGATCGAGGCTTGCGTCGGCGGGTCGGTCGAGGTCTTGCAGCACCGCCTGCGGAAGATGTTGATGGAGGAGCGCTACCACTTCCTGCACGGGCGGAGCTGGCTGCGCTCAGGCATCGAGCCCGGGCCGTTGGAGCGCGCCTGGCAGGAGGCGATCGAGTGGTTCGGGCCGCCCGACGGCGAAACGGCGGCCCTGCACCGCGAAGGCAAGATCAGCATGGGACCCGGCGAGCTCCGCGCCGACCTTGAGAAGAAGCTCGACGTGAAGCCGTCGCGCCAGAGCATCGATTGGCAGCGTTGGGACCCCGTCCGCCGGCGCGGCACGCCGGGTGCGATCGATCCCCACACTTTCGGCATGCTCCGGGGGCTGGAGGAGAAGAAGTACGCGCCGTCAAGCGCCGCGAAGCAAACCACGGGCTGAACCGCGCTGCCCTCATTGCAAGGCAACGGACGCGGAAGTGATCTCGCTGTTCGGCACCCAGGCGATGACGCTTCAGTACAGGTGCCGCAAGTGCGGCACGGTGTTCGAAGCGATCAAGTACGGCTAGGCGTCCTCCGTCTCTTCCTCCACGCCGCCTGACGCACGGCGCCGCCGGAGGACCGCCATGGGCAATCCGGCAAGCACCACGACCACGATCAGCACCGCAACGATGATCGGCAGCAGCTGACCACCGCCGACGACCACCGCGCCGGAGGCCGGGGACGAATTCTTGTAGCCCGCTGCGAAGTAGCCGAGTTTCGTCGTCGACGTGATGATGACGAATGGTGGAGCGGACGACGCGTGGCCGATCGAGCGCCATGGTCCATCCGGGTCGTCCGCCCGATATACATCATCCGGCTGCGGCTCGAGGTTCGAGTAGAGCATCGACATGCTGGACGGAAGCATCAGCGGCGCAGTCGCAGTGATCTGGTAGACGTTGGTGACCAACCTAAGGCCTTTCGGCTGCGGACACGTCGGCAGCGGCGTGATGTCAACCGAGATCATGGTCTTGCCGGTCGAATCGAACGCTCCCGGTAGAAAGCCGATGACGACCTGGCCATCCTGGGTGTATGCGGAGCTCGGTTCGCTCTGGCCGTTGATCACGTTGACGTCCAGGTGGCCTGAGCTCGGCTTGATGTTGGCGCCGGCTTGCGGTGGCGGGCACGTCCAGTTGTACGGCTGCTGCGGCCCAAAGCCGTCGTAAAACCCCGGCGCAACCATCCAGGCGGCAAGCAGGTAGGTGATCGCCGCGACCCCCAGCAGTGCGGCCCGCCTCACAAGGCGAGATCTGCGATGACGTGGCCCAGGATCGGTCCGACCAGGTCCTTGCACGCCCAGCGCCACAGCGCAAGCAGGAGCCCCGCCGCGGCAACCGCGCCGAGAAATGCAGGCGGATGCGACAGGACGTGGGCCAGTGTCCACAAAATGGTGCTGCCCAGGATCGCCAGAGGCGCACCGCCGACCGCTTCGAGCGCTGCGTAGAGCACGCCGCGGAACGCGATCTCTTCGCCGATCGAGACCGCGATCGCGGCGAACGCAAGCCCGGCGGGCAGCAGGGGCGCGGCGCCGGATCGCGCGGCGGCGGGCAGCAGCAGCACCGCGCCCAGCGCCAGGCCACCGAGAATTCGCAGCCCGAACCTCGATGTGCCGAGACCCAGCTGCTCGGCCCGCCAGCCGACGGCGACGGCCGCGAGCGCGGCGCCGCCGAGCAACAGAGCAGCCGGTGCGAGGCCCGGTTGCTGGACGACCAGGGCGCGCGCCCATTCCGCGCCCAACATGTATGCCGCGACCAGAGCGACGCGACGTAAAGACCGGCTTTTGGCCGACGCGATCAACGCGCCAGCCGCTCGGGTGCGGCGTACACGTTGAAGCGTTCGCCGCGAAGAAAGCCCACCAGCGTCTGGTTGAACTCCCGCGAAAGGGCGACCGCGAGGCTAGAGGGAGCGCCCACGGCGGCGACCACCGGGATGCCGGCCGTGATCGACTTCTGGACGATCTCGTACCCAGCCCTACCACTCACCACCAGGATCGAATCGCGGGCCGGCAGCCGGCCATCGAGGAGCATCCGTCCAACCACCTTGTCGACCGCGTTGTGCCTGCCGACGTCCTCTCGCATGCAGATCGGAACGCCAGCTGGGTCGAACAGTCCGGCCCCGTGCAGGCCACCGGTGCGGTCGAAGACCCCCTGGCTCGAGCGCAGTCGCTCAACCAGCCCGGGCAGCAGCGCCGCGCGAACCGATGGTCCCGCCGGCAGGACGGAAAGGTCGCGCCGCAGGTCCTCGATCAACACGGCGCCGCACACGCCGCAGGCGGAGCTGGCCAGCATCGATCGCTCAGGCCTTCGCCGCGGCACGCCCGCGAGATGAATGTCGACCTGGTTCGATTCGACGATCGAAGCGTCGACCTCGATCGCACTGTCCTTTTCATCCGATTCAGCGCTGATCCGAAGCTGTCGGACGTCGTCCAGGGAACGCACGATGCCCTCCGCAAACATCAGGCCCAACGCGAGCTCGATGTCCTGGCCGGGCGTGCGCATCACTACTGAAAGCGGCCCGCCGTCAAGCAGAAGCTGCAACGGCTCCTCGGTGACCACGCTGTCTGGCGCATCGCTCCAATCGCCCGCGTTCCACTTGTGGATCCGAATCTGCGGCGCGGAAGGGCGCGGCATCAGCCTTCGGCAGCGTGCAGCTGGCGTGCCGATCGCGGCACCGAAGTCGTGATCGCAAAACCTCGCCAGGAAGTCACGCGCTCAGGCTTGAGGTCGATGACCGGGGGCACCTCCGAGATTCCAATCCCGTAGCGCTCGGCGATCGCCTCGCCGTCCGATGCGGACGCGAAGGTCCCGCGCACGCAGGCGCCGACCATCAGCGAGGGACGGAAGCGATGGTGCAACTCGACCACCAGCGCGCCCGGGGAGCCGTGGCGCGGCCGCCCGCTGGTCGGAGCAACGCTGACCTGGCCGTGTTCGACCTCCCAAAACGCGGGCCGGACGAGAGGCATGCCACCCTCGATCCAGCAGGCGTACCCGCGCGACACGCCCGCGAGACGGCGGCTGACGTCCGCCGGAACAGCGGGTACACGCGCGGCTTGCGCGGGGGGAAACGGTGCGCCTTCGACGAGGTCCGCATCGCTCAACTTCATGCGCAGCACCACGCGGTTGTACGGCATCCACTCGCGCGGCAGCTTCGTCAGGTCCAGCGCGTAACCCGCGACGAACGGAGCGTTGCGGAGGGCGTAACCGGCCATCCCAAAGAAGTAGCTGGGGCCCTCGAGCATGGCGCGCATCTGGCTCGAAAGGTTGAGGGGGTCGAAGACCTCGAGCGCGCCACGCAGCAGCACGGCTTCCGACCCGCCGTCGACGAGAAAAGCTGCCCTCGGATCGCGCTTGGCGATGACCGTCTTCGCGGCAAAACGCGACGTGGTCATCCAGATCGATCCGCCTGCAAAGCTGAACACCGCCGGGTTGACGAGTGGAGTGCGGCCCGCGCGCAGTGCGAGCATTCCGATCGTGGTCCGCCCCAGGATCGCGCTCGCCTCGCGGGTCAGTCGCATAGGAGCAACTTTAGGTCTCCAGCGTTTCACGGATCCGCTCCAGCGCGCTCTCCAGGCGCTGGCGCACCATCCCATCCAGCCTGCGCGCGACTGCGGCTCCAATCACCGAGGCGGGCGGCTCATAGGCGATGTGCAGATCGATCCGGACGCCGCCCGCGACCTGCTTGAAGCGGAAACCTCCCTCCTGCTTGATCAACCCGGATTCCGAGACCCACCCGATCTCATCGGGACGGCGCCAGCGGTCGAGGCGCAGCACGTTTTTTAGCGGCAACCCAAGCACGGCCATCTCCACCGTGAACCGCGCACCGGCGCCCCTGCTCTTGCTCCCGCTGGGTTCCCAGCGGCTGACGCCCTCGAGCACGTCAGCGACATGGCGGTAGTCGGCAAAGTAGTCGAAGGCCCGCTCCAGCGTGGTCTTTGCCGTGACCCCCGCCGAGAATTCCAATCGCGCCATCAAAGCAAGATATGCGTGTGGTCACCTGGGATGGCGGACGCGTCTCGATCAAAACCTCCGTCGCGGTCTCAGCACAGCTCAGCGGCGCCAGCCTGCGAGACTCATATGCGGAGTCGATCCGCCGCCTCAGCCTCGGCCTCCTTCAGCTCCGAGGCGACACCCTCCGGGCAGGGCCGCTCGTGCTGCTGCGCTTCGGGCGGCCGACGCTGACGCGCAGCGCGGTGGACTGGCCCATCGAGGGCGGGCTGCTGGCGGGCGCCCCAGGGGGCCACTGGCGTCTGGGGGCGACCCCCGACCACGTCGAGGCCTCGCTCAGCGACTACCGCCCCGCGCTTCCACGCCCGCTCTACGTCCTGACGCACCTGCATGTCCACCAGCTTTTCACCCGACTCTTCTTGCTCCGCCTTCACGGCCGCGACCCTGCGCCCGGGACGGTCGCGTCCGCCGAGGACCGCAGACGGGCGGGGGCGGTCGACGCGGCCCTCTGCTTCACCCTGGCCGGCTTTGCCGGGCAGCGCCGGCTGCGCCGGACACTGGTCATCGCGATCGTCTATCACGTCGCGTGCTGGAGCGCCGGAGGGCGAACGTTCGGTGGATTGGTCACGGGGCAGCGGGTGATCTCGGTGGACGGCTCACGCCTCACCCCAACTCAATCGGTCCTGCGCCTGGCCCTGCTGCCGCTGTCGTGGATCGCCCGGCGTCCGATCCACGACGAGATCGCGGGCACCGAAGTCATCGCAGACTAAAAAAGGAAGGGGCGGCAGAGCCGCCCCTTAAGGATTGAACAGTCGCTTGCTTACGCGCGCGCTCCAGACGTGGTCCCGCCCTGCATCCAGAGAGCCGGCTTGTTGGGGTAGAGCACGAGTACGAGCACGGCAACCAGGATGCCGATGACGAACGCAATGATGTCGAACCGCCCGACCGTCACCTGCGTGAAGATCTGGTAGACGATCTCGAGGATCGCGTATAGGACGAGCGCGCGGACCCAGCTGATGTTGCCGATCGGGTCAAAGCCCGCAATCATGATCCCCGCGCCGAACGCGATTCCAGCCACCGGCGCCGATACGCCCGCGCTGCTGTCGAAGGGGAACACTGCAACGCCGACGAAGCTCGCCGCCGAGCCGACGACCAGCAACAGTCCCATGACCCACATGAGAAGCTTGAGCGCCAGGGGATTCCACTTTGCCACTACTTGCCTTCCTCCATTTTCGACCGCTGGTTGATTCGACTTTTACTGAGCGGCGGCCGTTCAGGTGCAACTTATAGGCTGATTGCACGCATTTAGCAACCTTTAATCAAGCAAATACTTGCGCGCCCCTCAGCCAGACGATCGCCGGTTTGAGCCCGTAAGCCCAGGCAAAAGCCCCTTCGTGCTCGGCTTCCCAGAGCACGAGGTCGGCCAGCTTGTGCGGTGCAACCACACCTCGGTCCGAACGGGAGAGTGAGTACGCGCCCCCGAGGGTGGCCGCGAGCACGGCTCGCTCGACAGACATCTTGAACACGGCAACCGCGAGCGCGACGACCACGCTCATGCTGGTGAGGCCGCTCGTTCCAGGATTGTGGTCGGTGCCGAGGGCGATCACCGTGCCGGCCTCGATGAGCTCTTTGACCGGCGGCAGCTTCCCGATCGACAGCGCGGTGCCCGGAGCGAGCGTCGCCACCACACCCGAGCGCGCCAAGGCGAAGGCATCGCTGCGATTTGCGCGGAGGAGGTGATCCGCCGACACGGCGTGCAGCTCGGCGGCCAATCGTGAACCACCGGTTCGATCGAGCTCGTCGGCGTGGATCCGGGGGATGAGCTTGGCCTCGAGTCCCGCCTTGAGGATGGCGCGCGACTGCGCCACGCTGAAATATCCCTGGTCGCAGAACACGTCGCAGAAGCGAGCGCCCGCAGTGTAGGCATCCGCGCACCATTCGGCGACCTGCTTGCTGTAGGAGCCCATCCGCGCGCCTCTGTCGGGCGGCAGCGCGTGCGCAGCCAGGAATGTGACCTCGATGCGCGGCAGGTCGTCACGCTTGCCGAGGCGAGCCAGGAGCCTCGTGCTTTCGAGCTCGCCCTCACGCTCCAGGTGGTATCCGGTCTTCGCCTCGACTGTCGTCGTGCCACCTTCAAGCCATGACCAGAGCCTGCGCGCCGTGGCCTCTTCGAGGGCGCCGATGCTTTCCAGGCGTGTCGCTTCAACTGTCGATCGAATGCCGCCGCCGGCTTTCGCGACCTCGGCATAGGCCGCGCCGGCCGAACGCATCGCGACCTCAGCCATCCGATCGCCCGCATACACCGGGTGCGTGTGGGCGTCGATCAAACCTGCGGTGACGAGCCCTCCGGCGCAGTCGTGCTCATCGGTGACTGATTCGAGAAGCTCGCGTGGTTCGTCGCCGTGCTTGCCGCACCAGGCGATCTCGTTGGCGTCGAAGATGACGGCCGCGTCTTCGATCACCCCAATAGCGGTTCCGGTGAAGAGGCGGCCGATGTTGCGCAGGCGCTTCATTTCCCCACGACCGTTTCGCCACCTACGACGACATTGATGACATCGTTGCCCGAGAAGCCGTAGATCAGATAGGCCGGGGTCAACTTGCGCCACTGTGGCGATCGATCGAGCGTGATGAAATCCGCCAGCATCCCCGCCCTCAGCTCTCCCGCATCCCAACCCAGAGCGCGCATGCCGTTGAAGGTCGCGGCAATGAAGAGCTCTTCGGGTTCGTGTAGTACGCGGCGACCCGTGGCGCGTCGCTGGTCGAGCTCGAGCCCGCGCACCTCCTCGATCATGTCAATCACCGCGTTGGAGTCGCTGCCCACGGTCAAGGCGCAGCCGGCATCCGCCAGCGCCGTCATGGGCCCGACGCGATCGCCCAGGTCGCGCTCGGTGGTGGTGCAGGCGCAGACCGAGACCTCGTTTTCTCCGAGCAAAGAGATGTCGTGCGGGGTCAGATGGATCGCATGCACGGCGGTCAGGTCGGGCCCGAGGATTCCTTCGCGCTCGAGCAGCTCGGCAGGCGTGCAGCCCTCCACCCGCAGACATTCCTCGACCTCGGCCGGCTGTTCCGCGAGGTGAATGTGCAGCGGCGCCTTGTGTTCGCGCGCCCACGTGGCGACGATGCGCATTGATTCGGGATCGACCGCGCGCACGCTGTGGATCGCGGCGCCGATCCGCACTCCATCGGCTTCGTTCAGCTCGTCCATGCGGCGCGCCCAGCTGTCCGCGTCGCCGTCGGAAAACGAAATCTGCTCGGCTTCGAGCGGCCTGCCGTCAAGGCCACCACGGAGGTAACAGGCATCGATCAGAGTGATCCGAATCCCCTCCTCCCGGGCGGCGTCGATGAGCGCGACACCAAGCTCGTTGCCCCGGGCGTGGAGGTAGTGGAATTCGCCGACCGCGGTGATGCCTGCCTCTAGCATCTCCCTGAAAACCAGGCGGGCGTGGTTGAAGTAGTCGGCGGCGTCCCATTCCGTGAAGCGGTACATGCGATTGCGCCATTCCCAGAAATCGCCCGCGCCCGACTCGACCTCGCCGCGAAGCAGGCGCTGGAAGGCGTGGCTGTGCACGTTGGCCAAGCCCGGGATCGTCCAGCCCTTCAGAGCGACGGCGTCCTGAGAGGCAGGCACTCCTTCGGTGACGCGCTTGATACGACCACCCTCGACCTCGATCAGCACGTTTTCTGCGGCGTGGCCGACCCACGCCTGCTCGGCGTGCCAGCGACCTGTGCCGTTCACCTAGGGGTGACCTGTAGCGGCCCCACGCGCGATAGCTTGGGGCAGGCGACCGAAGGTCGCTGGTCGGGGCGCCGCGACGAAGGAAGGGGTGGCGCTAGGAGGAGCGCATTCGTGAATGCGCGACGACGAAGCGCCGGGCCCCCTGACGCACGTATCGGCGTCCCGAGCCCCAAGATGCGCGCGGGCGCGCCGCTACTGGTCACCCAGCATTGGGATGCGAACGCCGAGCTCGTGAGCCACCTCGATCGCGCGCTCGTAGCCGGCGTCGGCGTGGCGCATCACACCGCTGCCAGGGTCATTGGTCAGCACGCGCTCGAGCTTTTTCGCCGCCTCGTCAGTACCGTCCGCGACCACGACCATGCCGGCGTGGATGGAGCGCCCGATGCCGACGCCGCCGCCGTGGTGCACGCTGACCCAGGTCGCACCGCTCGACGTGTTCAGCAGCGCGTTGAGGATCGGCCAGTCGGCGATGGCGTCGGAGCCGTCGCGCATCGACTCGGTTTCGCGGTAGGGCGAGGCCACCGATCCTGCGTCCAGGTGATCACGCCCGATCACGATCGGCGCCTGGACCACGCCCGTGCGCACCAACTGATTGAACCGGCGCCCTGCGCGCGCGCGCTCGCCGTAGCCGAGCCAGCAGATCCGGGCCGGCAGTCCCTGAAACCGCACGTGTTCGCCGGCCGCCTTGATCCAGCGGACAAGCGCTGCGTCCTCGGAGAACTCCTCGAGCATCGCGCGGTCCGTCGCGGCGATGTCGGCCGGATCGCCCGACAGCGCGACCCAGCGAAACGGCCCCTTGCCTTCGCAGAACAGCGGCCGGATGTAGGCGGGGACGAAGCCCGGGTAGTCGAACGCGCGCGTACTGCCCCCTAGCCGCGCCTCGGCGCGCAGGCTGTTGCCGTAGTCAAAGACCTCCGCGCCGCGGTCGAGAAACCCGACCATCGCATCGACCTGCAGCGCCATGCTCTCGCGCGCGCGTCTGACGTACGCGCCGGGCTCATCGAGCCGCAGTTCGGCCGCATCTTCCGGGGAGAGTCCGGCGGGCACGTAGCTGAGCGGGTCGTGGGCGGGTGTCTGGTCGGTCACGACATCGAACTCAATGCTGCGTTGGAGCAACTCAGGGAAAATCTCGGCGGCGTTACCGAGCACGCCGATGGACAGCGCACGCTTTGAATCTTTCGCTTCTCGCGCGAGCTGCAGCGCATGATCGAGACCATCCGCGCTCACGTCGAGGTAGCGATGCTCGAGTCGGCGCGCGATGCGGTCGGGATCGACCTCGACGCAGATGGCAACGCCACCGTTCAACGTCACCGCCAGCGGCTGCGCCCCACCCATCCCCCCGAGGCCGGCGGTCAGCGTGATCGTCCCCGCAAGCGACCCTCCGAATCGCTTGCGTGCGACGGCGGCGAACGTTTCGTATGTCCCCTGCAGGATGCCCTGCGTTCCGATGTAGATCCACGAGCCCGCGGTCATCTGGCCGTACATCGTCAGGCCGAGCGCTTCGAGGCGGCGGAACTCGTCCCACGTCGCCCACTCAGGGACCAGCATCGAGTTGGAGATCAGGACGCGCGGCGCCCATTCGTGGGTCTGGAAGACTCCGACCGGCTTGCCCGACTGGACCACCAAGGTCTCGTCCTTTTTGAGCCGGCGCAGCTCGCGGACGATGGCGTCGAACGCCTCCCACGAACGGGCGGCGCGGCCGGTGCCCCCGTAGACGACAAGGTCCTCAGGGCGCTCCGCGACGTCGGGGTCGAGGTTGTTCATCAACATCCGCATCGCGGCCTCCTGAGGCCAGCCGAGGCAGGTAATTCGAGTCCCCCTAGGCGCCCGAACCGTCCTCCCCCTCCCCGCTCGCCGGGGAGGGTCGGGGTGGGGGGTTTCGCTCATCTAAGAGTCCCAACCACCGATTCCGCAGCCTCGACGATAGAACCACCGCGGATCAGCGCCTCAGCCGCGGCCAGCTCCGGCGCCACGATTCGGTCAGGGCCGACGCCGGCCACCTGCTTGCGCAGCGCGACTCGCACGGCACTGGTTGCCGGGGACGGTTCGAGCGGCCGGCGCAGCTCCTGCGCCCGCGCGGCGGCGCACAGCTCGACGGCGAGGATGTGCGCCAGGTTGTCGAGCACGGTCCGCAGCTTCAACGCCGCGCCCCATCCCATCGAGACGTGGTCCTCCTGCATCCCGGACGTGGGAATCGAGTCGACGCTGGCGGGTGCGGCAAGGCGGCGGTTCTCGGCGACCAGCGCAGCGGCGGTGTACTGGGCAACCATGAGGCCCGAGTTCACACCGGGCTCGTCCGCCAAGAAGGCCGGCAGGCCTTGCGAGCGATGCGGATCGAGCAGCCGGTCGACCCTTCGCTCGGCGATCGATCCGACCTCGGCCGCAGCGATGGCGAGGAAGTCGGCGGCGAACGCAAGTGGCTCGCCGTGAAAGTTGCCATTCGATTCGACATCGCCGTTCTCCATCACGATGGGGTTGTCGATCGTGGACGAGAGCTCGACCTCGGCGATTCGGCGCACGAAGTCGAGCGTGTCGCGCGCGGCGCCGGCGACCTGTGGGCTGCAGCGCACCGAATACGAGTCCTGGACGGTGTGTTGCGAATGGCGGTGCGACGCGACGATCTGGGAGTCGCTCATCAACCGTGTGAGGTTGGCAGCACTTGCGGCCTGACCCGGGTGCGGCCTGACCTCTTGGAGGCGCGACTGAAAAGTGCGGTCGGTGCCCAGCAGCGCCTCCGCGGACATCGCGGCGGTGACGTCGGCAGTCTTGAACAGTCGCTCGGCGTCGGTGCACGCGAGAAGGAGCATGCCGAGCATTCCGTCGGTCCCGTTGATCAGCGCGAGGCCCTCCTTGGTCTCGAGCTTGACCGCCTTCGGCCTCGCCGATTTGAGCGCCTGCGCCGCGGTCCGGCGCCCGCCCTGTGGGTCCACGACCTCGCCCTCGCCGACGAGCGCGAGTCCAATGTGCGCGAGCGGGGCAAGGTCCCCGCTGCAGCCAACCGAGCCATAACGCGGCACCAGCGGTGTGATGCCTTCGTTCAGCATCCCGATCAACGCCTCCGCGAGAAGCGGTCTGACGCCCGACATGCCCATCGCAAGCGTGCGTGCGCGGAGGAGCATCGTCGCGCGCACGACCTCCACGTCGACCGGAGCTCCGACGCCTGCGGCGTGGGACCGGATCAGGGCCAGCTGCAGCTCGGGCTGGCGAAGCGGAGCCACGCGCGTGCCGGCGAGCGCGCCAAACCCGGTCGACACCCCGTAGACCGGCTCCCGCGACGCGGCGGCCCGCTCGACGCGCGCGCGGCTGCGCTCCATCTTGGTGCGCGCCGCCGCGGCGAGGGCGACCTTTTCGCCGTGACGGGCCACAGCCACGACCTGGTCTTCTGTCAGCCCTCCACCGCGCAGCGTCACAGTCATCGGCGGACCCTCTGTGCAGCGCCGCGCAGCGTGACCGTCATTCGGGCTAAGGCTAGCTGATGTTCTTCAAGGCTTCGCGCCGGCTCAGGCCGCTCAGCTGCGCCTCATGAGCGCGCACGTAGCGCGCCACCTCTTTGGGATCTGTCCACGCGTACTGGCGCAGCGCCCATCCGATGGCTTTGCGAATGAAGAACTCGCGATCGGCGAGGTTGGGCTCGATGTTCGCGTAAAGCAGATCGAGGTCCGTGTCACGCTTGAACCTCAGCTGACAGATGATCGACACCCGCCGCTTCCACATGTTCGCGTCGGCGCTCCAGCGCCGCATCAGCGGCCGGATTCGCTTGGGATATTTCCGCAGCAGCTCACCGATCACCGTCGCCAGCTCATCGACGTGATCCCACCAGGCGCCGCTCGTGACCAGCTCCTCCAGCATCGCCATGTCTGATGGCGTGAGGCAGTCGACGTGGCTCCTCATCGTGAGCAGGAACTGGACCGCATAGCGCTCCTCGCGATATCGCGCGCCGCGCCACAGCTCGAGAATTGCGTTGCGCCACTCGCCGCAGCTCATGTCCATGCCGTCGAAGACCCTGCGGCTGATCGCCCTGACCTCGGGCAAGTTGATTCCGTAGTACGGCATGGTCGATTTCATATATGACTGCATGCCCGCGGCCTTTTGCGGGTTGGCCGCCGCGGTCATCTCACGACGAAGCCAGGCGATCTTCTCCCCGTACGCGTTAGGAAGACTGCTCAACCGAAAACCGCGGTACGCGACGCCGCGCGCAAACGTCGAGGAGCCCGACGAAGACAGGGTGTGGCGCGCCCGGCGCTGATCGGAGTTGAGGCTGGTAGAGCGTCCCTACGAAGAACGGGTGGTCGACCCGTTCGATGGCACGGACCTCTCCAGTGCCGTCGGTGGCCGCGATTCGCATCCCATACTCGCGCGCGATGTGCTGCATTTCGGGTGCCAGCCCGTACGAGCACGTCGTGTACTCGATCGCGTGCTGGCTGCCATACAGGTCGGCAAGGAGGGACCCAGGCGCGAGGTCAACCGCGATGGTCTGGTCCTGGAGCGAACACTCGAGCGGAGTGATAACGGGGGTGCCACCGGGGCCGTACTCGGCGTGGGCAGCATCGCTTACCCCCGCAAGGTTCCGAGCGTGCTCGACCAGCACGTGTTGAAAGCCACCTCAGGTCCCGACAAGCGGGATTTTGCGTTCGCGCGCTGCCCGCACCACCCCGTGGGCAGCCTCCGGATCGCGGTACGGGCTGCCGGGCCCGATGATGACAGCCGATCCGGCTGCGGCGATCCGAGAAGCGTCTTGAACCTCATCCGTGCACACGACACGGACATCAAGGGGGATCCGCCCATGCTCCGACGCATGTTCGAGCGCAGCGAGGGTCGCGCGATGAAACCGGTGATTGGCCGGCAGATCGATCAACACCGTGACGACTACGGCGCGCACCGCCGAACGTTAGCACCCAACTCGAGCCGCAGGAGCCAGACTTCCCTACCCGGGATCCGCTATTCGGGCACACATGGTCGAATCCCTCCCATGAATATGCCGCCATTCGGGCACATTTGGTCGCATCGCGCCCCTCAGGGGGCCGCGATGTAGCGCGCTCGCTCGGCGACCCCATGATCGTCCACCTCGAGCAACCAGGTGGAGCCCTTCTCGTACCCACCTTCCCCCGCCTTGATCAGCTCACGCTCAACCAGGTCTTCGACCAGCTCCCAGACGATGTCGCCGTGCGTGCTGAGCACGACGTCGGCAAGCGATCGATCGCCGAGGAACTCGGTCAAACCCTCGAGGCCGTGCCCCTCTTCGAGCGACGGCGACGGTTTGACCTGGAGGCGGCGGGCACGCGCGAGTGGTTCGACGGTCTGCGTGCACCTCAGGTATGGGCTCGAGAAGATGTCGGAGATTCGAAACGGCTTGAGGACCGCAACGAGCTCCTCGGACTGCTTCTTTCCTTTGTTGTTCAGAGGCCGGAGACGGTCGTCGCCCGACCAGTGGCTGCGGCTCCCCGCCTTCGCGTGGCGCACGACATAAAACGTCCGCAGGTCAGGGCATCCAGTCGCGCAGGCGCTTGCGGTCGAGCGAGTTCCAGACCTTGCGCCACTTCGCGCGCGCGGCAGCAGCAGCGATGCCTTCGAGCGCAATCAGCTCGCCGGCCACGAAAGCGCGCCGCCCGCTCACCTTTGCCGCCCGCAACCACGCCTGCGCTGTGACGCTGTCCTGGTGCTCGCCAAGGATGGTCTGCAGCTTTGCTGCGGCTTTGGCGAAAGCCTCCGCACCGGGCCCGGCCACCGGCACCACCGCTTCCGCCGCGTAGCGAGTTCGCTTCGCGAGAATGCGGATGCGGTGCAGCTCGGGGTCGGTTGGCGTCTCGGGCAGCTGGCGCACCGCGGAACGCAACCGGCGCCAGGGCGTCGTTGCGAGGGCCGGCAGGACCGCGCTCGCGGGCTGATCCCCGTCGGGCAAAGTGGCCGGCGAGTGGGCGGCAGCGACCAGGTTCTCGAGGACGTCGATGTAGCGCTGCGAATCGAGATCGACGGCGAGCTGGTTGCGCAGCCCGTCGATTTCGGTCGCGAGCAGCTGGAGCAGCGAGGTTGCCGACCGCAAGTCACTGGCAGGCAGCGACCGGGCGCGATCGCGCAGCCTTTCGAGCAGCACCTCGCGGTCGCGCACGGCGCCAAGGCTCGTCGCGAGCCAGCCAAGCTCGGACCGAAGCGGCTCCGTCCACTCGACGTCGAGAAGCGGTCCGAAGGTGCGGAGGTTGGATCGCAGCTTGCGGGTGGCAACCCGAGCCTGATGGACCGCCTCCGGGTCACGGCCTGTCCTGACCAGCGGGTCATTGTGGAGGACGGCGCCGACCGACTCGGCAAGTGCGTTCCTGATTACATCTTTTGCCGGGGCGTTCGGGAGCAGTGGCGTGGGCGCAACTTCAGGCGGCTCGATCGCCCGCGGGCCAAGTGCCCTGATGTGCTTTGGCGTGGGGTCGGGAGCGCCGGCGCCCGCTCCGCGCAACCTCGTGACGAGCGGAGCGATGATCTCGTCCGCGCTGTCGGCGCCGTTCTGGCCGGCGGCCTCAACCTCGATCTCGCGAAAACGTGCCGCAACCCGCCTCCCGTCACGCACCGAGACTTCGTCGTCAACCACCTCGGCCACGCGTGCCCCTTTCCCGTCGACCAGGCGGACCCGGCGTCGCACCGTTGACAGGCGCGCCACAGGCACGAGCTCAGTCCTGCGCACGTATGCACGCACCACCTCTAGCGCAGCTGCCGGCGGTTTCTTTGAACCCCCCTCGAATGTCAGCTCGGCGCGTTCGAGCAGAGCCGAAGGCCTACCCGGAGCGGAAGGCGGTGTTGCGAGCTTGAGCGTCCAACCTTCGCCGGCGCGATGCCGCAGCGAGACGCCCCAACGCGCAAGGCGCAGGTCGGGCGTGTCGTAATAGACAGTCTCCAGGCGCACGGTTTCCGACGGCCCGACGGCGACGCCGTCAATGACCCCGCTGAGGTCCGGGAGATGGAACGCGGGGCCGGCCCCGAGTTTCACCTCACGTTCGATCAATGTGGTCTAGACATGCGGTACGCCGTTCAGCCCGTTGCCATGAGCGCTCTCGAGCGCAAGGTCTTTGAAGCGATTGTGCGAGTTGAGACCGCGGACCGTGGGCACCTTGTGCCACCCACCGTCGGGCCCTAGCTCCCAAGCGAGCACGTCGTCCGCCAGCGAGACGTCGAGGATCTGCTGCAGGCGGTGCCGCAGCCGGGGATCGGTCACCGGTACAACGGCTTCCACCCGGCGGTCGAGGTTGCGCGGCATCAGGTCGGACGACCCCAGGTAATACTCAGGGCGCCCCCCGTTGCCGAAGGAGAAGATGCGCGAGTGCTCGAGGAATTGGCCGACGATTGAGCGAACGCGGATCCGCTCCGAGAGTCCTGGCACGCCTGGCCGCAGCGAGCACATGCTCCGGATCAGTAGGTCGACCTGCGCGCCTCCCTGGGACGCCGCGTAGAGCGCATCGATGATCTCCGAGTCGATCAGGTTGTTGACCTTGATGATGATCCGGCCGCCCACCACGCCCTCACGCTCGATGAGCTGCGTGATCCCCGTCCTCAAGTTGGTTGGCGCGACCAGCAGCTTGCGATAGCGGCTCTGCCGGCTGTATCCGGTGAGCAGGTTGAACAGCTCGGTCACATCGGCTCCAAGGTCTGAGTCGGCGGAGAGAATGCTGACGTCCTCGTAGATCCGGGCGGTGTTCGGGTTGTAGTTGCCAGTGGAAACGTGGAGGTAGTGCTGGATGTGTCCGCCTTCACGCCTCACGACGAGCGTCACCTTCGCGTGCGTCTTGAGACCAAGGAGTCCATACACGACGTGCACGTTCGCTTCCTCGAGGGCGCGAGCCCAGCCGATGTTCGCCTGCTCGTCGCCGCGAGCCTTGATCTCGACCAGCGCGACGACCTGCTTGCCGCGTTCCGCGGCGCGGATCAGCGCGCGCACGATGGGACTCGCGGGTCCAGACGTGCGATACAGCGTCTGCTTGATGGCGAGCACCTCGGGATCGCTTGCCGCATGATCGATGAACGCTTCGACCGACGTGGCGAAGGAGTCATAGGGGTGGTGTGCCAGGACGTCACCCGCGCGCAACACTGCAAACAGGTCTGGAACCTCCGCAGCGATGCCCCGGAGGCGAGGTTGCGTCGTCGGCGTCCAGCTCTCTTCCTTGAGGTCGGGGCGGTCGAGGTGCGTCAGCAGTGAAAGACTCCCCATGTCGAGGAGTCCGTCGATCTGGTACACGTCCGCAGGCTGCAGCTCCAGCTCGCGCATCAACAGCTCGAGGACCTCGGATGACATCCGCGGATCGACCTCGAGCCTCACCACGCGCGCATGGCGTCGCCGCCGGCGCAGCTCGGTCTGGATCGCGGCTAGAAGGTCTTCCGCGTCGCTGTCCACGTCGTCCAGGTCGCCGTCCCTCGTGACGCGGAATGGGTAGTGGGCGATGATCTCCATCCCCGGGAACAGCGCCGGGAGGTGGAGCGCGATCACGTCCTCGAGCGGCATGTAGCGCTCACCCCCTTCAGTCGAGGTGTCGAGCGGGATGAATCGGGGCAGGACAGGCGGCACCTTCACGCGCGCAAAGCGAGGCTGCCGGTGCAGCGGGTCGCGCACCCGGACCGCCAGATTGAGTGAAAGGTGAGAGATATATGGGAACGGGTGACCCGGATCGACGGCCAGCGGGGTCAGCACCGGGAAGATCTGCTCTCGGAACACGGTGTGCAGGCTGCTGAGCTCTTTCTTGCTCATCTCCTCCGCCCTCACCACCGAGATGCCTGCATCGGCCAGGGCGGGGACGATGCCGCGGTTGTAGATGCTGACCTGCCGGTCGACCAGACCCTCGACGCGGGTACGGATCGCCTTGAGCTGCTCGAGCGGCGACATGCCGTCTGGCGAGGCGACCGCCACGGCCGCCAGGACCTGCTCTTTCAACCCCGCGACTCGGACCTGGAAGAAGTCATCCAGGTTCTGGCTGAAAATGGCGAGGAAACGCACCCGCTCGAGTAGGGGAAGCCGCACGTCTTCGGCCATCGCCAGCACTCGCTCGTCGAAGTCGAGCCGCGACAGCTCACGATTGATGTATCGAGAGCTGGCCAGCGCGAGGACAGGCAAAGACTCCGGTTCGGGGTGGGCTCCGACCGCCACGGAAGAACTCTAGCGGGTGATTCCGCGCCTCAGGTTAAGGACCGGGTAAAGACCGGAAAGGTCGGGCGGCGGTAGCCAAGCTACGGTTGGTCGCCCGCGCACGCTCAGGCCAGCTGCCAGGCCGCCGAGTTCGGCGGCAGCCTCAAAAATCCCCCATCCACCCGGGCGAGTGGGCTGCTTCCGAAAAGTAGCCTGCCCTGGGCAGGCATCCGGACCGGCCTGTCGAGAAAGTTGCAGGCGACCGTCAGCCGGCCTCGCGAGTAAGCCAGGGTTCCCCCCGGCGCCGCGCGCCACACCATCGCCTCTGGCAGGCGGCCGGCCAGGCGTCTCCGCCCCGCCAGAGCCCTCCTGAAATGGCCAAGTGTCGATTCCCCCGATGCGGCCTGGACGTCCACGGCGAGCCGTCCCCAGGGCTCTGGGATGGGCAGCCACGGAGCGGCCGCGGAGAAGCCCGCGTTCGCCTGACCCCGGCTCCAGGGCAGCGGCACCCGACACCCGTCGCGGCCCTTCTGCCGCCCTTCGGAGTGGAAGAAGACCGGGTCCTGCCGCTCTTTGTCGGGAAGGTCGACCTCTTCCAGCCCAAGTTCCTCGCCCTGATAGAGGAACACCTGGCCGGGCAGGCCCAGCAGCAGCAGCAGGGCGGCCAGGGCACGGGCCCGTCCCGTCGAGCCACCGCCCAGGCGGGTCACGGGACGCACCACGTCGTGGTTGGCGAGCGTCCAGGTCGGTTCCGTTCCCGGCCCGCGCAGGGCGCTGCGGCTGACCTCGATCGAGCGCTTCCAGAGCGCCGCGTCCCAAGGCAGATGGATGAGCGCAAACGCCATGTGAAGTTGGTCCGGGACGATGTACCTGGAGTGCCGGCGAGGGTCGAAGATCTCGCCTACCAGGACCCGGTCGGGTGTGTATGCATTGGCGATCTGGCGCCAGCGCCGGTAGACCTCGTGCAGCTGCGGTTGATCGATGATCCCGAAAGCCGAGTCGAAACGCGCGGCGCCGGTTACGCGGTCGGCGATAAGAGGCCGGTCGGCCAGATCCTTTCGTTTGAAGAGCGCCGCCGCGACGTCGATGCGGAATCCGTCCGCACCTCGGTCGAGCCAGAACTTCAGGATGCGCTCGAACTCTGCCGCGACAGCCGGGTGCCACCAGTTGAGGTCGGGCTGCTCGGGCGCGAACAGGTGGAGATACCACTGCGGGCCGTTTGGCTCGGGCGACCACGCGGGACCACCGAAGGACGAGGTCCAGTTGTTGGGCGGCGCGCCGCCTGGCTTGGGGTCGGCAAAGTGGTAGCGCTCGCGGAGCGGGCTCTCCCGGGTGGCGACCGCGGCCTTGAACCATTCGTGCTGGTCAGAGGTGTGATTTGGCACGATGTCGACGAGGACCTTCAAACGCAGCTCGTGCGCCCGCTCCAGCAGGCGGTCAAAGTCCTCGAGGGTCCCGTACGCGGGGTCGACGTCGAAATAGTCGGCGACGTCGTAGCCGTGGTCCTTTTGTGGCGATGGATAGAAAGGCGTCAGCCAGATGGCGTCGACGCCGAGGTCGCGGACGTAATCAAGCCGTGAAGTGATGCCGGGCAGGTCGCCGATCCCGTCGTCGTTGGAGTCGGCAAAGCTGCGGACGTAGATCTGGTAGAAGACCGCGCTCACCCACCACGGTTGGGGCATGCGGCTAACTTAACTGGCAAGAAATGCGCGCTGCGCGCGCGGCCAAACGGCGCCCGCCGAGGGCCGGCGGGCCGGCCCTCAGCGTCAGGCGCAGGCTCAGGCTCCCAGCGCGGCCACCACGTTGGAGAACACGTTCTGGATCTGATTGCCCATGGTCAAAAGAATCACGATGACTACGATCGAGACCAGCACCAAGATCAAGGCATACTCGACCATGCCCTGGCCGCTTTCCCTGCGGCGCGTACGCGAACTCATCCCTTTACTTCCCTCCTTTCCCGGCTTACGGGGCGTTATGAACGGTAACTGGTACAACGTTCGATTTCAGCTTTCATTAAGCCGCTGGTCTCAATTGTTTGTAATGGCTTGCATAAGCCCGACTAATATGTCGCGGTGCGCAAGCCCGCCTTCACGCTGGAGCAGCTTCGCTCCTTCGTAGCCGTCGCCGAGAACGAGCACATCTCCCGCGCGGCGGCCTCACTCTTCCTGACCCAGGCGGCGGTCACGCAGCAGCTGCACCACTTCGAGCAGGCCGTCGGTCTTCAGCTTTTGGAGCGGGACGGGCGCAGGGTCAGGCTTACAGATGCCGGGCGGTCGCTCGCGGAGACGTGCCGCGCCGCCCTGCGGTCGGTCGAGGTCGTTGGTGATTCGGCTCTCGCGATGAAGCACCTCCAGGCGGGTTCGCTCCATCTCGGCGCCAGCCCAACGTGCGCGGCCTACTACCTACCGCCCCACCTGGCCGAGTTCACCAGGCGCCATCCTGGCGTCAAGCTCAACGTCACCGTGGACCCGTCTGCGGACCTGAACCGCCGGGTCCTCGTCGGCGCCCTCGACTGCGCCCTCATCGAAGGCGCGCCCGACCCTGAGCTGCAGGCAGCCGAGCTGACGCGCGATGAGCTGCTCCTGGTCGCGCATCGGGACCATCCCCTCTCTCATCTTCGGCACGTCACGCCGGCAGACCTCGTGCACTTCCTCTACCTCGGGCGGGGGCCGCAATGGTCCGCCGAGCGATATGTGAGGGAGATGCTCGGCGATGCCTACGACCAGGTCGACAGCCTGAACCTCGGGCATCCGGAGTATGTCCGCGCCGCGGTGGCCGCGGGTCTTGGGTTTGCAGCGCTCTCGAAGCGTGCCGTCGCCTCTGACCTCTCGAGCGGATTGCTCAAGCGGCTGCCGATCGCGTCGATCCTGCGACCCATCAGCGCCGTGCGCCGAAGGGCCCGTGGTGGCCCCGCGCAGGAAGCGTTCTGGGATCTCGTCACCGGCACCGGGGTGGCCGCATCCGGGAAAATCGCTGCGGATGGCCACGCCACAGCCTGAATCGGTAATCCAAACACGCGGTCTGCGCCGAGTGTTCAAGTCGCGCAAGCGCCAGGTCGAAGCTGTTGCCGGTGTGGACCTGGACGTGCGCCAAGGCGAGATCTTCGGTTTCCTCGGGCCCAACGGCGCAGGGAAAACGACCACTTTGCGCATGCTAGCCACGCTGCTGCCGCCGAGCGGCGGCACGGCGCGCGTCGCCGGGTGCGAGCTCGCCACACAGCCGGCACAGATCCGCGAGCGAATCGGGTACGTCGGCCAGGCCGGCGGCGCCGACCGCGAGATCACGGGCCGCACCGAGCTGGTGTTTCAAGGCCGTCTGTATGGAATGTCAACGCAGGCCGCGGGCAAGCGCGCGGCGGAGCTGATCGAGATGCTCGAGCTGGAGGGCGCGGCGGACCGCAAAGTCGGCACCTACTCCGGCGGTCAGAAACGCCGGCTCGACATCGGCCTGGGCCTGGTCCACAACCCGCAGCTGCTCTTCCTGGACGAACCGACCACCGGGCTTGATCCACAAAGCCGCGCCCGGGTCTGGGACGAGGTGCGCCGCATGCACGACCGAGGGACGACGATCTTTGTGACCACGCACTACCTCGACGAGGCTGATGCGCTGTGCGACCGCGTCGCGATCATCGACTACGGAAAGATCGTTGCCGAAGGCACTCCCGAGGAGCTCAAGCGCGCGGTCGCCGGCGACGTGGTCACGCTGAGCGTCGCCGGCGAACAGGACCGCGCCCTAGACCTGATCAAAGCGCAGCCATTCGTCCGAGAGGCGAAGGTCGAGAATGGCTCCGTCCATCTCTACGTGGACCGTGGAGAGGTCGCAATGCCGGCCATTCTTCGCCTGCTCGACGCGGCGCACATGCAGATTGTGACCATGGAGCTGCACCGGCCGAGTCTCGATGACGTGTTCCTCCGACAGACCGGACGCTCACTGAGGGAGACCGCGGCGTGAAGCTGATGCGCGACACATGGCTTGTCTTCGGTCGCTACTTCGGTTTGCTCATGCACAACCCCGTTTGGATCGCACTCGGCGTGCTTCAACCGCTGCTGTACCTGGTGCTGTTCGCGCCCCTGTTGAAACCCATGGCGCAGATGCGGGGCTTTCCGCCCGGCGGCGCCTACAACGTCTTCGTTCCGGGGCTCCTCGTGCAGCTTGGAATGTTCGGCGCCGCGGGCGTCGGGTTCAGCCTCATCGCCGAGCTGCGCATGGGTGTCATCGAGCGACTGCGGGTAACACCGGTCAGCCGTGTCGCGCTTCTGTTCGGGCGGGCATTGCGCGACATGGTGTCGATCGTGGTCCAGTCGCTCATCCTCATCGTCATCGCGCTGCCGTTCGGGCTGAGCATCCACCCGCTCGGGGTCGTTGTGGTGCTCGCATTGATCGGGCTGATCGGACTGCTCACAGCATCCATCGCCTATGCGGTGGCGCTTGCGGTGAGGAGCGAAGACAGCTACGCGCCGATCGTGTTCACGTCAACGCTGCCGATCCTTCTGCTGTCCGGCGTCCTCCTTCCCATGACCATCGCGCCGCAGTGGCTGCAGAACATCGCGGCGCTCAATCCGCTGCTCTATGCGGTTGACGCCGCGCGGCACATCTTCAACGACAACCTCGGTGACCCGAGCGTGGCCAGAGGTGTCTTGATCATGGTCGTGTTGTCCGTTATCGCGGTGGTCATAGGCGCGCGGCAGTTCGGTCGTGCAGTCGCCTAGCCGGCGTCGTATAGCTGGAGGCATGAAAAGGCACAAAGAGCACAAGCCACCTCCCTCCCCGCCGGAACTCCCCGAAGCGAAGCCCCTCCCCTACGAGGCGAACCCCGGCGGAACGGAGGGTGTCAATGCGGGATGGCCCGGCGGATCGTCGGGCGTGATCACCTGGCCAGAGCCCGAGGGCGACACGACTTACTCGACCAAGGACGTGCCCCTCAGCGCGCGCCGGGAAGTGGTACGGGCGATCCTGTGCGAGAAATGCGGCCAGGGCTTCCCGACCCAGGCCCTGCTCAACGTCCACCGGAGGACAGCCCACCGTCCCCGCGCCTGACCCCAACGCATCGGGTGATTTTTCTTTGAACGATCAGTCGGCCGAAAAAGCGCGCTAAAGTCACCGACTTATGCTGACGTCGGTCATCTCGAAAAGCGTCTTCGGGGTCGGAACGCTGCTTGGATTCGGCGTCATCGTGTTCGGCCTCGCGGGCCTCGGGCTTGCCTTGACCAATCCGAAGTACCAGAACGACGCCGGCGTTGCCGTCGGCTTTGTGGTCCTCGGCAACGGTCTGCTTGGCACGTGCCTGGTCATGCTGGTGAAACCTCACCACACCATGGGCTCAGTCGCGACCGAGCGGACCGCGCCGCGGGGGATCGGCGGGCTGGCGATGGCGATCGGCGGCGGAGGGATGGGTCTCCCCGACCTGGGTTTCCTCGGTTGGGTCGTCGTGCTATTGATGGTCATCAACGTGGCGATCGCGCTGGGCCACCCTCGGTCCGGCGCCAGCTACGTGGTCCCGTGGGGCACGGTCTTGGTGATCGTGAGGAGGGCAATGCAGGGCAACTGGCCCGCCGCCATCATCATCGCCGCCGTGTGGGTCGTGGCCGTGCTGATCCTGCAGGCCGCTTCGTATTTCGGATGGTGAGCGTCACTCAGCGGCTGAGGCCGATCGATCAGAGGCGGTTGGCCTGCTCCCACTCCGCCTGACAGCGGATGCAGCGGGTCGCCGTGGGCAAGGCCTCCAAACGCTCGGCGCCGATCGGCTTGCCGCAGTTCTCGCACAGCCCGTATTGGCCGTGCGCCCGAACCTCGGCCGCGTGGGAGGCCTGCTCGCGGTCGCGCTCGAGGATCGCGTTGATGGACTCGGAGGTGGCCTTGTCTTCGAGCGCCCTGGTCTCGTCTGAGTTCCTGAAGCCCCGACTCATGCTTCCAGCTTAAGGGAGCGCCGTCAAAACCCCACACGCGGGGGCGGATTCTCTTCCACGACAACCCCGCTCTGACCCACCATGTGCTCCGCGGCGCACTCCGCTGCTCGTTTCTCCAGGAGCTCGCGCTCCCGCACGTTCTCGGTAAGCGAGGCGGCCCGCTCGAACTCAACGCGCGCCTCCTCGGAACGGCCGACCTTCCTGAGGAGGTCCCCGCGGACGGCCGGCAACAGGTAGTAAGACTTGAGCGTGGGCTCGTGGACAAGAGCGTCGACGAGTTCGAGGCCGGCTGCTGGACCGAACGCCATTCCGACGGCGACCGCCCGATTCAGCTCGACCACCGACGACGGTGCGAGCTGTGCGACCGCGTCGTAGAGCGCAACGATGCGCGGCCAGTCGGTCTCCGACGCAATCGTTGCTCGAGCGTGGCACGCGGCGATCGCCGCCTGCAGCGCGTAGGGACCCAGGGCACCCCCGAGCCCCTCGGCGCGCTCGAGGGCCGCGAGGCCGCGCCGGATGAGCAGACGGTCCCAACGCGCTCGGTCCTGATCCAGCAGGAGGACGGGCTCGCCGGACGGCCCGACGCGCGCGCCCAGACGAGAGGCCTGGATCTCCATAAGCGCGACGACGCCGTGGACTTCAGGCTCAGCCGGCACGAGCTCGGCCAGGATGCGGCCCAGGCGAAGGGCCTCCTCGCAAAGCGCCGGTCGGACCCAATCCTTCCCAGCCGTTGCCGAATATCCTTCGTTGAAGATGAGGTAGATCACCTCGAGGACGGAGGCCAGGCGCGCGATGCGCTCGGCACCGCCCGGGACTTCGAACCTGACGTGCGCCTCGGCGAGGGTTCGCTTCGCTCGGACGATGCGCTGGGCGATGGTCGAGACGGGGACGAGGAAGGCCCGCGCGATCTCCTCGGTCGTCAAGCCGCCGAGGACGCGGAGTGTCAGCGCGACTCGTGTGTCCGTCGAGAGGACTGGATGGCAAGCCATGAAGATGAGGCCGAGGAGATCGTCCTCGACCTCCTGATCGATGGCCGTCTCCAAATCCAAGCCTTCCTGAGCCCGCTCGGCATGGCGGCCAATCTCCTCGTGCTTGCGCTCGAGCGTCTTGCGGCGCCGGATCAGGTCGATCGCGCGGTGCTTCGCGGTCCCCATCAGCCAGGCGCCTGGGCGCTCGGGTACGCCTTCGGTAGGCCACTGCTCGAGCGCGGCAACGAGGGCGTCCTGCGCGAGCTCCTCTGCCATCCCGATGTCGCCGACCACACGAGCCAGCCCGGCGATGAGCCGTGCCGACTCGATCCGCCAGATCGCTTCGATCGCGTGATGCGCTTCGGTGACAGCGGTCTCGCGGCGACCGGGGCCGGCGGGCGGGTCCCCGTTTCTTGGACCTATGGCGAGAGCTCCTTCACACGCCCTCGTACTCGACGACCTCGCGGATCTCGAAGGTCCCGCCGTCGTAGGGTGCCCGCTTCAGCCACTCCAGGGCCTCGTCGATCGAGCGCACCTGCCAGAGCCAGTACCCGGCCACCAGCTCCTTGGTCTCCGCGAACGGCCCGTCGATCACGGTGCGCTTCTTGCCGTCGAACCGAACGCGCTTGCTCTGCGAGCTCGGGTAGAGGCGCCCGGCCTCGAGCACAACCCCCGCCTTGACCAGCTCTTCGTTGAACTTCTGATAGTCCGCCATAGCCTCTGGCGTTGGCGGAGTTGCCGCGTCGCTCTGCTCGCCTTCCTTGGCCATTATCAGTACACGCATGTCTGCCTCCTCCTATTACATCTTCCGCTTCGTCTTGGGCTAGGGCTTTTGTGGCGCCACCCACTCATCGAATGACGGAGAGCGTTTTCGACATGGGCTGACTTTCACGTCAGCTCCTGGCAATGTTCGGAAATGATTTGCGGCGGCGGACTCCAATCCCACGATGTCCTCCGAGCCAGCCCCGGATCACCATTCAGTGACGCTTTGGTCCGCTAGATCGAAGGCGTAGCGATGGGTGCCCTGGACGCGCGACTCATGCAGGTCGGATCGCATATTTCCGATACCGAGCTCGATAACCGCGCATCCGGCCGATTGCCGCCAGCATTGGGAAGAGGGCGTTCTGGACGTAGATCGGCGGACTCGAGGGCCGGATGAAATCGCCCACCTCCTGCAAAAGCACGGCGCCCTGGAGCAACTTAATGTCGCCCGTCCGCGAGAGTTTGCCGTCGCGGCTGAGCCCGAACTGAGTCTCGAAGAAGATTTCAGCAGATGTCAGGGCGGGGCGGTGCTCGTAGAGGATCCGCAGGATGCCCTGACCTCCGTTCCACTGGCTGTGTGAGACACCGACTGGGCAAACTAGCGCCTCTCCAGGCTGGGCCACGCCCGTTCTGTTTCCAATCTGGTATCCATACACACCCTCCAGGACCACAAACCTTTCCTCTTGACTTGGATGGATGTGGGACCTGACGACATACGGGCCTGGTTTCACGATCAGTTCTGCTTGAAAGAGCTGCCCGTTCGAAGAATCGGCTGTGGAGAGGAAGATGAGCCGCTCGCCGGTCTGCGGGCTCTCGATCGCGGTTCCGATCTTGATCAATCGTGTGTCTATCCGCGGAATAAGGATCTGATCAGCGCCTTGCCGACTACGAGCGGATGGTTTAACGCAGTCGCCATCTTTCCGACTCGGGAATTGGGATCTCGCGCGACGCCGAGTTGTCTCAGCGGGGTTCCTATGTCGAAGTAGGTCCGCTCGCAGACCATGCGCTCCTCCTCGAATTGAAAGACGATGATCAACGGAAAGTCGACCTTCCTGCCGGTTGCGGGAAGTCCCCGCCAGTTTCCATCATGCGTACCGGTGAACCGGCCCTCGACAACGATGGCGTCGTCTGCGTAATGCATGGCCTCGGCATGGAAGTGGAAATTGGGAAAACCCTTCTTGTTCTCATGGAGGAGGGTGCTGACCCCGGAGTGGCCGTCCCAGACCTCTCCTGTCGCGACGATCTCGTAGCGAGGGTGACTGAACGCCTCGATGCAGCGCTCGAAGTCGTGAGCGTTCTCGGCTTCCATGTGCTTGAGGACCGTCGCCTCACGCATCTGTCGCAAGCTAGGCATCATGTCTGAGTCTGGGGTGCTTTCGAGTGACTCATTTCCCGCTGCTTTCCATCAGGGTCGCGGAAGATGCATCTGACCTCACTCCTACGCCATCAAGGCGCGCTTGTCGAGCCGACTTGGTCGGGGAGGCGGGATTTGAACCCGCGACCACTTGACCCCCAGTCAAGTGCGCTACCGGGCTGCGCTACTCCCCGACGGAGCAGTAATCGTACCCACGCACTGGCAGGGGGCTTGTGGTCGCGGGCCGCGGGTCAGTTGCTGCGCGTTCGGGCCGGAACCCTCTGCGCCAGCGCGATCAGATTTCCTTCTGAGTCTTTGAACCAGGCGCCCTTGGTGCCGTCCGGCATATCCACGAGGCCCTCGCGCGACTTGAACTCGGGGTAGTCGTATTCCTCGAGCTTGACGCCCTTGCTCTTCAGCTCGGTCACCGCACCCGGCACGTCCTCGACCTCGAGCGCCATCTGCGTGTGGTCCCCGGACGCCTTGCCCATGCTCGGGAAGACGAGGAAGCCGGTCTCGCCCGTCTGGTACATCACACCGCCGTCCGGCTGCTGCTCGCCGGGCTTGAGCCCGAGCTTTTGCTCGTAGAAGTTGCGAGCGCGTTTGATGTCCTGGGCGGGGATGGCGGGGGCGGAGCTCTTGATCTTCAGCATGGGGTGCCTCCTTCGCACGAATACCAGCTGACGGGAACAGGTCCGATTATCCGCCGATCTAGGACCTCGAGCCGTACGCGACGAGGCTGCGGTGCGTCGCCGAAAAACCCGCTTCGCGAAGGGTCGTTTTGAGGGGAGATTCCATCACCGGCAAACCATCGACCTTCTGCAGCTCGACGCGGCCCGCATTCGTGGCCATGGCGATCAGGGCCTGGAGATGCGCAAGCTGCACCTCGCCGCTCGTGAGCATTGAGCGGCCGCCACGCTCCAGGTACAACACGAGGCGCCCGTCATCGAGCACGCAGTACGCGCCTGCGGCTCGACTCATCTTTCCGTCGGATGGCGGCCAGTCCAGAACTGTGCCGTAGGGGTTTGCCGGGTCCGTCGCGGCCAGCGCGATAACGCCCCCACCCGATTCACGCAGCGAACGCAGGCGGTCGACCGCACCGGGTAGCGCGAATTGCGAGCCTCCCAGGCCCTCGACAAAGTACCCGCGCCGGATGCGTCCTGACTCCTCCATCGCGCGCAGCACCGGATAGAGGCTCGCGAATCCGCCCGGCCAGCCCTCGCCCACCACGGCCTCGCGCGTCAACACCCCGTGCCGCTGCAAGAGCACGCCCGCCTCAGAGTGCAGCCGCTCGGTTGCGTTGGCGCCCGATCCGATCAGGTCGCTGACCAGAGACCAGCGGCCCGTCGCCCGGGGTTGGATGAGTCGCGGCAGGCGCGGCTTGCGCGCCGGCCGGCGCGCCAACGGACCCAACAGGCGCAGCGGCGCAAAGGTGTCGTTGGTGACCTCGCCCGACCAGACAAGGTCCCACAGCGCATCGAGCATCACGTCCTCATCTCCACCGCCACAAGCGTTGTAGAGGTCGCGGAAGAAGCTCGCGCCGCGGGCACCTAGATGTGCCCGGATTTTCTCGTGCAGCTCGGACTGCGGCGGATCGACCGGCGGGGCGATGAGGCGGGGCGCATCGCCGCGCAGGTACAGCGCGACCCGGCCGTCGCTCGTGCCGAGCGAGCCGCGGCCCGCCCAAACGACCTCGCCCATCGATACCAGCTCATCGAGCAGGCGAGGAGCGTAGTTGCCGACGCGCGCGGAGATGACGTCACGCTCGATCACGCTGGCAGGCAGGGCCAGACCCTGGAGCTGGAAGACGACCTCCAGGAGGCGGTCGACTCCACCCGCGCGCACCGCGACGCCGTGCCAGGCCGGTAAAAATCGGGCCAGCGCGATGGGCGGCACTGACTCGACCTCGCGGCGGAGCGCGGCGAGCGATCTCCGCCGCAGCGTGCGCAGGACTTCCGGATAGCAGTATTCGCGACCCTCCGCCGCCTTGCGAAACTCGCCGGCAAGCACATCGCCTTTCGCGGCAAGCCGTGTCAGCGCCGCCTCGACGGCCGGCGCCGGCAGCGCCCAGCGCTTCGCCGGGTCCGAGGTGACAAAGGGGACGTGGGTGCGCGCGTAGCGCCGCAATAGGGATTCGAGTGGGTCGGGGCCGGCATCCAGGAACACATCAGGCAGCCCGATTGGCAGGCTGGCGCCTACCGCCTCGCGGTAGCGACCGGCGTCTTCAGCCGCGATCCAGCGCGATTCGCCGGCGAGCCGGACTGACAGCGCTCGGCGTTCTCGCTCCAGGCCGCGCAACCACCCATCGTTGACACCTCGCGCGGTCGCTTCTTCGTCGCTGAGGTCGCCGAGCCGGACAAGAAGGTCGTGCGCCTCATCGGCATCGCGCGGGAATCGTTCTGGAAGCAAGCCCTGCAGCTCGAGCTCGACCGCTGCGATCGCCTCCGGATCGAGGAGCTCCCGCAGGTCCTCGCTGCCCAGGAGCTCCGCGAGCAGCTCTCGGTCCAGGGTGAGAGCCTGCGCCCGGCGCTCGGCCAGTGGTTGATCCCCTTCGTACATGTACTCGGCCACGTACGAGAAGAGAAGCGAGGAAGCGAAGGGCGATGCGCGCTCGGTGTCCACGGCGACAACGCGGATCTCGCGCGACCGGATCGCGCCCAGAAACGCGACGAGGGCGGGCATGTCGAAGTGATCGCTCATCACCTCGCGCCACGTCTCGGCGAGGATCGGAAAGTCGGGATACTGCCCCGCGACCTGGAGCAGGCCCGCGCTGCGCATGCGCTGCTGCCACAGCGGCGTGCGCTGGCCCGGCCTGCGCTTGGGCAGCAGCAGCGATCGCGCGGCGTTGTCCCTGAATCGCGCGGCAAACAGTGCAGATGCCGGCAGCCGGGCCGACACCAGAGCTTGAACCTCCTCCGGGTCGAGGATCAGCTCCTCGAGCGCCGGTGGCGACTCGACCTCGGGCAAGTGCATCGCGATGCCGTCGTCGGTCCACAGCGACCGGGCATCGACCCCAAGCTTTTCCCGAAGGTGCGCCTCGAGCGCCATGGCGAGCGGCGCATGCACCCGTCCCCCAAACGGTGTATGCAGGCAGACGCGCCAGTCGCCGACCTCATCGCGAAAGCGCTCGACGACCATCGTGCGGTCGTCGGGCACGGCACCGGTGGCGGTTGCTTGATCCTCCAGGTACGCGAGGAGGTTCTTGATCGCGAGGTCGTCAAAGCCGGCGCGCTCGCGCAAACGCTTCGCCGCTGCGTCGGGGTCGAGCGCCCGCAGCTCGCGCACCATCTTGCCCAGTGCGGCCCCGAGCTCGACCGGACGGCTCGGCGCGTCAGCCTTCCAGAACGCGATCTTGCCCGGTTCGCCGGGTGCGGGCGTGACGATGACCTGCGACGGCGTGATGTCGACGATCCGCCAGGTCGAAGCTCCGAGGACAAAGGTCTCGCCGACCCGAGTCTCGTAGACCATCTCCTCGTCCAGCTCACCGACGCGCCGGCCGTCGTCGGCGAGGTTGACCGTGAAAAGGCCGCGGTCGGGGATCGTGCCTGGGTTGGTGACGGCCAGCCGCTGCGCGCCCGCGCGCCCGCGCACCTTGCCCGCGACCCGGTCCCAAACGATGCGGGGCCGCAGCTCCACGAACTGGTCGGAGGGATAGCGCCCGCTCAGCATGTCGAGCACGGACTCGAAAGCGCGCGGACCGAGGTCGCTGTACGGGTACGCGCGGCGGACCACCCGTCCCAGCTTTTCAATCTCCCACTCGTCCATCGCGCACATCGCGACGACCTGCTGCGCCAGGACGTCGAGCGGCTTGCGGGGAACGACGGTCGACTCGATGCGCCCTTCGAGCATGCCCTCGACGACCGCGGCGGATTCGAGCAGGTCACCGCGAAATTTGGGAATGATCACGCCGCGCGACACCTCGCCGACCGAGTGCCCGGCGCGGCCGACGCGCTGAATCCCGGCGGCAACGCTGGGTGGCGCTTCGATCTGCAGCACCAGGTCGACCGCCCCCATGTCGATGCCGAGCTCGAGAGTGGAGGTGGCGACCAGACCGCGCAGGCGGCCCGCCTTCAGCTCATCCTCGATGAGGAGGCGCTGCTCGCGCGCGATGGATCCGTGGTGCGCACGCACCAGGTCCTCCTCGGCGAGCTCGTTGACACGCGCCGCGATGCGCTCTGCCAACCGCCTCGAGTTGACGAAGACGATGGTCGAGCGGTGCCCGCGAATGAGCTCGAGCAGGCGTGGATAGATCGCCGGCCAGATGCTGTTCAGGCCTTTCGCGCTGTCCTCGTCCTCGGCGGTCAGCCGGGTCATGTCCTCCACCGGGACCTCGACCCTCACCTCCATCGTCTTGAGCCGCCCCGCGTCGACTATCGATACGGCGCGGCCGGCACCGCCCAGGAACCGGCCAACCTCTTCCAGAGGCCGCTGCGTCGCCGAAAGGCCGATGCGCTGGGGCTCGACTCGCGTCAGCTCACAGAGTCGCTCCAGGCTCAATACGAGGTGGCTGCCGCGCTTGGTGGCGGCGACGGAGTGGATCTCGTCGACGATGAGCCACCGGACCGACGCCAAGATCTTGCGCGCGGCGCTGGTCAGGAGGAGAAAGAGGGACTCCGGCGTGGTGATGAGGATGTCCGGGGGGTGGCGCTCCATCGAGCGGCGCATGTCCGCCGGCGTGTCGCCAGTCCGGATGGCAACTGAGATGTCGGGAGGCTTGATCCCAACGTTCTCCATCTGGTGGCGTATACCGACGAGCGGCGAGCGCAGGTTCCGGTCGACGTCGTGGGCGAGAGCTTTCAGCGGCGACACATAAAGGACGCGACACCGCTCGGCCTCGGCCGGCATCGGCTCCGAGGACAGGCGGTCGAGACACCACAGGAAGGCAGCAAGCGTTTTGCCGCTCCCGGTCGGCGCTGCCATCAACACGTGGCGGCCGGCCGCCACCTCCTCCCAGCCCCGCTCCTGAACCGCGGTCGGATCTGCGAAGGTGGCTCGGAACCAGTCGCGGACCGGCGCCGAAAAGAGGTCGAGAACTCCGCCGAAGGCGCGCTCCACGCGATCCAGTTTGACGATTTCCCGCACTACAAACAAGTGTTCTTAACAGCGCCGTCCGGCACACTT
>Ga0209160_1000469_pt1 | contig 32821 bp, 23 predicted proteins | sample GraSoiAngelo_153_FD_186167 | JGI IMG/M metagenome (GOLD analysis project Ga0209160, IMG submission 186167) | Grasslands soil microbial communities from the Angelo Coastal Reserve, California, USA - 14_1009_12_40cm (SPAdes) (version 2) | ecosystem: Environmental > Terrestrial > Soil > Grasslands ...
CGCAGTGTACCGTTACTCGTGACTACCCCTCAAATTTTCCTGAACCACCCAAGGGCGGGTAGTGTCTCACCTTGCAGATGATCAATTCTTTCAAAACGGCAGACGTGGACCGAACTTCGCCCCGCTTCGATTGAACAGGGGATGCGGGAATTAAGGAGCAACCGTAGGGCTGAGCCGGGGGATCGAGTTGCGCACCGCTGCCGTCCTCTGCCAGTGTTCGTGCACCCAGGCGGGCAGGACAAGGCTGAGTGTCGATCCCAAGACGAAAAGTATCTGCCACACCGGCGACAGCGAATGCCACGGCTGTTTGAAACTGAAGGCGACGTAAGACAGGAAAATTGACCAGACAAAGACCTGGAGGGAATGTCTGCCGAGGTAACGGAGGAAGCGAGACAGCGATAGCTGGTGGAATCTTTGGTCCACGGATCGTGGCAGATACCACAGGATGTAGGCGTAAGCGGCGAAATTGATCAGGCGGAAGGGATGGTTGATGGATCTCCACTCCTGCAGCATGATCTCGGTATTGAAAAGCGGCGAAGTTCTTCCTAGCAACACGCCTTGATGACGCAGGGTGAATAGCACAATCACTACCACGAGACAGAAGGTGAAAAGCAGGCGCGAGGCGGGGACAGGCGAGGGCTGGCCGGTCGCCTTGCGATATCCAAAGTAAGCGCCCGCAACGAACAGAAGTTGCCAGGCCAGGATGTTAAAAAATCCAAGGTTAAGCCATGACGGGTTGTGAGCCGGACCTCCGATGCCCCATTGCGCTAAGAGCCACAGGGTGATGCTGAAGAGCCAAACGAGCACATTTCGGCCTCGCGCCATCTGCTCAACTACGAAGGGGACGAGCAGGAGGAAGACGCAATACATGGGCAGAATGTCGAACAAGTTGGGCTGGTAAATCAAGGTTGCGCCGTGCCACCAGGCTGTCCACAAAGAAGAGAAGCGCGGAGCAATGGACAAGCCTCCCCAGAGGCCGGCGAGAAGAGCAAAGGTGTAAAGGCAGAGATGAGCCAGATAAAGATCGCGGGCGCGACGTAGGGCGCGATGGCGGAGAGCAGTCCGGCCGGACTTGACCAATGTGCGTCCGTATACCATCCCAGTAACCAAACCTGACATGAACACAAAGCCTTCAGCCACCGAGACAAAGCCGAAGACTTGACTTACAAAACGGTGTAGGGGATGCCGCGGCAGGTGGTTGACCATTATTAAGACGAGGAGAAATCCGCGTAGCGCGTCTACCCGTGCGTCGCGACCGATGGGACCGAGCCAGACGCTTCGCTCCGATGGATGGTTCTTCTTGAGAACAATGGTGCGGTCCGCAAGTTCGATCACGCTGGTCGTCACTGTGGGGTTTTCACGAGTCCTGCAACATTTGCGAGGTCGAGTGATTGTAATCCCGAGTCCGCGATCAAGCTGGCAATTAAGAGTGGCCTGTCGGATTTTGGGGAAATTGGTTGCAAGCACTGCGAACAGTGCACTTTAGCTGCCAACCTCGGCAGGCTGATGCTAAGCCATTGGTGCGTCGAACAGATGCATCGAGTGGGGGAATCACGATTCCGGTGAAATGCTCCAGGGTTCCCGGCTACATGTGAAATCTATTGCGGTTTTGTTGGCGGTTCGCGAACGCGAGGTCCGCACTCTTGTACATGGCCCCTGGGCAACGGAACCAAGGTAACTACCCGTTCCGGCGTCTGATCGGCTTGTGGTAGTGTTGCAAATACCCCAATTTCCTAAATTTGGCTGGTTTTAGTGCCCTCCGTGTCGGAGAAATCGAAGCCGGGAATTTACGTCGCCTGGAAGACGGTGACTTACCGCAGCGTGCTGCTCATTCTGCTGGCGGTGGTGTTTATCTTCGCCGTCGGGCTGCATTTTGCATTCCCGCAGTTCACTGAAGCGGGACTGAAGACCGCGAATAAGTTGGCCACGGGCATTTTGGAGAAGGTAGCCGGCGCTGCCCCCGGTCCAGAGAAGTCACCCGGTGGCAACGCGCAGCAGGCGCACTTCACGGCGATCGATGGAACGGTAAGAATCAAGAAATCCAGCAGCAATAGCTGGATGACGGCTGACTACAGCTTGCCCCTGGAGCAGGGCGATGTAGTGCAGACCGGGTCCGAAGGCATGGCCAAGATCGTCTTCAATGACGGCACCAACTATACAGTTAAGCAGGACTCGCTGATTGTGATCGAGGAGAACTCGGCCAATGATAAGCAGCAGACCAACGTAGCGGTCGCGGTCAGCACCGGCACGGTGGATCTGACCACAGCTACGTACGTCCAAGGGTCGAGGTCACAAGTAATCGTGGATGGAGCGACGGCTTCACTGGCTCCGGAGAGCGCCGCGATCGTGCACAATGATCCCAAGAGTGATCAGCACGAAATTTTGATGAAGAAGGGCAGCAGCAACATTGCCCGTAATGGGGAAACGGTGCGCTTGTCGGATTGGGAAAAGGTGAGCTTCCAGGCCCAGTCTCCGCGAATGGCAAAAGTAAAGGAAATTGGGCCGCCCACGCCGATTTCTCCCGCCAACATGATGCCGATTTTCATTTCAGGGGAACCGAAACCAGTCGAATTCTCCTGGACCCCAATGACAAATGCTGCCGGATACCGGCTGCGAGTTTCCCGCAACCCGTACTTTTCTTCCACCATTGTCGATCGCAAGGTGCCGACGGCCGATGTTAACGTCACGGGACTGGGGGAAGGCGCGTATTACTGGATGGTGCAGTCTTATGACGTTGATAATAAGGAGTCGGTAGAAAGCGAGAAGAACCGGTTCACCATAATTCCCAAAGGGAAGGATACGGTCGCCATTAACCTGGATTTGGACCCTTTTATTCAACACGGACATGTGATCGAAGTGACCGGCAAAACCGAAGCGGGCGCCCGGGTCATGGTGAATGGCCGGGAAGTGCCGATGATAACCAATGACGGCAGCTTTCACTACTTCACTCCGTCGCTGCCGCCGGGAGAGAGCGTAATTACTGTGACCGCACAAAATTCTCAAGGCGGAGTCAATACCCAACAGAAGAAGGTTGTGATTCAGTAGGCGGGATGTGGGGAGTTGCCAGTAAGTCAACAGGTCAAGGGCTTTCGTTTCCGACAAGGATATGTAACATCCCATAGAATGAAGAAACGCTGGTTTCAGAAGAAGAAATGAAGAGCCGGAACCGGAAACACAGGGGTTAAAGAGCAAAGAGTCATGTCATCGAACGGATTTCATTCCAGCGCATCGCGCTTCCACAACCTGAGATCTCTATTCAGTGTCTTTTCCAGTGACTTGGCTATAGACCTGGGTACGGCCAACACGCTGGTGTACGCGCGCGGCAAAGGGATCGTCGTCAACGAACCCTCGATCGTGGCCATCAATAAGAACACCGGAGAAGTAGAAGCGGTTGGTAAAGAAGCCAAGGAGATGCTGGGCCGCACTCCGGGGAACATTGTAGCCATCAAGCCGATGAAAGATGGCGTGATTGCAGACTTCAAAGTCACCGAAAAAATGTTGAATTACTTCATCCAGAAGGCACACAACCGGAAAATGCTGGTGCATCCGCGAATCGTAATCGGCGTGCCTTCAGAGATTACGCAGGTAGAAAAGCGGGCGGTGATGGACTCTGCCTACCGCGCCAAAGCCAGCGAAGTTTACCTGGTGGAACAGGCCATGGTGGCGGCCATCGGCGCGGGACTGCCGATCACCGAGCCCAGTGGCAACATGGTGGTGGACATCGGTGGAGGCACGACTGATATTGCGGTGATTTCGCTGAGCGGCATCGTCTATTCGCGTTCCGTGCGTATGGCCGGAAACCAAATGGATGAGGCCATCATGAACTACCTCAAGCGCAAATATAATTTACTCATCGGCGAGCGCACCGCGGAACAGATTAAGATTGAAATTGGAAGCGGTTACCCGCTGGATAAACCGCTCACCATGGAGATCAAGGGCCGCAACCTGATCGAGGGCGTGCCCAAAACCATCACCGTGGACGACAGCGAGATTCGCGAGGCGCTCAGCGAATGCGTTTCGACCATCATGAATGCGATTCGCGTGGCGCTGGAGCGTACACCGCCCGAACTTTCGGCCGACATCAGCGATCGCGGTATCGTCCTTACCGGCGGTGGCGCGCTGTTGAAGAATTTGGATAAACGTATCCGCGAAGAAACCGGGTTGCCGGTCTCGATTGCCGATGATCCGCTCTGCAGTGTGGTGCTGGGCACCGGCAAGATGCTCAGCGACTTTAAGCTTCTGAGAAAGATCTCGATCGAATAGCAGTTTCGAGTTCCTGCTTCGAGTTTCAGACAGTGAATCGGAAACACGGTAGAAACTTGAAACCAGAACCTTGAAACTGGAGTCATGGAATCCGTTCTCGCCCGCTATCGAAACCTCATCGTGCTCATGGCAGTTCTGTTTGTCCAAGTGCTCGGGTTGGGCGTGCAGGTCAGGCGTGCCGCCGAGGACGAACCCAGCCGCCTTATCCGCATCTGGACGGTGAGCGCTGTCACCCCCGTCGAAAAAGGACTGGTGTGGATACAGAGCGGCACCAGCTATTTGTGGCATAACTATTTTTACTTGCGTGGGGTCCGCGCAGAAAACCGCGAGCTAAAAGAAGAGATCGAACGTCTGCGGGTGCAACAAGTGCGCCTGAGTGAAGATGCTGAGCAAGCACGCCGCTTGCAGGCTTTGCTGGCCTTTAAGGAACAATTCATCTCGAAAACCACTGCAGCGCAAGTAATCGGGTCCAGTGGCAGCGCGCAGTCGCGGTCGATTTACATCGATAAAGGATCGGGTGACGGAGTCAAGCCGGATATGGCTGTGATTACCGCTGACGGCATCGTGGGCAAGGTGCTGCGAGTATTCAATTCGACATCGCTAGTGCTGCTAATCGATGACCAGAGCAGTGGGGTAGGAGCATTGCTAGCCAAATCGCGGTTGCAGGGCGTGCTGCGCGGCACCCCAGCCGGTGAGATTCGCTTAGAAAATGTAACCAATGACCAAGCCGTGCAGCCCGGCGAGACCGTGGTCACCAGCGGGGGCGATCGCATTTTCCCCAAGGGGTTGCCAGTGGGCACCGTCAGCAAAGCTTCCCAGGGCAAGGAAACTTTTCTCGACATTCGGGTGAAGCCTGCTGCCAATCTGGGCAAGTTGGAAGAAGTGCTGGTGATTACGCAAAAGGACGAGCGCACCCCATTGCTGAGCGAGACAGCTCCCTCGCGTGCTGTGGATGTGCTGGCCTCGCGATTGCCATCGGTGCCGGAAAAGCCGGTGGCGAATGATCCTGGTAAGGTGACCACTGGTAAGGTGACCACTGGGGCTACCGGTATTGCAATGGCTCCGCAGGTGGACAGCCAGCTCTCAAAAAGCGTTGTGCTGGGCACAACTTCCAGATCGGCGCAAAATTCACCAGCACCAGCAGTGAGATCTCCCCAGGTGAACCTGACTACGACGGTGGCGCCAGGGGGGATGGCGACAAAGGCACCAGCAAATGCGTCCGCAACGGCTACAAGTCAGTCGAAAATCGTTACGAACCCGCCCGCGGTGGTGAAATCGCCGACGACTCAGAAGCCAGTGCCCGCACCTGCGCTGACGGTCGTGGATAACGGCGCGAAACAGGTGCCGATCCAACCCAAACCGGCCCAATCCAAACCGATCCAATCGAACGGGCAATCCAAAACAGATCAGACACCGCGGGATCCGGCCAAACCTAACCAATCGGCTCAGTTTCCCTCTGCAAAGCAACCTGGTCAGGGTCAGCCCAGTCAGGGGCAGCCAGGCCAGGCTCAAGCGCAGGAGGACAAGCCACAATAGCCGTGCCGATCACCTACACATCAGGGGAGCAAGTTGAAGTCTACCGGTTCAGCGTGCCGGTTACGATCGGTGTCCCCTTGCTCGCTCTTTTCCTGCAAGCGTGGCTGCCGTTGCGTTTGCACTTCTTTTCGATTTTCGATCTGCCCCTGCTGGTCACGATTTTCTTCGCCATGGCGCGCCGCAGCCAGGTTTCAGGACTGCTGACCGGATCGATTGTCGGCCTACTGCAAGATTCGCTTACCCATCAGCCAATTGGAGTCTATGGAATTGCGAAGACTGTCGTGGGCTACGGCGCTTCTTCGCTCGGCATCAAGCTGGACGTGGAGAATGCCGGGACGCGTCTGCTGGTCACCTGGCTTTTCTACGTGGTCCACGAGATTGTTTATTTCCTGGTGGCTCGCGGCCTGGTGGGGTTAACGGTGCAATGGAGTTGGCCGCATGAGTTTTGGTCCGCACTGGCCAACGGTTTGGTAGGAGTATTCTTGTTTGCCCTGCTCGACAAGTTCAAGCGAAGAACATAATAGAGGAGCAGTTCTCAGGTTCAGTCGATAGATTCGCGAAGACGGCGTTCCCAGCGGCTCTGTCCTTTCGTCATCTAAAGTCTCAACTCCTACAAATTAATGCAAGCGTTACAATGAAGTTACCTCCGCCAATTGCGTCCACGAGGACGAACTGTGTCCGGGATAACATGCGTGGTGAAAAGCTGCGCCGGAATGATCCTTGATTAAGAACAGGCAAGTGGGAACCGAGAATTGATGTTTGGCCGCGACGAAAAACTGTCGTCTGTCCGCCTTACGGCGGTGCAGTACATTATCCTCGCCATCTTTCTGATCCTCGCCTACGGGCTGTGGCGGTTGCAGGTGATGCAGAGTGAGTTCTATGCAGGCCTGGCAGAGAGGAACCGGGTACGCACCGTACCCATCCTGGCGCCGCGCGGCAAAATCCTGGACCGCGAAGGCCGCGTTATCGTGGATAACTATCCTTCGTTTACAGCACTGTTGTTGCGTGATTCATTACGCGACCTCAGTGCTGATGCCGACTTGATCGCCAAGGGCCTGAACATGAATCCCAGCGAGGTCCGTGAGCATATTCGGAAATTCGCGTCCATGCCGCAATACCAGCCAATTTTCCTCAAGGACGACATCACGCCCGACGAACTGGCTTTCGTCGAGTCTCATCGCAACGAATTACCTGAGCTCGATACCATCATGGCCCACCGCCGCCTCTATCCGCGCAAGGGATTTATGGCCCACCTCGTGGGGTACGTTGGTGAAGTCAGCGAGGACATGCTGAACCAACCCCAGTGGGAGTTCTACAACCCGGGCGACGTAGTAGGAAGGTCAGGCATAGAACTCCAGTACAACCAGATGTTGATGGGCAAGAACGGCGCGCGGCGGACTATCGTCAACAGCCGCGGCAAAGAAGTGCAAAGTCTAAGCGAAACGCCTGCCGTTCCCGGCACCCAGCTCAAGTTGACAGTGGATATTGACCTGCAGATTGCGGCTGAGGAAGCGATTGAAGGCAAGAATGGAGCCATTATCGCAATGGATCCCCGGACGGGAGAGATTCTCGCGATGGTGAGCCGCCCGACCTTCGACCCCAATAATTTCGCGGTTCGAATCTCCCGCGGCGAGTGGAACAAGCTGGTCACCGATCCTGACAAACCGCTGCTGAACAAAGCCATCCAGGCGCAACTGGCGCCCGGTTCCACCTTCAAGATCATTATGTCAGTCGCCGGCTGGCAGGAAGGGGTCGCCCAATCTCTTAATGTGCACTGTAACGGCGGTGCTAATTTTTATGGCCGGCGCTTCGGGTGCTGGGTGAAGCAAGGCCACGGCGCAGTCGATCTGACAAAAGCAATTTACCAATCCTGCGATGTCTTCTTTTACACCCTGGCCGAAAAGCTGGGCATCAACCGCATCGCCAAATATGCTACGGCTCTTGGATTGGGACAGAAGACGGGGATTGATCTGCCCCAGGAAGTAAGCGGAGTAATGCCCTCCGAGGAATGGAAGATTCGCAATTTCAAGCAGAAGTGGTTTGCCGGTGAAACCATTTCGGTCGGCATCGGCCAGGGCGCAGTGGCGACGACGCCCGTGCAGCTTATGCGTGCCATTGCCGCGATCTCGATGGGGGGACGCATGGTCGTTCCCCATGTCGCAAACCCGTCTGAATTTCCGCAAGCCTACGTCGCCGCCAATCACTATATGGACGTGAAGAACATTCCAATTGAACCGAGCGGATGGAACCTGATCACAGACGCGATGGGGAGAGTACTGCTGCCAGAAGGTACGGCGCCATCGGCGCACATCCCCGGAATAGATATAGCCGGAAAAACGGGATCGGCGCAGATCGTCTCGCTGGCCACTCGCGCCAAGCATGAGAACAGCGAAGCTCTCGCGCAGAACGGGTGGTTCGTGGGATTCACGCCACGACGCAATCCAGAGATCATTGTCGCCGTGTTGTTCGAAGGGGGTGAGCACGGCAGGTTGGCGGCGCGTCTGGCGACCCAGGTGATCAAGGCCTACGTAGACAAGCAACGCCGGCTGCCCTCCAAGGTAGCGAAACAAGACCACAAAGTGGATGTGGGAGCGATTTGGAATGAGGCTGGCGACGAAGAGTTTCATGGAGGACGTTTCTTGATTGACGTTGCCAAGCCCCGATTGCCGTTGGCTACGGCCGCGCCGGGGCTCAGGTAATCACATGTCCCGATATGTTTCATTCCGCGATTTTGATTGGCTACTGCTGATTTTCGTGCTGATGATCTGTGGGCTCGGCATTATGGAGATCCGCAGCGCCACCGCGCACACGCAGTTTGCAGGTGCGCACATCAAGCAAGTTTATTGGGTCATGGGAGGAGTCGGGGCCATGTTCCTGATGAGCCTGATTAACTACCAGGCCATGCTCGACAAAGTGCATTGGTTGTACATTGCGGCTCTCACGTCATTAATGTTGGTACTCATCTTCGGACAAAAGTACAAAGGGGCGCGGCGCTGGGTCAAACTACCCGGGATGCACTTTCAACCGTCTGAATGGGTCAAGTTGATCCTCATTTTGGCGGTGGCCAAGTATTTCGCGGACTTGCAACAAAGGGAGCTGTCCTGGCCGGAGTTCATTAAGGCCGGAGCCATCGTAGGCGTGCCGATGCTCATGGTGCTAAGGCAGCCGGATCTGGGAACTGCTCTCACCTACTTGCCCATCGCGGTCATTGGTTCATTCCTGGGAGGGGTCCGGCTCAAGCAGGCATTGATCGTGATTTTGGCGGCGGTGTTGCTGATGCCGCTGGCGTGGCACGCCTTAAAGCCCTATCAGCGCGATCGCCTCACCAGTTTCATGCATCCTGACGCCGACAGTCAGGACAAAGGCTACCAGGTGAACCAATCGTTGATAGCGGTCGGGTCAGGGGGGATCTGGGGCAGTACGGAAGGCTCGCAGACTCATCTGGCCTTTCTGCCCGTTCCCCAAACCGACTTTATTTTCGCGGCTTTTGCCGAGGAACACGGATTTGTGGGGGCATTAGCGGTTCTGCTGTTATACTTTATTGTGCTGATGCGTTTGACGCAGAACGCGCAGACGGCGCCCGACCGCGCCGGCACGTTCGTGGTCATGGGTGTGGTGGCTGTGCTTAGTTTTCACATCCTGGTCAACGTCGGCATGGTGGTCGGCTTTATGCCGGTCACGGGAATACCCTTGCCATTAATGAGTTATGGCGGGTCTTCCGTCCTGTTTATCTTTCTGGCGCTGGGCATGGTAATGAACGTCCACATGCGCCGTTTCGTGAACTGAGGCAGGGCGGAGACGGCAAGGATGATGCGGCGCTTGCCATAGCGCGGACAGAAAACAAGATCCGATTACGACCGCCCTCGCGTTAGAAGGGCACTCACCGGCCAGAAACAGAGTTAGAGGCCGGGCAGGATTGAAGCAAAGGCGCTGCCAGGCGGGTAACGGCCCCCCAGATCTCTGAGAACGAGATTGAGAGAGCGGTCACAAACTTGGTGAAGCGCACATGCGATAAGTGCAAAAGATTCCAAAGCTTGCGCAATGGATTCGGCCCCCGAGGGTACTCCGGGGACTAAGCCGTTCGCCGTCCGTATTTCCGGCGGCGTTTGTAATCGCTAGGCTCGATCCTCCCTGTCTTTTCCTCTCTTTGTTCCGGTGAACTTCCACCGCCGCTTGGCGGCAGGACCGGAGTTCGAATGACAAAAGAATTGTTTGTGTCTTCCACGCCTCATGAAACCAAAGTGGGGATGGTGGAAGAGGATCAGCTCGCTGAGATCTATCTCGAGCGAGAAAACGAATATACCCTGGCTGGTTCCATCTACAAAGGCAGAGTCACCCGCGTACTTCCCGGCATGCAGTCCGCCTTTGTGGATATCGGCCTGGAACGCGATGCTTTCCTCTATGTCTCCGATTTCATGGAGTTAAGCGAGCACGACGACGACTTGGATGAAGTGATTCCCGCGCCTCGTCAATTCCAGGATCATCAAGTTCGCGAGCACACCTTCAAGCAGCCGGGGCTAGAGGGTGGGGCTGCAGCAGCGGCGCCTGCCATGGCAGTGGAGCCGGAAGCACGACTTGAGGGTCAAGACCCGACGAGTGGAATGGCGTCCATTACGGAGGTATCGCCAGTCGGCGGCGTTCCATCTGAAGTCCAGAGTTCCGAGCAGGATCAGGATAAAGATCAGCGCGGGGGATGGCGGGGCCGCCGTCGCCGCGGCCGCGGGGGCCGTCGGAACATGCCTGAGTCCCGTTTTGCTCGGCCTCCGGAAAGCTCAAATCCTGGTCGCGGTTCGGAAGCCCGCGGCACCGAAAGTCGCTCTCATCAGAGCAGAAGTCCGGAATACGGCCCACCTCCGGGATACCAACCCATCATTCTCCCTGGCGAGTCCATTTCCAAATACCAACGTTTGCAGCAGCCGCCCCGGCCGGCTGGTGGGCGTACCAGTGCGGCTCAGCATTCCGATGTATCGCCCGGGATCGCAGGAAGTTTTCCCGAAGATGAGCCTTTGTTTGCCAAGAACCAGGCCGAACCTCTGCACGAGCAACACGATCCACATCTGGCAGTGGAACCACAGCAGCAGGAGTCTCAGCAGCACGCATATGAGCGTGAGCAAGAACGCTTGGAACGCATGAATGTGGCTTCGATCTTTGGCGGGGATGCCGCGGAGACGGGCGACTCGGAAACCGAAGAGGAGGTTATCGAAAAGGAGGACTCGCGAGCGGGCTACCCCATTTCCAGCCCGAGCGGGCACTTGCCGACCTCCTATGTGGGTGCGGCGGGAACTGTTGCCGAAGAAGAGATTGAAGAAGAGGAAGCCGACCTGGCGAATTATGCCGAGCAGCTCGAAGAAGATGACGCTTTTGAAGAACTGGAAGAAGAGACTAGTGCCGCTGAAGACTATCGCGAGCCGATAACGGCGCAGGTCGCCACGACGGGTGGGCAACTCCAGCAGGTGACTCCGCTTGAGACATTCCCACACGAGGCGAAACAACCAACCAGCGAGGAAAGCGAGGAAGAAGACAGCGAACTGGAGATCGAGGAAGCGCAGGCCGAAGCCGAAGCCCTGTTGGACGCCGAGGCTGAGGGAAATACAAATCTGGAAGCTCGGGCTGAAGTGCGTGCCCCGGCAGGTACCGCAGGCTACACGCAACGCGCGCCCCGGCCGGCATTTGACCCACGCCGCCAGCGTGGACGCCGTGGCGGGCGCCGCTTCCGCCGGCAGGATTCCCGTCCCACGCCCCTGATTACTGATTTGCTCAAGGAAGGCCAGGAAATTCTGGTGCAGATCGCCAAGGAGCCCATCGGCAAAAAAGGCGCGCGCATCACCAGTCACATTGCGTTGCCCGGACGCTTTCTGGTGTACATGCCAACGGTGAATCACACCGGGGTGTCGCGCAAGATTTCTTCGGAAGATGAGCGCCAGCGGCTTAAGCGGCTGGTTCTCAGCGAACGCGAGAATGGACATGGCGGGTTCATCGTACGTACCGCCGCTCAAGGCGCGTCGGAAGATGAGCTACGCGCTGACATCCGTTTTCTCAAGAATCTGTGGTCAGAGATCAAGAGCCGGGCGGAGAGTGGCAAATCCCCGGCGCTGATCTATCACGACCTGAATGTCGTGGAACGAGTGTTGCGCGACCAGGTCACCTCTGATTTCACCGCCATCTGGGTGGACAATGAGCAGGAGTACGAGCGCATTTTGCGTTTTGCCAACCGTTTCCAGCCTGCGCTGGTCAGGCGGGTGAAGCTCTACACCAAAGAAACGCCGCTGTTCGAACAATTCGGGTTGACCGAGGAGATTAATAAAGCCCTGAAGTCGAAAGTATGGCTGAAGAGCGGCGGCTACATCGTGATCAATCAAACGGAAGCGTTAGTGGCGATAGACGTCAATACGGGCAAGTTTGTTGGCAAGACGGCCCGGTTGGAAGACACCATCGTCAAGACCAACGTCGATGCCATCAAAGAGATCGTGCGGCAGATTCGGCTGCGCGACCTGGGCGGCATCATCGTCATTGACTTCATTGATATGGACGAGCGCCGCAACCGTCAGAAGGTCATGCAGGCGCTGGAAGAAGCTCTGAGGCATGACCGCGCGCCGTCGAAGGTTCTTCAGTTTAACGATTTTGGATTGGTAGCGATTACACGCAAACGCGTCAAGCAATCGCTGGAGCGCACCATCGGTTCACCGTGTCCCTATTGCGAGTCCACGGGATTTGTGAAGTCGGTAACCACGATATGCGACGAGATTTACATGGAAATGCGCAAGTTGGCGAAACATTTTGAACACAGCGACGTGATGCTGCGGGTAAACCCGGAAGTCGCCAAAGTGCTGAAGGTGAACAATGGACGCTGGCTGAGCGAGATGGAAGAGCTCATCAAGAAGACCATTATTGTCAAGTCAGATCCGGCGCTGCACCAGGAGAAGTTCGATATTAATTAGTGAAATAGAGCATGCCGCTTCGTAAGAAGCGGCATGCTTCCCAACCCGGAGCCCGCCCTCCGCGATTAGTCGGAGTTGATCCCTGGCTCTTCCTTAGAATCCCCTCGTACCGTTGGGTGTTTATCCCAGCTTCTGCCAACTCCCTCATCCTAAAAGGTCATCCAAACACTCGGTTAACGACCCGAATGGCTAAAAAGCCGGAGGGGACAACAGTGCGAGCACATTGAACCACGTTGAATGTGCATATGGCCTGAGAACGGAGCGTGTATGGGAACCCAGGGAATCGTTACCACAATTACTCGTCAGGAATGGCTTGAGCCCGCGGAAGTGCGCGTTCAAAAACTGCTGCACAACGCTTTTGCAAGCGGAGGACGAGGTGGACAAAAGGTTAAGAACTTCCTACATGGCACATGGCTGGGTCATCCCCTACACGTGATACTCACCGATGTGCCCATCGGCGCCTGGACGGCGGCGCTGGTGTTTGATCTCTTAGAAGTAACTAGCCAGCGAAGAGAGTTTGCCGTAGCGGCCGAAAAATCCATTGCGGTGGGTCTGGTGGGCGCAGCTGGGGCGGCTGTGACGGGTCTAACCGATTGGCAGGATATTGACCCACCTGCACGGCGAGTTGGCCTTGTCCATGGTTTGATAAATGTTGCCGGGGTTGCACTGTTTGCGACTTCCCTGATACTGCGCAAGCGCAAGGCGCGATCTTCTGGACGTATTTTGGCCGCGCTGGGATATGCGGTAGCGACGGCTGCTGCCTATCTCGGGGGGAACCTCGTCTATGAGCAGGGCATCGGTGTCGATCACGCAAACAGAGAAAAGCTGCCGGAAAAATTCGTTCCCGTCTTTTCGGAATCGGAGTTAGGTGACGGCGAATTAAGGCGCGCGGAGCATGATGGAGTGCCCATCCTGCTGGTGCGTCGTGGTAAGCGAATCTTCGCGCTGGCTGAGACGTGCTCCCATTTGGGCGGACCGCTGTCTGAAGGGAAACTCAGGGGTAACAGTGTGCAATGTCCCTGGCACGGTTCGCGGTTTGCGCTGGAAGATGGCCGCGTTCTAGATGGGCCTGCGGTCCATCCTCAGCCCTGCCTTGAGGCCCGCGTACGAAACGGAAAAATCGAACTGCGCAGGTTCAAGCCTGACGCCGAGAGAAAAATGGCTCCAAGTAAGGCGAGTCCATCGGAGTCCTCAGACGCTCAGGAGTCAGAAGAGAAAACCGGTACGGGAGGCTGAACAATAGCGCTGGGCTACTAAATCAACTCATCGTTTTCCGAGGACTTGGAAAGCGATATAGAACAATTGCGCGATGGTCGCTGCAACCATCACGTAAGTGGCTAGTTCCATTCTTCTGCCTGACTCCCTGACTCCACGGACTACGTCAACCATATCGTTTGTAATCTCTAGCAATGTTTCCGTGAGTCGCTCCAGGTGGTCGACGGACAGCCGCATTTTGTCGGACACGCGGGCCGTATCGGTCAGGGCCGTTGCCGTGCGTTCACTGTTACGGATATCGAGCTCGGTCTTGCACGCGGCCCACCACGGACTTCCTGGAGGATTGTCGTACATCCGCTGGCGAATCTCTTCGTAGGAGCGGCCACGCAACAATTGCACCAGCGCCTGTACGCTGGTGAGTTCCGGAGGGTTCTGTGTCGTGGTCGCCATTCGCCCTGTAAGGGTAGCAGCAAAAGACAATTCGGCTCAGATGACCGAAGTCCAATGGCCTCTAGCACTTTCAGGGCTTTCTGGCTTGAATTTCGGGATTTAAACCAGTGCTAGAGAACACGCAATATCGCTGAGAAAGCAGGGAGCGATGCCGCCTGGAAGCGGTCGCATTCCATGCCGGCGTTACCTACAGGCTCTCTCGTATGGTGAGATCACCAGCGCCGAGGTGGGCGTGCAACCGGTACTTGCCCGGACCTTTTTGCTGAAACGAACGAAATAAGCCTTCTTTGGAAATGTTGAATGCCGAGGCGTCAATGTCACCGGCGAGCACGGAGGCGTCGCGGTAACCGTACTCCTCGGGATGGGCGATTTGGATTTCGAGATCACCGGCGTGGGCTTCAACGTCTTTGTTGCCTTCGATACTCTCGATCTTCATGTCACCAGCGGTAAGGCGCACCCAGAGATCGGAGTGCCGCGGCACCTCGATGGTGGCGTGGAAATTGTTGTGTGGCGTGTCGGTGACGGCAATTTCCGCCCCGGATCCGTTGGTCTTAATCTGCACTTTGATTTTCTTGAGTCGCTCCCGGGTGCCAGCCCGATAGGTCACGACGATGGCACTTGAGTCGCTGCCGCTGATGGTGTAATCGCCGGCACTCAGACGCATGCGAATCGACCCGCCAGGGGAGAACTTCTGCTCGACTACGGCTTCATTTTGGCTCCGCTGCGCGGCGACGGTACTGGCGGTAAGCAATAAGGTGAGGAGAACCAGGCGTTTCATAAACACCTCTGCAAGATAGGATACGCACGGCTGGCGATGTTAGTTCCGGAAAAGGATAGCAGCAGTCCGGTCGGTCTACTCTAGTGGCCTTCGAGCCCTCCCTGGGCAAGCGTCTTCACGACCACTTCTGAACGTTCGCCGAGCTTTTGTAAAGAAGCTTTAATGGCTTCGGCTTGATCTTGCATACCGCCTCGCTGGGTGGCGAGCCCGAGTGCCGTACCGGCTTCTTCGGTGAGGGCGCGGGCAATTTCGAGCAGAACCAGCAACCCATCGGCGTGGAGTTTCCACACTGAGGCTGAATTCTGGGAGCGCTTAAGTTCCTCAATTTCTGTGCCTATACGAGCGATTACAGCGACGATTCGCAGCAGGATACGCGCGACATCAGCACGAAGACTCTTTTCCTCAAGATAGCCGGCGCAGTAGGCATCAACTTCCGCGGGGCTCAGCGTCAGGTTGAAGAAGCGCATGGGCACGACCTGACGAAATTTGGGGTCTGCCACACGCACGAAAACCACGGATTGACTCTTCAATTCTTCGTAGCTTGCTCTGTTCCATGGAGAGCTGTTGAGGAGTGATTGGTGGAGCAATTGTCGTAGCAAAATTCTTAAATGGCGTCGGAGGGTTGTGCCGCTCGCGGCTTGAATTACCGCCCGCGGCGGCGGCAGCGGCGGCGGTGCGCGGGGTCGTGCGGCGTATCGGAGGCCGACGATCGAGTGCCTTCTTGAGGTTGGAAACCCGCTGGAATTTTTCCAAAGCGCTGCCGTAGTCACTCTTAAGCAGTTCGGACTGGTTCATCGCTGCCACATGCTCCACTGTCACATCCATGCCATCCACATTGCCGAGAATACTGCCGCCTTGTTCTTCCAGGGCCACGGCGAAATTTTGGATTTCGGAAGCGGCCAGCCGAAACAGTTCGTCGAATTTTTTGCCGAAGGCAGCGTTATAAGGGGCAATCGTGGCTAGCACACCCGGATGGTAGAACGACGAGTCGAGCGACTGTTTTAGCTCGCGGACCCGCTGAATTATGCCGGAATCGATCAACGAGTTGAAGTCTGGGAAACTCTCCACCTCCTGTTGTAGCGGATCGAAGCGGCGCAACAGTTGGACGTGCTCTTCCGGCAGCGACGGCACATCGGTGTCCGCCAGGATCTCGATTAGAGCAATTTCATAGGGCGAAAGTGGCAGAGAGCCATCCAAACCGTAACCACGGCGCTCCCATTGTCCAGGAACCCGTGGGTAACGGTACAAAAAGGTCGCTATCAGATCGGTCTTGTCACGGTTGACGTCGGTCAGTTCTTTCTTGCGGGTGAAATAGCGAAGCATGGCTTCGGCAGATTCGGGATCGGTATCGGCGGTGAAGCCCCGGCGGAGCATGGCAGGGGTGATGGCCAAGTCGAGCAGTCGCAGCCAGCGCCGCATCTTGCCGAGGGTCTCGTGAACATCGCCTTCACTCTGTTGCAGGGAAATTGCTTCCAGCCCAAGCGGGACGGGAACCTCCCCGTCAATGGAACTCTGTAGGAGCTTCTCGAAGAAGCCCTGCACAGTGGCAAGAATAGCCAGTTCCCACTTAGGATCCTCGACCACACCGGCTCCTCGGAACCTGAGTCTCCCTCAGGCGGTTTGGGTTAACAGTTGGTAACATTTAGTTAAGCCGAAAGCTTGATGCTGCGCAAGTTACTCCCGATAGGAGCGCCCGATGGGGCTCGAGTGACGCTAAACGCCGGTTTGGAAGACAGGCAGCACCCCCCAGATAGATTGGCTTTAGCAGTCTGTGGAAATAAATTCACCCACCATTCATCAAAACGCAACCTTCCCGTAATACGAGCTGCCTAGCATCGACCTATCGTCACTCTCAGCGCACTCTGGAGGTAGGTTATGCGTAAGTCTCTGTGCTCCCTATTCCTGATGGCATTGATTTCGAGCGTGCTCTGGCTGAGCCCAGCCACAGCCCAGGTAGACCGGGGCTCGATAGTCGGCACGGTGAAGGATTCGACAAATGCAGTGTTGCCGGGTGCGCGCGTGGAGCTGCAGCAGAAGGGGCCCTCGGCTGTGTCGGACAACCAAGGTCAGTTCATGATTTCCAATCTGCCACCGGGCGATTACACCATCATCGCGTCTTATGTGGGCTTCTCGCCGTTTTCAACCTCCATCACGGTGAAGGGTGGGCAGGTCGCCCACCTGGACGCCATCCTGAAGGTCGGGCAGCCGAGTGAGGTGGTCACCGTTAGTGCGGACCGCGCATTGGGCGAGGCCGAGGCCATCAACATTGAGCGCACAGCAGACAATATCGTGCAGGTGTTGCCGTCGAAGGTCATTAACAGCTTGCCCAATACGAATGTCGCCGACGCGGTCGGGCGCTTGCCTAGCGTTTCACTTGAGCGGGATGAAGGTGAAGGAAAATATGTCCAGATCCGCGGGACCGAACCTCGGCTTAGCAATACAACGGTGAACGGAGTGAATCTGCCCTCTCCCGAGGGGAACGTCCGTAACATTAAGCTCGATGTCATTCCCTCAAGCGTTTTCGAGCGCATCGAAGTGAACAAGACGCTCACTGCCAATCAGGACGGCGATGCCATAGGCGGCTCGGTTAACTTAGTGACCAAAACTCCTGGCGAGAGGCCGCTGTATGAGATCGAAGGGCAGGGAGGTTATACAAACATTCTCGGGGGACGTTGGCTGACCGCCTACAATGGCACCATTGGCCAGCGTTTCGGCGAGAACAAGAAATTCGGCTTTTTGTTGGGTGGGACGTACGACTGGAACGGCCGCGGCATCAATGACCTCGAGCCGGCGCCGACTACCATTACCGACCAGGCTGGCGTGCCTCATCCTTATTTTGCTGGAGCTGACTTGCGGACTTACAAGTACTACCGCAGCCGCTACGGCTTTGCTCCTGAACTGGACTACGTCATAAAACCCGGTTCCACTGTTTACTTAAAAGGGCTTTACTCGGATTTTCACGATTTCGGTGAAACCTGGGTCTACAGCTACAACGTCGGCAACACCCTTAAATCTGTAAACGGCACGCAGTACACCTTCGCTAATGCTTCCGATTGTGCCCCCCATTAACGCGCAGAATCCCGGTTCCTGTGCACCGGGTTTCATGAACTACCGCCACTACGTTCGACGTCCCGACCAGCAAGTTTTCAGCGTCTTGACAGGAGCAAGCCATGATCTTGCCTCGACGCTGATCAACTATGACTTCTCAGTTTCCCGCGCCCACAATATCGGCGGCCAGGACTTCGCTACTACAAGATTCAACAATGGCCGGATCAGCAACCCCAGCATCGACATCGGCCTGAATACGAGCGACCCATACGCGCCCAAGTTTCCTGTCCTTGATGGCACAAACGTTTTTGACCCGACGACCTACTCCATATCGGAGGTCCAGCTACCCCACTACCACAGCACACAATTGAATTTCCAGGGCGCCGCGTCGGTCGCTCGGCGTTACAGTGTTCACGAGCACTATGGCACTCTCCAGTTTGGGATAAAGATTCGAAACGCTCACAAAACGCAAACCCAAGAGGACCAGATTTATGGTCCTGCCAATGGGACGAACTTCGCGCTAAGCCAGGTATGGGGAACCTTCAGCAATCCCAATTATTACGAAAAGGCGTACCAGTATGGTCCGTTGTCCGATTACAGCAAGATCAACAACCTGATCAGTAGCAACTTGGGAACTGGACTTGTACTGGATCCCAACGCCAGCCTTTTGCAGTCACTGCCCGCTGATTTTGATGCTAACGAGCGCGTCTATGCCGGGTTCGTGATGAACACTATCGGGTTCGGCAAACTGAGCCGGCAAAGCGGCGTTCGCTTTGAGGCAACCGATGCCAGCTACCTGGCAAAGCAGGTGGCTCAAGACACTAGCGGGAACGTCTTGCCAGCCACGCCTATCAATGGCAGCTCCAGCTACGTGAACATTCTGCCCAGCATTCAAGTGCAGTACCGGATTCAGAAGGACACAAATCTTCGCGGTATCTTTGGGATTGGTATCTCTCGGCCCAATTTCGCGGACATTGTGCCCTCCCGCCAGGTCGATCCAAACACTACTACTCCCTTTCCCCAGATAGTCGTTGGTAATCCCGCCTTGAAGCCAACCAAAGGCAATAACTACGACATCCTGGTCGAGCATTACTTCCAGCCACTTGGCATCCTGCAGGCCGGCTTTTTCTACAAGACCTTGTCCGATCCCATTTACTCGACGACAACACGATTTCGCCCCTCAAATCAGCAACCTTTTCCGGTTTTCGATCAAATACAGTCAATCAACGGACGCAGCGGTCACATTACTGGCTTCGAGGCTGCGTGGGAACAGCGGTTATCCTTTCTTCCTGGCCTCCTGAGGGGATTTGGAGTGGCCGCGAATTATAGCTACACCACTTCGCAAGTCACTTTCCCGACCGGCTTCAACGGCGGGAGAACGGACCATCCGAGGTTGCAGCGACAGGCCCCCAACAACTGGAACTTAGGCGCTAGCTATGACAGGCCCCGCCTATCGGTTCGCTTTGCTGTGAGTCACAATGACGCCAGCATTTACTCATACTTTTGGACGCAGAGTGGCGGTCTCAATCCTTCTGACCCAGTTGTCGGGTTGCCGGGTCCCAATGGCGACCAGTACCTCTACGCCCACACTCAGTACGACATTCAGGGTAGCTACCGTCTTTACAGGGGACTTCGCTTCGTGGCTTACGGGTTGAACCTCAGTAACGAGGTATTTGGGTTTTATCAAGGCAGCAAGATATACCCGATCCAGCGCGAGTTCTATCAACCTACCGTATCGTTCGGCCTGCGATGGACGTCGACGGCGGAGTAGAGTGGAATCGAGGTCGCGGATCTCTACGGTATCTCTATATTCTGGCGTAAGCGATTTACGCTTGCTCCGCAGGCTATCGGCAACAGATTCACTCGAAGAGGTCGCTCATTGAGAAACGCTGGGTCCCATATTGCCAGTTGTGACGATCTCAGCGGCGCTGAAGCGACTGCGAGGCTAATCGATAACATCCCCGGGACAGTTTTTGCCGTAGGTGATTTGGCTTATCCGGACGGGAGCGACGAGCAATTCGCCAAATGTTATGGACCGACCTGGGGTCGCTTCAAAGAACGTACGCGGCCTGCGCCAGGTAATCACGAGTACCGCCAGGGTGGCGCCTCGGGGTACGCCCGGTATTTTGGAGCCCCCGCGGGAGAGGCCAGCAGAGCCTACTACAGCTACGATCTCGGCGCCTGGCACATCATTGTTTTGAATAGCGAGTGTGCCGCCGTCGGAGGCTGTGAAGCGACATCTCCGCAAGGGCAGTGGCTGCATAAAGACCTGGCGCAGCATCCCGTGAACTGTACTCTTGCATACTTTCACATACCCCTGTTCAGTTCGGGCGCAAAACACGGCAATGATGCGGAAATGAAACCGTTATGGCAGGCACTGTACGCGGGAGGCGCGGACATTGTGATTAACGGCCATGACCACGATTACGAGCGGTTTGCACCGCAAGACCCGGAGGGACATCTCGATAACACGCGCGGCATTCGCGAATTCGTCGCGGGCACGGGCCGAAAGAATAGCCATCGGATTTTCGCCCAGCCGGTCGCTAACAGTGAAGTCCGCAACGCCGATAGCTTCGGAGTTGTGAAACTGAATTTGCATGCCAACAGCTGCGACTGGGAGTTTATTCCCGTAGCAGGGAAGACATTCAGGGATTCTGGCAGTGGCGCCTGCCATTAGAGTTCATGAACCGCCCTTTTATTCGCGAGCGAATCTCCGGGAGGCTGCCCATTAAGCCTACTGCTGCCAAACCAAGCATCCAAAAAGAAAAAGGCTGCTCCGAATTTCGGAACAGCCTCGACACTCGTGTGAGTTGAAAAATCAGCTACTCGATATTAGTGGCAAGCGGTGAACTTGAACGAAGCTAGCCGCGTGTGCCAGTTGAATTTGCCGTTAGACGGAATGTACTCGTTGGTGTACCAGAACGTGCAGTCGTCGGTTGGATCTATGGAAATACTGGAGTAATCGCCCCAGCGGGTCAGTCCGCCATTCTGTGAACCGGCGCCCACAAAAATATTAGCCGCCGATTCCATCATTCCCGCAGGGTCGGTCGGAATGCGGCCGGTGTAGCCCAGTCCAGGATGGGTTGTGTTGCTGGATTTGCTGAAGCCCACTGCAATGTCACCCAATTTGTCCATGCCAATGCTCGGCATCCACGCGGCCAGAGTTGAAAGGGAAAAGGTACCTTGCTGGAATACCGTGGGAGTGGCATTAGGGCTGCGAATCTCATACCAACGCACCGCCGAGACCGGCCCCGTGGTGGGTTTCACCGAATGCGCCGCCACGAGAGACTCGTGAGTTCCAACATGGCGGTATGCCAGGCGGAACATTAGACGATCGCCGAGCGAATCCAACTTCGTGCCCGTGCCAGACTGCGGGATGCAGACCCCGGTAGGGACGCAGGGCTCGGTGAATGAGTTCACGGTCACAGTAGTCGGCCCCGAGAACTTGGTATTCGCAGGAGTGACGAAGTCCACGTGAAACTTGAACAGGTGCAACGTAGTTGTAGTGAAGAGTTCTACGAAAAAGTTGGGTTCCCCAGCAGCGGCAAGCGAGGTGCCATCCAGATCCGAGGGCAGGAAGGAAAAATCGTTGGCGGAACGCTGGAAGCAGTGGGCGTTGGCGCTCAGGCCTGCCAGCATGTGGGCGCGGTTGTAAGCGCACACCTTAGCTCCGATGAAGGTAGTTGGGCCAAACATGTTATATGAGGCGTAGTAAGCGTCCGGCCACACGCCGAACTTGGGATAGTCATTCAGGTTGCCCGTGCCAAAACCGAAGGAGTAGCGATGGTAGGAACCGGTAGCGTCAGACGTGCTTGAAACCGCTACGCACTCCACGCCGCTGAAGAAGCCATCGGGGGAGCCGAGAATTGTCACTAGCCAGCGATTCGCAGCCTTGTCATAGATCACTACTGGGTCGCTAAAGTTGTTAGATCCATTGCCACACGTGCCCCCGAAGCCCGACCAGATGCTGCTGACCTCGGCTGGACCAAGGATGGGTGCTCCTGTAGCTTTGTTGAATACTTCGTACGAAATGTTGGTGACTTCGACTACCTGGGTAGCGCCCACCGAGGCATTGGTGTCGGGCGGAGCGTCGCCGTCGCGATCACTCACACCATCAAAGTTCAGCAGGTTGGTGGTCGCCACCCGAGACATGGCGAAGGGCTGGATCATTTGTTCGGCTGCGGACTGCTCGGCCGCAGAACCTATCAGCGGAGGGCCCGGCCTGCGGTGTAATGGCGCCACAATTCTATTTGCCGGGCGGATCCCTTCAGCCGCAAGAAAGCGCACAGGAATTGAGGTGTCATGATGCGTTTCATTGACGATTTCTGGTCCCGCCTGGTTCTGTTGCCCGAGCGCTGGCGTTGCAGCTACGCCACAAGCCCAAACCAGAAATGCGGCCAATCCTGAGAGATTAGAAAGTCTTCGAGTCATGGATGTTCATCTTCTCCGTTATTTGTAAGTTGGTGAGCCGGCCGAACACATCGCGATCGGAGGGATGTTCAGGACGAGCAAACTTCTCTGGATAATCCCACTGGGAATAGGCTCTGTCAAGTGTGAACGGTTTTGCAATGCGCATCCAATTGCGCTTCTGACGCGGCTTTCAGTCGAAGACGACAGTTTTATTGCCATAGAGCAGGATGCGGTTTTCGATGTGCCAACGGACAGCGCGGGAGAGCACAACTTTTTCCAGGTCGCGGCCTTTTTGAAGCAAATCATCGACCGAATCACGATGCGAGATTCGAACCACATCCTGCTCGATAATGGGGCCGTCATCGAGGACCTCGGTGACGTAGTGGCTGGTAGCGCCAATCAGCTTCACCCCCCTCGCAAACGCCTGGTGATAGGGTTTGGCGCCGATGAAGGCTGGCAGGAAGGAATGATGGATGTTGATGATGCAATGCGGAAAGGTATTGACGAACTCATTGGAGAGGATTTGCATGTAGCGCGCCAGCACGATGAAATCGGGATGGTGCTGACCCACCAGAGTGAGGATTTTCTCTTCCGCTTCGCGTTTGTTGTCCTTCGATACGGGAACCAGGAAGTAGGGAATCTGATAGAAGTCGGCGATCGGTTGATTGTCTCGATGATTGGAGATGATGAGCGGAATGTCGCAAGCCAGTTCGCCGCTCTTGTGGCGATACAGTAAATCAACCAGGCAGTGATCGTATTTCGATACCAGGATGGCCATCTTCAGACGATGCTTCGACTGCGCGAGACGCCATGTCATTTCGAACTTGTCGGCGGTTGGGGCGAAGTGTTTACTGAACTCGGCGAGATCGATGTCGAAGTCTGCGGGATCGAATTCGACGCGCATGAGGAAGAGGTTCGATCCCTCGTCGGCGTGCTCGTCGGCGTGGAGAATATTGCCGTTGTGCTGGTAGATGAAATCGGCGATGGTGGCCACCACCCCTTTGCGATCGGGGCACGAAATCAGCAGGATGGCGGTGTCTTTCATGGCACTACCAATTCGATTCGTGGGACGCGGACATTTACATTGTCAAGCTGCTTCCGAATGAAGTGGGCGATACAAATAGTCTACCGGCGCAAATGCTTCAGAACTTCACGGGCCGCATTCGCTCCGGAACCGCCGGTCAGCCCTGCTCCGGGATGCGTCCCGCTGCCGCACAAGTAAAGATTCTGGATCGGCGTACGATATCGCCCCCAATCGAGTAATGGACGCATGGTGAAAAACTGATCCAGCGCCAACTCGCCGTGGAAGATGTGGCCGCCAGTCATCCCATACGTCTCTTCAAGATCTTGCGGCGTGATGATCTGATGACTCAGGATCAACTCCGGCAGATTGGGCGCGTATTGTGTGACAGTCTTGACCACGGTTTCGCCCAGCGCGCTTCTCTGACTCTCCCAGTCACTGGCTTTGAGCTTGTATGGCGCGTACTGCATGTAGATAGACATCACGTGCTGGCCGTCCGGAGCGAGTGATGGATCACTAACCGACGGAATCGCAATCTCCAGATAAGGCTGGCGCGAAAAGTTTCCGTACTTGGATTCATCAAAAGCGCGCTCCAGATAATCGATCTCATGTCCGATGTGGATGCGCCCGCTCAAGGCGTTTCCATTATCTGTGGATTGGAGTGCGGTGAAGTTGGGCAGAGCGGAAAGCGCGAGGTTGACTTTCGCGACCGTCCCCGGCATCCGGTAGTGCTGCAATTTTTGTACGAAATCGGGTGAGAGGTGGGTGGGATCGACAAGCTTCAGCAGAGTTCGTTTGGGGTCGGCGTTAGAGACAACCGCTTTGGTGCCGATCTCTTCGCCGGTGGAAAGTACCACGCTGATAGCAACGCCGTCCTTGACGCGAACTTCAATGACCTCTACGTTGCTGCGGATTTCGGCGCCAGCAGCTTTGGCCGCGGACGCCATGGCCTCGGTCACAGATCCCATGCCACCGGCGGCAAAGTGTGCCGAGCCCGCCGGATGCGAATCACCGGCAGCGCGAATGAGCAGCACCAGATTGGTTCCAGCCGACCACGGACCGAAGAACGTACCGAAGATTCCGCGCGCCGCGATGGTGGCGCGCAACAGTTCAGTTTCAAAATATTCTGCGGCCAGATCGGCGACCGCCATCGGCCCCCACCGCAGCAGGCGGTACATATCCTTCTTGCCCAGCTTGCGAACGGCGCGGCCGGTTTGTAGCATGCCCCACAGGTCGCCTTTGCTGGGATCGTCAATATTGGGCGGCGGCATCGCCAGCACTTCGCCGATTACCTTACCCATCTTTGCCAGCGACTGCTGGAACTGCGGATAACGGCTGGCGTCTTTCGCTGAGAACTTGGAGATTTCCTCCGCGGACTTCCTGGCATCATTGTGAAGAATCAGCGCGCGGCCATCGGGAGACAGCGCGGCCACGCCGACGTCGGGCGTAATCAGCTTCAGCCCGTGTCTTTGCAACTGCATGTCACGAATGATGTCAGGACGAATCGGTCCGGCGGCATGCGCCAGCGTAGAACAGCGGAACCCGGGATGGAACTCATCGGTAATGGCTGCGCCGCCCGGCTGCGAACGGCGTTCCAGCACCAGCGGCTTAAATCCCGCTTTGGCGAGATAGAACGCGGTGACCAGCCCGTTATGACCGCCACCGATGATGACAACGTCGCGCGCTTCGGGCATGTTCTAAGCCGCTCCCTTGACGTGACTGCCCTTGGAGTCTTTGAGAATCTCCAGCGCGGCCAGCCGACCCGGCGCTCCCATAATGCCGCCTCCCGGATGGGTTGCCGAACCACACATGTAGAGGTTCTTGATCGGCGTGCGGAATTGCGCCCAGCCCGGCACCGGACGCAAGAAGAAGAGCTGCTCCAGTGAGAGCTCGCCCTGAAAAATGTTGCCTTCGGTGAGGCCGAACTCGCGCTCCAGATCGAGTGGGGTTACGACCTGCTTGTGCAGAATGATGTTCTTGATGTTGGGCGCATGTTCGGCAAGCGTATCGATCACGTTGTTGCCGAAAGCTTCCTTCTGGCTGTCCCAGTTCAGCCCGGGGCGTAGCTTGTAGGGCGCGTACTGCACAAAACAGGACATCACATGCTTCCCCGGCGGCGCCACCGATGGATCGGTGAGACTGGGGATAACGCAATCGATATAGGGCCGGCGAGAGAAGTTGCCATACTTCGCATCGTCGTACGCCTTCTCCATATACTCCACGCTGGGAGAGATCGAGATCGCGCCGCGCAGATGATTTCCAAGTCCCGGCATGCACTTGAAGTCGGGAAGGGCGTTCAGCGCCAGATTCACTTTGCCGGAAGAGCCGCGATACTTGTAACGATTTACTTCTTCTAGAAATTCACTGGCCAGATTTCCCGGCTCAATAAAGTTTACGAAGGTATGGCGGGGATCGACGCTGGATGAAACGATGTCGGCGTAAATCTCGTCGCCGCTTTGCAGTATTACTCCCCTGGCTTTTCCGTTCTTGACGATAATTTTCCCGGTTGGCGACTGGGTGCGGATTTCGACTCCAGCTTCACGGGCCGCGTCTGCGATAGCGTTTGAGATCGCACCCGTGCCGCCGCGCGCGAAGCCCCAGGCACGGAAAGCGCCGTCAATTTCTCCCATGTAATGGTGCAGCAGCACGTAGGCGGTCCCCGGCGAGCGCACCCCGAGGAAGGTGCCGATGATGCCGGATGCGGACATCGTCGCCTTGAGCACGTCGGTCTCGAACCATTGGTCGAGAAAATCGACGGCGCTCATTGTCATCAACTGCACCTGGTTGTACTTGTCTTCGCTCGATAGTCCCTGGAAGCGGCGTCCGATGAAGAGCAACTTCATCAGTTCACGCGGATTCAGAGTAGCGGGATCGGGCGGCACCATGCTGAGGATCGGCTTGACGAAGCGGCACATGGCCTGCATGGCCTTGCCGAATTCGTCGTAAGCCTCGGCGTCAACCCGCGAGTGGCGCGCGATCTCGCGATGTGTCTTGCCGTGATCATTTACCCGCCAGAGATAATCGCCGCTGGGCATCGGGGTGAACGTCCCGTCGAGGGGAAGGATTTCCAGGCCGTGACGGGGCAGATCGAGGTCGCGGATAATTTCCGGGCGCAGCAGAGACACCACGTAGGAACAGACCGAAAACTTGAACCCTGGAAAGACTTCTTCGGTGACCGCCGCGCCTCCGAGCACGTGGCGTCGTTCGAGAACAAGAACTTTTTTCCCGGCACGGGCCAGGTAGGCGGCGTTGACCAGGCCGTTATGGCCTCCGCCGATCACGATGACGTCGTATTTCGAATTATTTGGCATGAGAGCTTAGCCTTTAGCAACTTTGCCTATCTGGTTTACTCGTAGTGCAATGCCGGATGAATTCTAACAACAGAGAAGGCCGTTATTCATAACTTGAAAAAGCATTGCGGCTGGCCCGCAAACTCAAGAGAGGCAAGATGCTGGTTCAGAGACCGCTGGGCAGGACCATCCAGGTCCGAATCACGTTGGAAGGTGATGGCATGTTTGGAGACCTCAACGAAGGCGACGCGCCATTCTACCTATAACTGGGATATTTGTCTCCCAGCTTGCAGGGAATTCGGATTGCCCTGTTTGCCGACTCCCTCGCGACTGCATATAATCCCCGTCGGGAGTTGTACCAGAACTGAAGCGAAGGAAATCACCTTGCCCATAGGAACCGCATTTCACGAACGGACCTTTGCCCTGTGTCACAGCCTGAACTACCGCGAATGGTCGGGCTATTACACGGTCAGCGTGTACGAAGTGCACCACGAGCACGAGTACAACGCGATCCGCAACTCGGCCGGGCTGATCGATATTACGCCGCTCTACAAATATCTGGTCACAGGAAAAGACGCGACCAAGCTGGTGAATCGTGTCATCACGCGTGACATTAACAAGGTCGCCGTTGGACAGGTGATTTATTGCTGCTGGTGCGACGAGCAGGGCAAGGTGATTGACGATGGAACCATCTCGCGTCTCGATGAAAACGTATATCGCTGGACGGCTGCCGATCCCAGCCTGCGCTGGTTTCGCCAGAACGGCTTGAATATGGATGTGCAGGTCGAGGACATTTCAGAAAAAGTCGCCGCGCTGGCGCTACAGGGGCCAACTTCAGGCAAGTTGCTGAAGTCGGTGGCCGAAGCCGAGATCTCGAATCTGAAATATTTCCGCGTGACGCGGGGGAAAATTGCGGGTGTGGCGGTAGATATCTCGCGTACCGGCTACACCGGCGACCTGGGATACGAAATCTGGGTGCCATGGAATGATGCGGTGAAGGTGTGGGATGCGCTGATGGCAAAGGGCAAACAGTTCGACATCCACGCCGCGGGGATGCTGGCCCTGGACGTGGCGCGTGTCGAGGCGGGATTGCTCTTGATCGAGGTTGATTACACCAGTTCCAAGAAGGCGCTGATTCCGTCACAGAAGTATTCGCCCTACGAGTTGGGCTTCGGCAAGATGGTGCATCTCGACAAAGAAAACTTCATTGGCAAATCGGCGTTGGCGCGGGATCAGAAGCATGGCGTGGCGCGACAATTGGCGGGGCTCGAGATTGACTGGATAGAAGTGGAGAATCTGTACGACAAATTTGGTTTGACGCCGGCGGCTCCCAGCCAGGCCTCGCGTGTTGCTGTCCCACTTTACATAGGCGACAAGCAAGTGGGGAAAGCGACGACCACGGCGTTCTCACCGCTGCTGAAGAAACTGATTGCTCTCGCCAGCGTTGAGACAGAGCACTCCAAACCGGGAACCAAACTACAGATGGAATTGACGATCGAAGCCATGCGCATGAAGACAGGAGCGACAGTGGTGAAACTGCCGTTCTTTAGTCCGGCGAGGAAGACGGCGGTGCCGGTCTAATTTCAGGGCTATGAGGTTTGCTTATTTTCCAATTTCTGTCTCCCTCCGTGGCTAATTCTTCTCTTTCCAGCCCAGTAGATTGCGCCACCCATTAGCACCAGCGCTCCGGTTAATCCCACGATCTTTACCACTGCGAGAATTTTGTTCGGCTCGTCGGGCGGAGGCAGTAGCGAGATCGCGATCGTGACTGTAGTAGTAGCGAGTCCTACGAGTGCGACGAACCTCGCGACCGGCTTGCCGCCTGGCACGCGAATCACGTCCGGACCCGCAGGCTCGCGCTGCAGCTTGAACATGGCGGCGAACAGATAAAGATAGGGGATGAAGTAGGTGATCACTCCCATGCTGACGAGTACTTCATAGGCGCCTTTCACGCTGGTGCCGGCCTGTCCGAGAAAGATGAAGATGGCGCCGAAAATGAATTGCGTGAGCAGTCCTACCCAGGGCGTTTTCCAACGCGGATGCAATGCGCCGAAGGCGGGAGGCAGAAAATGGTCAATGCCGGCCACATAAGGAAGCCTTGCCACCGCGGCCAGATACGCGCCCGCAGCGCCAATGTTACTCAGGCAAATGAGAAACGCCACCACAGGCAGCACGCCCGTGAACCCCACGCGCGACGCAGTTTGCGAGACGGCCTGTACCAATCCCTGCAAGCTGCTGACTTGCGAAGAGGGCAATGCAAGCAGCACGCACACCGTTCCCAGGGTGTAGCAGATCGTCACCGTCACGCCGCCAAACAGCAGCGCAATCGGAATAGTGCGCCGCGCGTTCTTGATTTCCTCGCCCATCAGCGAAGCGGTCTCGCATCCCGAAAACGCATAAGTCAGCACCGACCAGAAAATGATGTCGTTGAGATGAGTGCTGGGGCGCATGGTGTGAAGCGTGAATGAAGTCGCTGATCCGTAGCGATGCCACGCGATCAATCCCATGGCGATAACGATGCTGACAGGAATCCACATGGCGACCGCGCCAATGTTATGCAGCCAGGTGCCCACATCGAGGCCGAAGATGTTGAGCAGAGTCGCTAGCGCCAGCGCCAGCAGAGAGAACACGATGTAGAAAGTCGTGTTATTGGAAAGATGCGCCCACGCGTCCCGGCGCATGTACAGCGCATTGCTGGCCGCGAAATAGAGCACGGCGGGAAAGTAGGGCAGGTTGCAGGTCCAATAGGTCCAGGCCGACATGAAGCCGGAAAAATCCCCGAAAGCGCGTTTCGTCCAAACGTAAATGCCACCTTCATTGGGATAGCGCGAAGAGAGTTCGAGCACTGAGAGCGCCAGCGGCGTGTAGAAGACCAGCCAGGCCCCAATCCAGATGACGATCGAACTTGGTCCCGCAGCGGCAGCCGTCGCAATCCAGCGCAGGCTGATGCCGGTGACGACATAGAAAAGGATGAGGTCGCGAAAGCCCATAACCCGCTTGGGGCGGTTTGCGCTTTCGATTTCCTCTGCGGATACGGCTGTGGTATTTAGCGGGCTGGTAATCTCGGATTGGCCGGAAGGTCTAATAGTGCTCACCGTGAGGACTATTAAAAAGAGTGGTCACAAATAACATTGCTAAGCCTTGAGGGCAAGATGAATTTTCTGGGATAAGGTACGGCAGAAATGTTGCGCGGTAGATCAGGCTGCTAGCTTCCGATTCGTGCGCTTCCAATACAAATATCCCGGAACGCCCAACAGCACAATCAGCGTGCCGCCGAAAGACTCCAGCGGCCGTTCGTATAACGTGTTCAGTGCCCAGGCTCCGGAGACGAGCACGTAGAGCGCGGGAACCCACGGATATCCCGTGCAGCGGAAGGGGCGCGCCATCTCGGGATGCTTACGGCGGAGAATGAACAGTCCCGCCACGGTAAGACAAGAAGCGGCCACGCCCATGAAGATGGCATAGGTAAACAGTTGATCGTAGCGTCCGCTGAGGGTGAGGATCGACGCCCAAATTCCCTGGATGATGAGACTGAACGCGGGCGTGTGCCAGCGCGGATGAATTGTGCCCATGCGGCGGAAGAAGAGTCCGTCGGCAGCCATCGCGTAGTAGACGCGAGCGCCACTCAGAATGGCGGCAGAGGTGGCGCCGAAGGACGATAAAGCAATCATGGCGGAAATCCAGACACCGGCAGCCGGAGAGAATAGGCGCTCAGCAGCAGCGCGTGCAATCGTCTCGTGCTGGGCAATCTCCGAGATCGGCAGGGCGTACAGATAAAGCACGTTCATCAGCACGTAAATTGTAGCTACGATCAAAATGGAGATCACGAGCGAGCGCGGAATGGTGCGCTGCGGCTGCTTCACCTCGCCCGCCACCCAACCGATGTATGTCCAACTGTCGTAGCCCCAAAATACAGCGATAAGTGCGATTCCCAGCGCCGGAGCCAGCGCGCGCGGATTCAGCGCCTGCGTAGCATAAGCGCCGGTAGAGAAATGCGACCAGCTTCCTTTCCCGAAAAAAATTCCCAACAGCAAGAATGCTCCGATGGCAACAAACTTCATCCACGAGGAAACATCCTGCAGGATTGCCCCTCGCCGCAGCCCGTAAACATTTACCGCAGTCAGCACCGCGATGCAGATGAGAGCAAGCACTTGCGGTCGAGTCAGAACCCAACCGCCAACCGCCAAAATCGGAGCAGGATTTCCCAAGCCAGGCACGACCGGCGCAAGATATGCGCCGAATCCCACCGCGAGGGCCGCGATGCCGCCTGTGTTATAGACGGTAAAAACCATCCAACCATACAAAAAAGCGATGAAGTCTCCGTAAGCTTCGCGCAGGTAGAGATATTGTCCGCCAGCTTCGGGATACATCGCACCCAACTCGGCGAATGCCAGGCAGCCAAGCATGGTGATCGCGCCACCAACCGCCCAGATTCCGATGAAGAGCGATGGAGTATGCAGAACAGCGGCAATCTCTTTCGGGGTTAGGAAGACGCCAGCGCCGATGATTCCGCCGGTGAGCAGCAAGACCGAATCCATCAGCGACAGTCCACGGACGAGCGACGGCTGAGACTCTGATGTCGTGGTCGTTGCGGGCGAGGGAACGGTTGGGACGCTCATGGGCTATCCGATACCAAGCTCGTCGGATGATTCCAATGGCGTGCCGCAACGGCGGCAAATGACGGCAGAACAATCGCCGCAGGTGAGTGGGTCAGAGACTTCTTCGCCGCAGGTGGGACAATATAGGAGTTCCGGTTCGCGTTGCGGCGCTGGTAGTGGACTTGGTGCCATGCGGAGCGTAAGGGTAGCATATAGTGCGTGCAGGTTTGTGTTCAATTTGCAATTGAGTAATTTGGTACTTGGAAAAAGCTCTTGACTGAAAAGCCACAAACTCCCGACGAGAAGCTGCAGAACGAATTCAACCGCTGGGCCGAACAAGGCGAAGGCGAGAAGATGCAGCAGCATCATCTCGACATCACCGAGAAGACGATTCGGCTGATGGGTTTGCGTCCCGGCGAGCGCGTGCTCGATCTGGGCTGCGGCTCTGGTTGGGCCACGCGGCTGCTGGCACGATTGGTGGCTGAAGGGCCCGAAGGCTTCGGACAAGTTGTGGGGATTGACGTCTCCGATGAAATGATTCGACAGGCGCGAGCGGCGTCAAAGGACTTCGAGAATATTCTGTATGTTTGGGGATCGGCAACGCAGATTCCGTGGGAAGAGAACTTCTTCGATAAGATGTTGTCGGTGGAATCGTTTTATTACTATCCTGATCAGAACCGCGCGCTGGCGGAATTGTTTCGCGTGATGGCGCCTCACGGAAGAATGTTCATTCTGATCAATCTTTATAAAGACAATCCTTATTCGCTGCAGTGGGTGGACAAGTTGAAAGTGCTGGTACACGTGCGATCGGAAGCGGAATACGTGGAGTTGCTCAAGAAACACGCATTCGAAAAAGTGGAAGCGCGACGCATTCCCGATGACACGCCAACGCCCGATAATTACAAGACGACTTCGTTTCGCAGCCTCGAAGACCTGCGCGCGTTCAAAAAAATTGGAGCGTTGCTGCTGATGGCCTCAAAGCCCGATCTGCGAACACCTGCGCCGGGATATACGATTTACTGAAGCCTACACAAAGGCGTCTGGCTGCATCTCTGCGCAAATAATCCATCGCACCTAAATCTCGTCGTCATCGTCGTCTCTGTCTTCGTCGCGGCCTCGACCTTGCTCCTGATTCAAGTTTTTAGCGCGGCTCAAGGGACGGTTGTCATTGGCGTGGCGGATATCGATTGTGCCATTCACGTTTCTTAGTTGGATACGAGTCCCGCCGCCGGCGAGTTCTCCGCGCAGATCGTGGCCTACGTAGCGATGGTTGT
>Ga0209160_1000472_pt1 | contig 32761 bp, 32 predicted proteins | sample GraSoiAngelo_153_FD_186167 | JGI IMG/M metagenome (GOLD analysis project Ga0209160, IMG submission 186167) | Grasslands soil microbial communities from the Angelo Coastal Reserve, California, USA - 14_1009_12_40cm (SPAdes) (version 2) | ecosystem: Environmental > Terrestrial > Soil > Grasslands ...
GCGGCGCCGGCTTCGAGCTCGCGTTCCAGAACGAGTTCGCGGTCGGCTGGCTCGACGGCGAGCCCCGCGTGATGACGCCCGACCTGATCTGCGTGCTCGATAGCGTCTCGGGTGACGCGATCGGCACGGAGACCCTGCGCTACGGCCAGCGCGTCAGTGTGATCGCGCTGCCCGCTCCACCGGTGCTCCTGACCCCCAAGGGCCTCGAGCACGTCGGGCCCCGCGCCTTCGGCTACGACCTCGAGTTCAAGAGTCTCTTCGCGTGAAGCGGCGAATCGGCATCGACGTCGGCGGCACGAATACCGACGCCGTCCTCCTCGAGGACGCCCGCGTGGTCCACGCCGTCAAGACGCCGACGACGGCCGACGTGACCTCGGGCGTCGCCGAGGCGCTGCGCCGGCTGCTTCAGTCAGCGGCGCAACCGCGTACCGCCCCGCGCGCACCATCCGGTGACCGATTCGCCATCGACGCGGTGATGATCGGGACCACGCACTTCACCAACGCCGTCGTCCAGCGGCGCGACCTCACGCGGGTGGGCGCGATCCGGATCGGCTTGCCCTCCGGCGCCTCGCTCGAGCCGTTCATCGACTGGCCGGAGGACCTCGCGGAGCTCGTGCGCGGCGAGGTCTCCATGCTGGAGGGCGGCCACGAGTTCGACGGACGACCGATCGTGCCGTTCGATTCGGCCGGCATGCGCGCGGCGGCGCGGCGGATCCGCGCGGCGGGGCTCACGTCGGTCGGCGTCGCCTCGGTCTTCTCGCCTCTGAACGCGGCCTGCGAGCTCGAGGCCGCAACGATTCTCCGCGACGAATGCCCCGACGTGGCCGTGACGATGTCCCACCAGCTCGGGCGCATCGGCCTCCTCGAGCGCGAGAACGCGACCCTGCTCAACGCCGCACTCGTGGGCCTGGCCCGGACGACGACCCGTGCCTTCACCGACGCGCTCGCCGCGAGCGGGATCACCGCGCCGCTCTATCTCACGCAGAACGACGGCACGGTGATGCTGGCCTCGGTCGCCGAGGCGTTTCCGGTCTACGGCTTCGCGTCGGGTCCGACCAACAGCATGCGCGGTGCCGCCTTCCTCTCGAAGCTCACCGACGCCCTCGTCATCGACGTCGGCGGGACCACGACCGACATCGGAAGCCTTCGCCACGGGTTTCCGCGCGAGGCCAACAACGTCGTCGAGATCGGCGGCGTGCGGACGCTCTTCCGCATGCCGGACCTACTCTCGATGGGCCTCGGCGGCGGCTCCCTGGTGGCGCGGTCTCCCCTGGCCGTCGGTCCCCGGAGCGTCGGCTACCGCCTCGTCGACCAGGGACTCGTGTTCGGTGGAGGCGAGCTCACCGCCACGGACATCGCGGTCGCGGCCGGCCTCATCGACCTCGGTGACCGCAAGCGCGTCGCTTCGCTCCCGGCGGAGCTCGTGAGGGGCGCCGTCGCGCGCATGCACGCGATGATCGAGGAAGCGGTGGACCGGATGAAGACCGATGCAGGTGACGAGCCCCTGATCGCCGTCGGCGGCGGGTGCTTCCTGGTCCCCGAGCGGATCGCCGGCATCTCCGAGGTCGTCCACGTCGAGCACCAGGCGGTCGCCAACGCCGTCGGCGCCGCGATCGCCCAGGTCAGCGGCGAGGTCGATCGGATCTTCCAGGATCTTTCGCGCGAGGAGGCGATCGCGCGGGCCCGGGACCTGGCCGAGGCTCAGGCCACGAGTGCGGGCGCCGATCCTCGAACCTTGTCGACGGTCGAGGTCGAGGATTTGCCGCTGGCCTACCTACCCGGGAACTCCTTGCGTGTACGCGTGCGGGTCGTCGGCGAGATTCGATAAACATGGGGGCCCCGACATGGCCCCCAAGCCCCCAGCGTTCGGGACGCCCCGGCGAAGCCGTGGCGCCCTCGATAACGGGCTAAGCCCTACTCCACGCCGGCGACCGCGAGGACGCGGCGCATGCGAGTGGCGGCGAGATCGGGATCGCGGAGTAGTCCCGCACGATCCATCAGCACGAACTGCTCCGAGAGGTGCACCATCGAGCGCGCGCTCTCCTGCCCGCCCACCATCCGGAAGTGCGACTGGTGGCCGTTCAGGTAGGCGGCGAAGACCACGCCGGTCTTGTAGAAGCGCGTGGGCGCGCGGAAGATCAGACGCGAGAGCGTGAGCGTCGGCGCGAGGATGTCCGCGTACCGTGCGAGGTCGCCACCGTCGAGAGCCTTGAGCGCCGCGGACGCGGCGGGCGCGATCACGTCGAAGATGCCGAGCAGCGCGTCGGAATGGCGATCGCCGTCGCCGCGAATCGTGGTCGGATAGTCGAAGTCGTCGCCGGTGTACATCCGGACGTTCGCCGGGAATCGCTTGCGCATCGCGACTTCGCGCGCCTGATCGAGGAGCGAGATCTTCACACCGTCGATTCTCGCCGCGTGCTCCTGGACGATCGTCAGCAGGGTCTCGGTGGCCTGATCGAGATCGCGCGAGCCCCAGTAGCCCTCGAGCGAGGGGTCGAACATATCGCCGAGCCAGTGGATGATCACCGGCTCGCGCACCTGGGCGAGGATACGGCCGTACACCTTGAAGTAGTCGCCCGGGCCCTTCGCGCAGGCCACCAGCGCCCGGCTGGCCATCAGGATGATCCGGCCGCCGCAGCCCTCGATCCACGCACACTGCTCCTCGTAGGCGGCCTCGACGTCGGCGATCGTCACGTGCGGACCAGGCTCGAGGTGATCGGTCCCCGCGCCGGAGGCGAGCACGGCGCCCCGTACCGTCTTCGCTTCGGCCACCGTGCGTCGGATCAGCTCCTTCGCGGCGCGCCAGTCGAAGCCCATTCCCCGCTGCGAGGTGTCCATGGCCTCGGCCACGGCCAGACCGAGCGACCAGATGTGGTGCCGGTAGCGCAGGGTCGCGTCCCAGTCGAGCGCCACCTCGAGCGTCGGGTTGATCGTGGCCAGCGGATCGGCGACGACGTGCACGGCCGCCATGCCGATCCGGTTCTTGATGGGCCCGGGCGGCGCCGTGATCGGCGCGCGGCCCGTGAGCGTGTACGGCGCGAGGAGCCCGTCGCGGCGCGGAAGCTTGAGGGAGGCTGGCATGGCCTTCACCAGTTTACCCCACGGCCGCCGCATTGACAGGCTCGCACCCGGTTCTGTATGGTTAGCGCACTTTTCACGCGGGTCTCTCCGAAGGAGGTCGGCATGGCATCCAAGGCGAACGATCGCAATCGCACCAAGTTCCTCCTCGACGAGAAGGACATCCCGACGAAGTGGTACAACATCCAGGCCGACCTGAAGACGCCTGCGCCGCCGGTGCTCCACCCTGCCACGAAGAACCCGATCGGGCCCCAGGATCTGGCGCCGCTCTTCCCGATGGAGCTGATCAAGCAGGAGGTCAGCCAGCAACGCTGGATCGAGATCCCGGACGAGATCCGTGACGTCTATCGCCTGTGGCGGCCGTCTCCACTCTATCGTGCGCGGCGACTCGAGAAGGCGCTCGGCACGTCGGCGCACATTTACTACAAATACGAGGGCGTGAGCCCGGCCGGCAGCCACAAGCCGAACACGGCGGTGGCGCAGGCGTACTACAACAAGAAAGAAAAGGTCACCCGGCTCAGCACCGAAACGGGTGCTGGACAATGGGGTTCTGCGCTCTCGCTCGCCTGCCAGATGTTCGGCCTGCAGTGCAAAGTCTACATGGTGAAGGTGTCGTACCAGCAGAAGCCGTACCGGCGCATCATGATGGAGACCTGGGGCGCGCAGGTGGTCGCGAGCCCGAGCACGGACACGCAGTCCGGCAAGAAGGTGCTCGAGCAGGATCCGAATTCACCCGGCTCGCTCGGCATCGCGATCAGCGAGGCGGTCGAGGACGCCGCGACCCGCGACGACACGAAGTACTCGCTGGGCAGCGTGCTGAACCACGTCCTCATGCACCAGACGATCATCGGGCAAGAGGCGAAGAAGCAGCTGGAGAAGGCCGACGATGCCGCCGACATCGTCATCGGGTGCGCCGGTGGCGGTTCGAACTTCGCGGGTCTCTCGTTTCCGTTCGCGGCCGACAAGCTGACCGGCAAGAACAAGAAGGTGCGGATCATCGCGGTCGAGCCGGCCGCCTGTCCGAGCCTGACGAAGGGCAAGTACGTCTACGACTTCGGCGACACCGTCGGCCTCACGCCGCTGGTGAAGATGCACACGCTCGGCCATACGTTCATCCCGGCGCCGTTGCACGCCGGGGGGCTTCGCTATCACGGCATGGCGCCGCTGGTCTGCAAACTCTACGACGAGGGTGTGATCGAGGCGACGGCGGTGCCGCAGCTGGCGACGTTCGAGGCGGCCGTACAGTTCGCGCGCACCGAGGGCATCATCCCGGCACCGGAGTCGGCGCACGCGATCCGCGTGGTGATCGACGAGGCTCAGCGCGCCAAGCGTGACGGCAAACGCCGGACCATTCTCTTCAACCTGTCGGGCCACGGCCATTTCGATCTCGGCGCGTACGAGGCGCATCTGGCTGGCAAGCTCCAGGACTACGAATACCCGGCCGCGAAGGTCGACGAAGCGCTCAAGAGCGTGCCGAAGGTCTGACGCCTCTAGGAGCGCGGCAGCTCGATCAGCCAGAACTTCGTGCCACCCATCACTAGCCGCGTCTCCTGGGTCAAGAGGGCCCGGAGCAGCTCGAGGCGCGTGAGGTTCTCTTCACGCGGCCCGGATTCGTCTACGAGGACAGATCGCGCAGAGTCGAACAGGACGTCGTGGCGAATCAGGAGGTGCGTGACCCCGAGCGCGCGGGCCCGGGCCTGGAGCGTGGTCGCGTCCCGCGTCTCTCGGATCCACTGGTTGAGCGTGTAATCCCCGAAGAGGTAGTCGGCGAAGTACGGCCGCTCCAGGTGGTAGGTGTCCCGCCGCGTGCTGATGAGCCAGATTCGGGCGTCGGGCGGGAGCGTACGGTTGATGACCTGATAGTACGCGTAGTAGTCGAGCCGCCTCGCGAGGAACCGCTCTCGCGACTCTCCTCCCAGCACGACCTGCAGCGGATCCAGCTCGGCGAACCAGGCGACCACCACCAGGGCATTCGCGGCGGCGGCGCCGAGCAGCAGCCCGCGTAGGAGGCGACCGACACCAGGTCCGTACTCGGCCGACGCGGCCGCCGCCGCGGCGGCAATCACGACCGCCAAGGGTGGCATCGCCAGCAGAAGATACCGAAGAACCTGACTCCCCAGGAGCCACAGGACGAACATCGCGACGGAGACGAGAGCGGCCAGGCGCAGCTCGACATCGAGGAGCCTCCGGCGGAACGCCCACGCCACCACCGGCGCGCCGAGCAGAAAGGTCACGCCAAGAACCCCGTCGTAGTCGCGAGGTAACTCCGGCTGGGCTGCGATTGAGACGTAGAACGGCGACAGCAGATAGTCGAACGCCGTCGAAGAGCGCCCGTAGATGGTGAGCAACGCCTCGTAGAGCCGGGCGCGGCCGACATCCCAGCCCGGTGCATCGCCCGGCCAGACAGTTGGAAAGAACGGAAAGATCGGACTGCCCGTCATGATCCAGTTCCGGATGTACCAGGGGCTCGCCAGCAAGATCCCAAGCCCGAGGCCGCCGAGCCCCGTCGCCACCACCCCTCGCGCGCCAAACCCGCCAGGGACCGCGCCGGCCGTCAGCCCTCGAAGCAAAACGACCATGACCAGCGGCAGGATCAACGCGGCCGCCGTCAGCTTGCTCGACAGGGCCGCGCCCACTCCCGCAGCCATCAGCAGCAGCCATCGGCTATCGAGGGTCACCCACCAGCGACCCACCGCGAATATGGCGAGCGCCGAGTACCCGGCGACCGCGACGTCCACGGACTGGCCTGCGGTGACGAAGTAGACGCTCGGGATCGCGGCGACGGTGAGGGCGGCCAGCGTGCTCCAGGACCGGTCGAGCCGGCGCTCCCTGGCCCAGCCGTACGTGACGAGGACCACGAGCACGGCGAACACCCAAAACATGGCGCCGGCGGTCGCCTCGCCCAGGCGCTGGCTCGCTGGCACGCCGAGCAGCAGGGCCCACACGGCGTGCATTTCCACACCGAGGGCGAAGTAGCTCGCGATGTTGTCGGGCGCCACGACAAGCGCACCGGTGCTCACGAAGACCTTCGGCAACGCGAGATGATAGAGAAGGGCGTCGTTGCCCGTCGGCGGGGCAAGCGCCGCGAGCAGAGCCAGACCGAGAACGATGACGATGAGCACGACGGCCGTCCCGGGGCGCCGTCCCTCGACGGGCGCGCTCCAGCGCCCGCGCTGCCACGTCAAGAAGGCGAGAGCCGTACCAACGCCTACCGCCGCGACCGCCACTGGAGTCCGATAGAGTCCCGCCACCCCCAGGAAGAACCAGACGGTGGACCAGGCCGCGGAGCCGAGGAGGCCGCGGGCGCCCCAATCGAGGGCGCGCGCGCCGAGCCCGCCCCGCGGAGCGATGAGCCTCACGATGAGGCTCCCGAGCCCCCACCACGCGACGACGATGAACGCCGCCAGAATCACGCCGCCGGCGGACCGAACGAGCCCCGCCGAACCCACCGGGGTGCTCCGGGTCAACTCACGAGCGAGCGCCACCAGCCAGTCGAGCAGGTGGGGCAGGTCGTAGCGGCGGTTGAGGAGAAAGAGACCGATCAACCCAACGCCCCACGCTGCCGCGAGGATCAGAACCTGGATCCGCCCGACCACCGGTGACACCGCCCTCAACTTAGCACCCGCCCGTCGATTGACAGCCTCGTCGGCGCTCTCGTATGGTTAGAGCCGGCGACCGATGAGCACGCTCTTCGTGCGTCGCCTGCGGCTCGGCGCGGCGTTCGTGCTGCTCACCTACGTGTGTCTGCACTTCGTGAACCACGCGCTCGGAATCGTCTCGCTGGACGCGATGGCGGCCGGGCGCTGGTGGTTCCTGGCGCTCTGGCGGAGCGCGCCCGGCACCCTGGCGCTCTACGGGGCGATCGCCGTGCATGGGCTGCTGGCACTGTGGCTCCTGTACGAGCGGCGAACGCTGCGCATGCCGCTCTGGGAAGCCGCCCAGTACGGGCTCGGGCTGGCGCTGCCGGCCCTCCTGGTCGTCCACGTCGTCGGCACCCGCATCGCCTGGTGGCGCTTCGGCGCTGACGATCCGTACCCCCGTATCGTGTACTTCCTGTGGTTGCAGGCCCCAGAGCACGGCGCGCGTCAGGCGCTCACGCTCGTTCTCGCGTGGCTGCACGCCTGTCTCGGCGTGCACTACTGGCTACGCTTCCGGGCCTGGTATCCGCGCGCGAGGCCCTGGCTCTTCGCTGTCGCGCTGCTGCTGCCGGCTCTCGCGTTGCTGGGGTTCGTCGCGGCCGCCCGGGAGGTCACCGCGTTGGCGCGAACACCTGGCTGGACCGAGGCGATGCTGCGCGCGGCGCACGCGCCCAGCTCGGCCGAGGCGGCGCAGCTTCTCGCGATCCGACGCGGCTTCCTGGGAACGTACCTGATCGCGCTCGTCGGCGTCTCCGTCGCCCGCGGTGTTCGCCGACTGCTCGAACGACGTCGCTCGATCCGGATCACCTATCCGAACGGCCGGGTGGCGGTCGCGCCCGCCGGATTTACGATTCTCGACGCGAGCCGCCTCGCCGGCATCCCGCACGCGTCCGTGTGCGGCGGCCGCGGCCGTTGCTCGACCTGTCGCGTGCGCATCGCGAAAGGGCTTGACGCTCTGCCGGCGCCGACCGAGGTCGAGCGGCGCGTGCTCGCGCGGGTCGGCGCCGCCCCCGACGTGAGGCTTGCCTGTCAGACGCGGCCCGCCCACGACGTGGTGGTGGAGCCGCTCCTCGCGCCGTCGGTGACGCCGGCAGACGCATTCGGCGCCGATCTGCGGCAGGGCCGCGAGCAAGAGCTGGCGGTCCTCTTCGCCGACCTGCGCGGGTTCACCCGGATGGCCGAGCACAAGCTACCGTACGACGTCGTGTTCGTCCTGAACCGATACTTCGAGGCGGTCGGGACGGCGATCACGCGGGCCGGCGGCGTCACGAATCAGTTCACCGGCGACGGCGTGATGGCCCTCTTCGGGATCGAATCGGGGCCAGCCACTGGCTCGCGCCAGGCGCTCACGGCCGCGCGCGCAATGGTCGAAGGCGTCGAGGCCCTCAGCGCCGAGCTGGCGGGCGACCTGCCGACGCCGCTTCGTATCGGCATTGGCATCCACACGGGCCCCGCGGTGGTTGGTCGGATGGGTTGGGGCGAGAGCGTCTATCTCACCGCGGTGGGCGACACGGTTCACGTCGCCGCGCGGCTCGAGCAAGCCACCAAGGACTACGCCGCCGAGCTCGTCGTCTCCGACGACGTCGCTCGCCGCGCCGGCCTCGATCTCTCCCGCTTCCCCGGCCACGACGTGGCCGTCCGCAACCGCGCCGGCCGAATTGCCATCCGCGTCATAGACCGCGCCGCCAACCTCCCCACCATGTAGCGGCCGCTAGGCACGAGCGCCCTTCCGACGTTCATAAGCTCGTGCGTAAGCTCGTGCGCGCAAGATCGCTTGACTGGATTCGGATGCCTGACCGACAAGCGAGTCGAGCGAGGGGCGAGGGTGGGGGTGGGGTCGACAGGACCCGTTCCCGTCAAGCGCAAGCGGGAGTCGAGCGCCCAGATGGAGCCCAGCCGCCGCGGGCATGCGAACGGGTGCCGCGTGGTCCTGTCGACCCCATCCCCACCCTCGCCCCTCGCTCGACGCTGCCGAGACGTCAGGAAGCGAGAATTCGGTCGTAGCGACCGTACTCACGCGCCGCGTCCATCATCCACTTCACGCACTCGGGATCCGCCCGAGGCGGCAGCTCGCACGACGTCGAGAGCACGAAGCGCGACCGCTTACCGGCCGTGTCGATGCAGCGCTTCACTTCGGCCTCGATCTGAGCCTTGGTCGCCCGCTCGAAGATCGTCACGTCGACGTTGCCGATCGCGACCACGCCACGCTGGTTGCCGAGCGTGATGAGCCGGTCGAGCTGGTCGACCTTGAGCGCCGGGTCGCCCTGCTGATCGAGGTCGATCGTGATCGCGACGAAGCCGACGTCGACCAGGTCCTGATGGATCTGGTGCGTCGTCCCGCAGATGTGAACGGTCGTCCCGACCTTCTTCGCCCGGAAGTAATCGACCAGGTCTTGATGGTAGGGCTTGATGAACTCCCGGTAGGTGTCAGGCCCGACCAGCGAGCACGAGGCGGTCGGATCGGAATAGCTGAGCCCGATCTTCGTGCCGAGCACGGCGTCGCCGACCTGCTTGGCGTACTCGGTGCTGAAGCGCATCAGGTCGTGGACGAACGCGGGGTCGTCGATCGTGTCCAGGCACATGATCTCGGGATTGCGCAGGAGCATCGCGATCGTCCACGGACCGACCAGCACGGCGCCGAGCCCGCTCGGGAGCCGCGCGGCCGAGAGCGCCTCGCACTGCTCGAGAAACGCCGGCAGGCGCCCGGCCTTCTTCGGATCGGGAATCTCCAGGCGCGCGAGCCGTCCCTTGTCGTCCTGCAACACATGCTTGTCGATGGACGGGACGACGTAGTCCGAGTACTTCACGCGACAGCCGACGGCCTCCGCCTCCTTGGCGAGATCGTTGAAGGCCACCATGATGTCCGGCTGGTAGCGCTCGTAGTAGTTGAGCATCGCCCGGACGGCCTTCGTGGGGCTCGTGCAGTACTCCTCGATCGAGAGCCCGTCGAGACAGCCGGCGAACGATCCCGCGATCGGATACGCCGGCACGCGATCCGCGAAGCCACCCTTGTAGGCGGCGACAACCCGTTCGCGCCCCGTCACCGCCTTCTCGCCCATCCCCACGCCGTCCTCCATTTACCGTCGCGCCTCACGAGCTCTTTCGGATTCTAGCATCGGCGCGAAGGCGCTCAGCGTGCGCTCGATTTCGTCCGGCGCGAGGCTCGGCCTGATGAACACCAGCGGCATGTCGGCGCCGGCGGCGTGCCATTGCGCGAGACGCTCGCGGGCCTGGGCTGGGGTGCCGAACACGGTCAGCTCCTCCAGCAGCACCTCGGCTTCCGGCGGAACCGCGGCGGCGAAGCGCGGAGTATTGGCGCCGAGCACCAGATCGATCTCGCGGCCAAATCCCTGGCGAGCCAGCGAGCGCCGATAGAGCGGCCCCATCGTCGTGAGATAGAACGACACGAACCACGCCGCACCGGCCCGCGCTTCGGTCGGGTCATCGGCCACTACCGTCGGGATCGACGGATACACCGACACACGCCGGTCGGCGTCGCCCGAGCGCGCGGCGCCCTCGCGCAGGAGCGCCAGGCCCTGAGGCAGAGAGCGACGCGGATAGAGAAACGGAAGCCAGCCGTCCGCCAGCTCACCGGCGAGCCGCACGGACTCGTCGGTGAGCGCCGCCAGAAAGATGGGAACGTCGGTCCGCAGGGCCAGGTTGAGCTTGAGCGGACGGGCGCCGGTGGCCACGCCGAGCGGAACGCGCTCGCCGCGCAGGAGCGCCCGCACCTGCATGACGGTCCGGCGCATCCTCGCGAGCGGCGCGACGAACGGCACGTCGTGTAGGCCCTCGGTCAGTTGCGCCGTGCTGGCGCCGAGGCCGAGCACGAACCGGCCGGCCGAGGCTTCCGCGAGGCTCGCGGCGCCCATCGCGAGCGTGCCGGCGCTGCGCCCCCAGACGCCGAGGATGCCAGTGCCCAGCATGAGGCGCTGGGTTCGGAACGCCGCCTCGGCCATCAGAACCGTGACGTCATAGGCCCAGGTTTCGGGGAGAAAGTACGAGTCGTAGCCCAGGCGCTCGGCCGTCGTGGCGACGTCGATGAGCGTGTCGTGGCGGTTCTCGAGGGGCATCACGCTGACGCCGATGGGCATGGCACTCATGATGTCTCCGGGGGCCCCTTGTACGCGGCGGAAAAAAGTGTGCTAACTGTCACTGTCTCGAACTGGCCGGGCGGCGCAGCCGGACCTTAGCAGAGGAGCACCAGATGATCAAATCGTGCGTGGCTTTAGCCGCCGCCGTGTGCGCGGCGCTGGTCACGCCGGCGCCGGGCCACGGCCAGGTCTTCCTCGCCTCTCGGCCGCACCCCGATTTCATGATCGGCCCCCTGTTCGTGGTCGCCAGCGTGAGCCAGGGCATCCCGGACGTCACGGTGAACCTCTCGTGGAGCCTCACGACCGGCCCGGTCACACGAAAAGCCGATATGGAGCAAGACCTCTACCTTCTCTGGCCGTCGGAGATCGTGGAGGGCGGCACGGCGCCTGGCCGGGCCGAGCCCCAGCTGATCCGCGAAGTGGAAGCCCGTGGGCTCAGCGTCGTGAGCAGCGGCCGCCTGGTTCTCAGGAGACGCGACCGTATGCAGCTCGGCACCACCGCGCTCGGCGAGCCGATCGCGGTCACCCCTTCGTTCGTCAACTTCACCCGCCCCGGTGGCCAGACGGGCGTGGTGACGTACATCAAGATCCCGTGGACTCCGAGCATGGCCGACCCGCTCTCGATCGTCACGCTCGTCTTGCCGCTCAAGGGTCTCATCGTGCCCAAGGCCGGCACGTGGCTCGAAGATCTCTTCTGGGGCCGCCGCCAGGTTCTCACGACCGGCTTCGGCGATCTGGGCCCGCCCGTGCTCGGTCTCTTCGCGCTGTATTACGAGCACCGCGACCGGATCGTGCACCTGGCGCGCGACTACTCGCTGGTCATCGCCAATTTCGGCGACTCGGATCACTTGAAGATCGAGGAGATCTCGCCGGCCTCGGCCGTGCGCCGCCAGAGCCGCGTGCGCGCGGGCAGCGAGGTCGTGGCGCTGACGCTCCTGCCCTCGCAGGACGCCACCACGCAGAGCCTGCGCGTGCAGTATCACTACTTCACCGGTCGCATCAACTGGCGTCCGATCGTGATCTCGGCCGTGATCCTGCTGGTCACGAACTTCGCGGGCGTGCTCATGCTGAGCACCGACGTGAGCCGCCGGATCCGGCGGCGCCGGCGGGCCCGCCGCCGGTTCGAAGCGGCCGCCGCTTCGCCGAACGGCGGCGTGCCCTCGCGCGAGTCCCTCGTCACCCTGATCCCGGTCGGCACACGCTACGACGAGGTCGTCTCGCGGTTCGGCCGGCCCGACGAGGAGCACGAGCGCGTGACGCCTCCGGGCCGGCGCACCCTGCTCTATCGCGCCAACCACGGCGCCGTCCATCACGAAGTCGCCATCGAGCTCCACGACGACCGCGTCCGCGAAATCACGTGCATCACCAGTCGCTGAGCACTCGGGAGACCAAGGAGCGAGCGCATGATCAAACCGTACACCGCCGTCGGCCTGATCCCCACCGTCCGCGGCATCCGCAAGCGCGGGGACATCAAGATCAACCTCGAGCACCTCACGCACATGGTGAAGGCGGCGTCCTGGCTCTCGAGCCTCGACATTCCGGTTCGGTTGATCGCCTTTCCCGAGGGAGCGCTTCAAGCATTCAACGACGAGGTGCTCGACCTCGATCACGCGACCTTCGCGCGCGAGTGCGCGATCGATATTCCGGGCGAGGAGACCGAGGCCCTTGGCAAGATCGCCAAGGAGTACAACGCCTTCATCATGGCGCAGGCCAAGGCGAAGCACCCGGACCTCAAGGATCGGTACTTCAACGTGGGCTTCATCATCAACCCGCGCGGCCGGGTGATCCTCAAGCACTACAAGGTCTCCCCGCTCTTCCCGGTCGAGCACTCGGTGTGCCCGCACGACGTCTACGACTGGTGGGTCGAGAAGTACGGTAAGACCCTCGACGCGTTCTGGCCGGTCGCCGACACCGAGATCGGCCGCCTCGGCATCATGATGGCCAACGAAGGCTCCTATCCCGAGAACGCGCGCGCCCTCGCGCTCAACGGCGCCGAGGTCGTCTATCGCGCCTCCTACCCGCACCCGGCGACCGGCAACGAGATCTTCGAGATCCAGAGCCGCGCCCGCGCGCTCGACAACAACATGTACATCGTGGCGCCGAACATGGGGACCTACTACCTGTTCCCGGAGGAGACGACGCCGATCGACACGTTCGGCGGCCGGTCCTTTATCATCGACTACAAGGGGCGGATCGTCGGCCGGCAGGACTACGGCGCCGGCTCGACGTACGTCGGCGGCGTCATCGACATCGAAGCGCTCCGCGACCATCGGGCGCGGGCGCAGTGGGACAACTGGATGAAGGACCTGAGGACCGAGCTCTACCAGATCCTCTACGAGAAGCCGATCTACCCGAAGAACCTCTATCTCAAGCGCGCGCCGATGAAGCACGCGGAGTACCGCGAGAAGGTCATCCGGCGGCAGATCCGCCTGATGCACGATCGCGACATCTGGAAGCGGCCCTCGCGATGATCACGAGACTCCTCGTCCTGACGCTGTTGCTGATCCCGTCGGCGGCGGCGGCCGAGATGCGGCTGCCGTCCGGATTCACCGCCCAGGTCTACGTGACCGGAGAGGGCTTCGATTCCGACACCGCGCGCGGCATTCGCGGCATTCCCGCCACCTCGACGCTCGCGTTCGATCGGTCCGGGTTTCTCTACCTCGCGCGGACCGGACGGCGCTACGTCGGCGGCGAGATCTACGACCTGTGGCCCGTGTTTCGGATTCCGGCCGGCGGCGCGCGGCTGACCCCCGACGTCGAATCGCGCTATTTCTACGGGCCGCCGTTGCCCAACCCGCAGGTGGGCGCCACGCGCCACGGACACGAGCTCTTCGTGACCACCTTCGACCGCGAGCGCAAGGTGGGCGCGATCTATCGCATGATCGATGGTCGGGCGGAGCTCTTCGCGGGCGGAACACCCGAGCGCGGCGTGCGCCCCGTCCTCAGACAGCCGGAAGCATCGGCGGTCGACTCGGCCGGGAACGTCTACGTCACCGATCGCGCCCAAGGAGTCATCGTTCGGCTCAACCCGGAAGGCCGCGTCCTCGACCCCGCGTACGTCACGATCGCCCGGCCGCGACTCCTGGCGATCGACGAACGGGATCGCCTGTGGATCGGCAGCGACGGCAGCGCCGAGGCGCCCTACCAGCAAGGCCCCGGCGAGATCGTTCGAGTCTCGCCGCAGGGAATCTCCGAGGTCCTCTATCGAGGGCCGGTGGTCGCCGCGCTCGGAGTCGGCCCGGGCAACAGCTTGTTCGTGGCCGATCGGCATCAGAAGGAGATCTTCATCCTCACCCAGGATGGCAAGCGGGCCGAGTTCGCGAGCTTCACCGACGGCGACGTGCCGCGAAGCCTCGGGTTCGCGCCGGTCACCCCCGAGGCCCGACGCGCGGGCGTCGCGGGCGACCTCTTCGTCGTGACGATCAAGAACGGCACGTGGCCGGTGAACGAGGTGCTTCGTATCTCCGGTCCGTTCGACGATCTCGCGCGTCCACGCTGAGGTCCCGGCCGAGGATCCTGATCGGGCATATTTCCGGATCGCTTCCGGAATTGTGCCCTGGCCGTCGTCCCTGTCGTTTTGTAACTGCGAGATTCGATGATGCTCCGACACGGGCACGACTCCTGCTATCTCTCTGCTCAGACACAGTGGACCGATATGGGTGCAAGGCGCCCGGAGGTGATTGAAATGCAACACATGGACCTCTGGTTCGACCTGGCCATCAGGGGAGAGGCCAACCTGGAGGAGGAGACGCTCGCGCGCTTCCAACTCACCGACGGCGCGGATCCAGATCCTCGCCCGGATGATCGAGGCCGCGAGGAACAGGCTCCACCAGGCGGCTTCTTCTAGTAGCGCGTCGCGGCGCGGATGACCGCCAGCGCCACCACCGCGACCGCTACGACGATCCAAATCGTTCCCTTCGGGAGGCGCAGCATCTCGACGACGGCCACGGTGAATCCGGCGGCGATGAGCACGGCCGCCGCGAGAATCGTACCGGTCCGGGACCGCTTCCCGGTCATCGACGTGGCCTCACGCGAGTAAACTCGCGAGCTCGGCCGTCGCGCGCGCGGCGTCGGACGCGTCCGGCGCCGTTAGCGAGACGACCAGCGGCTCAACGTGCTCCGCCCACGGCCGCCAGGCCAACTGCTCGGCGCCGAAGAGCGCAACGCCGCGGACGCCCAGCGCCGCGGCGAGATGGCTGATACCCGAGTCGTTGCCGAGGTAGGCGGCCGCGTGGCTCAGAACACCCGCGAGCAGCGGGAGCGGAGGCTCCCGGAGCACGATCGCGCGCGCGATCAGCGGCTCCGGGAGCCCGGCGACGGCCTCGGCGTCCGCGGGCCCTTGATGGATGACGACGGCTAGACGGGGTAGCGGAGTGAGGCTCTCGAGCACGTCAGCATATCCCAGCGCCGGCCAGCGCTTCGCTCGTCCCCCTGCCCCGGGATGCACGAAGAGCAGGCGATCGGTCGCGCGCCAGCCGAGATGAACGAGCTCGCGACGTGCCTCGTCGCCGAGTGACGTCGGCACACCGAGCACCGTTCGAATCGCGCGGTCACCGGCTGCTCCTCCGACTGTGTTCAAGAGATGCTCCCACACCGGTCCGCCGGCGCCCACCGAGGGCGCGACGATCGAGCCGGGAACGAGCGCGGTCAGCCTTCGCACGAAGCCCGGCTCTCGCGCGCCGACCCACGCGACCACGCGCGTGGCGCGTCGCAGATCTTCCGCGCATCGAGCTGGCCATTCACGCTCCGAGCCGGCGGCCTCGGCGGCGAACAGCGAGTCGAGCCCCAGCCGCTCGAAGTCGATCGATCGATCGACGACACCGAGGATCTGGAGCAGTCGGCCGATCCGCGGCTGAGCCGCGATGACGACCTCGTCGCCCGGTCGTTGCTGACGGAGAGCGCGGAGCGCCGGAATCGCCAGGAGTACATCGCCCAGCGCCCCGGGATGGATCGCGAGTGTCAGGGGCGGAGCAGCGCCAGCGCGGCATCGTGAAGACGGCCGTTCGTCGCCAGCGCGGAGCTCGAGTAGATCGTCGGACGGCCTTCGAGGTCCGTGAAGCGACCGCCGGCCTCCTCGACGATGATCTTGCAGGGCGCCAGATCCCACGGCTTCAGCCCCGATCCCTCGGGATAGATCTCGGCGTAGACGTCGGCCTTGCCCTCGGCGATCAGCGCGTAGCCGATGTAGTCGCCGAACCCGCGCTGCCGGTCGGTCGCGTCCACGAGGCGCATGAATCCGTCCCAGTACCTGGTGGTCCGCGCTCCGCGCAACCCGGCGTGCAGCAGATAGGCCTGGCCCAGATCGCCCTCGTCGGAGATCCGAATGCGCTCGCCGTTGAGGAAGGCGCCGCCACCCCGCCGCGCCGTGTAGAGCTCGCCGGTGACGGGATTGTGGATGACGCCCAGGGTGATCTCGCCCCGCTCCTCGAGCGCGATCAACGTGGCCCAGATCGGGATGCGGCGGACGAAGTTCTTCGTGCCGTCGATCGGATCGATGATCCAGCGTGTGGTGACATTCCCAGAGCCCCCGAACTCCTCGCCGAGCACGCCGTAGTCCGGGAAGGCGCGGCCGAGACTCGCGACGATCGTCCGTTCGGCTTCGCGGTCGGCCTGGGTCACCGGCGTGGCGTCGGGTTTCAGCGTGATCTCGAACCCGGCATTGTAATACTTCATCGCGACCTGCCCGGCAGCCCGAGCCGCATCGACCGCGGCAGCCAGCGCCGCCTCGCTCATCGCTTGGGCTCTTCCGCCGGAAAGGGCTCGCCGCGCTCGGCGAGCACCTGGCCGTAGATCTCGAGAGCGTCGACGACGACCGGCATGCCTCCGTAGGTGACCATCTGGAAGATGACCTCGGCCACCTCCTGCCGCGTGGCGCCGACGTTGAGGGCCGCGTGGATGTGCGCGCGCACCTCGTTCGGGCGGTGCAGCGCCGTGAGCGCGGCGACCGCGCAGAGCTCGCGCTGCTTCTGCGAAATGACTTCTCGGCTGTAGAGCACGCCCGTGAAGAACAGCGACAGCTCGCGCGCGAGCCCCTTGTCGAACCGTTTCCACGTCTCGAATCCCGAGCCGCCCTTCAAGGTGTTGAACAGCTTCTGGCTCGTCTTCTTGGTGAGGGCTTTCAGCTCGGCATCGTCCATGAGCGCCATGGCATCTCCTTCGTGGTAACCTGCGTCGTCGGCGGCGCGTCGCGCCGTCACAATAACGTAGCCGAGAGGACCGCACAATGCTGAACCCGCACGTGTTCCGCGCTTATGACGTGCGCGGGCTCGTCGGCAGCGACATCAACCCCGACGTCTTTCGTCAGGTCGGTCGCGCCTACGCGACCATGATTCGACGTCACGGCGGCCGGCGGATCGCCGTCGGCCGGGACAATCGCCTGTCGTCGAACGATCTCAAGGTGGGCTTCGTCGAGGGCGCACGCGCCGCGGGTGTCGACGTCGTCGACATCGGCCCGGTCACCACGCCGATTCTCTACTTCGCGACCGCCCACTGGAAGCTCGACGGCGGCGCCAACATCACCGGCAGCCACAATCCCATCGAGTACAACGGCGTGAAGATGGTGCACCCGGGTGCGGCGCCGCTGTCCGAGGACGAGATCCAGGGCCTGCGGGCGACGATCGAGCGCGGCGACTACGAGAACGGGGCCGGCGGGCTGAGCGAGCGGAGCCCCCGTGAGGACTACTTCGACACCATCGCTCGGATGATCCGGCCTGCCCGTCGCCTCAAGGTCGTGGTCGACGCCGGCAACGGCGTCGCCGGGCTCTACGGCCCGGAGCTCCTGCGCCGCATCGGCTGCGACGTCATCGAGCTGCACTGCGAGTCGGACGGGACCTTTCCGAACCACCTGCCCGACCCGGAGGACGAGCGCAACGTCGAGGATCTGAAAATCAAGGTCGTCGAGGTGGGCGCCGACGTCGGCGTCGCGTACGACGGCGATGCCGATCGCGTCGGGATCATCGACGAGCGCGGCGGGCGCCACGAGGCCGATCTGATCCTGATCCTTCTGGCGCGCGACCTGCTCACGCGCCATCCGGGCGCCAAGGTCGTGTTCGACGTGAAGTCCTCGCAGGCGCTGGTGGACGACATCCGCCAGCACGGCGGCGTGCCCATCATGTGGAAGACGGGCCACTCGCATCTCAAGCGGAAGATGCGCGACGACCAGATCCTGCTCGGAGGCGAGGTCAGCGGCCACATGTTCTTCGCCGAGGACTACTACGGCGTCGACGACGGTATCCTCGCCTCGTGCAAGATCATCGAGATGGCCGCGCGGGCGACCGAGCCGCTCTCCCGGCTCTTCGCGTCGGTCCCTCACCTGCGGGCCACGCCGGAGCTCAAGGCGCCGTGCCCCGACGGTGAGAAGTTCCGGGTCGTCGACGAAGTGACGCGCGAGCTCAAGCGGCGCTACGAGACGATCGACACGGACGGCGCGCGCGTGATCTTTCCGGGCCGCGGCTGGGGGCTCGTGCGCGCCTCGAACACGAATCCGTACCTGACCTTGAGGTTCGAGGCCCACACCGAGCGCGAGATCGACGAGATGAAGCGCGAGATCTACGCGGTGCTGAGCCGCTACCCGTTCGTGACCCTCCCCGACTAGCGGGCGCCGCTCGCCTATTTCCAGCTGAGGGCCAGACCGACCGCCGACAGAAGGTCGGGCGCCATCGCGCAATCGCGGGCGCCCCAGAAGCCGCCGGGATCGAGCAGTACCGCTCTCAGGCCCGCCGCGGTCGCGCCCTTGACGTCGATCGAGTAGAAATCGCCGATGTAGGCGGCCTCCGCGGGCGCGACGTCGGCTCGCGCCAGAGCCAGCTCGAAGATCCGTGGGTCGGGCTTCTCGATACCGACCTCGCCCGAGTCGACGACGAAGTCGAGATAGGGTCCGAGCCCGACCGCCGCCAGAACCGAGGCGACCGAGCCGTTCGAGTTCGAGATGGCCGCGGCCCGAGCGCCGGATCGGCGCACGAGCGCGAGCGATTCCGGGGCCTGCGGATCGTGGGCGGTCCACACGCCGAGCGGCGGATTGTAGGTGCGCCGCCACTCGGCGACCCGCTCGACGGTGCTCCCGTCGGCGACGCCGAGCCCCTCCAGGACCAAGCGCATGTAGCGGGTCGCGGATTCCTGCGTTTCGGTCGACGCGCCGGCCGCGCGCGCGAAGACCTGGTCGTCCAGGTGAACGCGCGCCTGCCACTCGGCGCGCTGCACCGCGTCCGGCGTGACGCGTACGCCGTGGCGAGCCAGCTCAGCGGCGAAGACGGCGTAGTCCATTCGGAGCAGCGTGTTGCCGGCGTCGAAGAAGACGGCTCGGATGCTCAGCTCCCGGGGCTTGCGAGATTAGGAGACCAGGTCGCCCAGTATACTCGTGCGCCGCGGCGTGGGACATGTGGCCTTCGTGGCTCTTGGGTGTGGACTCGCCCAGCACGGCCGTGCACCCGAACACGACGACCGCGACGAGCGCCTCCCGGCCGAGGAACCGCCAGAGCTTCGCGGTGGCTGCCGCGGGGGTGGGCGCGGCCCCGGACAGTGTCATGTGGCCGAGTCGACGCAACCGCCCGCCCCGTCGCGTGTCGCTCGCGTCGAGATCGAGATCTGGTAGAACCAGATATCGGTTGACGGCCCCGAGGAGCGCGAGGGTCGACGCCAGGCAGATCTTGAGGAGCAGCGACACGCCGTACGTCGTCGTCCACAGCGAGGCGAAGGTCGGCAGCTGGACCCACGTATTGTAGATCCCGCTGGCGACGACGACGAGCAGACAGTAGCCGGCGAGACGAGAAAACCTTCGCGCGATGACGCCGACCAGCTCCGGAGACCACGCGGGCCGCCGCAGCATCAGGGGGAGACCGAAGAGGCCTCCGGTCCACGCGGTCGCGGCCACCGCATGCAGCCAGTCGACGATCACCGCGAGCGAGAGGTCACCCCAGTCCGCGGCGTGCCCGGTGAGGCTGCCGGTCAACACGATGCCCAGCGACAACACCAGCCCCGCGCCGCGAGCCGGCAGCGCGCGTGAAAGCGACACGGCCAGGAGAAGCGCCAGCACCGTTGCGCGAGAGATCCAGATCGCGCCGAAATGCGTCCGCGTCAGAACGAGTGGCAGCGCCGCCATCGCCTGGGAGAGATCTCCCCCGCTCATGACGCGGGCGCGCGCGATCAGGTCGCCGGCCGAGGTCACGATCAGGATCGCGACGGCGACCGTGATCCAGCGCCGAAGTCGGCGGCGCGCCGATTCGAGCGGCGCGAGGTCGCGAGGGAGCACGAAGAGCTCCAGGACCAGCCCACCGACGAGGATCGCCAGCGCGAGAAGCCCGAGCCAGCGGCCGAGCGTGGGCAGGAGGAGCTCGTGGAGTGTCACTTCACCGTGAAGGAAAAGTCACCCTCGGTGCGGTGACCGTCTCTGGCGACGACGCTCCAGTACACGCGATAGCGGCCAGACGGCAGCGACGGCAGGCCAACCTCGAGAAGCGTGCCGTCAGCCGAGCTGACCCGCGCGTCGCCCTTGTCCACCCGGCGCTTGCCAGCGTCCTCGACACGAAGGGTGCTGAACACGGGCTCGATCCGGCCGTCGAACCAGATGCGGACTGCCGGCGGTGAGGCCTCCACCGTGTGCCCCACCCGAGGCTCCGAGTGGTCGGGAAACGCGTGAGCCCACGCCCAGCTCGGCGCGAGCAGGAGCGCCGCCACCGCCAGCAGTCGTTTCACCTATTACGGCTGCGTCGGTCCGAGGACGCCGTGGAACGGCGTCCACGTGAACACCTGGGGCAGGATGTCGTCCAGGTAGAAGTGGATCTGCGCGAGCGCCCCGATGTTCTTGCTGATGTCGTGGTTGATCGGGATCACGGCTTCGAGCCCGAGCTGAAAGTAACGCCCGAACCAGATGATGCCGGGGTTCACCGACCCGGTCGTGCGCCCGGCGTTGCGCCCATCGACCGGCGTCTCGAGCGCCAGCTCGACGATCGGGATCATCCGGTTGAGCGGCGCCGGGATCCCGACATCCTTCACGTAGGACTGTAGGTATTGCAAGTTGTACTGGAAGCTGAACCCCCACTGAAAGACGGTCGGATTCAGCGGTTTCTTCACGTCCACATTGCCGTCTTCGTCCGTCTCGAACGTCTTGGTGTGGATGCGCGAGGGCACCGCCAGCCCCAGCACGCCGGTGATCGCCAGGGGTTTCATCAGCTCGAGCTGGTCCGGAAGATCGCCGAAGCCCTTGCCGAAGAAGAGCTGCGGTGTCCAGGTGTTGAAGCTCTCGGCGTCGACCTTCTTGCTGCCGGTGCCGCCCACGTCCCAGCCGAGGCCGAGCGCCAGCATGAGCTCGTGCGGGGCGTTCTTGAAGAACACGTACTTCGCGGTGACTTCCAGATTGTCGAAGCCGCTGACCGACGCGCCTTCGTCAGGGTCCAGCATCGTGAAGGAGCCGGCGAACGAGATGCCGAGATCCGGGCTGAGCCGCTTCGAGAGCTCGCCGCTCAGGCTGATCTGCTTCGTCGGGGGCGCCTCCTCGGTGCCCCGGAGCTTGAGGTACGAGATCGTCGGCAGCGACAGCTCGTCGGCCACGAAGGGATCGTCGGTGGCCAGGGTCGCGGGAAAGAACCGCTTGCCGATCAGGCCGTGAGCCTGGGCCACGTGCACGGACGTGAGCGAGAGCGCCAGCGCGAGGGCGCACGCGAATAGAGCTTTCCCTCTCATGGGATCCCCCTTGAAGGTTTGTGAATTGCTCGAGCGGGATCTAGACGAGAGGGAGCGGGGGCGCGCGGGGCTGCGACGGATCGATCGAGCGGAGGGAGTCGATGCGCGGTTCGGACGGTGCGGTGATGGCGCCGACCCGATGGATGGGCTCGTCGAGCGCGAGCGCGGCGACCGTCGTGCCGTCCAGGTGCGCCGCGATGGACGCGGTCGGGCACGCGACGGGGTCGTGACCGAGCGCGTGATGGACCGAATGCACCGCCGCCTCGACCGTGAAGATCGCGACGAGGAGAACGAGCGCGGCCACGACCAGTCGGCGCGAGCGCCGCCGCACGAGCCCAGCGGCCGCCAGCAGAGCCACGAGCGCGATCGGCCAGGGCACGTTGGCCTGATCGTCTACGCCGAGAACAGTGAGGGGTCCGATCGGTTCCGCGGGGGTCGGGAGCTCCGGGGCCTCGAAGACCGCGCGCTCGACACCGCCGACATGGGCGTCGGCCGGGGCCGCAGCCAACAGCGAAGCGGCCACGGCGATGATCGCCAGCACGCGCAGCATGAGCCGCACTCTAGCGAAGAAACGTGCCGGACTCAATGCCAGTGGCCCATCCGGTACACTGACCGGGTGTACGCGCTCGGACTCGCCGGACGCTGGCTTCATCTGACCAGCTCGGTCCTCCTCGTCGGCGCCGCGGCGATGATCGTGCTCGCCGGCCGCTCCGACCGCGCGACGGCGCAGCGCTGGGAGCGCACGGTGCTCACCTCCGCGTGCTGGCTCGCGCTCGTGGCGCTCGCCTCGGGCATCGTGGTCCTCGCCACGCAGACCGCGCTGTTCGAGGGCCGAGGGGCCGCGGCCTTCGAGCCTCGCGCGATCGGACGCGTGCTGGTCCAGACCCAGGCGGGCCACGTGTGGCTCGTGCGCGCCGGCTTCCTCGCGCTGCTCGCCGCGTTTCTCTCGATCCGCATGTCGGTCGAGCGCCGAGCCGATTGGCGCGCGGCGCGGGGCGAGGCGGTGCTGCTCGGCGTCGCCGCGCTGGTGCCGCTGGCCGCCGCGGGCCATGCCGCCGCCGTGGAGCCGGACACCGCGCGCGCGATCGTCCTCGACGCTCTGCACGTGCTCGGCGCCGGCATCTGGGTCGGCGGCCTCCTCCCGCTGGCGCTTCTCCTGCGCGCTGCCGCCGGCGAGGCAGGCGCTGACGCGCGGCCCCACGCGGTCCTGGCGGCGCGGCGGTTCTCGCGCGCCGCGCTCGGGCTCGTGCTCGTGCTCGCGGCGACCGGAACCGGGCTCGCGATCACCCACGTCGGCAACGTCGCCGGGCTCGTGGGCACGACCTACGGGCGCCTGCTGCTCGCCAAGCTCGCGCTCCTGATCCTGGCGTTGAGCCTCGCCGCGCTCAATCGCTCCGTGCTCCTGGCCCGGCTCGGCGGCGACGGGCCGACCGTCGGACGCCCGGCGATGCGAAGACTCGCCGGATTCGTCACGGTCGAAGCGGGCCTCGCGCTCGCGATCCTCGTCATCGTCGCGGCAATGAACGTCACGCCGCCGGCGCGTCACGAGGCGCCGGTGTGGCCGTTCACGATCAGGCTGTCGTTCGCCGCGCTCGAGGGCCGGGCGGCCGAGGCGACGCGGGCGCTGATCGGAAGCCAGATCGGCGTGATCGGTCTGGTCGCCCTGATCACGGGACTCGCCGTTCGAGCCTGGCGGCTGCCGCTCGCGGCGCTGGCGCTCATCGCGCTCGGCGCCGGGGCCGGGCTCGCGCTTCCCCCGCTCACCATCGACGCCTATCCTACGACGTATCTACGCCCCTCGGTGCCGTATCAGGCCGGCGCGATCACGGCCGGTGCTGCGCTCTACCAGGCGAGCTGCGCGGGGTGCCACGGGGCGCGGGGTGCCGGCGACGGGCCCGACGGCCGAGCGCTGCCGCGACCGCCCGCCGACCTGCGCGCGCCTCATACCGCTCAGCACACGGCCGGCGACCTCTTCTGGTGGATCAGTCACGGGATCCCCGGATCCGGCATGCCCGGATTCGGCCCGCGCCTCACCGAGGACCAGCGCTGGGAGCTGATCAACTTCCTGCGGGCACTGTCGGCGGGATTCGGCGCGCGCGGCATGGGCTCGACGATCGAGCGCGACCGGCGCTGGCTCGTGGCGCCGGACTTCACGTTCACGGTGGGGCCGACACCTCCGCGCGCGCTCAAGGACTATCGCGGGCGCAACGTGCTGGTGGTGCTCTATGCCCTGCCCGGCTCACGCCCACGCATGAATCAGCTGGCGGGACGCGAGGGGACCCTGGCCGTCCTGGGCGTCGAGGTCATCGCGGTGCCGATCGACGCCGATCCCGACGCGATCCGTCGTCTGGGAGACGACCCGCGCGTCCTCTTTCCGGTGGTCACCGAAGGCGCCGAGACGATCGTGGCCGCCTATCGGCTCTTCGCGGTGGCGCCTCACGTCGAGCTCCTCATCGATCGCCAGGGCTACGTCCGCGCCATCACGCGCAGCAGCGGCGAGGCGATGGACCTGGACACGCTGGTCGCCCAGGTCCAGCAGCTCAACGACGAGAAGACCGCGGGCGAAGCTCCGCCGGAGGAGCACGTGCACTGATGCGGGCCTGGAAGGCCGTGCTCCTGATCAACGTGGCGCTCGTCGTCGGCGTGGGTTGGGGCTACGCCTTCTGGGGCCTGCGCATCGGGCGGCTCGAGCGCCAGCTGGCCGAGGCGAAGGCCGCCGCCGAGAGCGGCATCGAGCGCCAGTGGACGGTCGACGGGGTCGTGCGCGCCATCTTCCCGGAGCTCGGCGTGCTCGTGCTCACGCACGGCGAGATTCCGGGCTTCATGCCCGCGATGACCATGGGTTTTCGCGTCGCGTCCCCGAAGATTCAGGAGGCCGTTTCCGTGGGAGACGCGGTACGATTTACGTTGCGGGGAGTACCACCGAACGTGGCGGTGACCACGATCGAGAAGATCAAGTGAGAGGCTCGCTGTGGTGAAATGTCTGAGTCTCTCGCTCCTGACCGCCACGACGCTCTGCATTGCCGCGCCGGCGGTGGGGGCCACGCTCTATGTCACCAACACCAAGTCCGAGTCGGCCTCGATCATCGACACCGATACCCTCGAGGTCGTGGGCACGGTTCAGCTCGGCCAGGGCAAGCCCAACCGGATCGTGTTTCATCCCGACGGCAAGACGGCGTGGGTCGTCTACGACAAGAGCCACGATCTGGGGCTGATCGACGCCGAGTCGGGGAAGCTGGTCCGCCGCGTGAAGATCGGGGGCAACCCGTACAACCTCGCGTTCACCCCCGACGGCCGCTATCTCCTCGTCCTCGACTGGTCCAGCGACACGAGCAACGACGAGGTGATCTTCTACGACCTCAAGGAGCAGAAGGTCGACGGCCGGGTCGAGGTCTCCACGTGGCCGGCCCACGCGATCTTCTCCCGCGACGGCAAGCTGCTCTACGTCTCGGGCGAGACGGCGGGCGACGTCACCGTCATCGACGTGACCCAGAAGACGGTCGTGGGTCGAATCATCCACGGAGGCGGCGACGCGATGGGCCTGGCGCTGCCCTCCGACGGCAGGACGCTCTACGCCGCCGCCGGCGAGAACAAGGTGGTCGTGAAGATCGACACGGCCACGAACAAGACCGTCGGCGAGATCCCGCTGCCCGGGATCGTCCACGAGGCCACGCTCACGCTCGATGGCAAGTACCTCTACACAACCCTTCGGAAGGCCAACAAGATCGCCGTGGTGAGCACGGCCGACGACAAGGTCGTCAAGGTGATCCCACAGAAGGGCTATCCTGACCTCGTCACGATGGAGCCGACGGGCCGCTACGCCCTCGTCACCAACCGCTACGCCGACCTGGTCAGCGTGATCGACCTCTCGACGCACGCTCAGGTGCGGACGATCCCGGTCGGCAAGGCGCCCCACGGGATGGCCCTCCGGCCACGCTAGGTGAGAAGGCGGCTCATCCCGGCCGGGCTGGCCGCCCTGGCGTTCTGGCCGGCCGTCGCTCTCGCCCACGCGGTTCTCGTGAAGTCGGTCCCGGCTCAGCGGGCCGCTCTGGTCGAGCCTCCGCCGCGGGTCGAGCTCTGGTTCAATGAGCGCCTCGAGCCGGCGTACTCGAAGGCCTCGGTGACGAACGAAGCCGGTGCCCAGGTCGATCGTCGCGACGTTGCGGTGTCGACCGAGGATCCGCGCCGACTCTCGCTCTCGCTGCCGCCCCTCGCGCCTGGCCGCTACACCGTGAGCTTTCGCGTCCTCTCGGTCGACGGCCACGTGGTCGAGTCGCGTCTCACCTTCACGGTGAAGGATCGGCGATGACTTGCAATCCAACGCCGATCGTGGTGTTGTAGCCGCCATGTCTAAGCGCCGCGTTTTCCTGCTTCTGCTGGGAGTCGTGGCGTTTCTGCTCGCCGGCGCGAGCATGCCTCACACGCATGCCGGCGCAGGGCTCGGGCTCTGGAACGCCGACCACGATTTGAGCTTGATGGCGGCGTTCGGCACTCACGCCTGCCAGCTCGACGCGATGCCGGTCCTCGGGCTCGCGCTCGCGCTTGCCGCGACGATCGCGCTCGCCCCAGTGCGGGCCGCCAGCGCTCCGCTCAGCCTCTCCGACTCTCGCGCTCCGCCGCGCTTCTGACGCTCCTCCACTCGTCCGTCTAGCTTCCGTCTCGAGCTTCGAGCTCGGCCGCGACCCTTGTCGCGGGAACGGTCGACGAACCACCACATCGGAGGACTGGATGCGCACACTGGTCTTGATCTTCATAGTGTTGTGCTCGGCGTTGACGCCGGCGGTTGCGGCCGCGCAGGACCCCGCCGCGCTCAGGAGGGAAATCGAGCAGCTCCAGCGGCAATTGCAGTCGGTGACCGAGCGCCTGCAGCGGCTCGAGAGCCAGCCGCCTCCGCCGGGCACGCCCGCGCCGCCCGGCGCGGGCCCCGGCGTCGCGGCACCACCAGGCGAGCCCCCGGGCACGACCGGTCTGGGCGAGCCGCCGTCAGCGATGGACCTGGCGCGGCCGCGACAGCCCTTCTCGCTCTACCAGCAACGGGGCTCGGGTCACCTCCTGTTCGACATAGGGATCGCCGGTGACTTCGTAGGCAACATCACGCAGCGCAACGTCGCGAGAGCAGGCGGCGGAACCTTCGCCGGGCAGGAGAACCGCTTCTTTCCGCGTGAGGTCGAGCTCTCGCTCTTCGGCCAGATCGATCCGTACGCTTCCGCGGTCGTCAGAATCGAAGCGGGGGAAGAAGCACCCGGGCAGGAGACCGGCGTTCACCTGGCTGAAGCCTACCTCACACTTCTCACGCTGCCGTTCGGCACCCAGGCGCGACTCGGCCAGATGCGCAACCGGTTCGGGTGGTCCAACGAGGTCCACGAGCACGATTTGCCCTGGGTCGATCGGCCGAACGTCATGCGCAATTTCCTGGGCGGCGAAGGGCTGCAGGAAAAGGGCGTCGAGCTGACGCTCGTCCCCGACCTGCCGTTCTACATCGAGGCGCTCGCCGGCATCTTCAATGGCGACAACGAGACCGCGTTCGGCCGCGGCACCCTGCAGCACCCGCTCGCCACCGGCCGGCTCCGGACGTTCCTCGAGCTCGGTGACGAGCACGCGATCCAGCTGGGCATGTCGGTCGCGAGCGGCCAGACGGGCGACCGGAACCGCTCGACGATCCTGGGCTGGGAGTGGCGCTACAAATATCGTCCGGACGGCTGGCTGCATCCGCTGATCACGCTCACGGGCGAGGCGCTCTACTCGCTGCGCAAGGCCGACGTCGGCGTCGACCTCGACGGGGACGGCTCGATCGACCAGGTCGACAAGCGTCAGCGCAATCACTGGGGCTGGTATACCGGCCTCGAGGTGCAGCCCTTCCGCCGCTGGGCCGGCGGGGTTCGCTACGACTGGTCGCAGTACCCGATCAATCCGGGGTGGGAGTGGGCGATCGAGCCGTACGTTTCGTTCTGGCCGTCGGAGTTTCTCCGCTTCCGCCTGGCCTACAAGCACACCGACCGCAGCCCGCAAACTCGCGACGCGTTCAACCTGAACGACTCGAGCGCCCGGAAGGTCGACGAGCTCCTCTTCCAGGCTTCCTTCATCCTCGGCGCCCACCCGGCGCATCCTTTCTAGGAGGCGACGACTCATGCGACGCACACTCGTGATGGTCACGGCAGTCCTGGGCCTGCTGAGTCTGTCTCTGACCGGCGCGCACGCCGATCGCAAGCTCCGGGTCGTCGCCACGATCCCGGACCTCAAGTCGCTCACCGAGGCGGTGGGCGGCGATCTCGTCGAGGTCGACACGCTCACGCGCGGGACGCAGAACTTCCACGAAGCCGAGGTGCGGCCGAGCATGATGCTGAAGCTCCGCCGAGCCGACGCCCTGATCGAGAATGGGCTCGAGCTCGACACGTGGGCGGACGTGGCGGTTACCGGCGCGAACAACCCCGGCATCATCCGCGGGTCTCCCGGCCGGATCGAGATCTCGCGCGGCATCCAGCTGCTCGAGGTGCCGACGACGCGGGTCGACCGGTCGATGGGAGACGTCCATCCGCTCGGGAACCCGCACTTCTCCCTCGACCCGGGGCTCGCGCCCATCATCACGCAGAACATCGTCGACGGGCTCTCGCGTCTGGCTCCGGACAACCGTCCCGCGTTCGAGAAAAACCGCCAGGCGTTCCTGCAGAAGCTCGATGGAGAGATGGAACGCTGGACCAAGCAGATGGAGCCGGTGCGCGGCGGCAAGGTCGTCGTCTACCATCCGGACTTCATCTATTTCCTCACCCGCTTCGGTCTCGTCCAGGTCGGCATGCTCGAGGACCGTCCGGGCATTCCGCCCTCGCCGCAGCACCTCGTCCAGATAATCCGTCAGATGAAGGCCGAGCAGGTTAAGGTGATCCTCGTGGAGCCCTGGAACGATCTCAAGCTCGCCGAGCGTGTCGCCGCCGAGGCCGGCGGCGGCGCCAAGGCGCTCGTCATGGCCAATTCGGTCGGTGCGGTCAAGGGCGCCGACAACTACATCGCGGCGATCGACTACAACGTCAAGACGCTCGCGCAGGTACTCAAATGAGATGATCGCTGAGCTCTTTGCGATCCTGTGGGCACCATTCCTCATGTGCCTGGTGCTGACGGGCATCCACGCGTACCTCGGGGTCCACGTGCTCTCGCGCGAGGTCGTCTTCGTCGACATCGCCCTCGCGCAGATCGCCGCCCTGGGCGCGACAGCGGCGTTCCTGCTCGGATACGAGACCTACACCTGGGAGTCGTACGCCTTCGGGCTCTCGGCCACCCTGGTCGGCGCGCTCGTCCTCGCGTTGACGCGAAGCCGGCGCCGTCACGTCTCCCAGGAGGCGGTGATCGGCGTCGTCTACGCGGTCTCGTCGGCGGGGGCCGTGCTGCTCGCCGATCGGGCCGCGCATGGGGCCGAACAGGTGCGGACCATGCTCGTCGGCAACCTTCTGGCGGTGCAGAGCCCGGAGGTCGCGAAGGTCGCGATCCTCTATGCGTCGATCGGCGTCTTCCACTGGCTGTGCCGACGCCCGTTCTTCTTGATCTCGAGCGATCCGGCGGCCGCATTCCGGGAAGGCTGGCGGGTTCGGCTGTGGGACTTCCTCTTCTATGCCTCGTTCGGTGTTGTCGTCACCAGCTCCGTCCGGATCGCGGGCGTACTGCTCGTGTTCTCGTACCTGATCGTCCCGGCGCTCGCCGGCATCATGCTCGGCCGAACGGTGGCTCAGAAGCTCCTCATCGGCTGGGGATTCGGTACCCTGGTCAGCGTCATCGGCATGGTCGCCTCGGCGAGCCTGGACCTTCCGACCGGAGCCACGGTGGTCTGCGCATTCGGGCTCACGCTGATCGCGCTCTGGATCGCCTTTCAGACGGTGAAGCCACACGCAGGTCGCCTCACGCCGTCCGCGTGATCCGACGACTCGCGCGCGCCAGCGTCCTCCTCGCGACACTTCTTGCCGGCTGCGCTGGCTCGCCCCCTAGAGCCGTCGATGCCGTCCCTGATTTCGCGGGGACCTGGCGCGGCCGGATGTCCGGGCCCCTGGGGAATGCGCCGCTCATCCTGACGATCGCCGAAGACGGCTCATTTCAAGGGCTCCTGTACGTCGAGCCGAAGTACAAGGAGATCAGGGGCACGATCAGCGTGATCCGCCCGGGCACCATGCGGTACGAAGGCACCGACGGCAACGGTCGGGTCACCCTCCGCGAGGAAAACGGCAAGCGCGTGCTCCGCTTCGTTCGCGACGGCGGCGGTGGTGGTGCCGAGCTCACGCCGACGAAGTAACGCTCGCGCGGTCCTCTGCGTCAGTGCCGCCTGCTTCCTCGCGCTGGCGCTGGCCGTGATCGTCTTCCACCCGGTCCCCGGCGACGCCACAGCTCGGACCGGCCTGGTCGGTCTTGGGTCGCCCGGTGTCCTCCAGATCATGCGAGTGATCAATCATCTCGGAAGCTGGCGGCTGCTACTGCCCGCGACGCTCATGCTTCTCATCGCGTTTCCGCGAGCACGAGCGCGCTGGTGGATCTGGATCGGGCTGATGCTCGCCGCGCCGGCCGCCGAGGGGTTGTTGAAGCTCCTCATCGATCGGGCGCGTCCAGAGGAGGCCTCGATGGGGTTCCCCAGCGGACACGCCACCGCGGCGGCGGCGTTCTTTGGCGCGCTGATGTATCTCGCCGCGTCGCTACCGCCGCCGGCCCGCATCGTCGTGCAGGCCGGTAGCGTCCTGTTGATCCTGCTGGTCGCTCTGGCCCGCGTGATCTTGCGCGCCCATTGGCCGGTCGACGCGCTGGCCGGAATCGCGCTCGGCTCCGCGTTCGCGTCCATCGCCGCCCTGCTGGACGGGCTCGGAGCGCCCTCCGAGTCGGCCACCTGAGACACGTTCCCTCGACACTTCAGCGCAGGGCCCGAGAGAGCTCGTTGACGTTGTAGTCGATGGCGCCGATGTAGGAATCGGCGCCCTTGACGCCGCCGACCATCGACGCGAGGACGATGGCCTTCGCGCCGGCCTCCTGGGCCACCCGCTCGGCCAGTTTCCGGTCGTTCCAGGGCTCGACGATGATCACCTTGATCCGCTCCGCCTTCATCTGCTGGATGACGCGGACGAGGTGCCCCGGCGAGGCGGGGATGCCCGGCCGGTCTTCCAGGGTCGCGGCCTGCACGAGGCCGAAGCGGCTGAGGAAGTAGATCCACTGCGGATGATAGACGACGACCTTCGCTCCCCGGAACGGCTCGAGGGTCTTCGTCCATCGCGTCATCGCCTCGTTCAGCTGATCGAGGAATGCCTGCCGGTTGCGCTCGAACGTGGGTCGGCCGTCGGCGGCCAGGCGTGAGAACCCCTCGAGAATGTTCTGCGTAATCGTGGGGGCGAACCCGGGGTCGAGCGAGTAGTGGGGGTTCCCGAGCGGATGCACGTCGCCCATCGAGCGGTCAACCCTCACGGCCGGCACTTCGAGGATCGGCAACCCCCGGGAAATGTCGATGCGACCCGCAGAGCCCCGCACGATGTTCGGATTGTTCGCGCCGGTCACCGCGACGTCGGCCCATGCATCAAGCTCGAGGCCGTTTTCGACGAGCACGTCTGCCCGGCGCAACTTCAACATCATCGTCGGTCGGACTTCCGCTTCGTGGGCGTTCTGCGTCCCGCGCGTGAGGGTCTCGACATCCGCCAGGTCGCCGCCGACCGCCTGGGCGAGCGCCGTGAGGTCGGGGATCGTCGTCACCACACGAAGCTTCCTCTCCGCGCCTCCGGCCATCGAAGCGACAACCACCAGGGCGACGGCAAGCGTGAGACAAAGAGTTTTGGTCCAGTGCATATCTGAATCTCCACTCCCTCGAGCGATCAACGCGTGAGGGACGCGACGTGAGAGGCATGTCGCCGATCGACCGACAGACTGGTTCAATCGGTGACAGGGAACGGCGCGCGCGAGCGGGCGTGGAGGTCTAAATCAGGAGCGAAGCGTGCAGCAGAAAGAGCGGAGGTCCCCTTCGTGTCTTGACGGCCGGAAGCTGGCGAATCGCCGCGGTTGCCACCCGGAGCGGCTCGACCGCCGGCCGTTCGGCGATGCTCATGTCGGCGGGCGTCGGAGCAAGGATCGTCCCAGGCGACGACGACGTGGCGATCGCCTGGCATGAGGCTTCGTGAACGGCGTGGTCGGCGTGATCGTGGTGGTCGTGGTCGGCGTGTCGCGCCGGTAGAGCGTGAGAGTGGGCAGGCAGCACGCAGACATGTCCAAGGACGGCGGACACGAGGATGAGGCAGAGGCCCCATGTCCACAGCGAAGGACGAATAGTTTCGTGCCTCACGCGACGACGATACATCGTGGTCTTTTCTGAGTCAAAAACGGCGCGCGGCGCCGTAGTCAGCTGACGAACTGATCTCGGGCGAGCGGCGGCCGGACGTCGGCACCGGAGAAGAGCAACGTCACGATGACCTCGACCGAGGCGTTGCCCCCCAGTCCCTGACAGCCGATCGCCGCGCGCGTGGGCTTGCCACGGTCGCCGAACAGCTCGACGAGAAGGTCCGCCGCCCCGTTGATCACCCGGGGCTGATCGCCGAACCCGGGCGCGGAGTTCACGAAGCCGAGCAGGTGCACGAGCTGCTGGACCCGGTCGAGGTCACTCAGGGCGTACTTCACCGCTGACAGAGTCATGAGCGCCGCGTACCGCGCGGCCTCGTAACCCTGCTGCAGGGTGAGGTCCTTGCCGACGACGCCCGGTAGATAAGGCTGACCGCCCTTCCTCGGCGTGGTGCCCGAGAGATAGAGCAGGTTCTGAACCGGATAGTGCGAAATGTAGTGCGCGCCGGACGAATTCGTCCGGTACAGGTCCTCGAGATTCGGGAGCTCCAGGCCGAGCTTCTCGAGCTTCGCCTCGACGTTCATGAGAGCCTCCCTTACCGGCCGCCGAGCTCGTCGTAGGACATGCGCGCCATGCGGCCGATCAACTGGTAGGCGGCCGCGAAGCCCGGCGTCCCGTCGGCGACCGCGTCCGGCACGCCGACCGTGTAGGCCGTCAGGACGCAGAGCGGCCGCTCGCCCTTGAAGATGATGCCGGCGTCGTTGTAGCAGCGGTGGCCTGTTCCGGTCTTGTGGGCGACCTTGGTGCCGAGCGGCAAGAGCGACGGCAGCCGGGTTTTGAGCTTCTGCCAGGACAGGATGTCGAGGCCGAGACGGCAGAGCGCCGGCGTGCACTCCAGGCGGGCCGCGATCGCCGGGTCGGTCGTCCCCTTCAAGATCAGCTCAAGCAGCAGCCCCTGGTCGTTGGCCGTCGTCGTGGTGACCCGGTCGAGG
>Ga0209160_1000476_pt1 | contig 32639 bp, 32 predicted proteins | sample GraSoiAngelo_153_FD_186167 | JGI IMG/M metagenome (GOLD analysis project Ga0209160, IMG submission 186167) | Grasslands soil microbial communities from the Angelo Coastal Reserve, California, USA - 14_1009_12_40cm (SPAdes) (version 2) | ecosystem: Environmental > Terrestrial > Soil > Grasslands ...
AGCAGGCCAAGGTCGAGTATCCGAAGACGTGGGACGAGTTCATCGAGACCAGCAAGAAGATCCAGTCGCCGCCGCGGCTCTACGCCTTTGGGATGTGCCTGGGGCTCGTCGAGGACACCACCGACAACGTGATGAACCTGCTCTGGTGCTACGGCGGCAAGATGGTCGAGGCCGACAACAAGACAGTCGTCATGAACTCGGCCGCGAACGTGGCCGGCGTCAAAGTCATCGAGGCCATGTTCAAGACGCACAAGATCATCCCGCAGGGCGCGATCGCGTGGGACAACTCGGGCAACAACAAGGCCTATCAGTCGAAGCAGGCGGCGTTCGTGATGAACCCGTCGAGCATCTACGCCTACCTCGACTCGAACGACAAGGAGCTGCAGAAGGTGACCGGGCTCTTCCCGGTGCCGGCCGGACCGAAGGGCACCGTCAATCAGATCGACACGTGGTCCTACGGCGCGTTCAAGAAGAACCCATATCCGGACCTGGCCCGCGGGCTCATCGACTACTTCATGCAGCCCGCGAACTACGACAAGATCATCCAGTCGACCGGCGGCCGCTGGGTGCCGGTCTACAAGCGCCTCTTCGATTCGCCGTTCTGGCGCGAAAAGCCCGAGTTCAGACACTTCATCAACATGGCCGAGACCGGCGTGCCGGTGAGCTACGCGGGCGCGCCGACTCCCGCGGCGGGTGAAGTGCTCAACACGCACGTGATCCCGAAGATGATCCAGCGGGTGCTGGTCGACAGCTGGGAGCCGGCTAAGGCCCTCGAGGAGTGCGACAAGCGGATCGTCGAGATTTACTCTCGGTATAATAAGGCGTGACCGCAGGCGGGCGATAAGGGCCCAACTGCTTCGTTGGCGACCTCGGCCCTCCCTGCGGCGTATGCGGCATACGCCTCAGTCGGGCCTCGGCCGCCGCCTCGCAGTTGGGCCCTTCTCGGCCGCCTGCTCCCCTCCAAATCGGCTGACGGTTCGCGCGTAAGTCCGCTGCCGGCAGGCGCGAAGGCTGCGAGCGGCTAGCCGCTGAGGCCGGGGACGAGGTCGGCGCCCACTTCGACGGTGAGGGACGAGCCGGCGAAGTCGCGGGCGCGGTCGATCGGCTGGGCGGCGCCGCCGAGGTGCTTGGCGAGGAATGCCTCGGTGACCGCGCGGAACGCGATCTGGTTCTGCGGCTTCGCGAAACCGTGGCCTTCGTCAGGGAAGACGACGTACGTCACCGGCACGTTGCGCCGTCGCAGCACCGCCACCATCTGCTCCGATTCGGCGCGGGTCACGCGCACGTCCTCGAGCCCCTGCACGATCAGGATCGGCCGGAAGGCGCGGTCGATGTGCGTCAGCGGGGAGCGCTCCCGCAGAAACGCCCGACCCTCTTCCGTGTCCGGATCCCCGAGGCGATTCTTCCACACGCTGAACGACGGAGCCCAGTAGGGCGGAATCGCCGCCATGAAGGTCAGCAGATTGGCGATGCCGTAGATGTCGACGATGCACGCGAACACCTCCGGTGTCTTGGTGGCGGCGGTGAGCGCCGCGTAGCCGCCATAGCTTGCCCCGAAGAAGCCGACGCGCTTGGGGTCGGCGATGCCGCGCGCGACCGCCCAGTTCACGCCGGCGACCAGGTCGTCGTGCATCTTGCCGCCCCACTCGCGATCGGCGGCGATCACGAAGGCCTTGCCGAAGCCGGTCGAGCCCCGGTAGTTGATGCTCAGCACCGCGTAGCCCCGGTTGGCGAGCCACTGGTGCGTGGGATTGAAGCCCCACTCGTCTCGGAGATACGGGCCGCCGTGGATCACCAGGACCATCGGAACGTTTCGCGCATCCGGCGTTGGACGCGTCAGGTAGCCCTGGATCTTCAGGCCGTCCAGGGCCTCGAACGAGACCGGCTCGAGCGGCCGGAGCGGTATGCCGTCCAGTTTCCGACGGGCCTTGAGGAGCGGGCTGACCCGACGCGTCGGCCGATCGTAGAGTACCCATTCCGGGCTCGCGGCGTCGTGCTGGACCAGCACCAAGACCCGACGCGCCGCTGCGCTGAGCCCGATCAGATCGATATCGCCTGACGTCGATGTGTGGATCGCCTTCAGATCGGCCGCGAAGCCTGGATCCACGGCGTGCCAGCGCCGACGGTCGACCATCGCGCCGCCCGCGAGCGGCCGCCGGGTGACACGGTGAAAGAAGGCTCTCGTGAGATCGGCGTCGGGGTCCTCGGCCAGCACCCGCGCCCGGCGCGTCGCCATGTCCATGGCGACGAGCGCCGCCTTGTCGCGCCCCCGCGTGTCGAAGAGGTACAGAATCTTGCCATCGTCGCTGAAACCCAGGAGCCGCGTGGCGTCGATCTCGCCGCGCGGGATCGTGATGAAACGCCCCCACGTCCCGCCGGGCCGGCGCTCGAGCAGCTCGACACTGCCGTCCTTGAGGTACCGGGCGCCGAGCCGCAGCTGGAACGCGCTGTCGGTCACGAACCAGGCGAACTGGTTGTTCTCGTACACGAGCACGGACTTCCCGGTCACCACGTCGACACGGTAGAGGTCGAAGAACTGCTTGTCGCGCTCGTTGTGCGAGAAGATCATCTGGCGGGGGACGCGCTGGCTCACCTCCTGCACCCAGGCGCGCACTCCGTGCGGGGGCGTGAGCGCCACGACGGTGCCGTCGCGGACCTCGACGCTCGAGGCGCGCCAGTTCTCGTCGCCGTCACGATCCTGGAAGTAGACGACGTGGCGATTCGTGTGCGCCCACTGGAAGAAGTAACTGATCGGACGATCGGTCGCGCGCGTGAGGGGCTTGGCGGCGCCGAGATCGCCGACCGGAGCAACCCAAAGGTTTCTCACGCCGTCGACCGGCGCGATGTAGGCGAGCGAGGCGCCGTCGAACGAGAGCTGGACCCCGGCGACGTCGGGATCGCCGAAGAAGGTCTCGCGCGGCACCAGCGCGCGAGCGGATTCTCGAGCCGACCGTGCGGGCCGCGGCAAGAACAGGCCCGCGGTGACCGAGACGGCGCCTGCAAGGAAGTGCCGGCGCGACGCCGGGATCGCGCGCATCGAGAGCTCCCTTCGCCTGGCAGACCAGGCTAGCACATCCTTCGCTGCACCCGACGTGCCCTGGAACCCCGCGCAGGGCCCAGAGGTTACGAGTAAGATCAAAGGCGGCGGCGAGGGCCAAAACCATGAGGGAAGGTTCATGAACGCGAGTCGACTCGGGCTCCTGATCGCTCTGATCGTCACGATGAGCGCCGCGTGCGCGGGCACCGGCGCCACTCCGCCGCTCAGCATGACGGCGACGACCCTGACGGCCGGCTGGGAGCAGCACTTCTCGGTCGAGTGGGCGGCGGCCGAGCAGAGCCAGAGCTCGAGAAAAGTCAGCGGCTACGTCTACAACCGCCACGGCGAGTTCGCGACCAGCCTGCGTGTTCTCGCTCAGGCGGTCGACGCCGGAGGCGCCGTGGTCGGTCAGCGCATCGCGTTCGTGCCAGGAGGCGTCGGCGGATTCGGGCGCGCGTACTTCGAGGTTCCGAACTTGCCGGCGACTGCCGCGTACCGGGTCAGCGTGTGGGACTACACTTGGTTCCAGTCCAACGGCGACGGCAAGAGATGATCTGCCGCGGCCGAGCTTCCTAGGCAGGCGGCGGGCCCGGGGGCTGACGGATCAGCTCGACGGGCCCCTGCGGTTCCCAGCTCATCTGACCCACCCCGGTCCCGATCATCCTGTTCTCGTCCAGGCGCGTGAGACTGATCCATCCACCGTTGACCGTCGCGGGCGCCAGCTCCAGGGCGAGCCGCCCATTCGATGTCCCGAGACGTCCCTGCACGTTGACCGAGACCATCTCGCTCCGGATCTTGACGGTCAGGATGCCGGATACTCCCGGCAGGTTTCGACCGAACACCTGCCAGGGGCCGACTGAGACGCCTTCGACGGGTGCGGCGTCGCTCTGATCGAGGATGACGAGCGTCAGGGGAGCACCGGCCCAGGTTCCCGTCCAGGTTCCTCGGAGGTCGGGTAAACGCCCGGCTGGCGCCCCCAGCGGAGGCGGCGCGGTCGAGCAGGCGGCGAGCAGTGCCGCCACGGCGAAGACGAGACCGGGACAGCGCACGGGCATCGAGTCGAATATACTCGCGCCCGAAGGCACTTGAGGCGAATCGGCCCGTGAGGGAGAGGCACATGCGCACGGTCGTGCTGCTGGCATTCGCGATCCTGACGCTCGGGGTGGTCCCGGAGGTCGGCGCGCAGGCGGCGCCCGCAGACGTGGTCATCGCCTGGCACGTGACCATCGCACCGACCTGGTTCGACCCGTCGACCGCGCCGCCCCAGATCACGCCGTTCGGGATTCTCTTCGCCCTTCACGACGCGCTCGTCCGGCCGCTGCCGGGCAAGGGGAAGATGTCGCCGAGCCTGGCCGAGTCGTGGACGGAGAGCCCGGACGGGCTCGTGTACGAGTTCAAGCTGCGACGCGATCTCAAGTTCCACAACGGCGATCCCGTCATGACCGAGGACGTCAAGTTCAGCTTCGAGCGCTACCGTGGCGCGGGCGCCAAGGAGATCCAGTCGCACGTCCGTCAGGTGGAGATCGTCGATGCGCTCACGGTGCGATTCCATCTGACCGAGCCCTGGCCGGACTTCATGACCTTCTACGGGACCACGGCCACGGCCGCCGGGATCGTCGTCCCCAAGAAGTACGTGACTCAGGTCGGCGACGAGGGCTTCAGGAAGCATCCGATCGGCGCAGGGCCCTATCGCTTCGTGAGCCACAAGCCCGGCGTCGAAGTGGTGGTGGAGGCATATCCCGCCTACTGGCGCCGCATGCCAACCGTCAAGCGGTACGTCATGAAGAGCGTTCCCGAAGGAACGACGCGGGTGGCGATGCTGAAGAACGGGGAGGCCGACATCGCCTACGCGCTCGACGGCGAGGATGCCCTCAACGTGAGGCGGGACTCGCGGCTCCAGCTCGTGCCGTCCAAGCACGCGTCGATCTACTGGATCGAGTTCGCCGAGCAGTGGGATCCCAAATCGCCGTGGCACGACAAGCGCGTGAGGCTGGCGGCCAACTACGCGCTCAATCGCCAGGCGATCAACGAGGTCTCGTGCCTGGGCTACTGTCCACCGACCGGAGTCATCGTGCCGCGCGTGATGGAGTTCGCCCTCCAGGCCCCGCCGATGCCCTACGATCCGCCGAAGGCCAAGCAACTCCTCGCCGAGGCCGGCTATCCCAACGGAATCGACGCCGGTGATTTCGCGCCGACGCCGCCGTTCATCACGACGGCGGAAGCGGCGACCAACTATCTCGGCGCGGTGGGCATCCGGACGAAGATGCGACTCATGGAGCGCGCGGCGTTTCTGGCCGCCTGGCGCGAGAAGAAACTACGCGGCCTCTTCATGGCGGCGGTGGGCAACTCGGGCAACGCCGCCAGCCGCGTGGAAGCGTTCATGTACTCCAAGGGCAGCAATGCCTATGGCGGCTACCCGGACCTCGACGATCTGTTCTATCAGCAAGCGCGTGAGCGCGACACCGGCAAGCGCGAGGCACTGCTGCATCGCATCCAGCAGCTGTCGATCGACCGGGTGATGTTCGCGCCGATCATGGACTACCGCACCTTGCGAGGCGTCGGGCCCCGCATCGCCGAGCACATGCTCGACTCAATGCATCTGATACCCTTTCCGGCCTACGAAGAGGTTCGCCTCAAGGGGCAATAGCGACAAGCGATAGCCATGTACGCGGAATACTTCGGGCTCACGGAGCGGCCGTTCTCGCTGGCCCCCGATCCGCGCTACCTCTATCTGAGCGACGCGCACCGGGAGGCCCTCGCCCATCTGCTCTACGGGATCGGTGAGGGCGGCAGCTTCGTGCAGCTGACGGGTGAGGTAGGGACCGGCAAGACTACGGTCTGCCGCGCGCTCCTGGAGCAGCTGCCGCCCGAGGTCGACGTCGCCATGATCTTCAATCCACGGCTCACCTCGGTTGAGCTCCTGGCGGCGGTATGCGACGAGCTCCGCATCGCGTATCCCGCCGGCACGACGAGTTTGAAAGTATTGGTCGACACGCTGTCCCAGGCGTTGCTCGACGCGCACGCCCGTGGCCGGCGCACCGTGCTCATCATCGACGAGGCCCAGAACCTGAGAGCGCGGGTGCTTGAGGAGATCCGCCTCCTGACGAATCTGGAGACGACGAAGGAAAAGCTCCTCCAGGTGATCCTGATCGGGCAGCCCGAGCTGGCGGAGCTTCTGGCCCGACGCAATCTGCGCCAGCTCTCGCAGCGCGTGACCGCGCGCTACCACCTGCGGTCCTTCACAGAGCAAGAGTCGCAGCGGTACGTGGCGCATCGGATGGAGATCGCCGGCCAGCGCCAGCCGATCTTCACCAAGCAGGCCGTGCGCGCGGCGCACCGCTTGTCACGGGGCATCCCGCGCCTTTTGAACACGATCTGCGACCGCGCCCTGCTCGGCGCGTACGCGACGGGGCAGACGCGGGTCAAGGAGGCGGTCGTCCGCCGGGCGGCCAAGGAAGTGCTGGGCACGCGGCGCGGCCGCCGATGGCTCACGGCGACGGCGACCGCGGTGCTCCTGGTCGCCGCGGGCAGCACGATCGCGCTGATCGCGACGGGCGGGCTCCGCTCTCTCGGAGCCTGGCCGCTCACGCGTGCGGAGAAGAGCCCGCCGTCGGCGGAGCCATGGGCCGCGACTGCCGAGGAGGGACGACCGGCGGAGCCGACTCTGGCGGCGATTCTGGACGACCCCGAGGTCAACGCCGATCGGGCGAGCGCCTTCGTGAACCTGTACGCGCTCTGGGGTCTCGACGCCCGGAGCGCGAATCTCGAGACCAAGAGCGCGAACGCCGATCGCGGCTGCGAGCTCGGCCGCGCGGCGGGCCTGCGCTGCCTGGCCCGAACGGGAACGTGGACCGTGCTGCGGCGTCTCAATCTCCCGGCGATCCTCGAGCTCGCCACACCCGACGGCCGGAAGCATCACGTCGTCCTGGCGAGTCTCGACGCTGAGCGGGCGACGCTCGAGATCGGTTCGCGCCGGGTCACCCCGCCGAGTGTCGCGGTCGAGCGCTTCTGGGACGGCGCGTTCGTGATGATCTGGAAATCGCCGGTGACCGGGCCGCTGCCGCTCCAGCCCGGCATGGGGGGCCGCGACGTCGCCTGGCTGCGCCAGCGACTCGGCGCGCTCGACGGGCAGCCTTACGCCGCGAAGGCCAACCAGATCTACGACGATGAGCTCAAGCGCAAGGTGGCCGTCTTCCAGCAGCTCGAGTCGCTGGTTCCCGATGGCATCGCGGGTGAAGAGACGCTCGTGCGCCTGGTCGCGACGGCGCCGGGAGCCGACAGTCCGTCCCTCAACGGGGCACGACGGTAGCCATGTCCTACATCCTCGACGCGCTCACGAAGGCCGCCCAGCAGCGAGATCGGCAGGCTCCCGTCGTGCAGCGACTCCTGTCGCCCGCGCCGCGGCCGCGATCGGCGTGGAGCCCGACGCCAGGACGTCTGCTCGCGGCGCTTGCGGTGAACGCGGTTCTCCTGGTCAGCGTGCTCTTCTGGTGGCTTCGTCCTGTCCCGGTTGCCACGCCGCCTGAACCGGTTGCCGTCCCGGCTCCGCCGGTGGAGAGCCCGCGCCCTCTCGTCAAGCTCGAGCCGCTGCCGAGCCCCGAGACGAAGGTGGAGAAGCCGACGGTGCCGACACCAGGCCCTCGCGCCCAGCCGCCAGCGCCGGCGTCAACGCCGAGTCCTCGCTCCGGGACACCGACAGTGCAGCCGACGCCGGCGCCGCCGCCAGTCGCGGCCGCACGACCGAGCGTGCCCCCGGAAGCGTCGGGGCTCAGGCTCGAGGCGCTGATCTACGCCGACGTGCCCGCCGAGCGAATGGTCTTCATCAGCGGCCGCCGCTACCGCGAGGGCGATTCGATCGACGGCCGGCTACGAATCGAGGAAATCCGCGAAGACGGCGTCGAGCTGAGCGATCAGGGGCGACGCTTCATGTTGCGCGTCGCCCGCTGACCCGCAGCCGATCTCCGCCAGTCCTGGCGCGCCCCCGGCATTCCTGTCACGCGGGTCCCTCCCCGCACCGCGGCACCGGCCTCGCCTGCTGAGTCTTTCATAGCGGAAAGTCTGTCTTTTCCGCCGCGGTCGGCGCCGCCATTTCCGGTGGCGACTCTTGCTGTTATAGAGTCGATTTTCCGGGAGGGAGAGATCGTGCCGGAGGAGCAGCGGGTCCGCCTGCAGGTCACCGGCGATCGCGCGGTCCTGTGCGTGCCGGTGGCCGTCAACGCCCGGACGATCGGCGTGCTCTCGCTCGGCGACGCCTCGACGCGCGAGTTCACGCGCGACGAGATCGTGCTGCTGCAGGCCTTCGCCGACCAGGCCGCCATCGCCCTCCAGAACGCCAGCCTCTACGCCGAGTCGCAGACCCAGCGGATCCAGCTCACGCAGATCCTCGAATCGACCTCTGACGGCGTGCTCTTCGTGGGCCCCGACGGCCGCGTTCAGGCGGCGAACCATCACGCCGGGGAGCTGCTCGGCTGTTCGGGGACCTCGCTGGTCGGTAGCGACCTCGGCAGCGTGATGCGTCGCGGATGCTCGGCGCGCTCGACCGAAAGCCTTCTGCTCGCGTGCGCCGGCGGCCTCGGTGTGGCGCTGGCCGAGGGAGCCAGCGGCGATCTCGACGTACCGGATTTCAACCGCATCCTGCACTGGGAGGCGCGAGCCACGCGCGACGCGGCCGGCCGAACGACGGGCCTGACGATCACGCTGCACGACGTCACGCAGGAGCGCGAGATCGCGCAGATGAAGAGCGACTTCGTCTCGTTCGCGACCCATCAGCTCCGCACCCCGCTCTCGGGCATCAAGTGGATGCTGGAGCTGGCGATGCAGGAGGCGGACGTGCCGGAGACCGCGACCAGCTACATGAGGGACGCGCTCGGCGCCTCCCAGCGGCTCATCCAGCTCGTCAACGATCTGCTCGACATCTCGCGGCTCGAAAGCGGCCGCAGGAAGGCGACGCCGCAGCTCGTCGTTCTGGTCGAGCTGACCCGGACCGTCCTGGGCGATCTGAAGCTGCAGATGGACGAGAAGGGCCACCGGCTGGCGCTGGAGTCGTCCAGCGAGATGCTGGAGGTGTTCGCCGATCCGCAGCTCCTGCGCCAGGTCGTGCTCAACCTCGCCACGAACGTGGTCAAGTACTCGCCGAGCGGGGGCGACATCAGCGTGCGGCTGGCGCGCGAACGGGACGTGGTCCGCTGGCAGATCCAGGACACGGGAATCGGAATTCCCAGGGAAAGTCAGCGCCACCTGTTCGAGAAGTTCTACCGGGCCGACAACGTGGCCCCACTCGAGACCGATGGGACCGGCCTCGGCCTCTATCTGGTTCGGCTGATCATCGAGCAGATCGGCGGTCACGTCGGGTGCGAATCCGAAGAAGGGCACGGCGCGACGTTCTACTTCACGGTGCCCGGCGCACAGTCGACGCCCAAGTTCCTCTAGCACTTCGTTCGCTTCCGGCTACCCGTCAGCCGCCAGGTCGCGATACGCTCGGCAGGCGTGGACGGTCTAGCGCTCAAGCTCGTGCTCACCCCCACGCTGATCGGCGCGGTCAGCATGGCCGGGCGTCGCTGGGGACCGGGAGTCAGCGGCTGGCTCGTCGGGTTCCCGCTCACGTCGGGTCCAGTCGCCTTCTTCCTGGCCCTCGATCACGGCCTGTCGTTCGCGGCCGGCGCGGCCGTCGGCTCGATGACCGGCGCCGCCGCGCAAGCGGCGTTCTGCGTCCTCTACGGACGCCTCGCGCGCCGCCGCCACTGGACGATGGCGCTCCTCGGAGGAAGTCTCGCGTTCGCCGCGGCGACGGTCCTCCTGCAGGGCTCGACCTTGACGCTCGTGCCGCTGCTGGCGCTCGTGATCGGCACTCTCGTCGTGGCGCTCTGCTTCATGCCGAGGGACTCGGGCGCCACTCGCCCCGTGGCGCCGCCACCCTGGGACATCCCGGCCAGGCTCATCGTCACGACCGCGATCGTGCTGCTGCTGACCGGGCTTGCCACGACGCTCGGCCCATCACTCACGGGGATTCTGGCGACCTATCCTCTCTATGGAGCCATCCTGGCGGGGTTCGCGCATCATCTCGATGGGCCCGGCCCCGCGATTCGCGTGCTGCGGGGATTGTTGCTCGGGCTGTTCGCCTTCGCCGGCTTTTTCTTCGTTCTGGCGCTCTCGATCGAGCGCGCCGGCATCGCGCAGGCATTCGCCGCCGCCATCGCGGCCGCGCTGATCTTGCAGATCGGAGCGCTCTGGCTCATGCGCCGGGAATCGCGCGCCGGGAATCGCCCGCTTGACCTCGGCCACCCACCCCGCTAGCCTCAAGGCCGAGGCGCCGGACTAGGGTAGGGGAATCCCCAGGAAAGAGGGCGAGAAGGAGGGACGACGATGATTCGACTCAACGGGATCGGCCATGTGCTGTTGCGCGTGAGCGACGTGGAGCGGTCGCGGGCCTTTTACTCGACGATCCTCGGGCTCAAGGTCGTCGAGGAAGATCCCGAGCACGGGGGCGTCTTCATGGCGCTCGAGGGGCACGGTCACACCGTGGACCTCTTCCCGGTTCAGAATCCCGACACCGCGCCGCGCCCGGTGGCGGGTGGCGTGGGCGTCCATCACGTCGCCTTCCATGTGGGCAGCGAGGCGGCGCTCGCGGATGCCTATTTCACCCTGCAAGAGAACGGGATCCCGATCGTCCGCGCCGTCGACCACGTGAGCCAGAAGAGCATCTACTTTCACGATCCCGACGGGAACTACCTCGAGATCTATTACGAGCTGCCGAACGCGCCGGAGCTCTTCCGCGAGGGGCGTCACGATCGGGATCAGCCGCTGGTGTTCGAGAAGCAGGCCTCCGGGTAAGGGCGGGTTGGGACTTCTCGCGCGCGGTTCGATGGCCTGGTACGATTACTGCGTTGTGGCGAGATTCCGTCGCTGGTCGCTGGCGCTGGTCCTGAGCTCGTTCGTCCTCGCGATGAGTCCCGATGCGGGCCGGGCCGAGGGGCCTGAGGTCGAGCGCTGGCTCGACCCGTCTCAGCCGTTCTCGCTCGGGGTCGATACCTCGCGATTCCGCGTTGCAACCCCCGGGACCAGGCCGGTGATCGCGACCGAGGATCCCGTGGTCATCAGCGGGCCGTATCGGCTCCTCGATTCGGATCTGCTCGGCACAGCCGTCTCGTTCGATCTGAAGCTGCGATGGCCGCTGCCCTCCACCTCAGCTGGGCTGGGGGCGCTGGCGCCGTACTTGTCGTTCGGGCCAACCCTCTTGGTGCCCGGCGCAGAAGGAGTGTCACGTCCGGGCCAGCCGGGCGCGAGGGGCGAGGGGCCGCTCGCGGTCGGTCTCACCTGGGGCGCGGGGCTCTCGTGGCGATTGACACGAAACGCCGAGCTGTACAGCGGCTACCGATTCCTGCAATTCGGCCGGGATAGCCTCTCGCACGACCGATCGGAGACCGACCTCACCGGGCACGACGTCCTGTACGGGATCTCCGTCCGGTTCTGATCGGGAGGAGCGAGGGCCGCTCCTCTCGTTTGTCCCTCTAGCGCGCCCGGGTCTGACCGAACGCGTGCTCGATCTCGTCGAGGTGCTCTCGCCGGTGCTCGGCCCGGAACAGGTTGAGCGGCGTCCCCGCCGCCGCGTTCGCGGCGACGAGCTCGGCCGATAGCGCTTCGACTCGCCGATCGACGGCGTCCGCAATGGTCACCGCCAGACGCGCCGCCGCGCGCGGCGCTAGCGCCAGGCAGAGTGCCTTGGCCGAGTCGTTGATCCAGTCGACGTCCTTGGCCTCGATGGATCGCGCAGGCGTGTGCGGCCCCTCCTTCTCCCAGCGCTCGATCAGGATCAGCGTGCGCTGGTCCCAGAAGGCCAGGTGGGCGAGAACGGCGCCGACCGTCCAGCCGGCGTCGAGCGGCCGGGCGAGATCGCCGTCGCTCAGGCGGTCGACAAGGGCGCGCAGGCGGGCGCGCTGCTCGTTGTTCTCGGTGACGTACGACGGAGCCATGGAGTCCTCCCGACGCGCTCGACCGGCGTCTGCCACGACTGTACCCGAAGACCGCGCGGGCCGCGACCGCGCCCAACCGCGCCCGACTTGACAACTGCGAGAGCGTCGGCGAATAGTGCCCGCGTCCGCACAGGGAGGCGCACGCATGCAATCTCGGAGTCTCGGCAAGACGGGTCTCACGGTCTCGACGCTCGGGTTCGGCTGCGGCAACGTCGGCGGGCTCATCATCCGTGGAACACCGGCGGAGCGAGAGCGCGCGGTCGCGCGGGCGATGGAGCTCGGCGTCAACTACTTCGACACCGCGCCGTCGTACGGCGACGGCGAGTCCGAGCGCAATCTCGGGCAGGTGCTGAAGGCCCTGAAGGCGCGCGTGCAGGTCGGCACGAAGTTCCGTCTGGACCCGCACGATCTGCACGACATCCCCGGGGCGGTTGCCCGCTCGCTCGACCAGAGTCTGAAGCGGCTCGCCATGGAGCGCGTCGATCTGTTCCAGCTTCACAACCGGATCGAGTCGGCGCGCGGCGCCGGTGCCTTGAGCCTCGGCGACGTCCTGAACGAGGTGGTGCCCGCCGTGCAGAAGCTCCGCCAGCAAGGGAAGGTCGGATTCTGCGGGATCACCGCGCTCGGCGAGACGCGGGCGCTGCATCAGGCGATCGATTCCGGCACTATCGACACGGCGCAGGTCTGCTACAACTTGTTGAACCCGAGCGCCGGGTTTCAGGTGCCGTCGGGATTCCCCGCGCAGGATTTCGGCGGGCTCCTCAATCGCACGCGTGAGCGGCGGATGGGCGTCATCGTCATCCGCGTCCTGGCCGCCGGCGCGCTGAGCGGCGTCGAGGCGCGCCATCCGGTCGCGGTGCCCTCGGTGGACCCGATCGCGACCGCCCCCGACTACCGCACCGACGTGACGCGGGCGCAGCGGCTCGGCGCGCTCGTGCGGGAAGGGCACGTCGAGAACCTGATCGAGGCGTCGATCCGTCTGGCGGTGAGCTCCGACGCGGTCTCGACCGTCCTCGTGGGTTACTCAAGCGTCGAGCATCTCGAGGCCGCCGCGGCGGCGGTCAACCGCGGGGCGCTGCCCCCGGCGGCGCTGCAGCGTCTCGGGGCGCTCTGGTCCGAGCTCGCCTAGGTCCGATTCACTCGCACGATCGCCCAGCCGAACGCACGCACGCGCGCGTCCACGTCGGGGCGCGCGCGCCGGCCGCGCCCTCGCCGGTCGACCATCCACGGCGATTCCTGCCGACGCCGCTCGTGGTGCCGCCGGTCGAGGATCACCTCGGCCCAATCGACGTCGGAGAACGCGCGCTGGAGATAGCCGTGATAGCTGGTCGCCTGGCGGGACACGATGAAGAGGAGCCGGTGCTTCCACTGCTTGAGGACGTGGGTGACGTTGAGCACCCGGATGAGCTCGCCCAGGCTCGTGTGGATCACGCCCGCGTCGCCGTCGTTCGCGCGCATCACGGTGTCGATCCGATCGACCCGCAGGCGGCTGGTGCGGCCGTCCTGCGTCGTGAACTCGATCCATCGTCCGCCGGGATCGTCCATCGCTCCTCCTCCGGAACATGTTTCGAGGGGGACACGCTAACAATCAGGCGCTTCAGACGACGAAGGAATTCCGAGACGCGAGAGGTTGGCGCCGGCGGGGCCGGAGGCTACCGGATCTGGTGGCCCGTCACGCGCTCAGCCCCGACTCACCGCGAGCTCGGCGGCGGTACCGGGCCTTTCCGGCCTCGGTGCCTGACGTGGTATACCGGAGATACACAAATGAGGCCTCGCGTGACCAGGCGCGTCAGCGTCGAACGGGTTCAAGACCTCTCGTGACCGGTCTCCGCTTCGGTCAGACGGCGCCGGGCTTCTCGCTGCCGTCGAGCGCGGGCGGCGAGACGTCCCTGGCCGACTTCATGGGCAAGTCGGACGTCGTCCTCGTCTTCTACTGTTACGACTGGGGCGGAATCTGAACGCCCGAGCTCAGCGACCTGGGCCGGGTCGCCGACCAGATCACCAAACGCGGTGCCGCCGTGCTCGCCATCAGTGGTGACAGCCCGTTCTGCCACGCCGCGTTCGTCAAGGCGCGGAACTTCGCGTTTCCGCTCCTGAGCGACGTGCACCGCACGGCGATCCGCGCGTACGGTGTGCTCGACGTCGATCGCAACGTAGCGTATCGCTCGACCTTCGTCGTGGATCGCGACGGCGTGCTCCGCTGGGGCCAGGCCGGCGATCGCGAGATGGTCCGCGACGGCAGTGAGATCCTGCGCGTGCTCGACGTGATCGACGGCCTACGGCGGAAGCGCTGAGTTGGGGCATGAGCCTCCAGCCGACGGACGTCTTCCGCAAGCTCGCCCAGAACGTCGAGACCGTGATGCGCGGCCAGTCCGGCGCGATCCGACGACTCCTCGCCGCCTTCGCGAGCGGCGGCCATGTGCTGCTCGAGGACTACCCCGGCACCGGCAAGACCACCCTGGCGAAGGCGCTCGCGCGATCCATCGGCGGGCGCTTCAAGCGCATCCAGTTCACGCCTGATCTCTTGCCGTCGGACATCCTCGGGGTGTCCGTGTTCGACCAGCGCGACCACGCCTTTCACTTTCACGAGGGCCCGGTCTTCACCAACGTGCTGCTGGCCGACGAGATCAACCGCGCGTCGCCGCGCACCCAGTCGGCGCTCCTGGAGGCGATGGCCGAGGGTCAAGTGTCGGTCGAGGGGAGCACCTACCGGCTCGCCGAGCTGTTCTTCGTCATCGCCACCCAGAACCCGGTCGAGTTCCGCGGCACCTATCCGCTGCCCGAGGCGCAGATGGACCGGTTCGCGGTGCAGCTGAGCCTCGGCTACGTGGCGCCCGAGGACGAGGTGGCCATCCTCTCGGCGCAGGCGCAGCGCCATCCGATCGACACCCTGACGGCGTGCGTGTCGATCGACGACGTGCTGATGGTGCGCCGCCGTGCCGCGGGAGTCCGCATGAGCGACGAGCTCAAGCGGTATGCGGTCGACGTCGTGCGCGCGACGCGCGCCGCGACCGGGATCCAGCTCGGCGCCAGCCCGCGCGCCTCGCTCGCGCTGATGAAGGCCGCGCAGGCGCTGGCGCTCTCCGAGGGGCGCGAGTTCGTCATTCCGGAGGACGTCCGTGAGATGGCGGTGCCCGTCATCGCGCATCGCATGGTCGTCGAGCCTCAGGCGCGCTTCGCTGGTGTGACGACCGCCGGTCTCGTCGAGGAGATCCTCGCAAAAGTCCCGATGCCGTCGTAGGCGTCGGCGTTGTGTGCGCCCAAGGCCGTCGCGGGGCTGGGGCCCCGCCGGCCGAGGCGCACCGATGACTTAATTATGAAGCGGCTCCTGTATCGCTGGTTCAGCTCGTTCTCGGCGTTCCAGTACCGGCTCGACCGCCGGTTCACGCGCGCCGGCTCACTGGCCCTCGGCGTGCTCGGTGCCGCGGTCGTGATCGGTCTCGACACCAATCGCACCGTGGGCTATCAGGTCTTCGCCCTGGTGCTGGCCCTCGTCGTCCTCTCGGCGGCCTCGAGCCTCGTCTTCCGCGGGCGGTTCACGGCGCACCGGATCCTGCCGCGCTTTGCGTCGGTCGGCGTGCCGGTGACGTATCGCATGACGATCACCAATCAAACCGGCCGGCGCCAGGATGGCCTCGTGCTGCTCGAGGAGCTGACCGATCCGCGCCCCACGTTCGAGGAATTCGTGACGGCGCGCGAGCCCGGTGAGGAGCGACGGAACTGGTTCGACCGGCAGGTCGGCTATCCACGCTGGGCGTGGCTCGTCTCGCAGAAGCGCGGCGCCGTCATCGCCCCCCGGCCGCTGCCGACGCTTCCCGCCGCCGGCGAGACCGCGGTGACGCTCGAGGTCACCCCGCTGCGTCGCGGCCACCTGCGCTTCCAGGGGATCACCATCGCGCGGCCCGACCCGCTGGGGTTGGTTCAGGCGCTCAAGTCGATCGCGATGCCGCAATCGCTCCTGGTCCTGCCGAAGCGATACCCGATGGCGGAGATCCGGCTGGTGGGGACCAGAAAATATCAGCCGGGTGGCGTCGCGCTCGCGTCCACCGTGGGCGACTCCGAGGAGTTCGTGTCGCTCCGCGACTATCGCTCGGGCGATCCGATGCGCCGCATCCACTGGAAGAGTTGGGCCCGCGTCGGCCGGCCGGTCGTCAAGGAGTACCTCGACGAGTTCTTCGTGCGCCACGCGCTGATCCTCGACACGTTCACGAGCCACCTTGGCGACCCGATCTTCGAGGAAGCGGTCTCGGTCGCGGCGTCGGTGGCGATCTCGATGCCAACGCAGGAGTCGCTCCTCGATCTCATGTTCGTCGGGCCCGAGGCGTACTGCTTCACCGCCGGCCGCGGCGTCGCCCACACCGAGCAGCTCCTGGAAGTGCTGGCGTGCGTCGAGCCGTGCCGTGACAAGCCGTTTCGCACGCTCCATCACGCGGTGATCGATCGCCACGACTCGCTGAGCGGCTGCGTGTGCGTGCTGCTCGCGTGGGACGACGCCCGCCAGGAGCTGGTCCGCCAGCTGGAGGCGCTCGGCACGCCCACACGCGTGCTCGTCGTCGGCGAGCCCGGCACGCTCGATCGGCTGCCCGGTGACGTGCAGCGCCTGGAAGTCGGCCGGATCGCCGAGGGGCTCGCATGCCTGTGACGCCGCCCCCGATGCTGCTCGGCGCCGCGCTCCTCTTCTGGGGATGGCAGACCGGCTTCCTGTTCCTCGCGCTCCCGCTGGCGGTGCTGGTCGAGGCCGCGCGCGCGCTGACCTGGCGGCTCGAGCTCTCCGCCACCGACTTCCACCGCCTCACCGATCTGTGCACGTTGCTGATCGTCGTCAGCGGCATCTATCTCTTCTCGACGACCGGAACGTCACGCGCGACCGACGGACCGCGCGCGATGACCCTCCTGTTCCAGTGGCTGCCGCTGCTGCTCTTTCCGCTGATCGCCAGCCAGCTCTACAGCACCGCCGGCAAGGTTCCCCTGACGGCGTTCTTCTGGGCGCTCAGGCGCCAGGCAGCCCGCGCGCCCGAGACCCGGCCTGGGTCCGTCGATCCCGGCTATCTCTACTTCGCGCTCTGCATCCTCGCGGCGAGCGCCGCCAATCGACGCACGCTCGAGTTCTACGCGGGGCTCTGCGCCCTCGCGGGCTGGGCGCTCTGGCCGTGGCGCTCGCGGCGATTCTCGCCGCTGTGGTGGGTCCCGATGCTCGGGATTGCGGCCGTCGCGGGTTATGCCGGCCACGTCGCGCTGCATCGGGCCCACCAGGTCGTCGAGCAGACCGTGTTCGAGTACATCTTCAGCATGGTTCGCGGCGACGCGGACCCGTTTCGGGTGACCACGGCCATCGGCCATCTGGGCCGCTTGAAGCTCTCCGAGGGCACGGTGCTGCGCGTGGAGCCGCGCGACGGCCTGCATCTGCCGTTCCTGCTGCGCGAGGCGAGCTACGACGTGTACAACTCGCCGGCCTGGCTCGCTTCGGGCGCCGCCTTCGCCGCCGTCCAGCCCGAGGCCGACGGCGAGACGTGGAAGTTCGCGGCCGGCCGGAGCCCAGCCGGGCGGGTCACGGTCTCGGCGTATTTGAAATACGGCCGCGGCGTGCTCTCGCTGCCGGGCGGTGCCTTCGAGATCGATCGCCTCGCGGTTGTCGGCGTCCACCGGAACCGGCTCGGGGCGGTGAAGGTCGAGGAGGGACTCGGGCTCGTCACCTACACGACGCTGTTCGCGCCTGACGGGCCCCTCGACGGGCCGCCGATCGACGCCGATCTGCACGTGCCGCCGCGCGAGGCCGCGATCGTCTCCCGGATCGCGGCGGAGCTGAATCTCGCCGGCGGCTCGCCGACCGAGAAGGTCGAGACCGTCGCGGCGTACTTCCGCCGGAACTTCCACTATTCGACCTGGAAGGGCGAGCGGCCGCGCAAGGAGTCGGCGCTCGAGGAGTTCCTGCTGAACTCACGCGCCGGGCATTGCGAGTACTTTGCCACCGCGACGACCTTGCTGCTGCGTGCGGCCGGCGTGCCGGCGCGCTACGCGGTCGGCTTCTCGGTCCAGGAGTGGAGCCGTCTCGAGCAACGCTATATCGTGCGCGCGCGCCACGCCCATTCGTGGACCCTCGCGTACGTCAACGGCGGCTGGCGTGACGTGGACACGACGCCTCCGGTCTGGGCCGACGCCGAGCAGAGCGAGGGGTCGTTTCTGGAGCCGGTGCGCGACTTCTGGTCGTGGGCCGGGTTCCTCCTCGCGCGCTGGCGCTGGAGCGAGGACGACGGCGGCATCGGCCGGCACGCGGCCTGGCTCCTGATCCCGCTGGTGCTGTTGCTCGTCTGGCGTCTCTACTCGCGCCGCCGCGTCAGCCGCGACGCCGCGAGCACGCGCGCGGCGGTCGCGGTCGCGAGCCCGGGTCAGGACTCCGAGTTCTATCTGATCGCGGAGCGTCTGCGCGCGGCCGGCCTCGGCCGCCAGAACGCCGAGCCGCCCTCGGCCTGGATCGAGCGCATTCACGCAACAGAGCTCGCCCCGATCCTCGACCTCCACTACCGCTACCGCTTCGACCCCGCCGGGCTAAGCCCAACAGAGCGAGCCGAACTCAGAGCGCAAGCCGATGCATGGCTCCGCGAGCAGAATTCGACTGAAACGACGGTGACCGGCGGCCGGCGGGCGGGCTAGCGGGCGGGGTCGGCGCGACCCGTTCCCTCCAAGCGGTCGACGGACGTCGCGCGCCCAGATGGAGCCCAGACGCCGCGGGCCAACGAACGCGTGCCGCGTGGTCGCGTGACCCCGCCCGCTGGCCTGCTCGTCGGCCGCCGCCGCAACGCGATTCCCGATCGTGCTAGAGTTGCCGCTATGACATTTCCCTTAGCGACCTCCAGTATCGAAGCCATCGGCCTCGACCCAAAACCGCTCGGCCGGCTCCGCGAGCTGATCACGGCGCACATCGCCGAGGGACGCTATCCCGCGGCGCAGATCGCCGTGGCGCGGCACGGCAAGCTCGGGCTCGTGTGGACGCTCGGTGACGCGCGGCTCGATCCCCAGCGCGTTGCCGCGCGCGACGAGACGCTCTGGCTGCTCTTCTCGAATACGAAGGTCATCACCGCGTGTGCGGTGTGGCTCCTCGTCGAGCGCGGCGCGCTCGCGTTCACCGACAAGGTGGCCGACCACGTGCCCGGATTCGAGGCCAACGGCAAGGGGGATATCTCCGTCATCCAGCTGCTCTCGCACCAGGGGGGTTTCCCGAACGCCGAAGTGCCGAAAGCGGCGTGGGAGGACCACGAGCTGCTGCGCCGGTCGGTGTGTGGATTTACGCTCGAGTGGACGCCGGGCTCGCGCGTCTTCTACCACCGCGGCGCGGCCCACTGGGTCGCCGCGGTCCTGATCGAGGCGCTCACCAAGACGGACTATCGGGCGTTCATCCGCGAAAACGTCGCCGAGCCCCTGGGGCTCGGTGACGATCTGTTCGTCGGCCTGCCCGACCGGGTGCACGGCCGCGCGGTCGACATGCACGAGCCCTCGCCGGACGGCGCGCGCCAGGTGAGGCGGAGCGAGGAGAGCTCGCCGGAAGCTCGGCGGGCGGGCACGCCGGGTGGCGGCGGCTACGCGACCGCGCGCGCGATGGCGGCGTTCTATCAGATGCTGCTGCAGGGCGGTCAGCTCGGCGGTACGCGGCTGCTCTCGCCGCGCACGATCGCCTACGTCACGCGCAACTACACGGGCGATCGCGTCGACGGCTACATGGGCATGCCGATGCATCGCGGGCTCGGGCCGCATCTGCGCGGGACCACCGAGACCATTCGCGGCCTCGGATCGCTCGCCTCGCCGCGGACCTTTGGTCACGGCGGCGTCGGCTCCTCCTACTGCTGGGGCGATCCGGATTCGGGCGTCTCGTTCGCGTACCTGACCAACAGCCGGGTGCCCGATCCATGGCACTCGGCACGGCTCGACCGCGTCAGCAACCTCGTGCACGCTTCGATCGCGTAGCGCGCGGTCGGCCATGGCGCCGCGCAGGGTGCTCGTGACCGGCATGAGCGGGCTCATCGGCGGCGCGCTCCGACGCCACCTCGAGGGCAAGTACGAGCTCTCCGCCCTCAACCGGCGGTCCATTCCTGGCGTGAAGTGCCACGAGGCCGACATCGCCGACCTGGGCGCGATCGCGCCCGCCTTCGCGGGGATCGACACGGTCGTGCACCTCGCGGCGCGCACCGGCTCCAGCGACGTCTTCGACGAGATCCTCAACGCCAACGTCGTCGGCACCTACAACGTCTTCGAGGCGGCGCGCCGAGCGGGAGTGAGCCGAGTCGTCTACGCGTCGAGCGGCGCCACCGTGAGCGCCTGGGAGCGCGACCCGCCCTATAGCGCTCTGGTCGCGGGCCTCTACGACCAAGCCGGGACGTGGAAGACGATGACGCACGAGACGCCGCTGCGCCCGGCCGGACTCTACGGCGCCAGCAAGATCTGGGGCGAGGCGATCGCGCGCCACTACGCCGACGCGTACGGCCTGTCGGCGATCTGCGTCCGCATTGGCCGCGTGCGAGCCGAGGACCGTCCGACGGCGGCGCGCGAGTTCTCGGTGTTCTGCAGCCAGCGCGACGTCGTGCGCATGCTCGAGCTGTGCATTGCCGCGCCGGCCGCGCTCAAGTTCGACATCTTCTACGCGGTCTCCGACAATCGCTGGGGCTACCGCGACCTCGAGCACGCCCGTACCGTGCTGGGCTTCGAGCCGCGCGATCGGGCGGAGGACTATCGCCCATGATTCGTGACGTCGTCAGCATCCGTGACAAGACGCGCATCCACTACCGCCGCCTCGGGCAGGGGCCGGGCATGGTCCTGCTCCACGGCTACCCGCAGACCGGCCACATGTGGCGCAAGGTAATGCCCGCGCTCGCCGAGCGATTCACGGTCGTGGCGCCCGACCTGCGGGGCTACGGCGATTCCGACAAGCCCGTGCGCGGGTACGACAAGCGCACGATGGCGGCCGACATCGCCGACGTGATCCAGGCGCTCGGGCTCGGGCCGGTCGTGCTGGTCGGCCACGATCGGGGCGCCCGCGTCGCGCACCGCTTCGCCCTCGATCATCCGGCGCTGCTGACGCGGCTGGTGCTGCTCGACATCGCGCCCACGTACGACGTGTTCGCGCGAACCGATCAGGTGAGCGCCCGCGCGCGCTGGCACTGGTTTTTCCATCAGCTGCCGGACTTGCCCGAGGCGCTCACCGCCGGTCGCGAGGAGATCTATCTGCGCTACATGTATCGGACGTCCGCGTACAATCCAGCGGCCATCGAGGAAGAGGCCGTGCAGGAATACGTCCGCTGCTTCCGGGAGCCGGGCGCGATGCGCGCGGCCTTCGACGACTATCGCGCGGCCGCGACGATCGACCTCGAGCAGGACGGCGCCGATCGCGACAAGAAGGTCGCGGCCCCGACCCTGATCCTGTGGGGCGAAGCGGGCGGCCGCCGGCCCCAGGTGCCCGACATGCTCGGCGTCTGGAAGGAGCGCTGCGCGCAAGTCGTCGGACACGCCGTGTCCGGCTCGGGCCACTTCATCCCCGAGGAGCAACCGGCGGCGGTGATCGAAGCCATCCTGCGCTTCGTCGGCGAGGCGGGAAGGGGCTGAGCGCGATGCGACTCAAGAAATCGATCGCGGGCTGGTTCGACCGTGAGCGCATCTGTCGTGTAGCCACGGCGAACTCGCACGGGATGCCGCATCTCGTTCCGGTGTGTCAGGTGGTGGTCGACGGGAAGATCTACTTCGCCTCGGCGAGCGACGGCCGCAAGGCGCTGAACCTCGAAGAGAACCCGCGAGTCGCGGTGACGGTCGATCTGTACTCGGACGACTGGTCGCACATCAAGGGCGCCACGGTACAGGGCCTGGCGAAGCTCTACGCGAAGGGGCCGCGGTTCAAGAAGATCCGCGCGCTCCTGTACCGGAAGTACCCGCAGTATCGCCGCGAGGCTGCGCTCGACGAGTCGGACTCGGTCGTCGTCGAGGTGACGCCGGTCCACGTCTTCACCTGGGGCCTCGACTAGCCGGCAGGCTGCCGAGAAGGGCCCATCTGCTTCGTTGGCGCCCTCGGCTGCACGCTCGACGTACAGAGAGTACGCCTCGCGTGCAGCCTTCGGGCGCCGCCTCGCATCTGGACCCTTCTCGGCAGCCTGCCCGCCATGCGACGTCTACCCGGCGACGCAGATCCGGTTGCGGCCGGTGCGCTTGGCCCGGTAGAGCGCCTGGTCGGCCGCGCGGATGACGTCGTCCGGGTCGGAGCCGACCTCGTCCGGCTCCGCGACGCCGATACTGACCGTGATCGACACGATGCGCCGGCCGCCCGTCGAGCGCACCGGCTTGTCAGGCCGCACCTTGGGTCGATCGCGCCCGCGGATCGTGAAGCTCGAGCCTTCGATCGCCTCCCGCAGATCTTCGAGATACCGCACCGCGTCATCAGGCGACTTGCCCGGGAACAGCACCGCGAATTCCTCGCCTCCGTAGCGAAACGGCCGTCCGCCGCCTTCGGTTCGGGTCAGGGTCGAGCCGATCATGCGGAGCACCTGGTCGCCCGCCGCGTGGCCGTGCTCGTCGTTGAGCTTCTTGAAGTGATCGATGTCGATCATCGCGACCGTGTAGAGCTCGGGCAGCCGGATGAGCGCATCGGTGAGCGCCCGGCGAGACGGGAGCCCGGTCAGCTCGTCGCTGAACGCCATCCGGTGTGAGGTCTCGATCAGCGACACGATGAGGACGAGCCCGCCCGTCGCCAGGTAGACGGTGGGGGCGGGGCCAGTGCCGTGAAGGCCCAGGAGCGCGGCGAGCAGCGCCCAGGCGAGGCTCGCCTGGATGACGGTGCGCCTGACCATGAACCGCAGGGCGGTCAGGGCGATGGCGATCAGGAACGCCAGGACCGCGGGCGCGGGGATCCTCGTGAAGGAGAGCCCGCCGGCGACGAACCCCTGCTGCAGGGCCTGGACGAGCGGCGCCAGCTCCGGACGCAGGAGCAGCGCGATGGCGAGCGGCTGGCCCAGGATGGCGCCGAGGACGACCCGGCCGGCCCACGTGGACATCGTCCGCTCCGAGAGCCAGGCGATCGCGGCCAGGTCGAGGGGGAGCAACAGCGCCACCGCGGAGAACACGGTCCGGCCGACCGGCGCCGCCGGGCCGACCGTCGGGAAGAACGCGATCGCTCGCTCGGCGGCGAAGAGAACGGCCAGAGCGACCACGAGCTGGCTGCGCTTGAATCGCCAGCCGAGGAGGATCCCCACGACGAAGATGATCCACGAATAGACGGGTGCCGAGGTCGCAACCGCCGGGCGAATCGACGCAGACTGCAAGACAACCGTGGCGCCCAGTAGCAACACGGCGCCGGGCGCCAGGTGGGGCAGGAGCCTATCCAGGAGCGTCCGTTATTGCGGCGGGTAGCGGAACGGCGCCCAGCCGTTTCCCTGGACCGGCTTGGGCGTGTAGGACGCGGCCGACTTGGCCTGCTTCGGCGCAGCCGACTTCTGGCCGGCCCGCTTCCGCGCCGCCGCCTTCGGCGTCGATTTCTTCTTTTTCATGCAGCGCACTTTACAACAGCGACGGAAATGTGGTCAATGAGAGGCCTGCCGTGAGGCCCAGGAGGCCGTCTTCGCCGTGAGAAATCGTCGTTGACCGGCGCCGCGCTCGGACGTCTCCGCGACCGCAAGTTCCGCCGACTGCCGGCGCAGCGCGTCCACGGCGAGCGCGGCGCGCTCGCGTTCGTGCGCGACGTCGGCTTCTGCTCGACCTTCTACCGGTTTCCCGAAGGCGTCGCCTGCCTGTGGGAGGCGGTGGCGGGGCGAGCGAATCCGCGATGGCCCCGCCACTCGCATCACGACGCGGGCATCGGTCTCACGTGGAGCTTGAAGGACAGCCTGCCGGCCCGCAAGCGCGTGTACTACGGCAAGCTCCTGAAGGGCCGGCCGCTCCTGGTCGCGCTCGATCTGTTCCCGATGTTCTACGCGCTGGTGCGCGGCCGCCAGCGGGCGCGCGACTACCAGGTCGAGTACGAGGCCGGACGCCTCTCGCACACGGCCCGGCGGATCTTGGATGCGATGCTCGAGGAGCATCCGCAGTACACGCGCGAGCTGCGCGCGAACGTGTTCATGCTCGAGCCCGCCAAGACGCGCGGCTTCGAGCGCGCGATGGCGGAGCTCCAACAGGGTCTCTGGATCGTGAAGAGCGAGGAGCGCTACGAGCCGACGTTCTCGTATCGTTGGGATCTCGTCGAATCGTGGCTGCCGAAGGAAGTCGCCGAGGGGCGACGCCTGTCGCGCGAGGCGGCCGTCGCGGGCCTGATCGAGCGGTACACGCGCGGCGCCGTGTTCACGAGCGAGCGATCGCTCGCCCGACTGTTCGGCCTTCGGCCGGACGAGGTCGCGCGGGCGGTGACGACTCTCGCGCGCGCGCGAGCGATCCGATCCGACTGCGCGGTCGAGGGCTGGCCCGGTCGGTGGCTGATCCACGCGGCGGCCGCCGGATAGGCGCGGCGCGCGCCGGAAGGAGCTGAATCGATGCCGACGGTCAGATTGAGAGACGCCTCCGAATACCCCGCGCCGATCCAGAAGCTCTTCGAGGTCGCGAAGGCCTGGTTCAGGCACGACTTCCCGGAGCCCCCGGCGATGAGCCGGGTCATGGCGTGGGATCCGGAGCTCGGCGCCTTCCACGGGCGCGCGATGAAGCGCGCGATGATGCCGGGCGAATGGACCCGCGCCGAGAAGGAGATGGTCGCCGCGGCGGTGAGCGGCGTCAATGCCTGCGCCTACTGAGTACGCGCCCACACTGCAGCCGGGAAGCTGCAGGGAATGACCGATGACGCCCCCTGGTACGAGGCGGCGCTGCTGGTCGGCGTCACGAACGCGCTCAACGTCGTCGCCGACTCACCGCTGGAGTCGCTCGAGCCGACGCGACCGAGCGCGGAGGCGGAAGCCGTCTTCGCCGAGATCCGCGCCTTCTACGACCGCGCCGACGTCCCGACCGCATTTCGCCGTGTGGCCGCCGATCCCGGATATCTGGCCGACCTGTGGGGCGCCACGCGCCGGGTGTTCACCGATAGCCAGCTCACGCGTCGCCACAAGGAAGCCCTGGCGTTCGCGGTCTCGGTTACGACCCGCTCCTCGTTCGGGACCGCGTTCCACCTGAATGAGATGCGGCGCCTGGGGGTCGGCGAGCGCGGGGTCATGGAGGTGCTCGGCGTCACGCAGATGTTCTCGAGTTACACCAAGATCGCCGACACGCTCCAGCTCGAGCCCGACATGGGCGATATCGCCGCTGTGGATCACTCGCCGGCGCCGGGCGGCTCGCAGCCTTCGACGCGGAACCCGGAAGCGCGGAGCCCAGAAGCTCCGTAATCGGCGCCGCGGCTCAGGGGTCGTGACAGTCGTCGCGCAGTGTCGTGCGGGCGATGGTGAGAAAGCGCCGGATGTCCTCGTCGGTGTGGGCGAGCGAGAGGTAGAGCTTCGTCGACATCGGATTCAGGAAGATCCCGCGGCGGAAGAGGCCCAGCAGAAAGGCGCGGGCGCGCGCCCGGTCTGAGTCGAACGCGGTGCGGTAGTCGACGATCTCGTGGTCGGCGAACACGATCGCCGCGAGTGGCCCATCGCCCTGGACCTGTGCGGTGAACCCCTCCTCCTTGAGCACGGAGACCAACCCGGCGCGCAGCGATTCGCCAAGCTCGAAGAGGTGCCTGTACGTCCCCGGACGGCGAAGCTCGGCCAAGGTGGCGACGGCCGCAGTCGCCGAGACGGGGTTGCCTCCGATGCTCGACGCGAACCAGACGTAGCGGTCCTCACCGAGCCGATCCTCGCCGACCAGATCGAGCACGTCGGCGCGGCCGGCGACCACGCCGATCGGATACCCGCCGCCGAGCGCCTTGCCGAAGGTGGCCAGGTCCGGGCGCACGCCGTAGTACTCCTGCGCGCCGCCGTACGCCAGGCGGAAGCCCGTCACCGTCTCGTCGAAGATCAAGAGCGCGCCGAGCTCGGCGGTGAGCTCGCGCAGACCCGCGAGGAACCCGGGCCGGGGCGGTGTGCAGCGATGGAGCGGCTCGACGATGACCGCGGCGACGTCGTGACGATGGGCGGTGAGGATCGCCGTGGTCGCGCGGAGGTCGTTGTACGGCGCCACGAGCACGTCGGCGACGGCGCCGGCCGGGATACCGGCCGACGTCGGCTCGCCCTGTGGGAACGCGAGGAGACGGCGGGGGAACAGGCTGACTGTGCCGACCTCGTTCGCGCCGTGGTACGCGCCCTCGAACTTCAGGACGCGCGATCGCCCGGTGAAGGCGCGCGCGAGCCTCACCGCGTAAGCGGTGGCCTCGGTGCCCGAGGCGCAGAAGCGCAGGCGCTCGGCGCACGGGACCGCGCGCGCCAGCTCTTCCGCGAGCTCGAGCGAGGCGTCGGTGAGATAGGCGAAGTTGGAGCCGGACGCAACGCGTCGGCGGACCGCCTCGACGATCGCAGGGTGGGCGTGGCCGAGGATCACCGACCCCCAGCCCATCGTGAAGTCGGTGAACGCGCGCCCGTCGGTGTCCCAGACGGTGGCGCCCTGTCCGCGCGCGAGCACCACGGTGAGCTCGCGCGGCAGGTTGTACTCGCCGGGCGAGCCGGCTGGAAAGAGAGCCCACGCGCGCTCCGACGGAGTCGACACTAGTGCGGGATTATAGCTCGCGAGGAGAATCGCGAGAGGGGCGAGGCCCCCCGGAGACCTGGCGCATCGAGGTCGACGCGATCGCCGCGATCAAACGGACGCGGGGGAACCGAACGATGCTTCACCCTCGAGAAGGCCTGCGACCCAGGCGATCTCTGGTGTCGAGATCAAGGATCGGTGCAATCCCGCGAGCGCCCACAGTTGTTGCAGACGATCTTGCACTGACGCTCTTCCATCTGCTCACCGCAGCGCTCGCAGTGATGCACCCACTGAGCGCCGGAAGAGGATGGCGGGTTGGTTGCGCGAACGATAGTCGGAGACGGGCTCGGGCGTGGCTCCATGCCGCTGGTACACTACCCCGCATGGCCGACGACTGGCAAGATCTAGAGTTCCTGCGTCACGTGTTCGACGAGACGCAGGTGGTGCGCAAGCCCCTGACCGGGATCATCACGGGCTATCACGTGCTGCCCTACATCCTCGTGGGGCCCGAGCACGACCAGCCCGGACGCTCGGTGGAGGTTCGCGGCCGCATCAAGGTCTCGCCTCGGCTCGTCATCGGCTCCGGCGGGGGTCCGACGTACGGCGAGATGTTCCAGGAGACGGAGCTGATGGACCAGCGCCTGATCGCGCGAGTGTTCAGCTTTCGCTATGCCTCGCGTGTCTCGCTCGAGAGCGAGGAGCTCAAGATCCGGCGTCAGGAGCGGGACGCGCACGGCCATATCGAGCGCGTCCTCGAGGAACTCTCGCAGCGCGAGGTGATCAACACCGGGGTCATCGCGACCCCGGACGTTCGCTTCTATCCCGTCTCGATCGATCGCTTCATCCGCGAGATCCTCGACCAGGAGTTCCGCGAGTAGTGCGGCCGGCCGCTTGTCGTGGTGCGCGCTGCTGGGGCCCCGCCGGCCGAGGCGCGCCCTAGGAATTGTTGAAGCGCCTGCCGGTCGTGGGCGTGCTGGTCGTCCTGTTCCTGGCGGTCCTCGCGGGCGCGCTCGCATGGCGCTCGCGCGGATGGCCGCTGATCCACGACGCGCCGCTCATGCACTACATCGCCTGGCGCATCGGGGAGGGCGCCGTCCCCTACCGCGATCTGTTCGACATGAATTTCCCCGGTGTCTATCTCCTGCACATGGTCGTGCTCAAGGTGTTCGGCTCGAGCGACGCTGGATGGCGCGCCTTCGATCTGATCTGGCTCACCGCGACCTCGCTCGCCGCGGCCGCGCTGGCCGCGCCATGGGGACGCCTCGCGGCCGCGGGCGCTGGTCTCTTCTTCGCGGTGTACCACCTGGCCGCGGGCGCCTGGCAGACAGGCCAGCGCGATTTCCTCCTGTGTCCGTTTCTCCTGCTCGCGGCGCTCGGTGTCGCGCGCTGGGCCGAACGTCCGGGGAGGCCGGCGAGCCTCGCGTGGGGCGGGCTGGCGGTCGGTGCGGGGATCACGATCAAACCCCACGCTGGCTTGTTCGCCGCGGCATTGGTCGTGCTCGTCGCCATCGTCGCGCGGGGAGCGGGACGGGTTAATGGTCGGCTCGCCTCAGACGGCGGGGTCCCAGCCCCGGGACGTCTTGCGGCTCGCACGGCGGCGGTGTTTGTGGCGGCGATCGTCGCACCGTCGCTCGCCGTCGTGGCCTGGCTCGCCGTCGCCGGGGCGCTCCCGGCCTGGTACGAGATCGTCGTCGGCTACCTGGTTCCGCTCTATTCGCGCCTCGGGCGCCCGGGCCACTGGACGTTCTATCGGTGGCACGTGTGGATCCCGATCGCGGCGGGCGTCATGCTCTCACTCGCGTCCGCGCTGGTGAGCCGACGCTTCGGGGCGCGGCACGCCGTCGTGACACTCGGCGTCGGCTATGGCGTCGCCCACTTCTTCGGTCAGGGCAAGGGCTGGGAGTACCATCTCTATCCGCTCGCGGCCTTCGCGGCCGTCGCGCTCTTCGCCGAGACGCAACGACTTCTCGAGGCCGGCCGCGTCGCGGCGTTTCCGCTGGCGGCGTGTATCGTGGCTGCCGGGATCATGCTCGGAATCAAGGGGGTCGAGGCGGCCGACGCCGGGTGGATCGCGGACAAGGAGCGCCGGGTGAGCGCGATCGTGGCAGATCTCGACGGCCGGATCGGACCCGAGGACTTCGTTCAGGTCCTGGATACGACTGACGCCGGCGTGCACGCGCTCCTGCGGTTGCGCGCCGTGGAGCCGACACGTTTCATCTACGACTTCCACTTCTATCATGATCGCGAGACGCGGATGGTCGGGCGACTTCGCGAAGAATTCCTCGGGGGCTTCGACGCGCATCCGCCGAAGTTCGTCGTGCTGCTCGAGCCGGGCTGGCCCGCCGGCGGCTACGAGCGCGTGGACGAGTTCGCGGGACTTCGAGCCCGGCTCCTGGCGTACAAGGTCGACCGGCGCGGAGACGGCTACATCGTCTATGCGCGCTGACATCATCCGCCGCATCATCCGCGCCTACGACGACCCGATCGTGCGCGCGTACTGCTGGGTGCGGTTCTGGATTCTCCGCCAGCGTTTCCTCGACGAGATCGGTCAGTACCTGCCGGAGTCGGGGGCCGTGCTCGACATCGGCTGCGGCTTCGGGCTCTTCTCGCTCTACTATGCAGCGACGGCGCCCGCTCGATTCGTTCGCGGCGTCGACCTGAACCCGCGGCGCATCGCGATGGCGCGCCGTGCCGCAGCGCGGCTCGCCATCGACAACGTCGCGTACGAAGAAGGCGATGCCCGGACCTTCAAGGGCGATGGCGAAGTCGCGGCCGCGTACATGCTCGACATCGTCCACCACATTGCGCCGGACACCGTGCCCCCACTCCTGCGGCGGCTTCACACCGGCCTGACGTCCGGCGGCGTCTTGATCGTCAAGGACGTCGACACTCGCCCGGCGCCGAAACGATGGTTCACCTGGACGCTCGACAAGCTGATGGCGCCGGCGACACCGGTGAGGTACTGGAGCGGGGATGAGCTGGGGGCGACGCTGCGAGCGGCGGGGTTCGAGGTGCGGCGTCACGCGATGCTCGACTTCCTCCCGTATCCGCACGTCATCTACATCGCGACCCGGCGACCGTAGTCGCCGCCGCCCACCCTCACGACGCTTCGGGCGGCTCCTCGCGAGCCTCGTAGCGGAGCCGCCGCGCCTGGAGCCAGCGGACCCCGAACATGTCGACGACACCCCGCCAGGCGCGATTCCTCACGCCGTAATGCGAGAGGCCGAACCGACGTGGCCGGTGGTTCACGGGCACGACGATCACGCGGTGGCCGGCCTGGCGCAGGAGCGCCGGAACGAACCGATGAAAGCCGTCGAAGAACTGGAGGCTGTCGACGCAGCGCCGGTGCATCGCGCGAAGCGAGCACGCGCTGTCGCGGGCCTGGTCGCCGAGCACGGCGGCGCGCACGCGGTTGGCGATTCGTGACGAGATCCGCTTGAGCCACGGATCGCGCCGCGCCTGGCGCCAGCCGCACGCCGCGTCCCAGCGATTGAGCTGCGCGAGCAGCACGGGAATATCCCGCGGATCGGACTGAAGATCGGAGTCGAGGGTGACGACGATGCGCCCGCGGACGGCCCGCAGGCCGGCGGCCAGGGCCGACGAGAGCCCGCGGTTCTGCGCGAGCCGGATCAGCCGCACGCGTGAATCGGTCACCTGCAGGAGACGCACGAAGTCGACGCTCGTGTCGGTCGACCCGTCATCGACCACGATCACCTCGGCCGAATCCTCGACGGTCTTGAGCATCGCCTGGAGCTCTTCCCAGAGCACGGGCAAGCTCTGGGCTTCGTTGAAGACGGGAAGGACGATCGAGAGCTCGACCGCCTCCGGCTTCACGCGCCGCCTCCGCCCAGGACGACCATCTCGTCGTTCGCCACGCGCCGCGCGGCGACGACGCGCCACGACGAGTGCGCGTGGCGCTGGAGCCCGGTCCACGATTTACGCGACATGATCACGGCTCCGCTGGCCGAGCCCGACAGCAACTGCTCGACGCGGCCTCGATCGAGCTCGACGACCGGTCGGCGCAGATAAAAATCGTAGGTCAGCCAAATGTCAGGGTACACCCGGACCGCGGACCCGGGTGGCGTCAATGCTTGCGCAGCCGCGGCGATCGGACGGACGTCGAACTCCCGTGCGAACCGCGCCGGGTAGCGGGCTCCTTCGATCAGGAGAATCGCGCCGATCCCGAGCGCCACGACGAGCCCGCCGCGCGCGAATGCCGCCCGGCGCGCGGCCACGACCGCGGCCAGGGCCGTCGCGACGAGGAGACCGACGATCAGCGCGATCTCGGCGGTCGTGTCCGGAACCCACGGCCGGCCCTCGCCGCCGATCAGGCGCGCGGCCGGCGAGAGCGCGAACGCCGCGACGACTCCGGCGAGCGCCGCGAACGCGAAGAAGACACGGCGTAGCGCGGGGGCGCCGTCGTGCGCAGCGGCCCGCGTGAGGAACTCGCCCACGAGCAGAGCCAGCCCCGGATAGACCGGGATCAGATAGCGGGCGCGGTGGACCCCGCTCAGGCCGACCAGCAGCCAGATCGCCAGCGTCCACGCCGCGATCAGTCTTCGCTCGGCGTCGGGACGCCGCCGCCAGCAGGTCGCGGCGCCGATGAAGAAGATCGTCCACGGCAGCGCGTAGGCGAGCACCCAGAGGCTCTCGAGCCGCGCCAGCGCGCCGCGGCGGAAGGCCCAACTGCTGTAGTGTCCGACGACGGTGTCGCCCACGAACGCCGAACCGTGGCCGACGAGGTAGGTGCCGTACCACGGCGCCAGCAGCACGACGAGCACGGCGAGACCGAGAGCGGGGCGCAGCTGCACCACATCGCGCCAGCCGTCGGCGACCGCGACCGCGACGAAGCCCGCGGCCAGCCCGAGCAGGCCCATCGGCCCCTTGCTCATGATCGCGCCGGCGACACAGGTGTAGAAGCCGACCAGCGGAAGCGCGGCGTAGCCCGTTCGTCGCGCGACGAGCACGCCGTAGAGCGCCCACCACGTCCACGCCGTCACCATCACGTCCGACTGGCCGCGGTGACCGATCGCGAAGAAGCCGATCGTCGACGCGAGCACGAGCGCCGCCATCCCGCCGGTGCCGACGCCCCACGTCCTGGCGCCGATCGCGAACACCGCCGCGACGGTCGCGATCGATGACAGGACCGCGGGCAGCGCCGCCGTCCGCTCCGTCACCTCGCCGCCGGGGAGCGACGCGACCGCGACGGACCAGAAGAAGAGCTGGGGCTTGTTGAGGTATGGCTCGCCGCGCAGGTCGGGGATCAGCCAGCGCCCGCTATCGAGGATGTCGCGCGCGAGCAGCATGTAGCGCGCCTCGTTCGGATCCCAGAGAGGCGTCCGGCCCGCTGGGAGGCCGACCACGAGCGCCTCGAACGCCAGCACCGCCACGAGCGTCATGCGGGATCGAATGGCGGACATGGCAGCAGGTTGCCAATCAGCGTCCCAAGGTTCAAGCTTTTTGGCCACGCTGAGGTGAGGCGCTACTCTGAGGATATGATTTTGGTCCGAGCTCTCGTGCTCGTCGTCGCTCTGGTCGCCAACGTGCCGGGGCTCTCCGATGCCCAGAGCGGCAAGCAGGTGAAGGTCGCCGTCGACTTCCGTCAGGCGAGCACACAGAATCGCGACGCCGTGGACGGAAGCGGTAGCGTCGTCATCACCGACCGAGGGGGCGCACGCTCGTCGGGTCGCGTCGGTGTGGACAGCACCCAGCGACGGGTGCAGACGTCGACCGGCATCTTCACGATCGTGCAGGACGGCGGTGAATCGACCCTGCTGGTCGCCAGCCAGATCCCATATTCGCAGGTCACGTTCTACCGTGACTATCTCACCGGGGTCGGCTTCGTCGCCTCCGGAGTGCAGTTCAAGGATGTCGGGACCTCGCTGAAAGTGAGAGCCGTAATCCTGCCCGGCAACCAGGTGAGGGTGCGTCTGACGCCGACGATCAGCTGGCTCTCGGCGGACAAGTCGGGGGTGATCGAGGTGAACGAGGCCTCGACCGAGCTCGTGGTGCCCAGCGGCCGGCCG